>Ga0302325_10028697_pt1 | contig 11510 bp, 8 predicted proteins | sample Palsa_T0_2_FD_201948 | JGI IMG/M metagenome (GOLD analysis project Ga0302325, IMG submission 201948) | Peat permafrost microbial communities from Stordalen Mire near Abisko, Sweden - Palsa_T0_2 | ecosystem: Environmental > Terrestrial > Soil > Palsa > Peat permafrost | place: Sweden: Abisko... | reverse complement strand
CAGACCGACCAGGAGCTGGTCTCGGTCCTGCTCCGCCGGATCGACCCGGGCCTGCTCACGCTGGTCATCGGAACAAGCGGCGCGGCGGGTCGGCCCTTGCCCGCAGCCGAACTGTCTGGCGAATCGCTGTACGGGGCGCTGGCGCGGCACGCGCAGCGCCTTGACGCGGGGGAACCGGCTTCGCTGCCATCGGCGCATTTCCTCGCGGAGCCGCAGGACGCCGACTTGGCGTCAGCGTCCGCGTCCGCCGAAGACGTCCGTCGGCTGGCGGCGGCCTACGTCTCCGGTGACTGCATGAGCGACCGGCCCGAACTCGAGGCGGCCTATCTCCGGCTTCCGCCAGCCGAACGCGGCCGGCTTCATGACGCGCGGGCGGCGGAGCTCACCGCGACGGCCGAGTTCTCCCTCCGGCTCGGGGCCGTGCCGTACCACCGCGAGCACGGCGCGGATCCGGCCGGGGCCGGCGCCGAGGCTCTCCGGGAGGCCCTCGACTACTGCATTGACATGGGCTTCTACGAAGCGACGGTCGACTTCGGCCAGCGCGGGCGCGCGCTCATCGACTGGCAGGCGGAGCCGGATCTGTGGTGGACGTTCACCACCAAGATGACGACGTCGCTGGCGGCGCTCGGGCGGGCGGACGAGGCCGAGGACCTCTACAACGAGGCCCGCGCCTGCAGCGCCTCCGCGTCGGTCCACATGCAGGCCGCCTACGCCACCGCCATGCTGTACACCCGCCACCACGGCGAGGACGGGCGCGACGACGACCGCGCCCTCGGCTGGATCAACGAGGCGATCGCCATCGCCCGGCTGCTGCCCGACGTCAAGGACCGCGCGATGCAGACGGTCTTCAACCAGAACGGCCTCGCCCTCATCAAGAGCCACCAGGGGCACCGCGAGGACGCCCTGCGGCTGGTCGGCGACGGCCTGGCCCGCCTCGAGTCCGAGCTCGACCCCGATGAGCACCGGTTGCACCGCAGCGTGCTGCGCTACAACCGGGCGCAGCTGTACGCCGGCCTCGGCCGGCTGGAGGAAGCGCTGGCCGACTACACCGCCGTGATCGAGGAAGACCCGCACTACGCCGAGTATCACTTCGACCGGGCGGCCCTGCTTCGCCGCCTCGATCGGGACGACGAGGCGATGGCCGAGTACGAGACCGCGATGCGACTGTCACCGCCGTTCCCCGAGCTCTATTACAACCGCGGCGATCTGCGATCCGCCCAGGGCGACGCCCCCGGGGCGCTGGCGGACTTCGGGTACGTTCTCGAGATCGACCCCGGCTACGTGGACGCGTATATCAACCGGGTCGCGATCCTGATCGAGACCGGCCACCAGGCCGCCGCCAGGCACGACCTGACCGCCGGGCTGGCCGTCGCGCCGGGCGACCCGCACCTGCTCTGCCTGCTCGCCCGGCTGGAGCTCGAGGAAGGCCACCATGCTGAGGCCGGCGCCGCCGCCGACGCCGCCGTCCGGGCGGGCGACGGCGTGGCCGAAGCGTGGGCCACCCGCGCCGCGATCGCCTTCGAACTGGGCGATCCGGGGCGCGCGGTGGCCGATCTCACCCGCGCGATCGAGCTCGCGCCGGACCCGGCGGTGCTGTTCAACCGGGCGATCGCGCACCAGGCGCTGGGAAACTGGGCGTCGGCCGAGGCCGACTTCACCGCCGTGCTCGGCGCGGAGCCGGCCGAGGCCGAGGCGTGGCTGCGCCGCTCCGACTGCAGGCACCGCCTCGGCGACGCCGACGGCGCAGGCCAGGACCTGCGGCAGGCCGCCGCGCTAGCGCCGGATCACTCCGCGGCCGGGGTCATGGTCGCGGGCAGCGCGCCATGAAGGGCGTCGCCGCCTTCCGCGACGCGCTGGCGCACGTCGCGACCCCGGTGTCGGTCGTCACGACCGCCGACGGCAGCGGGAAACCCTGGGGCGTCACGATCGGAACGCTCTGCTCGCTGTCGCTCGCCCCGCCGCTGGTCATGTTCTGCCTCAACCGATCCAGCGGGTCGCATCAGGTGATGACGACCGCCTCCCGAACCCTGATCCACGTCCTGGCCGACGATCAGGCCGAGGTGGCGGCCCGGTTCTCCCAGCGCGGCATCGACCGCTTCGCCGGCCTCAGCGGGGACTGGCACGGCCTCCCCACCATCGCCGATACCGCGGTCCGGCTGGCCTGCGCTCGCTACGCGACCGTCCCGGCCGGCGACCACACCATCGTCATGTGCCGGGTGACCGACGCCGAGATCGGCGCCGGCGACCCGCTGCTGTCCTATGGGCGCGCCTACAGCTCACCGATCCCGCTGCTCTGCAGCCGCTAAACGGGATGCCGCGAAACCGCGGGCAGCGAAAATCTTTATCCCGCCTCGTGTATCTCACGCTCGCGCTTCGGCTCCCTAGAGTTACCGGAAGTCACTCTCAGGGAACGGACGTGCTATGAGCGGGCCAGTACTGGTGCGGGTGCACGCGCTCGACCCCATCTCCGAATCCGGCATTCTCGCCCAACTGCGGGACTGCCCCGACATACGGGTGGCCGACAGCGGAAATCACGGCACCGGGCCGAGCGCGCAACCCTCGGTCGCGCTGGCCGTCATCGACCTGGCGGACGACGGCGCCACGAGCTGGCTGCGCGGCCTGCACCGGAGCGACGGCCTGCCGCTGGTGCTGGTCGTCGGGCAGCTCGACTCGCGCGCGCTCGTCACCGTCGTTGAATCGGGCGTCCGCGCGGTGACCCGCCGGTGCGAGGCCACCCCGGCGCGGCTGTCCCAGCTCCTGCACGCCGCCGCCGCCAACTGCGGAGAGCTGCCGCCCGACCTGCTAGGACAGCTCCTCGACCAGGTCGGCGAGCTCAACCGGAGCCAGCTCGGCCCGCGCGGACTCGGCCTCAACGGCCTTACCCGCCGCGAGAACACCGTCCTGCGCCTGGTCGCGGACGGACTGTCAACGCGCGAGATAGCAAGCCAGCTGGCCTACTCGGAGCGCACGATCAAGGCCGTCATCCAAGAGCTCACCACCCGGTTCTACTTCCGCAACCGAACGCACGCGGTCGCCCACGCGGTGCGGAACGGCTGGATCTGACCAGCGGCTACTTCTCGACCAGGAAGGACAGGAAGCCGCTGTCGGCGTCCAGGTTGGTCGTGTCCTTGCCGCGGATGTAGTCGGCCCGGACGCGGTACGGGACCCCGAGGGCGTACTTGCTGACGGCGAGGGACCCGGTTGCCTGGCTCTTGCTGTTCAGGGTGACGCAACCGGTGGTCGTGACCGCCCGCCAGGTCTTGGCGACGTACTCCTGCACCTGGAACTGGACGCACTCGCCCTTCTTGGCGGGGGCAACGGCGGCGCTCAGGTCTACTCGCGCGGTGTGGTGGTAGAGCCGGTACCCCGGCTTGGACGCGTAGTACCCGCCGATCGCGGCGGTCACCTTCGCCTCGACGCTCACTGCCTTCGTCACCGTAACCGCCGCGTTGGCGGCGTTGCCCGAGTAGACCGCGTAGATCGTGGTGTCGCGGTCGAAGTGCCCGGTGCCGCTGACGTTCCAGTTCCCGCTGCCGGTGAAGCTCCCCACCTTGGTCTTGGCGTCGCCGGCCTGCTGCGCGTAAACGGTCAGGGTGCTGACAGGGCTGTTGAGGGTTGCCACGACCGCGTTGAACTTGACGGCCTGGCCGTAGCCGGCCGTGGTCGGGGTCACCGCCAGCGAAAGCGACGGCGTCGCCTTGGCGACGGTAACGGTGACGGAGCCGGACGAGGCCGCCGTTGTCGCCGTGGCCGGGTAGTTCGCGGTGTAGGTGTACGTGCCGCCCGCGGGCGGATAGTCATCCCAGGTGAACCCGCCGGCGAAGCGGACGTCGGCGCTGAATGTCGTGGCCGGCTGGCCGCCCCCGGTCCTGGTGATCTTGATCGTGGTGTTGTCGGGGCCGGTGCCGCCGATGAGCAGGGTGCCGGTGATCGCGACCGTCTTCCCGACGGTGATGCTCGCGGGCGCGGCCGTCAGCGTCACCGAGGTCGGCGTGGTCGCCGGATCCGGGTAGGCGTTCAGCGCGTACTCGAGGCCGTTGTCCGTCTCGACGGTCGTCACGGCGAAGAGTTCGGAGCCGTCCGCGTTGAGCCCGAGGCCGCGATCGTTCAGGGACCCCAGGAGCGAGCCGACCGGGACAGCCTTGTACTGGTTCGTCTGGACCCCGGCCGCGGTGTAAACGTCCGCGATCTGCGGGACGTCCATGCTTCCGACGGCGACAAGCCCGGTTGAGGCGGCGAAGGCGACGGCGTTGGGGGCGCCGACGGTCAGGTACGACCTCTGCTCACCCAGACTGCTGGTGCTGTACAGGGCCTCGTCTTCCTTCTGCGGAGCGTCGCACGCGGCGATGAACCCGGCCCCGCCAGGCACGACCGCGATGTCGATCGCGTAGTCGTACTCATCGCCGATGCAGTCGGAGACGGTGCCCTGCGCCCTGACGGTCACCGGGTCAGCGGACGTGTCGTACGACACCACTGTCGGGTCTAGGACGTTCTGATCGACCGCGACGAGGACGTTACCTTGGCCGGTGGGATCGGCGGTGAGAATAGGCGCCGAGTACCAGCTGCCCATCGCTGCTTGAGTCTCAAGCACAGGCGAGGAGGCAGCCAGGTCGAAGTCGCCAACCGCGGCGTGGCCATAGGTCCCGGGAGTGCCATAGCTGACCCACAGCTTGCCGCTCTGGACCGCGACGTCCTGCGGGGTGTCGCCTGCGGGGAGCGAGTACGTGGTCGTCTGCGTGAGAGAGGCGGCGTTGATCACTGAGATCGCCGGTGAGACGGTGCCCGAGCCAACGAGCGCCGCGTAAAGCGTGGAGCCGTTGGGTGACAGCGTGATTCCCTCAACCGCGCTCGGCTCGGCGATGGCGCCGACGATCTTGCCGGAGAGGTTGGTCACGACGATCGAGTCCGACCCGTTGCTGCCCTGGCTGATGAACACCTGGCTGTCTGCGCTGTCGACCGCCATCTGGTAGTAGCTGGTGATCGGCAGCGACACCGTGGAGGGAGCGGAGATCGCGGGAGTCGCGGCAGCGCCGGCCGGGATGGCGGCGAAGCCCGCCACGATGAACGCCCCCGCGGCGACGGCTGCGCCGCAGGTAGAAATACGGGTTCGGCGGCGCATGACTCTCCTGTGAACTGGACGGCACCGGAATCCTAGCGACGCCGAGAATCTTCAACGGTGGCAAAGGGGACTGAGTCGTCGAAAGTTACCAAAACTAGACGGTCCTCACCGTCTGAGCAGTCGCAGCTAGGTGACCTGGCGTGCCGTCGTGCCGGGCGGCACGCCAGGTCGTCAGCTGCCGGGGCCGATCGGCTGCCTAACTAGGCGCAGACGTAGTAGTGCCCGGTGGAGAAATTGCCTCCGTCGTTCGCACCGCTGCCGGTCTCCAGGTAGAGCCATTTGTCGCTGACCGGAAGCTCGATCTCGGCCCCCTGGAGGACGTTCATCCACACGTCGTGGTCCGAATCAGGGTCAGACCCGCAGTCGGAGTTGCTGGCGTACACGATCTGAACCGGGTACGTGGTGAGCTCGTTTCTGCCCGTCGAGCACGCGCCGTATTGGTGCCCGCAGACCGCGATGCCGACGCCGTCCACGATGCCGGTCGCACCGTCGGCGAGCTGGCCGCCAAAATTGACCTCCGCGCACTGGACGTCGACGGCCGTGGATCCGGAGCCCTTCTGGCAGTAAGCCCAGACCTGACCGTAGGCGTAATAGTCGGTCGGCGTCACCTCGCTGGTGATGACGTCAGCGCACACGACGCCCTGATAGCCGCCGTAGCTGCCGACCACGCCGCACACGTGCGCGGCGTCGCCATAACCGGCGTGAAGAATCGGGAATCCGTCCGTGCCCGTCGTCGCACTGGCAGGCAACGACGTCCCCAGGATCACGGCCGACGCCGTGATCGCGAGAGCCGCCAGGCTGCGCTTGCGGAACTTAATCATGTGACTACTCCCCGTTGATGCAGAGGGATGGACAGGGTAACGCCCGGGCGCGAACCGGCATGTTCCTGGGAGTTCGGGGCGTTACGGCACGGAAACCGGCTAATGATCGTCGCCCGGATGCGCTCCACATCATCGCGAGATCTGGCGCACTTGTCGTTGGCGTAGCGTCACCTGTTCATTGCCCCCGGGTCTACCGCCCCGTAGCCGCCGCGTTTGCCGCCGTCAGCGCCTGGCGACGGTAATCTCCCGGCGGCAGGCCGTGGACGGCCCGGAATGCGCGGCTGAAGTCGGCCGGGCTGCGAAAGCCCCACCGGGCGCCGATGGCGCCGACCGGCCGCGGCCGCAGCCGCGGGTCGGCCAGGTCGGCCAGGCAGCGCTCCAGGCGCAGGTGCCGGATCCAGGCCGCCACGGTCAGTTCGCGTGCCTCAAACAGCCGGTGCAGGTAACCGGGGGAGATGTGGTGGCGGGCGGCGACGGCGGTGGGCGTCAGGCCTGGGTCGCCGAGGTTGCGCTCGATGAACGCCTCGATCCGGCACAGCAGCGCCTGCCGACTGGTCTCGGGGGCCAGCCGGTCCTCCGCGCCGACCGCGGCGGCGAGGGCCGCGGCGGCCAGGTTGAGGGCCACCTCCCCCAGTCGCTCCGTGTCGGGCTCGCTCACCTCGCCCTGCTCGAGGGCGGTGGCGGTGCTGGCAAGGTAGCCGGCGAAGATCGCATTCATCCCGGTCCCGGTCGGCAGCCGGCGCGCGAGCAGGCATTCAAGCCGCCGCGCGGGCAACGGCAGCGCCGCCTTGGGAAAGTGCAGCATCAGCATCTTCCCTGGGCCGGGCCCGGGCAGCGCCCGTGAGTCGTAGGGCTGGGAGGTGTCATGGAGGAAGAGATCCCCGGTACCCACCCGTGCGTCGCGATCCCGTTGGGAGAACCAGAGGGCGTTGCCGACGATCAGGTTGAGGCCGTAGCGGTCCGGGTCGGACTGGCGGATCAGGGCGTTCGTGCGCACGGCCCGCACCTCAGGAAAAGCCAGCACCGAGAGCCGGGCCGGGCCAAGATCCGCTAGCGTCACCACGGCCTCGAAGTCGGCGGCGTGCGGGCTGCTGACCACGCTCGGAGCCGTGTCCCTGGCCACCTGCTCAGACCACCACGCGAAGCGGTCCGCGGCCGGCAGATCCGCACTGCGCATGGTCACGATCACCGGCACCCCCACGTCGCGTGCTTACTAGCAGGCGAAATAAGGACCGCCAGGTGCGAACGGTGGTGCTGACGATGCGTTGTCACGTTTGACGTATATCAGGCGAAGGCGAAGCGAGCGGCCCAGCCGAAAAGGGCCGTGCCAACCGCCAGCGGATCGCCAGCAGATCGCCAGCGGCCTCCCGCCCACCAACTGCGATAATGGCAATCGTGCGCATTGGCATAGATCTCGACGGAGTCTGCTATAACTTCGCGCTCCACCTCCGCCGGTACCTCGTCGAATGGCTCGGGCATTCCCTGAGCCCTAACTTGACATAACCCGGCCCGCGAGACGGCCGGCTCAGCGGCGCCCCGTGAAAGTCATCGACTGTGACGATCACGCGCTCCCGGTGCATCCGGTGCCAGTGCGTCAGATAGACAGGCTCGGTCTTCTTTCCCTCGGTGAAAACCAGGATCGATTGACGCTGGGCCGCACTTGATTTTCGTGGACGGCTCGGCCCGTCGCCGCGCCTTGGACTCACCTCCGGTCACCCGCCGCGTTCAATGCGGCCTCGGCGAACTCTTCGGTCGCGAGGATCGGGGTGGCGCCGTACCGGCCAGCCCGGTATCGGCGCTCGATGGCCTCGTCGGCACGCGGGCTCAAGTCGGCCAGCGGGAACAGCCTGGTCGCGCCGTCATGGTCCTTCTCCGTGAACCACACTTGGTCGCGGCCGAGGACGCGATCACCCCGTGAGTCTCCGAGCAGCGATGCCTCGTGTGAGTTGAAGATGATCTGCGCGCCCTTGGGGTTGGACTCGGGACTCTGGAATAGCTTCACGAGCTGGGTGACGAGCGCAGGGTGCAGGCTTGCCTCGATCTCATCCACGAGCAAGACATCGCCGTGCGCTATCGCGTCAAGGATGGGGCCAGACAGCCCAAGCCAGACCATCGTGCCGAGGGATTCCTCCCCCGGATCGAACTCGACGTCGCCCCCAGCCCCGCGGTGACTGAGCATGACAAGCGGCTCAACTTCGGCTAGCTCGTGGTCCTTGCCCTCGGCTTCTTCTTCACGGCCCTGGAGGATTCGCTGGGCCTGACGGATCCGCTCGGCCATCTGCGGATCCAGTTCCCGGACCCGTGCGTCGGTGATGCCAAGGTCGGCCGCCTGCAGGAGGGCGAGCACCTGCTGTCGATGCTGCCCCTCCCGAAGCAGCCCGGCCGTGTACGCCCATCGGTGTGGGCGGTTGGCGGCCTCGGTCAGCAGCAGGTTTCCCTCGAACCACTCCCACAGTGGCAGTAGGTCAGGGTGGTTCGCGGCGGCAGCGGCCGAGAGCAGCAGTGACTCAGGCCGAAGGATCTCGGTGACGGCCCGGCCCTTCGCGCGGTTACGCTCTCCCAGCGTGACCTCGTCACCCGTCCGACGAAATAGCAGCGCCGCCTTGCCGCGCGGGTAGCGATAGGCCCATTCCTCCAGTACACGGTCGTCGTCGACCACGAAGCCGTACTCGTGCCGGATTCCATGCAGCACGAGGTCCACCTTGAATCGGGACGGAACGTTCTCATGCTCAGGGTCGAGCCGGAACGCGCGCCTTGGCACACCTCGCCCTGAAGCATGGCTGCGGAAGGATTGCACCACGTGCATCCTCATGTCATGCATCGCGCGTAGCAGGTTGCTTTTGCCTGAAGCGTTCGCGCCGAAGACCCCCGCAGCAGGCAGCACCTGAATCGGGCGCCCGTCCTCCCGCCATGGCACGAGCCGCGCAACGCCCTCCTCCACAAGCGGAGTAGCGAGGAGGGAAAGCTCGACCGGGCCACGGAACGAGCGGACGTTCTCCGCTCGGAACGCGAGCAGCATAGACGCGTCCACGAGAAGACGTTCATCGGCCATAAGGCCGATTATTGCGGGAAAACCGCAATCTAGCAACTTATGAACCCAGCGAATCGGATAGCACCGTCGAATCCGGTTACAGGAACCCTGCCAGCCGGTAGAGGACGAGAGAGCCCGCCACGGCCACGTTGAGGCTGGATCCGGTGCCGATCATCGGTATCTCGACAGCGACGTCGATCAGTTCCATCGCGTCGTCAGGAATCCCGTCGTGCTCGTGCCCGAGGACGACGATGGTCCGCTCCCGCGCGGCCGTGAGTTCACCCAGCCGGACCGCCTCGTCTGCGAGTTCAACCCCGACGATCCGCGAACCCTGCTCTCGCTGCCGGCTGAGCCAGGCGGCGGGATCCCGGCCGATCCAGTGCACGCACGCGGGACGCCGCAATGTGTTGCCCTTGTCCAACGCCTCGGGGACCCACGACAACTTCGGTACCGCCATGCACGCCCCGACCGCGTCGCAGGTCCGGAGCAGCGTGCCGAGGTTGACTCCGTATTTGGGCCACAGCGGCGCGACTATCAGATGATCCCAGCAGGAGTGCGGACGTCGCCGCCGCTGGCGCTTAATCTCCCTGCTGGGAGTGACCCGCGCCCCGCTCACCACGGGCGATGGACTGATTCCGATCTCATAGATACGGTGCTTAGCGGCGCACCAAGGCCATCACCGGGGTTGCTCTCATCGGTCGTGCACACATTACCCGCATGCTTGGCAGCCGGGCCAGACCCTTACCCGGGTCGGGATGGTCGGACCAGGCCCCCCTCATACGCCGCGATGACCAGCTGCGCGCGATCGCGCGCATCGAGTTTCATCAGCAGTCGGCCTACGTGGGTCTTGGTGGTGGACATGCTCACGAACAGCCGCTCGCAGATCTCGGTGTTCGACAGGCCGAGCCCGATCAGCGCGAGGACCTCCGCTTCCTTCTCGGTGAGCTCGCTCACCGTGGGTCGTCTCCGCGCGGGCTCCGGCTGCCGGGCGAACTCGCCGATGAGCTGCCGGGTCACGCTGGGGGACAGCAGCGCGTCGCCGGCGGCGACGACGCGGACGGCGGCGAGCAGGTCACCGGGCCGGGTGTCTTTGAGCAGGAAGCCGCTGGCCCCGGCCCGCAGCGCGGCGAACACGTACTCGTCCAGGTTGAACGTGGTCAGCACGAGGACGCGGGTGGCGGCGGTCTCCGGAGCGGTGGTGATCTGCCTGGTCGCCTCGATGCCGTCCAGGCCGGGCATCCGGATGTCCATCAAGATCACGTCGGGCTGCTCGCTGACGGCCAGCGCGACCGCTTCGGCCCCAGTGCCCGCCTCGCCGACCGCGGTCAGATCGGGGGCGCTGTCCACCAGCAGCCGCAGGCTGCCGCGCAGCAGCGCCTGATCGTCGGCGACCAGGACCCGGATCATGCCGGGAACCGCGCGGTGACGGTGAAGCCGCCTTCCGGCCTCGGCCCGGCCTGAAACGTCCCGTCGTAGAGCGCCACTCGTTCCCGCATCCCCTTGATCCCGTGCCCGTCTCCGTGGCCGCCCGTCCGGCGGCCGTCATCGGTGATCTCGAGGCCGACCGCTTGTGCCTCGTGCTGGACGGTGACCTGGCAGCTGGCCGCGCCGGAGTGCTTGATCACGTTGGTGAGCGCCTCCTGTGCCACCCGATACGCGGCCAGGTCGAGCCCGGGAAGCAGATCGCGCGGCTCGCCGCGCACGTCCAGCGTCACCTTGATCCCGGCCGCGGTCACCCGGTCGGCCAGCGCGGGCAGGTCGGCCAGCCCATGGGCGGGCTCGAGGTCCGCCGCCACGTCATCCTCTACCCGCAGCACGCCGAGGAGGGCGCGCATCTCGCGGAGCGCACCCCGGCTGATCTCCTCGATCGAGGCGAGCGCCCGGGCGGCCTCGGCGGGCTGTGACTCGGCGACCCAGCCCGCCACGCCGGCTTGCACCGCGATCAGGCTGAGACCGTGCGCGACCACGTCGTGCAGTTCCCTGGCGATCCGGATCCGGTCGTCGCGTTCCTCCCGGCTCCGCACCGCCTTGGCGTACGCGCGCTGCTGCGCGACCGCGTACCCGATCAACCAGGCGCCCGCCACCAGCACCCCGTTCTCCGCGAGCGCGGTCAGGGCGTCGCGGCCGGGCAGGGCCGCCGTGGCCGCGGCCAGCGCGGCCAGCGTGCCGCCGAGCAGCGCGAGGGCCTCCCGGCGGGGGAACCGTCCGGGAATCACGTAGCTGACGTACGCGACCGCGAGCTGCGGCGTCGGGTCGCCGTGGGACAGGGCGACCACCAGCGCCGACGCGATCGTCACCACGGCCAGGACGGCGCGCGGCCAGAGCCGTCGCCCGGCTGCGGGAAGGACCGACAGCAAAACGACGATCAAGATCACCGGGCGAGGAGCCGCCGTCCTCGCCAGCTCATGAAAACCCACAATGGCCACGACGGCGAGCGCGAGCGCGGCCGCGCAGTCGAGCCGGACCGGGGTGATTTTCACGGTCCGACCATAACCGGGCCGCTCAAGAGCGCGCATCGTACCCGGGTACGACCCGCAAG
>Ga0302325_10028694_pt1 | contig 11510 bp, 10 predicted proteins | sample Palsa_T0_2_FD_201948 | JGI IMG/M metagenome (GOLD analysis project Ga0302325, IMG submission 201948) | Peat permafrost microbial communities from Stordalen Mire near Abisko, Sweden - Palsa_T0_2 | ecosystem: Environmental > Terrestrial > Soil > Palsa > Peat permafrost | place: Sweden: Abisko... | reverse complement strand
TGTGGGTCGAAGGCCAGAACGTCGGCGCGATCGGTTTCGGCCCCCCAAGCGGCGCCGAGCGGATGTGCTGACTGCCAGTCCTGCAACGCGGCGCCGGTCAGTTTTTCCGTAGCTTCTGCGACATTCGAGTCGGAGCCGATGGACACGTACATCGTCTGGCCGTCCGGCGAGAACACCACATCGCGCGTTCGATGACCGCCGGTCGGCAAATGCGGGACGATGGTCTCGGCCGGTCCGCGCGCCTGACGGTCGCCGTTGCGATAGGGGAAGCGGACGACGGAATCCGTGTTCCCGATGTAAACCCATTCCGGATTGGGCCCTGGCGGATAGAAGGCGATGCCGAACGGACCGTAGAGTCCCGAGGCGAACACCGTCGGTTGCTCGGCTCGTGCACCGTTCGGCCGCAACACGAGAATACGCGCGACCGCGCTCTCCGCGACAAAGATGTCGCCGTTCGGCGCCGTCCGGATGAGACGGGGATGGGTAAGTCCGGAGCTAAACTCATTGACTTCCAAACCGTTTGGGACGATGGGCTTTTGCGCCTCGGCGCGTCGCACGCTTTTTACGGCGTTGCTTACCGACGCCGCGGGGTCGGGGGCCGGCAGATCTTGCGGCCTGATCAGGCGCCGCGTAGCCGGACGATCTGCGTGCCAGTCGCCGAACGCCGCCTTGCCTTCGAGCATCGCGCCGCTCGTCTGCGCCGAGAGCGGTCCGGCAGCGGGAAGAACGAATGTAGTGATGGAGACGGCAATGATCGTCGGGATGGGATGAGGCATGACGCGCTCCTCACGAAATTCCTGGCGAGATCGGTATTTGAACAAGCCGCGGGTCGAGCGGTTCCATTATAGGCCTCTTGGCGAGGCCATGGCCCGTGGTGATCGCCCTTGATCGATAAAATTGTCAGCCGGTTGGAAATGCCGCGACGGTTGCGGGCTCTCGTGCGGGCGCGTGAATCGAGCCTGATCGTACTCGCAGCGTTGGTCGGCGCAATCGCGGGCCTGGTCGTGTTCGTCATGGGTGCCGGCGTCGACCTCCTGCATCGGCTGTTCTTCCAACTCGATCCCGGCGTACGGCTTTCGGGATTGCTGCGGCTCGATCCGGTCTTGGCAATTTCGGTGCCGCTCGCCGGCGGGATTGTTTTCGGTATCGCCCGTGAACTGATCGCACGCTGGCGGCCGGAGCGGGAGATCGATCCGATTGAGGCCAACGCACTGCATGGCGGTCGCATGTCGCTCCTCGGCAGCATCATCGTTGCAGCGCAGACGGTATGGTCGAGCGGGGTTGGCGCATCGGTCGGCCTGGAGGCCGGCTACACTCAACTTGCCAGCGGCATCGCCTCGCGGGTTGGCATGGCGTTTCGGCTCCGGCGCGCCGACTTGCGCATTCTGGTCGGCTGCGGGGCGGCAGGTGGTATCGCTGGCGCATTCGGCGCGCCGCTCGCGGGCGCCTTCTACGGCTTCGAACTCATCATCGGCGGCTATTCGCCCAACAGCCTGGCGCCGGTCGCCGTTTCGGCGTTGCTGGGCTACCTCGTCGCGCACGCGCTCGCGCCAGCCGAAATCGGCGTGGTCGCACCCGAACGCATGATCGTCGCCACGCACGATCTCGTGATCGCCGCTACCATTGGCCTTCTCTGCGCTGTCGCGGGCATCCTCATGATGCGCGGGGTAGCGCTGTGCGAAGCGTTGTTTATTCGCTTGAATCTGCGGCTTGCGCTGCGCACGGCGATTGGCGGGCTTGTGGTCGGGCTCTTGGCGATGGTCGCGCCGCAAGTGATGTCGTCCGGCCACGGCGCGTTGCATTTTTCCGGTATCCTCCACCTTTCGCTGTGGACCGTAGCTCTGCTGTTTGCGCTGAAGATCGCGGCTTCGATCGTCTCGATCGGCTCCGGGTTTCGCGGCGGTTTGTTCTTTTCCTCGCTGCTGATCGGAGCGCTTGGCGGGCATCTTCTGGCGGCAGCCCTCACCATGGTTTGGCCGAGCGGGCATTTCGATTCGAATGCCTACGCCGTGATCGGCATGGGTGGGCTGTCGGCAGCGGTTATCGGCGGGCCGCTGACCATGACATTTATCGCGCTGGAAACCACGGGGGATTTGTGGCTGACAACGGCTGTGCTCATCGCCGTCATCATCTCCTCGCAGGTGACGCGCGAAATGTTTGGATATTCTTTCGCCACCTGGCGTTTCCATTTGCGCGGCGAGACGATCCGCAGCGCCGCCGATATCGGCTGGATGCGCGAGCTCACCGTCGGCAAGATGATGCGTCATGATGTGCGGACCGTCCCGGTCACGGCGACCGTCGCATCCTTCCGCGATGCCTTCCCGCTGGGCTCCCCGGCCTACATTATTGCCGTCGACGAGCGCGGCCGTTATGCCGGTATGATTTCGCTGGCGGACGCCCATGCGGCAGAGGTTTCGCCCGATCAATCGATCAAGGCGCTTCTGCGCTACGCCGACGGCATATTGGTGCCGGGTATGACGATCAAGGAAGCCGTGCTGGCCTTCGATCGCGCCGAGGCGGAGGCGCTCGCCGTCGTCGATTCATATGAGGATCGGCGCGTCATCGGGCTCCTCACCGAGGCCTATGCGCTGCGCCGCTATGCGGCGGAGTTGGAGCGGCGCCGGCAGGAGCTTTTCGGCGACGAATAGGTCGTTTGTTTCCGCTCGACAAAATCCGATGTCGGCGATTCTAAACAATCAATGGTGGTCTTTTTCGAAAACATCATATAATTTCCAAAATCCTTGAGGGTGCGCGCTACGGGGCTTCTGATGAAACGTTCAGTCGCGGCGGCTTATTCGACCGAGCCGGATCACGACGGTTTGCCGCGTACGATCGCTGAATCGATCTATCATCGCATCCGGCAGGACATTCTGTGGATGCGCCTTGCGCCGGGTTCCCCGCTTCGCTCGGATCAACTGCGGGCCCGATATGACGTCGGCATCAGCCCGTTGCGTGAGGCGCTGACGCGTCTCGTTTCGGAACGGCTTGTTACGTCGGTCGGCCAACGGGGATTTCGGGTTGCGCCGCTGACTGCTTACGACGTCGAAGATACGATGATGACGCGGATCGTGATCGAGCGCGAGGCTCTCGCGCAATCCATTGAAAACGGTAATATCGCCTGGGAAACGGCCTTAGTCGCGGCTTTCCACGGTCTTTCGCGCAATCCAATTCCCAAAGAGCCGGGCATGGCGACCGAAATCTGGGCCCGCCGCCACCGCCAATTCCACATGGCGCTGCTTTCGGGGTGCGGTTCCCGATGGCAGCTCGAACTCGCCGGCCTTTTGTTTGATCAAGCCGAGCGGCATCGCATGTTGCGCAGTAATTTCGGGCCCCAGCAGAAGCTGAAGCGCGACACTGTGCGCGAGCATCGGCGTATCTTCGACGCGGCGCTTTCGCGTGACGTCGAAGGTGCGGTGCGGGCGCTGGAGAAGCACTATAAGACGACGGGAAAGCAGGTGGTCGCGGTACTGTCGCGCGTCCCGAGGCTCGTCCCCAAACGCGCGCGACTGGCGCCTCGCTTGACAGTGCGATATCCACAAATTACAAACTTTGGAAAATAATAATTAGATTGGACACCTGACTTTTGGCGGCATGCGCGACACTCTGTTGCGCAACGTCGTCAGGCGTCAACGGCGCCAACGTGTTGAAGAAGGCAGTGCGCATTTCTCGCGATGCGCAACGATAGGGAGGGTGCCATGTACCAGCTGAGCAGAACAGTTCCTGTCAACGAACCGCAAAAGTCATTCCTGAGCCGGCACGACGTGTGGACGGGCCTGCTCATGAAGGCGAATAACGCGTTGCCGTACGTACCCGAGATGAAGAAGTGCGAAGTGGTGGAAGAGGGCAACGGCTGGCTCGTCCGCGACATCATGCTTAAAGACGTTCCGCTGCGCGAAAAGGTTACGTTCGAGCCGGAGCAGAGGGTGATTTTCGAGCGGACTCGCGGCTCGGAGCTTGGCCGCATCGAGAATGTGATCGGCGAGGACGCCAACGGAAACCTCACGCTGACTTTCGCCTTCAGTCTGAAAAAGGACGGCATTCCCGAGGGCAGCGAAGCCGAGAAGGCTCACTTCGCGCCGATGGAAGGCGCCTACCTGGGCGCGGTCGCGTCGACGCTTGCCGCGGTACGTCGCACTGTGGATGAAAAGGGGCGCGAGCACCTGGCGCCCAAACATCCGACCGACGCGGCGGGCGATACGCGTTGGATCTACGATTATTACCGGGCCGTCGACGCCATGGATATGGAGCGAACGCTCGCGCAACACACCGACGACACGACGCTGACATTTGCAAACCATCCGACCGTGCACGGCAAGGAAGGCTACAAGGCCGCGATCGGCCATCTGTGGGGCAGCATAAAAGGCTTGTCGCACAGCATGACCGGGGCCTGGTCGATCCACGACGGACAGGTGGGAATCGCCGAGGCGATCGTGCAATACACCCGTCTTGACAACAGCCTTGTCGCGATCAAGTTCTGCTCGGTGCTGCGCCGCCGCGGCGACAAGATTGCCGATCTGCGAATCTACGGCGACGCGAGTCCGCTCTAGCCGATGATCGGTGTGCCCGATGAACCGGCGCACCGAGTGAAACAAGCGCTTTCAGCTCAGTGTAATCGCGAGAAGTGACAGATCATGCCGAACCGCCCCTTGCCGGGATCGCTGTTCCAGATCGGCTACGTCGTGCCCGATCTGGATGCCGCTCTTGTTCATCTTAACACCAAGCTCGGCGCGCCGCGCTTTATGGTTCTCCGTGATATCGTGGTCGAAAATGGCTGGTTCAGAGGCGGGCCGGCTTCAATCAATCACAGCATGGCCTTCGGCTACGTAGGCGACGTGCAATTCGAGGTCATCCAATCGATCGCCGGCAAGAGCACCTATTCAGAATTTCTTGAACGGGTCCCCGAAGGCGGCGTGCACCACCTCGGCTACTCGGTTGAGGACTACGACGGTGCCACCGCCGATCTGTTGTCACGCGGCTATCGCCTGGTGCAGCGCGGTACCTTCGGAGATACCAAGTTCGGCTATTTTGAAACGAACGACGATCCGGGGACTGTGACCGAGATCGTGTACCTGGATGCGAACGTGCGCGGCATGTTCGCCAACATCAAGGCGCAAACGTTCTAGGGCGCGACCATCCGCGCGGATGGCCGCTCATGCCGTGCCGTCAAACAAGTTCAAAGGAAGACCGATGGTGACTTGCGGAGCACCTCCAACTACCGACGAGATGGTGCGCGAGCTGTGGGACCGGCAGCACATCGGCGATGTCATGCTCCGTTTCGGGCGTGGCCTGGACCTGCATGACTGGGATATGTACGCGGCAACACTGACTGATCCCTTCGAGGTGGACTTCTTCGACCTCACCGGTCGCGCGCCGGCGACGACGACCCCGAAGATATGGGCGCGGTTCGCCAGCGCTTGCCTCGAGCGGCTGATCGTCATGCATCAATACTCCAACTTCCATATCAAGCTGCATGGCGACAAGGCTGATGGGATTTTTTACCACGTTTCGCGGCACCGGTTTCCGAACCGGCACGGCGACGACCACTACACCCAGTACGGCTGGTATGAAAACTCGTTTCGACGTACTGCCGACGGCTGGAAAATCAGCAAACTCAAGCACTGCTTTCAGTGGTGCGACGGCAACCCCACCCTGATCGACTTGAGCGACCCCGACTGGCAGGTGGCTGCCGCCGCGGTCTTCGGAACCGGCGCGCCCGCTGGTTCTGCGTAAAGGAGCAAACAATCCGGGGATGTTCGTCCGCCGCCTGGTCGTGAAGCACGGATAAAATCGAGCGAGTGTGCGCCGTCATGAGCGCGTCAAACGAAACAAGCGATTCAAAGGCGGGCGCGGTCGCGCCTGAGCTGCCTCGCCTGCGCTGGCGCTGGTCGGAGGACACCGGACTGGTCATCGTATTCGTGCTCATGATCCTTGCCATCGGTATCCCGCATCCCGAGTTCTTCAGCTTCGGTTCGATCAAGACGATCCTGCGGCAATCCGCGCTCGTCGGCATCATCGCCTTCGGCATGGTCTATCTCGTGGCGATGGTGGAGATCGACCTCTCGGTGGGCGGGATCTTCGCAGTAGCCAGCAGTTTGCCCGCGTTGCTCATTAAATTTTATCACGTCGATCCGTGGATCGCGGTCGGCTTAGGGCTGGCGTCGGGTGTCGGCTTGGGCGCGCTGAACGGCATCCTGACGAGTCTTCTGAGGGTTCCACTCATTATCGTGTCGCTCGGAACCCTGTCCGCTTACTTCGGTCTGCATCTCATCCTGTCAGACGGAAAGGCGATTTACGGGCTGCCAAAGGATCACCCCTTCTTTCGGGTGTTTGGCAGCGATCTGTTGCAGCTTCCTGCGTCCGTCTGGACCGCGATCGTCTGCGCGATCGTCTTGTATTTTGTTTTTGTTCACACGCGCTTCGGTGCGACTGTCCGCGCGATCGGTTCGAACCCGGCTGCGGCAGAATTCATCGGTGTGCGCACCGGACTTGTTCGTATCTACGCAACGGCGTTGGTCGGCTTCCTGGCCGCTTTGTCTGGCGTCATGACGCTCGCCTATTTCAAGGCGGTCGACACCTCCTCGGGCCGCAGCCTCGGGCTCCAGGTTATTGCCGCCGTCGTGATCGGAGGAACTTCGCTGGCCGGAGGTTCCGGAACGATTTTCGGCGCGGCGCTGGGCGTGCTGATCATTACGACAATCGACAGCGGCCTCGTCTTTTACGGCGTGAATCTGAATTACTCGGAGTTCGTCACGGGCATCGTGATCATCGGAGCAATCGCGCTCGATCGCATCGCCAAGCGCAGGCGCACGCAATGAAGGCACCTGCCGCGGCGGACGCAAAAAGTCTCCATAACCGCGCCATTCGCGTCCATCGTGGGTTTTCGCCTACTGCAAACAAGCACTCGTGATCATGAAATCAAAGGGAGGCAAGTACATGAAATCGAACACACCGAAAGGCTACGCACCGTGCGTGTTCCGGATGACACTGCTAAGCGGCTTGGCAGTTGCCGCCATGATGGGTTCACCGGCCAACGCGGCGCCCAAGGATTCAGTGACTGTTTCCGTGGTTCTTGCGCTCGCGGCCGGCGAATGGAGCACCGAAATTCTAGCCGGCGCGAACGCGGCTGCCAAGGATCTAGGCGGCAAAGTCAAGGTCCGTGTGAGTGGGCCAACTACGTTCGATCCACAACGACAGGCGCAGATGTTTCTCGCCGAGCTCGAAACAAAGCCCGACGTCCTGGTCGTGGTCAACGTAGCGCCGCCGTTGTTCACGCAGCCGGCGCTTGAGGCTCAGGGCAGAGGCGCTAATATCGTCTGGATCAACGTGCCGCCACTGCCCGAAGTCAAAAATCAGCTATTCGTCGCATCGGATGCCTTCGGCATGGGTCAAACCGGCGGAGCGATCGTTGTCTCCGCTCTGGAAAAGAGTCTCAACAAACCCGCTTCGGACATCACCGGCGACGTCGTTACCGCCGTTTGTGTGCCGGGCCTGACGGTATTGGAAAATCGACTGGCCGGAGAACTTGCCTATCTCAAGAAGAAAATGCCGAAGATCACCGTCCTGGCGAGCTTCGATTCGAAACCCGATCGGGAGAGGAATTTCGCGCTTTGGGATCAAGCGATCCGCAAAACGCCAAAAGCCTTGACCTATATCGATCCATGCGAAGAGGGTGAGGAGAATGTCCCGAAGATCCTGGAGAACGACAAAGTCAAGGTACCGTTTGTCTCCTACGACAGTCCGGAAGAAGTACGCGACGATGTTGCGCAGGGATTGATAACGGCAGCGGTCCCGGCAAATTTCTTCTCGCAGGCATATCTCGCGGTTTACATCTCGGCCGATGCGCTGCTGAAGGGCAAACCGTTGCCTATAGGCTGGGTGAAGGTGCCGCATGTCACCGTGGATCAGAGCAATATCGCGGCTTACAAAAAGGCTTGGGAAAAGCCGGAAACCGGGCTGCGCGATTTTTACAAAACACAGATCGAGGCAACGCGGGATAATTTGCCCGCAACCTTGCCCGATCCCGAGCTCTATACTCACCCCGCACAGTAATCCCGTGTGAGTATCGCTCCCCCTGGAGCGGTACTCACACCACTTTCCCGGCTTGTCGGCGCCGATCAACGAAACGATGGAAGAGGCGGACTGTGTCTGTCATCTATTCCGCCAGAGGTATCAGCAAGCGCTTTGGTGCGGTGCACGCGCTGAGTGACGTCGATTTCGATGTCATCGAGGGGAAGGTCAACGGATTGGTCGGCGCCAATGGTGCCGGAAAATCCACCTTGTTGAAGGTCATCGCTGGCGCGCTGCCGCCGGACGCAGGTGAATTGAAGCTCGACGGCCGACCGCTGGTCATGGGCTCGATCGAGGCTGCGGCCCGCGCGGGGATAGCGATTGTCTCTCAGGAGCTCAGCCTGTTCCCGGCGCTGAGTGTTGAAGAAAATCTGCTTTTGGCGCCGGGGACAGGCGCCTGGCGGGCTCGTCGCGCCTTTGCTCGCAAGGCCAACGACGTCCTACAAAAGCTCGGCGTCACGGTTGCGCTCAAAACTCCGCTTCATCACCTGACCCTGGCGGACCGGCAGTTGGTCGAAATCGCCCGGGCGTTGCTGCAAAAGCCGCGTGTCCTTATTCTCGATGAGCCAACCTCGTCGCTGCACGTCGCCGAAGTCGAGCGTCTGCACGATATCATTCGCGGCTTGCGCGATACTGGTATTGGCATCGTATATGTCAGCCACTTCCTCGAAGAGCTGTTGGAGATATCCGACAACCTGGTCATTCTGCGCAACGGCAGACGCGTGCCGGGGGACATTGCGCCTTCGGTCGACCAACTGAAGCCCGTTGTCACCGCCATGCTGGGCGAAGCGCCCGAGTCGGTGGCTGAACGGGCACAACGCTGCACCGATCCCGGCCATGCCGACAATGCCATACCGCGGATCGAAGTTGGCCCGCTCCGGATCGTCGGGTTGAGGGGGCCGATCGACCTTGTTGTCGACAATCTCGAAGTTCAGCCGGGTCTCATCGTGGGCGTTGCGGGACTTGCCGGGGCGGGCGTTGAGGAATTGTTCGCCGTACTGTTCGGTCTTGCAAAACCGAAGTCAGGAAAAGTCACGCTTCCCAGCGGCGTTGCATTGCCCACGAGCACGGCCGGCGCCGTCAAATCCGGAATTGCCTATACTCCGGCCGACCGCAAGCAATACGGACTGATGCTCCGGCAAAGCATCGCGGAAAATGTCGTCAGCGTGCGGGCACTCACGCTCCGGCGGGACGGCTTTGTGCTGCGGGCCGAAAGTCTCAGGCAAGCCGCGCTCCAACGCTGCCGCCAACTTGGCGTGGTTGCCGAATCGATGCAGCAGCCCGTTGGTTCGTTGTCGGGCGGCAACCAACAGAAAGTCGTCTTCGCCAAATGGATCGAGGCATCGCCCTCGCTGCTCGTGCTGGACGATCCGACGCGTGGAATTGACATCGGCGCCAAACGGGAAATGCACAGAATTATGCGCCGCCTGACCCAGGCGGGAAGAGTGGTCTTGTTCTATTCGAGCGACCCGGGCGAGATCGTCGCGGTATCGGACCGCGTCATCGTCTTTGTTGACGGCGTCCTGACGCAATATCTCGATGGCGAAACGCTCACCGAGCATGAACTTGTTACGGCAATGAACACGGGCACAAAGCCCGTCGGCAAATCGGCGGCCTAGCACGTGGCGACGGCCTGCGGCCCCGGATTAGATCGTAAGCGCCGCTAAACCCAGGAGAAAAAAATGACAAAGCTTGTCGAGGGAAAATCGATCATCGTGACCGGTGGCGGCGGCGGCATCGGTGAGGGAATAGCGCGCGATCTTGCGGTAGAGGGCGGACGCGTTGTCGTCGCCGATCTCAATCTGGCCGCTGCCCAGCGTGTCGCTGCCGCCATAAAAAAGGATGGCGGAGAGGCCATTGCCGTCGCCGTCGACGTTGTGGATCGCGCTAGTGTACAGGCGTTGATCAAAGCGGCGGTTCGTGCCTATGGCCGGCTCGATGTCATGTTCAACAACGCGGGCATCAGCAAAGCGGGCCAATTCCTGGATGCCACCGAGGCGGATTGGACGCGAATTATGGGCATCAATGGGCTGGGTGTGCTGATCGGCATGCAGGAGGCCGCCAAGCAAATGATTGCGCAGAATAGCGGCGGAAAGATCATCAACACCGCGTCGATCGCCGGAAAAGTCGGCGAACAAATTGCGACGATCTATTGTGCCAGCAAGGCGGCCGTTATCTCCATCTCCCAGGCGGGGGCCGAAGCGTTAGGCAAGCACAACATCACCGTCAATTGTTTCAGCCCGGGCTTCGTCAAGACGCAGATGTGGGATGGACTGGATAAGGATTTGATGAAGGCCGGCTACAGAGATGAGCCCAACGCCGTTGATGAACTTGCCAAGACCCGGGCGATTTTGGGCCGCGTGTCGACCCCGCAGGACCTGGTGGGTGCGACCACGTTTCTCGCCTCCGCAAGATCCGACTACATCACTGGCCAGAACCTTATGGTCGAAGGTGGCGTCAGGATGATTTAGCGTCGGCTCGACGCGGCCGCCCAGGGGGGGTGAGTGGGCTCAAGGAAACACGATGTATCTGGCATCAAAGCACGGCTCCGCTCATTCCAGTTTTGCCGAAAGCATTGGCACCGGCGATGTCGCGGCACGCTGGCTGATCAGTGACGATTTGGGCGGCGCGTCTCTCGGCAAGATAGGCCTGATCGAGGTCGGATCGGGCGGCGCGGCGCGTCTCACGTCGGACAAACAATGTGAAAATATGGTTTTTGTCCTGCATGGACGCGGCTTCGCGCGCGGCGAGCTGCCTGCCGTTGAGGTCCGTGAAGGGTCGGTCATCTTCCTGCCGGGAGGGCGAACCATCGAACTGGGGCCTCGCGACGGCGCGTTACGGCTGCTGCTGATCCAAGGTGTTCGCGGGGCGGCAGACGGCGAAACAACGATCACGCACCTGGAGCGAGTGGAAAATGTGCCGTTTCATCGGCCTGAGCTGGGATTCGTGCACGTCGCCGCCCGATGGCTCGTCGGTCCGAACGCGGCAAAATCCGGTTCCCTTGTCGTCGGACAAAGCACTTTCGTCCCCGGCGCGGCCCATCTCCTGCACAGGCACGATCACGCCGACGAGTTTTTCTACGTTTTCGAAGGGCGGGGCGCCCATCTTGTCGAAGGCCGTGAGGTCGCCATGAACGCTGGAGATGCGGTGTTCGCACCTCGTGGCGAATGGCACGGTTTTCGTAACAAGAGCGACGTTCCGGTGCGCGCGATCTTTGGTTACTTCGGAGTCTCCTCTCTCGAAGAGGCCGGCTATGAGGTGCACGAACAGGGCAAGGCGGAGGGATAGGCACATCTCCACCGCCGCGAAAAATCAGATACGGCTTCGCAGCGTTCTCCTACGCCATCTCCAGCATGACGCTGCGTAGCCAGCAGAACGCGGGGTCGTAGGCGAACCTGGAATGCCAAATCAAACGCTCCGTGAACGACGGCATTTCGAAAGCG
>Ga0302325_10028692_pt1 | contig 11511 bp, 9 predicted proteins | sample Palsa_T0_2_FD_201948 | JGI IMG/M metagenome (GOLD analysis project Ga0302325, IMG submission 201948) | Peat permafrost microbial communities from Stordalen Mire near Abisko, Sweden - Palsa_T0_2 | ecosystem: Environmental > Terrestrial > Soil > Palsa > Peat permafrost | place: Sweden: Abisko... | reverse complement strand
AGCGTGTGCGGATTCTGATTCCTGTCGCGCACCAGCCCCTCGACGGCATAGTTGTCCGCAACCAGCGCTGAGATCTGCGAATCGGCGATCCACTCCAGCAATGACTCATCGTGTGAGTCAAGGTAGGCATGCATGGCCTGGATCTTGACCGGGTCCGGGTTTCTGTTCCAAGCCAGGATCTGGGTGGCGAAGCCGGTGTGGATGAGGAGCATGTCCCCGGGTTCGACGACAACGTTGTCCGCGGCCATGATTTCTTCCAGTGTCCGCAGATTGACGGGTTGCCAGTCATTGCCCAGGTGATGGGCCACGTCGATCAGGACGCCACGGCCCTGCACTCCGTGTGCGGCCATGTGCTCGAGACCGAGGTGGCGCGCGAAACTCGTACTTCCGCTGCCGTCGTTCTTGGCGTCGAGCTGTGGGCCGATGATGTCCTCGCCTGGACGGAATCCGTTGTAGTAGCGCGGCTCATCGATTCCGTCGCCGTCGGCGTCGAACTCGGCACCTTGATGGGCGAGCGCGTCCCATTGTGTCGAATACTGCAGCCAGAGGGTCACTGCGTCGTCAGCCCACACATCGATCAAGCGAGGGTTGATGGACTCGCGCGCGATGACGTTGTAGAAGGTGTCGGGATTGTGCTCCATGTCCTCGGTAGGTCTGAGGATCGGCGGGTACCGTCGCTGGTTCAACGCTGTTCCACCGGGATAATCGAGCGGCAAGCTCAGACAGAAACTGATACCGGCCTCGACCTCGCGCACGCCCTGGAGAACTTTCTCGGGCGTGAGCAGATTGATGCGCCCGAGTTCGTCGTCGTCTCCCCAATCGCCCCAAGTCGACCCTGTCGGGCGTTTCGTCCACCTCTTTGTCACAGGGTTTGCCCTTCCCAGTAGATCCGATTCCAGCGCCCGGCATACTAAGTTTCTTGTACCGACTGGTCAATTCTTCGCGATCGCGTAACCTGGATACTTTCCTATCGATCCCGCGCGAACTTGGGATCGATTCAGCGACCAATCGTCACAGGCGGCGATCGGTACTGTCGTCTCGAGACTTGTTGTACCAATCGGTCTACTAGCCTCTTCACCATGGACTTTTCGCTGTCCGAGGCCGAACGCGATCTGGCCGAACTCTGCCGCCAGTTCGCCACCAACGAGATAGCTCGCCGTGCGCCCGCCGCCTGGGACCGGGCCGAGTGTTCGACCGATCTCCTTCGCGAGATGGGCCAGTTGGGTTTGTTGGGCATGTTGATTCCGGAGGAGTGGGGCGGGATCGGTATGTCGACGGTGGGCTTTGTTGCCGCGATGGAGCAGATAGGCCTGGCGGATCAGTCGGTGGCAGCCGCATGGCAGGCGCACGTGACCATCGGGTCGCTGCCGTTGTACCTGTTCGGCAATGACAGGCAGCGCGAACGCTGGCTGCGGCCGCTGGCAGAGGGGCGTGCACTTGGCGCGTTTGGCCTCACTGAGCCGGATGCGGGCTCTGACACCCGCAGCATCACCACCCGGGCGGAACGGCGCGACGGTGGTTGGTTGATCAACGGTCGGAAAACGTTCATTTCCAACGCCGGCACGGACATGTCGTTTGGAGTGACGCTGCTCGCACGCGCAGAATCGACGGGGGGGCATCCTGCTTTTGGGAGCTTCGTCGTCGAGAAGGACACGCCTGGCTTCACGATGGGATCGAAGATGTGCGGGATCGGTTGGCGAGGGCTCGATACGCGTGAGCTGTATTTTGACGACGTCTGGGTACCAGAAGACCACCTCATCGGTAATCCGGACCTCGGGATGCACCAATTTCTGGCAACCCTCGAAGTCGGTCGGATCTCGATCGCGGCGCTGTCACTCAGCCTTACCCAAGCAGTCCTGAACATGGCGGTGGACTATGCCAAGCAACGTCGTCAGTTCGGCAGGTCCATCTCGGAGTTCCAGGCTGTGCAGTTCAAGCTGGCTGATATCGCGACCGAGCTGGAGGCGGCGCGGTGGCTCACGTATCGCGCCGCCTACTTGCGCGACACCGGGCAGCCGTTTCTGAAGGAAGCGTCAATGGCGAAGCTGAAGGCGAGCCGTGTGGCGACGTCTGCGGCTTCGGAAGCCGTGCAGATCCATGGGGGAATTGGCTACATGCTCGAGTCCCCGGTGGCGCGTTTCTACTGCGATTCGAAGGTTCTCGAGATTGGGGAAGGGACGAACGAGATTCAGCACGTGGTGATCGCTCGCGCGCTGGGCTGCTGAGTGTCAATCCGGAACCTGTAGCATCCTGCCCAAGCACGGAGTCAGGTCATGCGACGAAGTCAGACAAGGCTAAAGGATGCCCCAGGTCAAAGCTAAGGACGATTCCCGGCGGAGCGCAAAATGGCACATGCGCCGTCGGGCCATCATCGACCTCTCAGCGGAGGTCTTCGCGAAGCGCGGCTATCACGCCACGAGCACCATCGAGCTTTGTGAGGCCAACCAACTCGGCAAAGGCGCCCTCTACTATTACATCGGTTCGAAGGAGCAGCTCCTCGCCGCCATCCACGATCGTGTCATGGACGAGGTCCTGCTCGGCGCAGATCGCGTGGCGCTCGCCGGCGGTACACCCCCGGAGCAGTTGGCGATGCTCGGTCAGGAGCTGCTCGACGTCATCGCCCGCTACCCCGATCACGTCTGGGTGTTCTTGCACGAGTTCCATGCCCTCACCGGTGAGAATGCAGAGCAGTTCCGGAAGCGACGACGACAGTATGAGCGACGCGTCGAAGGCGTCTTTGAGGCGGGCGCGAAGTCCGGCCATTTTCGGCCGCTCGATCCGCGACTGACAGCGCGGGCGTGGCTTGGCATGCATAACTACACCTACTTATGGTTGAAGGCGAACGGACGCCTCTCTGCAAAGCAAATAGCGTCGTCGTTCGCTGACATCTTCGTATGGGGCACGGCGAACCCGTCACCCTTGATGCCCCGGGACATCGCGGACGGTAGTGGTGAGCGCGCGTCGGCGGAAGTCAGTCCGACGGTATAGCGTCAGCAAGTGAATTCGGAAGCGTCGCCGCCCCTCCAACGTCGTGAAACCTCCGCGATCGTCTTGATCCACGGTGGCGGTTTCGGCGCATCATGCTGGGACCGGCTCCGCCCCTATTTGGAGGGACCGGTCTTGGCCGTCGATCTGCCCGGGCGAGGCGCTCATCCGGTCCCGCTGGAGTCAGTCACCATCGAAAGTGCAGCCGCATCGGTTGTGGCGGATATCGACGTTGCTGGATTCGAACAGGTCGTTCTGGTTGGCCACTCGCTTGCGGGATGTTCGATGCCCGCAATCATCGGAACGCTCGGGAGGCGTGTCCGTCACGCAGTATTCGTTGCGTGCACCGTGCCCGAGGACGGCAAAAGCGCCTTCGATACTCTCGATCCTGAGATGCAGGCCAGAGCCCGCGGTGCCGAGCAGGACGGGGAGCCCGGCATACTCTCCCCGGAATTGGTACGTTCCCTCTTCGGGAACGATCTCAATGACGAGCAGTTCGCATGGTGTCTCGAATGCCTTGTGCCCGAAGCTCCCGGTCTGGTCACTGAGGCTGTCGATCTGTCGCCTCTCAGGACGCCCGTGCCGAGCACGTGGGTGCGCCCAATTCGGGATGCGATCGTGGACCCCGACATACAGCTGACGTACGCCCGTAACGTGGGTGCAGGCGATCTCGTCGATCTCGACGCCGGCCACATGTGCATGATCAGTCGGCCCGCCGAGTTGGGAGCGATCATCACGAGCATTGCAGCGTCAGCCTAACTACTAGGGCGCCGAATATCCTCCGTCGACGACGATGGCTGAGCCTGTCGTCCAGCGGGACGCGTCACTTGCAAGATACGAGAAGGCCCCGACAAGATCACTTGGCGTGCCCAGCCCCAGCGGATGCTTGGCGGCGATCGTATCCATCGCAGCAGGGGGAAGATCTGCGTGCATGGCCGACTGGAACGTACCGGGGCATACGCAGTTGACGCGTATGCCGTCGCGGGCGTACTCCACAGCTGCCACCTTGGCCAGGTGGATCACAGCGGCTTTCGTCACGCAATAGGGGGAGGCGTGCGACCATGCGGTAAGGCCTGAGACGGAGGCGGTGAGGATGATCGAGCCAGACCCTTGCTCGCGCATCGCGGGCACTGCGGCGCGGATGGCATTGACCGGACCCATGACATTGATTCGGAACGCACGCTCCCAGTCCTCTGTTGCGAGATTGTGAATTCGGCCATTCGGCGACAGCACTCCGGCGTTGCTGATCAGTACATCAAGATGGCCGAATCGCTCCAGTGCTCGTTGCACGACTGCCTCGACCTGCTGCGGATCGCTGACGTCCGCCAGCACGGTTTCAGTAGGGGCTGCGCTGTCCCGCATTCCTTCGATCGTGGCCTCGAGGGAGGAGGCACTGATGTCGCTCAGCACCAAACCCGCTGGCGATTCGCCCGCCAGCTGACGGGAAACGGCAGCGCCGAGGGATCCCCCAGCACCAAGTATCGCGATGACTCGTTCGTTGCCCATCAAAACCTCTCTTCAATTCGATCTACCGGGACGCGAGCATGCGGCGGTGCATCTCGAGGAGGTCGTCGGCCGAGAAGGCAACGTCGAGCGGTTGGTCCTGGTCCACGGCGCGTAGTGTACTGTACTGGTCAGTACAGGTTCCATCGATTGTGGAGAACGCGATGCCCCTACGGATGGAGATACCTGACGTGTTCCCCGCGGTGGGTGGCGTCAACGGCAAGCGTGTGGTGATCACCGGTGCCGGACGAGGATTAGGCGAGGTGCTGGCGCACGCGTTCTCTCGGGCGGGGGCGAAGGTGGCGTTGGCGGCGCGGACCGAGAGCGACCTCAAGGCGGTGGCCGACGCGCTCTCGGGGCCGACACTGGTGTTCTGCGGCGATGTGCGCGACGCCGATTTCAGCGAAGCTGTGGCCGACGGGACCGTGTCGGAGTGGGGTGGTGTGGATGTCTGGATCTGCAACGCAGGCGTCTCACCCATCGTCGCCGGGCCACTCGACACTGCTCCCGAGGTCTGGCGCGACGTCATCGACGTCAACCTCACCGGGGCATTCCTCGGTGCCCGGGCCGCAGCTCGAGTCATGCGTGACGGCGGGCGCCTGATCTTTACCGGATCCGTGCTGGGGGAGCGGCCAGGCAAGGGCCTTGCCGCCTATAGCGCGTCGAAGGCCGGGCTCGTGGCCCTGGCCAAGGGATTGGCGCTCGATCTGGCCTCCTCGAAGATCACCGTCAACGTCGTCGCTCCGGGCTGGTTCGACTCACCGCTGGCCGACGCATGGACCAGCAACGACCACCTGTCCGAGTTCGTCATCGAACATACGGCGCTCAAGCGCTGGGGAAAGTCAGCTGACCTCGCCGGCGCCTTCCAGTTCCTCGCTTCGGACGCGTCGGCATTCGTGACGGGGACCGTGCTCAACGTCGACGGGGGGTACCTCCTCGCATGAGCGGGCAGGGGTGGAGTGGCTATGAAGAGCAAAGTCGCAGCAGGCGGGTAGGAGCTCCGACGATGGATGGAGAGAAGCATGCGACAGCCGACGGTCCCTCGGCCGGCCCCGCGCCAGAGTCAATGATGAGTCCGGACATGAACTGGCTCGGTGTGCTCGAACATCACGCACGCCTCAGACCCAGCAAACCCCTTGCCATTTTCGGCGACGACGTCATCACGTATGCAGAGATGGCAAATCGGTCAGCTGCGTTGGCGGCGGGACTTCATGCGCGGGGAATCGGCGCCGGCGACGTCGTTGGCTTGCTCTCCTACAACAACATCGAGTTCCTGACGACGATCTTCGGGGCTAACTACCTCGGCGCGATCGTGATGCCGCTCAACTGGCGACTTGCGCCGGCGGAGTTGCGCTTCATCCTCGAGCACTCCCAGGCTCGCGTACTGGTATGCGATGAGCCCCTCGTCGAGCTTGCAAACGAAGCGACGAAAGAGCTTGGCGTCATCCGTATAGGTATCTCGGTTGGGCGTTCCGCGGGCTGGGAACCCTTCTCCGACCTCGTGGTCGAGTCTGTTCGCCCGCCGCGGGCACACGCCCATGGTGACGACATCCATCGGTTGATGTACACATCGGGGACGACCGGCCGACCCAAGGGAGTGATGATCAGCTACGCGAACTTGGCGTGGAAGAATTATGCGCACATCACCGAATTCGAACTCACCAGTGCCGAGGTTGGGCTGGCGTGCGGTCCGTTGTACCACGTCGGAGCCCTTGATCTCACCACTACTTCACTGATCGCAGTGGGGTCTACCACCATCATTCACCGCACATTCGACGCCGAGGAAGTTGTCGATGAGATCGAAAGGTCGCGCGTGACCACATTGTGGATGGCTCCAGCGATGGTTCGGTCCGTTCTGGACCTGCCGCGGATCGAGGAACGAGATCTCTCGTCGGTTCGGCTGCTCATCGGCGGGGGGGAGAAGATGCCGATCCCATTCATAGAGCGACTGCAAGGAGTGTTCTCTTCCGCATGGTTCGCGGATGCCTACGGTTTGACCGAAACGGTGTCAGGTGACACGTTTCTCGACAGTGCAAGTACCCGGTCCAAGCTGGGAAGTGTCGGCCGGCCTTGCCAGTACCTCGAGCTCGATATCTGGGACGAACAAGGAGCTTCGCTGCCTCCCGGCGAGCGGGGGGAGGTCGTTCTCCGGGGTCCGAAGGTGTTCAAGGGCTATTGGCGTGATCCGGATGCGACGAAGGCAGCGTTCGAAGGTGGCTGGTTCCACACTGGGGACATTGGACTGAAGGATGAGGACGGTTACGTCTACATCGTCGATCGACTCAAGGACATGATCGTTTCTGGCGGTGAGAACATTGCCAGCTCTGAGATCGAGCGTGTTCTCTACGAGCACGAATCCGTGGTCGAAGCCGCAGTGGTAGGACGTCCTGACGAGCGGTGGGGCGAGGTCCCCGTCGCGTACGTGGTAGTGAGCTCTGCAGCGACCACGACACCAGAAGAGCTTCTGGAGCATTGCCGCCAGAACCTGGCCCGGTTCAAGATTCCGAAAGAGGTTGTGTTCATCGACACACTTCCACGGAACCCTTCGGGAAAGATTCTGAAGCGAGAGCTTCGTCTCGCCACGTTCCGTTCAACGCCGAGCTGAAGTAACGTTTTCGAGAACCCGGCCGTTAGATATCGATCGAGTTGGCTGCGGTTGGTCCATCCACCTGGGAGGGGAACGTGAGCGACGATACGACGAGGTGGCCGCATCATGAGCTCGGCAAACAATTGAGTAACTGGGGCCGATGGGGTGACGACGACGAGATAGGCACGCTCAACTTCGTCACACCGGAAAAACGTGTGCGGGCGGCGAGGCTTGCGAAGACGGGGAAGAACTTTGACCTTGGAATGCCGTTCGACAAGGACGGGCCGTTTCTGCCCGGTGGGTTCCGCATCAACCCGGTGCACGTGATGACCTTCCTGCCGTCGGACACCGCAAGTGCGCCCGACGGCATGATCAGCGCGGACGACATGATCATCATGGGGTTACAAGCCGCGACCCAGTGGGACAGCCTGGCGCACGTCGGCTACGAGGGCCTGTTCTATAACAACGTCCCGGCGGGAGCGGTCAACAGCATGGCGGGTGCCACTCGCAATTCGTTCGCAAAGGCTGTGGGTCACTTGATCTCCCGTGGGGTGTTACTCGACATTGCCAGGTTGAAGGGGGTCGATCGCTTGGCGGACTCGTATGAGATCACGTCCGCCGACCTGTCGGCGGCCGAGGAGCGCCAGGGGGTACGGGTCGAGTCAGGTGACATCCTGCTCGTGCGCACCGGCTCCTACAAGTGGTTCCTCGAAGGGGACAAGGCTCGTTTCATGGGTGACGAGCCCGGCGTCGGACTAGACAGCTGCCGGTGGCTGCACGAGCGCGAAGTGGCCGCGCTCGCGCTCGACAACTGGGCGTGTGAGGTCTGGCCGAGTCAGATCCCAGGCGCGAACATCCCGTTCCATCAGGTAACGATCCGCGACATGGGCTTGACTCTCGGCGAGATGTTCAACTTCGAAGAGCTGGCCGCCGACTGTGAAGCGGACGGCGTTTGGGAATGCCTCTTCTGCGCCCCCGGCCTCAAGGTGACAGGCTCGGTGGGATCTCCCATCACGCCGATGGCACTGAAGTAAGAGCCGTCAAGTTGACCGGCGAAGCGAAGGCAGGATCAACGGGGCGAGTGGTGTGACATGTAGTGCGCCGACCAATCCATGAGATTGCCAGGGACGTAGTAGCCGATCTCGTTGTTGATGATTGCCCAATTCTCCGCCACGTCCTCGATCGTCGGCTGCTTCAGTCGGGGAGGCAGGTAGCCTTGCGTTGCCGCGATGAATATGCGGGCGAAACGACCGCCTCCAGCCAAGTAGATCTCGCCGCTGACATTGCACGCTTCGTGGGCGAGAAATGCGACCATTGGTGCGACCTGTTCGGGCTCCATCTGCTGAGGGGCGGGGTGCCTGACCGTCTTGAGCCCATCCGATGGATGGGTTGCCATGCGCGTATCTGCACAGGGCGCGATGAGATTGATCTTGATGCCGTGCGCGTCGCCGGCGACCTTGAGGCTGCGGGTCATGCCAATGACGGCTGCTTTTGCGGTGGCGTAGCCGAGGTTGTCGACGAGGCCGAACATTCCCGTCGATGTCGTCATTACGATACGTCCGTAGGCTTGCTCGACCATATGCGGCCATGCGGCGCGCGTCGTATTGAATGAGCCACCGACGTGCACGGCGAGGTGGCTCTCGAGGTTGTCGGCATCGGCTTCGGGAAGACCACCCCACCTGATGATGCCGGCGTTGTTCACCACTATGTCGATCCGGCCGAACTCGTCGACAGCGGCATCGATCAGCGCCTGCCCGCCCCCGACCGTGGAAACATCGCTGGTGTCAGGAATCGCCTCCCCCCCCGCATCAAGGATTTCAACGGCCACGGTCCCCGCCGGCCCGGGGTCGGAACCGCCACCCTCCATCGTGCCCCCGAGATCGTTGACGACCACGCGTGCGCCGCGTTCGGCGAGGAGGTGCGCGTAGGCCCTTCCGATACCGCGTCCGGCACCGGTCACGACGGCGACACGCCCATCAAAGCCGTAATCACTCATTTCGCATCCCTCCTAGGTCAGGATCCGCCGCCGCGCCGGTCAGTCGTTCGATCGTGGATCGCCGGGTGTCAGCTTGCTCGTGAAGCCCCATGGAATACCGAGACTCGTGTCGGGATCGGTGACGATGGTATCTGCTGACCGCATCTCAATACCTACGCCCCGCGAGTGAAGGTGTCGCTCGGCACGTTCGAGGTCTGCCACTTTCCAGGTGATCGAGTGATACGTATCGTTCGGGTCATCCTTTGCCCAATCCGAGTACGCCCGAGTACCGACATCCGGTACTGCGTACTCGAGAATGGATCCGGCAAGGTCGACATATGCACCCGTTGTGCCGCGGAGCTCATCTCGACCTTCGTGGACGATGTTGCCACCCAGCACGTCGACAACGAGCCGCAGAGCCCGTCCGGGATCGCCGGTCAACACGGTGTGGTGCGAGCAACGCTCGATCCCGAGCGGGTCCTCGTTCGAAACGGCTGGCAGCGTCCAGCTCGGGGCAACGCGAGGGTCGAGCGGAAACGGGATGGCGGGAAAGAACTCATAGCGCAGGCCGGCATCCTCCGGTAGGGAGAAGTAGAGCGGCATCGAAGAGCCGGCGGCTGTCGGAGGGTCGTCCGTGTCGGCGAGTTCGTCCAGTTGGCTTGTGACGCGGATCCCTTGGTGTTTGAGCTGGCGATAGACCTCGGCAATCCCTTCGATGTACCACCCAAATGCCTTCAGTCGCGGCTGCTCGACTGTCGCGTAACGTTGCATTCCGAGGAGCACGTAGCGCGCGGGGTCGATCATGTCGAACAACACGTCGCTGATTGACGTGAAGGTCGAGTAGTCGTTCGGATAGCCAGGGCGCGGCGGCGCGCCTCGTGATATGGACGCAAGGCGTGTGCTCGAGCGACCGAATACACCCTCGAACCAGGCCTCAGCCTCATCGAGGTCAGGGACGTGGTGACTCGGGTGGTACATCATCGTCACCCGGAAGTCGCGCACGTCGTCCCCGTCATTGCGGCTCGTGTTCTCGGGGATCGACATTTTCGTTTCCACCTCATCTCTTCTGATCATCCGGTGCCCGGTTGCTCAGACGGCGGCGAGCGCCAGGAGGGCTGCAGTGATGTTCTCGCGATCGGGCAACCATGCCTTCTCGAGATCGGGTGCATAGGGAGGGGGCGTGGGCGGGGCACCGACGCGGACGATCGGCGCGTCAAGATCCCAGAACCCTTCCCGCGCCACGGTGGCGGCGATCTCCGCCCCGATCCCGAACGGGATGACCGCTTCGTGCGCAATCAGGAGTCTGCTCGTCTTGTGAACCGACTCGAGGATGGGCGCCATGTCGAGTGGAGCCACCGTTCTGAGGTCGATCACCTCGACCGAGATGCGATCGCCGACGACGGCCTCGGCGGCTGCGAGGGCCTCGTGCACCATTCGCGACACTGACACGACTGTGATGTCAGTTCCGGCGCGGACCACCTTCGATTTGCCGATCGGAAGGACGTAGTCAGCCGGCGGCTGTGGGCCCTTCATACCGTACAGAAGCCGGTTTTCGATGAATACCACGGGATTTGGGTCCTGAATTGCCGCTCTCAGCAGGCCGTACGTGTCGGCCGGCGTCGAAGGCATTACGACGCTGAGGCCCGGAATGTGGGCCAGCAAGGCCTCCAGGCTCTGTGAGTGCTGGCTTCCCGAAGAGCGCCCAGCGCCGAATTGCGTGCGGACCGTGAGCGCCATCTCTGCGGTTCCTCCGGTCATGAACGGCATCTTTGCGGCCTGGTTGAGGAGCTGGTCGAGGCACACGCCGATAAAGTCCAGATACATCACTTCGACGATGGGCCGCATTCCTGCCATGGCTGCACCAACACCGAGTCCCATGATCGCTGTTTCCGAAATCGGAGTGTCGCGAACGCGGTCGCCGAACTTGTCGTGGAGTCCCCGCATGAGTCCGAATACGTTGCCCCCTTCGGCTACGTCGATGCCGGCGACGAACACGCGGTCGTCGCTTGCGAGCTCAATCTCGAGGGCGGAATGAATGGCATCCATCGTGCGGAAGGTCGGCGCATCCTCGGCCGGCGGTGGCGGTTCCGGGAATTCCGGCCGAGAGCGTATGACGAAATGGCTGACCGTGGCCGCGTCTGGCTGGGCGAACCGTCGGGCTGCCCCAATTGCGTCGTCGAGCTCTTGGTCCACCGACGATTCCAGTGACGTGATCTCCTCGGCGCTGAAGCCCGCTGACTCGAGTCGTCTTTTGTGCCGGACGATCGGGTCTTGATCCTTCCAGGCCTCTACTTCCGCCTGTGCCCGGTACCGCTGGGGGTCACCCTCATAGTGGCCGTGCCAGCGGTACGTGCTGGCCTCGACGATGGCGGGACCTCGTCCGTCGCGGACCCCTTCGGCCACACGCGTCATGGCGGAGGCAGTCGCCGTGACGTCGTTGCCATCGACGGCGACGTAGTCG
>Ga0302325_10028691_pt1 | contig 11511 bp, 10 predicted proteins | sample Palsa_T0_2_FD_201948 | JGI IMG/M metagenome (GOLD analysis project Ga0302325, IMG submission 201948) | Peat permafrost microbial communities from Stordalen Mire near Abisko, Sweden - Palsa_T0_2 | ecosystem: Environmental > Terrestrial > Soil > Palsa > Peat permafrost | place: Sweden: Abisko... | reverse complement strand
CGGCGTGGCCGGGATGGCCGGTCCGTTCCGGGGCGGGCTGTGATGGGGGCTGGCGGTGCCGGCTCGTCCTGGTCCCGGGGGCGGGGCGGTGGCCCCCGGCCGCAACGGGACCCGGCGGTCCGCGTCGCCGGTGACCGGGATCAGTGTGGCGGCCTGGGGCAGATCGGCAGGCGTTCCCCGTAGCAGGCTTGTCCATGAGCCCGGCTGTGCCCGCGCGGCGTCACCCGCCGGTCGCGAGCCGCTGGACGGCAGCGGCGTCACCGGCTGCGCGACGGGCCCCGCATGCACCGGAGCGACGGAGGTCGTATCCGCGGCCCGGGGGGACTCGCTGCGGGCCGCGGGTGAAGAGCTGGACGCGAGATCCGGTGGTCCGGGCATGTCCAGGCCGCCGGGCGTCGGCGGGACGCTCATGGCCCGCGCGCTGGACGGGGCGGGTACCGGCGGGACGCCCACGCCGGGTGCCAGGCCGGCGTGGGCCTCGGGGGCACCGTCCGCCCGGTCCCCGAATGCGCCGACGCCGCGCGGGAATGCGATCCCTGGCTGCTCTGGGGGCTCTTCCGCAACGTTTGATGGCGGGACCGGGCCGGAGACGCTTCCTGCGGTGGTACTCCCGGCGCCTCCCCGCAAGCGGTCGTCACGGCCCGGCGAGCGAACTGGCGTGTACGTGTCGCCGGCGAAGAACTGGCGAGGTGGCCGCAACGCGGCCGTCCCCGTGGCCTGCCGGACCAGTCGGGTCAGGTATGGAATCTGGGCCCTCATGCGACCGGCCGCTCGTCGGCGATGATCGACGCGTAGCGCCGGCGCCGTCGCCGGGGGAGCGCGAGGATCGCCTCTTCCGGCCAGCCGTATGCGGCGGCGAGCGCGTGCGTCTCCAGATAGATGCCGGAGAAGACGTTCCGCAGCTCGGCCACCGTGTAGGCGAGCGGGTCGAAACGCATCGTCACCTCGTGCCCGCAGGCGGGACAGCTCCCGCCGAGAAGGTCGTCAAGGCTGGGCGCGAGGGCGGAGAGCGCGCGGTCCAGGCGCCGGGCGAGCACTCGCGGTATCTCAGGAGCGTCGATGCACCGGCCGGAGAGCGTCTCCGACGGCCGATCACCGGACATTGCCGCGAGGAGATCGGCGACGGTCGGGATCCGGAAGCGGACGGCCGCCCCGGCCAGTGCGAACCAGCCCGCGCCGGGCGCATCGGTGATCCCGCGTGGCCGTCGCGGCCGATGGTGCTCAATGTAGTCCGCGATGCCGAAGGTCACGTCGATCCGTTCCTGGCAGTCCGGTCCGGTGCATCTGGCATCCGTGCGGATCGCGTCACCGATCCAGGATTGCCGGATCATGAGCGCGACGGCATCGAGATCGGCCGCGGGCAGGCCGCTCCAGTCGAGCGCGCCGCCCGTGGCGGTGCTGGCGACGCGACGCGCCAGCCCGAGCACCACCGGAAGCGGTACCGCCGCCGCGGTCTCGACGACATAGAGCTCGTCCTCACCGGTGGGCTCCCGCACGGCCAGCGCCATGCCACTGACGGGCAGCAAGGGTTACGTCTCCGTCGGCTCGGCGAGCGTGGTATCCCGCTCCCAGCCCTCGTTCTCCAGCTTGATGGTCTCGATCGCCACGGTGTTGCTGCCCGCGTCGAGTTCGGGGAGGGCCTGGAACTCCGACACCCAGGCGCGGTGGACCAGGTACCGGATCACCGGCAGGGCCTCCTCGTCCAGCAGGACGATGCTGATCTCCTTGCGCAGGTTCGCGAGCGACGTGTTCGGGGCCCCCTGATCGAGGACCTGGGCGTAGTTGGCCCAGGTGGCGAATTCCGTGTCCTGGGTGACACCCCGCTCGAGCGTGATCGGCTCGTACTTGGTGCGCCCGAGCCCCTTCAGGGTGATGGCGTCGCCGCCCTGGTTGTACTCGATTACCTGGGACGAGCGCTTGATCGCTCCGACCTTGCTCACCGCGGCCACGGGTGTCGTGCTCGTGCCGAAGTAGACGAGAAACCGGTACGCCTTGTACGGGTCGAAGCGATTGAGGTTGGCGGGGAAGATCGTGCCCATCATGGCCCCTTGCTCTATCTCTGCTAGCTCTGTGCCTGGCCGGCGAGCTGCGCGATCTGGACGACGACGAACTCAGCCGGGAGGAGCGGGGCGAAGCCGACGAGGATGTTGACGATCCCGTTCGCCTGGTCCGTCGGGGTGGTCGTCGTCGCGTCGCACTGCACCAGGAATGCCTGGCTCGGCGTGTCCCCGGCAAAGGCGTTCTGGCGGAACAGGGTGAGCATGAACGCCGTGACCTCCTGGGTCAGGGCGTTCCACAGCGGTGTGGAGTTCCCCTCGAAGACCGCCCAGGTGAGGTTGGCGTAGAGGGTCTGCTCGATGAACAGCGCCATGCGCCGCACTGCCACGTATTTCCACTGCTGATACGCAGGGTTGGCGGCGGCCGTCGTCCGCGCGCCGTATATCACGGTGCCGATGCCAGGGAACTGCCTGAGGCAGTCGAGGGCGTTCGTATTGAAAACCCCTTGCTGGTTGTCGGTCATGACGCCGTTCGGATCGACACCTGCGGTGCCGAGGAGAGCCGTCTCGATACCAGCTGGGGATTTCCAGACTCCACGCGCGTTGTCCTCCTGGCCGTACATCCCCGCTACGAACCCGCTTGGCGGGGCCGTGGACGGAGCCCCCGTGACCGGGTCAGTCGTCACGAGCCACGGGTAGTAGAGCGCCGCATTGGTGCTGAGCGGGAAGTCTTCCGACAGCGTTGCCGCCGCGTCTTGGACGAGGTTGTCGACACCCCAGGTCGGGTCCGCCTGCGGCGGTGGCGGAACAGTGGGCGGCGTCGTCAAAGGCGGAGTCAGCACCGACGGCGAAGGGGTGTCCATGATGTAGAAGGCCCGCTTGCGCTCGCAGTAGGCGACGGCTTCCGAAGTGACTTCGAGGTCGGTGATCCCGGGTGTCACAAGCAGGTTGAAGATGGGCACCTTGTCGAGGGAGGCGTTTTCCGCGAAAACCTGCCCGAAGTCGTCTTTGTTGATGATCGTCCAGTCCTCCGCCGGCGTCGATGCATAAGCGAGCGGGAACGAGCCCCCTGCCGGGTACGTCACTAGTGACGAAGTTGACGGCGTAACCGTCACGAGGTTCGAGTTCTGCAGCGCAGTCACCAGGTTCGCGAGCTGGACCCTACGGTACGTCTCGACCGTCGTCCCGTAGGTGACGATAATGTCGGCCAGGTTGAAGGGGTCGCTCAGAGTCGGGCTCGGGACGTCAGCGGTTGAATTTTTCGCATTTGAGAACGTCACCTGCATCGGGGTGCCCACCGCCGGGGTTCCCGATGCAGATGACGAGGTGGCGGCCACCGCCGGAATTCCCACGGGCTGCAATGCCTGGAAGGTGACGGTGTCGGCGCCGAACTGGACGTCGACCCTCGCCTTCACGACATCCCCGATCGACTCTCCCCCGCTGAGGTACTCCTGCGCCGGGATGCCCACTACGTAGCAGGTCGGCCCCCCGTTCTGGAAGAACTGGGAGACAGCCTGGCCGACGTAGTCCGGCAGCCACGGGCTGGAGAAAAAGCCGCCGAAAATCCTCTGGTAGTCGGCGAAGCTGAACAGCTGAGTCGCCGGAGTTGGCTCACTGGGCTCCGTCTGGAAGCTCTTGGTGAGGAAGGGGTGGGTGTACCCGACGAATACGGCGATAGACGTCGGTGCCGGCGTGATCGTATGGACGAGACTCGGGAGCTCCTGGATATAGACCCCGGGATACGTCGGCGTGACCGTCATCTGCCCCTCCTCGCACACGTCCTCTTCGCGCTCCACACGGGTGGATAGCGCCGCTCTACCGTAAGAACACGGCCGTGACCCAGGCGTCACGGCAGCGTGAGCGCCGCGTCAACACGCTGCTAGTGGCAGGTCAGGACGCAGCGAATCGGCTGCATCCACATGGGCGAATCATCCGCCGATGGGTCTCATTGACGAGAACGAAGATCTAGCGAAGGAAGGGAGCGCCAGGTCCCGTCTACGCGAGGCCGCGGTAGAACGCCAGGTCGTCACCGAGGAGATCTTCCACCTCGCGGATGGGCCGGGGGCTCCAATGCGGGCCGCGGACGGATTTGGGGGCGGTATTCCGGCCGTGAATGATCCCGACGATGCAGACGGCCGCCCGGACGTCGGCGACGCGGCGGACGGCAGGGCTGAAGACAAAACGGGTGTCCTCGCCGATCGCCACGTCGGCAAACGGGGAGCGGGTCCACAGCTCCTTGGAGAAGCACAGGCTGGGCCCGGCGGCCCACCGGCGCTGCCCGTCGGGCCAGGTGAACCGCCACGCCGAGGAGCGGGCGGGGTTGTAGTACAGCAGGCTCGCGACCCCGCAGATGTCGGCGTCGCCTTCGGTCAGCGCGGCTACCTGCAGGCTCACCCGCTGCGGGGAAGCCCAGTCGTCGTCGTCCCAGTGCACGATCACCGGTCCGCGGGCCAGGTCACACGCCAGGTTACGCTTCGCCCCCAGGACCGTCCGGGACTCGAGCCGGTGGTAGACGATGCGGGGGTCATTCGGCAGCAGATCGCTCACCGGTTCCGGCCCGTCGTCGATGATGATCAGTTCCTTGGCCGGGTAGTCCTGCCGCAGGAAGTAGCGGACCGCCTGGGGGACGAACGCGCGCCGGTCGAAGGTGGGCATGACGCAGCTGGCGAGCGGGGCCGTGCTGAGCTGCGGCGCGTTTTCTGAGCGGGTGGCGTAGAAGGCGCGTACGTCGGGCGGGAGATCCGGTTCGGACGCGGGCTCCCAGCCGGCGGCGTCCCCTGTCCGGCCGCAAGCGAACTGCCAGGCGTTGGCGCCGTGCCGGAGGTAAATGAAGATGCCGTCGGACTCGACTGCCCGGAGCCGGGCGCCCCTGCGGACGGCCTGGTCGAGGAAGATGGCGTCCTCGGCCAGGGAACGGTCCGGGAACTGGGCCTTCTGCTCCCAGACCTGGCGCCGGTACACGAGGGTCCCCCCGTGCACGTCGCGCACGAAGAGCCGGCGGTGCAGGTCAGGCCGGCAGCGCCAGAAGCGCCAGGCCGCCAGGTCGAACATGAGGCTGCCGCGCAGCGCGGTGATGTCAGCCTCGCCTGCCCGGATGGCCGCCACCTGGCGGGTGAGCCGCTCGGGACCGTACCAGTCGTCGTCGTCCCAGTGAGCCACAATGTCGCCCTGGGCCAGCCGGCATGCTTCGTTGCGCATCGCCCCGATGCTCCGCTGCGCCCGTCCGGTGGCGACGTAACGAATACGGGGATCGTCGGGCAGGCGCCCGGCCAGTCCGGGGGTGCCGTCCTCCAGCACCACTAGTTCCTTATTCGCATAGTCCTGAGCGAAGAAATAGCGCACCGCCTGCATTGCGAACTCGGGCCGCTCCCGGGTCGGCATGATGGCGGTGACCAGCGGGAGCGGAGGCGTGGCCGCAGCGGCGACCGGCCGGGGCGGCGTCGTCGGCTGGGGCGGCGTCGTCGGCTGGGCCACAGCCTCGGGTGGCAGGTCCGCGGGTTCGGGTGGCGGGCCCGCCGGGGCTGGGGCGGGGGCAGGAAGCGGCCGGCGCAGGGTGAGCAGGGGCGTCGGTGCGAAGTGCTCGCAAGCCTCACCCCGGCAGTGATCCTCGTAGTCCGCCCGCAGCCCGTTCAGCCGCAGGCCGCAGAAACGATCCTGGTACAGGCGGCGGGCACGTTCCATCTGCCGCATTTCGGTGCCACGGCGTCGCTGAGTAAACGGGTGGCGGTAGGCGTAGGCGGCACCCACCCAGACTCCCTTGAAGCCCGCCCGGGCGGCCCGGATGTTGTAATCCATCTCCCAGCAGGGGCCGATGCCGTACTCCTCGTCGGCACCGCCGATGGCGTCGATGACCTGGCGTCCGACGGCCAGGCAGAAATCCGCCAGGCTGTGCAGGGGCTCAAGTGAGCGCGCGGCCAGACCGAAACGCCGGCGAGCCCGCGCGGCCGTCCGGGCCACGTCCGACGGCCCGGCACCGCCGAAAACGCCTTGTTCGTTCCACGAGCGGTTGGTAGAGGGACCGGCCAGGCCCCGCCCCGGATGCGCGAGCGCCTCCACCAGCAACCGCAGGCAGCCCGGTGCCAGGATGGTGCCGCTCTCGACCAGCACCACCACCGGCGCGGTGGTGCGCGACGCCAGCCGGTTGAAACATGCGGGTGGTCCCAGCGACTCGGCGGTGCCCCACTGCGGGAGACTGGCCAGCGCCGGCTCGTTCGTGACCGCCGCCGACAGCGCCGCATCCGGCCCGTCGGGCAGCAGCACGATCTGAGCGCCGTCCCCGCCACCGGCCTGCAGCGACCGCACCGTCTCGACCAGGCGCGCCGGCTCGGCGTGCGCGTGCACCCCCACCATGACACCCGGACGCATGAGCCAATGCTGCTCCCGCCTGGGTTACCCCGCCGTCACCAGCCCGTCACCGGCTTTGGAAAAGGCGCGCGGCCCATCTTGAGCTGGGTTCACGATGTGCGGACAATTCCGTGGACGTGGTGCGTGCAGCGAACGCCACCGTGGACTCGGATTCCGTACCCGCGTCGGCGCATGGCATGGCACAGTGAGGCGTCCCAGCCGAGGCCCTCTTTCCAGCGGAAGGGGATCGGCTGCCCGGACACAGCCCAGTTCGCCCAGAGCGTGCAGCCGCCGCCGACGCATCCGACGTCCATCGGCTCGTCCGACATCTGATGCCAGTAGATCGGCGATCCCCAGCCACCGTCTGGGCGGCCAGCGCAGAGCTTTCCATCGCCGAAGTCGTATGCTCCGGCAACCGCCGCGTAGTTTCCTGAGTCTTGGGGGCCGATCTGCTCCGCCAGTCGCCGGATCGCGTCCGGCGGCGGTTCTACATCGTCCTCGAGGGTGAATATGAGATCTTCACCGACCCTGGGCAGCAGGCCTGCGTAGAGGCTGGCGACGTGCCGATGACGCTCGGTCACAAAGGGCTCGTCGTCGGGTCCGACATACCGGTCGGGCCGAACGGAGATGCTGACGTGATCTAGCTGCCGCGCGGCGCAGGGCCTGGGGCATGCCTTCGTCGCGCTGAGCGCCCAAGTCACTGTGATGTATCTGTGTTCTACTCCTTATACTGCCGGGCTCGAGCACGGCGTGCACCCGCTGGACCCGGCCATAGGAATCGCCTGGCCCCAGGAGGCCGAGCCCACTCTCTCCGAGAAGGATGCTGCCGCGCCCTTGCTTGGTGAGGCTCAGCGCGCAGGGCTGCTCCCGGTGCGCGCAACCAGCCGGTTGAAACACGCGGGCGGACCCAGCGGCTCGGCGGTGGCTCTACCGGCCTTCATCCTGCTGCCGGGCTCACCACTGCGCGAGGCGGAGCAGGCCCGCCCGATCGACCGTACCCCTGGGTCGCCGGTCGCGAGCGGCGTACCATTGCGAGACATGGTCGACATTGCCAGTGTCCGAAGAGCGCACCCATGGTGACGGCGACCCGGGCCGTCGCCAGCCGTTCGGGTCCCGACGCGGATGCTGCCCTCCATGCGGCCCCGACGCGTCAAGCGTCTGCTCACAAGCCCAACCAGGGCCCCCGCAAGGTGCCGCCGAGCCGGGTCCAGGCCTCGGCCCCCGCACATCCCCGCTGCGGCTGTGAAGGTGGCGCTGCACGCCCGAGTTCCTCAGCATGGCGGTACTACCAAGCCCCCTCGGCTCCAGCAGCCCCCTCGGCTCCAGCAGCCCCCTCGGCTCCAGCAGCACCCTCGGCTGTGCCGGCCGCATCTGGGGTCGGGGCTGGGGCAGTCACGGCCAGCCTGAGCGGACTCACCTTTAGTGCATCCGGAGACTTCAGTCCGTGCGCGGATTGCGTGGACGGGTTCGAGGCGATTCAGGTGTTCTGGGGTACTCAAAGGACCGATGGCGTACAAGTCGGCCAGTTCCAAAGGGCGTTCCCACCGCTGGCGGCCACCTATGACAGCTTCGTCGACGGGGGTCGCGACTCCCCCGGGGGGGCAACGTATTCCGGGGAGCACCCGTACTACATCGGCCGCCCGGATCTTCCTGCCTCCTACGGCTACAACTCGTCGATGGGAAGTGCAGGCTCGGCGTCAGGATGCGTAGTCTCGCCATCGGATGCCCCCGCGGCCGCCGCCCTCCATCAGGAGGCTTACTTCGAGACCGCGTTCGTGTGCCTGAACTTCCGTGGTTCCGGCGAGGACGAGATCACGAAGTCCGTCCAGTGGGGCTTCGATCAGCTGGGCACCGTGCCCAAAGCTCACCCGAGGACCACGGATCCAGGGCCGATCGTTCGTGGATCGCCATCGGCGGAGTTCGGGGATACGCTGCGCGCGGACTATCCTGCGTACCCCTTCTAGAGCGATCAGTCCCAGGCCTCGGATGGACATCACGCGCGCCGATTTGCTCGCGGCCCTCGAACGTGCCGCCACCGGGATCGAGGAAACGACCTTGCCTGACCAGGAGGACCTGCTTGGCTGGGCCCGCTTGTGGAATACCATCTCCTTCTACCCGGAGTTGCAGAAAAGCGAAGAGGTTGCGCGATTCCATCAGCTCTTCGTGAGCCGGATCTTGCCGCAGCTTCCCGCCAAGTTGGGCATGCAAACTTCGCGGGGCATGTCACTCCATTCTCCAGAGCTCGACTTCACCGTCGGCGGGCTGCTCGAGGAAAGATACCGCTACCGTGTTCGCGATCTCGAGGACAGCTGACCGCTCGAACGGTGTCTACGCAGTCGCCGTCTGGTCTGGGCGCGCTCGGCGCTGCGAGGTACGGTCAAGGCATGGCTTTAAGCGCAGCGTTCGTTCATGCACCAGAGCATTCGGAGGCTGTCGCGGCTACGCAGAGCCCTAAGGCTCGCCCGTTCGCCGTCGGCCTGGGTGACAGGTTGCGCCGGGCGAGGGTACCGGGTGGTTCGCCGAGCCGTGTTCCGGCCCGCGCGGCCGGTGCGGATCTGGGTCTTCGGGCTTCTCTGCGATGGCGTGGATGTGACTGCGCAGAAAACCGAGGTGCGCCGTCATGCGAGGGGTGTGCGGAGCGGCAGTCGCAGCGCTCGAGCGACAGGCTCAGGCCCAGCCGATCCCCGCGGGCGGGCGCTTAATCCGCGCATCACGTTGGCGATCGACGCGTCGCGCGGCGCTCAATTCTGGCCCAGGCATATGGGTCTGGCCGGAAGACTTTCGAGGGCATCTTCCCCAGCGAGAAGGGCTGGGAAGTGCGCGTTCATTACTCGCCGGGAGGAGCGAGGCTGGACGGCGTGGCGACAGCGCGCGCGCAGGAGATTCGTACGGGGCTCGCCTGGCTGCATGCGGCTGATCCGGTGCTTGCCCAGGTGATCGACGACCGTCCCGACTTCGACCCCGACGTCTGGGTGCGGAGGCTGCCTGCGATGGACCTATTCGGCGCTTTGGTCTTTCAGATCATCGGACAGCAGATCTCGGTGATCGCGGCGGCCGCAATTTTCGCGCGCCTCACCGGGCGGTTCGGCGGCCGGGTGCCGGACGCTGGCGAACTCGCGGCCGTCGACCAAGGGACACTGCGCGGTCTGGGGCTGTCTCGGCGCAAGGCCGCCACCGTCTTGGATCTGGCGCAGCGCTTCAGCGACGGGCGCCTGTCCGAGACCGAGCTGCGCGAGCTGCCCGACCAGGAGGTGATCAGGCGGCTCACCGAGGTTAAGGGGATCGGCGCGTGGACCGCGCAGGGCGCGCTTCTCATCGCGCTGCAGCGGCCCGACGTCATCCGCACGGACGACCTCGCCCTGCGCCACTCGATCCAGGCACGTTACGGCCTCGATCACCTCCCCGCCCCGGCCGAGGTGGCAGACCTTGCCCGGCGCTGGCGGCCGTACCGGAGCCTCGCCTCCAGCCTGCTACTGGCCGCCGCAAGATCGAGCTGATTTAGTTCCCGAAGCTTGTCACGGACCTCGACTTGCTCTTGCCGCTGACCTTCTTACGGATGCACGTCCCGGCAGAGGCGTCCGTGGCGGAAGCTGAAGCGCTGATTTCGCCGTTGATACTTTCCCGGAATAGTAAAGGACGTGGCAGCGCGCAAGCGGAGCTCGCCGCCAGATCGAGTCCCGTCAGGAAAGGATTTCTGTAGCCTATCGCAGGCCAGTGAAAAAACTGTTCCAGTCCGTTTCACTGCTAAGTAAGACGGTTTTATTAAGGTCGAGAATATGAACACTCCAAACGGCCCGGTCATTACCGGGGTGCACCACGTCTGTCTGACCGTCACCGACCTCGACGCCAGCAACGCGGAGGACGTTGGCACTCACGGGTGGGGCCAACGACGGGATCACTTGGCCCCCGGAATGGCCCCCAAATCATGTTCGAGGCGTTCGATTATTCCGTTTGATCTGGTGGGCCGTAGAGGATTTGAACCTCTGACCTTCTCCGTGTCAGGGAGACGCGCTCCCGCTGCGCCAACGGCCCGGGATGACGAGAGCCTACCAGACCTCTGGGGTGCCCCAGCGGCCGTCACGACGAGCTGGCCCAGGGGCTGTCCAGGTACGCGCGGGCCAGGTCGTACCTGCGCTCGATCAGGCCAAGCGTGGTGTTGCACGACAGGCACAGCAGTTGCGCGGCATCCACTTGCCGCACAGCGCCCCAGCTTTACCCTGGTCGCTACCTGACATGGTGATCACCCAGCGGTCAGTCAGAGCCCGGATGGTGCGCCAACACCTTGCGGGCTCGCTCTCTCTTGCCTGCCCTGACTCTGCTTGCGTCTGGAGCGCTTTCGTTTCACCACAACTGGGGCCAGATCCGCCGGCAGGGAAGCGCTCTCCCGCCGAGCTAGCCGCCCGGGAACGAGGGGGAGTGGATCCGTGTCCGGCCCTAGCCTCGCTGTGCCTCGCGGAGGGACTACCAGCATGAGTGCGGGCATGCGGACGCCATGCCGGGCGGCCCTCGCGCCCGGGCATGGCCCCGGCGGCCGATCCGGCCTCCCAGCATCCGGGCCGCGCTCGCCGGTACCGGCACCCCGGAAACCCCGCCATGCGGTGCCCGCCGGGACCAGTTTGCGGACCGGGCTTCTTCATTCGTTTCGCTGTGATTGTTTAGTTTCTGCAGATATCCTGTACGCCCTCTATAGGCGCGAAAAGATCGTCTCCAGTTCTCCTGCAGTCGTTATGGAGACCGGCTCGGCATAATTGAATCTCGGTGGGTTCTCGGGAGGCATTATGTCCGAGGAGACAGTAGCAGCCGGTGGCCACCGGCGATGGTGGCCGGACGGCACGATGATGGCACGGCTGGATGGGCGCACCGGCGCAGAACTGGTCTCGCTGGTGCCGGGGCTGGGCAAAATGATCTGGAGAACACATCCGGGTGGCTGCAGCTGGCCATTGGCGCCAGCTGCTACGGCCAGGGCGACGACCCACGGCAAGCCATCTTCCGGTCGGCGATGGCCACGCTGCACGCGCTGCGCACGTCCGGCTTTCGTGCAGTCACGGTCACCGTCACGGTGCAGCAGTGCTCGGAGGAGGCCCGGCTGAGGGGGCCGGGCCTCAGGCCAGATGAGCTGCCAGCAGATGACCTGGTCGCGGAGCAAGACGGGGCCGTGACCTAAGACGCC
>Ga0302325_10028688_pt1 | contig 11512 bp, 16 predicted proteins | sample Palsa_T0_2_FD_201948 | JGI IMG/M metagenome (GOLD analysis project Ga0302325, IMG submission 201948) | Peat permafrost microbial communities from Stordalen Mire near Abisko, Sweden - Palsa_T0_2 | ecosystem: Environmental > Terrestrial > Soil > Palsa > Peat permafrost | place: Sweden: Abisko... | reverse complement strand
CGTCATACAGAAGCCGATGCCGACCTTTGGAGGAAACGCATTGCAGTGTGCAACAAACAACAACAACAACAACAACAACACTTAGCTGTAGCAAAATTATTTACACAAAGTCATTGATGAGATTCCCCTCCCCTTCCCTCCCCTCCATCTGGCCATTCCTCTTCGGCGAGGAATTCGCCTCATCTAGCCACCCAACGTCATCCGATATCACTTTCTACAGTACCTACCTAGACCCCTCCGCTGCGCCGAGCTAAAGGATCTTTGCGGCCACGCGCTGGAGGTCCCGGCTCCACACAAGGCCAGCCCCCTTCCCAGCTGCCATGTCTGCATCAGGCCAAGCTCGGAAAATGACTGGTTGTTTGAACCGCGGATCAACTGCTGTTGTGCATCACTCATAACCATCCTCAAGCCCCATTTATTCTTGTTTCTACTCATCCGCTTTTCTATCTTGCAATCATCCTAACCTACTTTCTTTACACGGTTCAATTGAATACATGGAAGCATCTCCTAAAGTTCACCTGTGCTAGACTGCGTACAACCGAGGGATCAGAGAGACTGAGACAGTGGAGAGGTCCATTGACCCGAATCAGCAACATCCCAGGCGCAACAACCACAACACATCATAGAAGCCATTCACAATGTCTGCTAAAAACATTGGAGGTGCTCATGGCAAGAAGCCAGCTTCTGCTGCCACCAATTTGATCGGTACGTCCATTGTGCATCTTACTCTCGCTTCCTGGCTCCGAGGTACATGCTAACCCAAAATCACAGCTGGAGGGGCAGCAGGAATGATGGAAGCGCTTGCATGCCACCCACTTGGTATGTCGGCTTCTTGGTAGATGTTTGGTGACACACAATGCTTACAATGGCCTCAAGATACTATCAAAGTACGAATGCAACTTTCCCGGCGAGCACGAGCACCTGGAGCAAAGAAGCGGGGCTTTATAAAGACGGGTGCAGAAATCGTCAAGAGAGAGACCCCTCTAGCCTTATATAAAGGATTGGGTGCTGTTGTTACTGGCATTGTACCGAAAATGGCGATTCGGTTTACGAGCTTTGAGGCATACAAGAAGCTGCTCGCAGATAAAGAGACTGGGAATGTAAGTGGGCAAGCTACATTTTTGGGTAAGTATCCTAAAACTTCCTGCTCATGTTGAGAGTTTCCAGTCTCTGGAATTGGGTATTGATGACTTTTATACTGACAAAATTACTAGCTGGTCTCCTAGCAGGTGTCACCGAAGCCGTCGCCGTTGTAACTCCCATGGAAGTCATCAAGATTCGGCTGCAAGCCCAACACCACAGCATGGCTGACCCCCTCGACATACCAAAATACCGAAACGCTGCACATGCCCTCTACACCGTGTTAAAAGAAGAAGGACCTGGAGCTCTCTACCGAGGAGTTTCTCTCACCGCTTTACGGCAAGGTTCTAACCAAGCAGTAAACTTCACTGCCTACACCGAATTCAAAGAACTCCTCCAAAAATGGCAACCACAATACGCCGACTCCCCAATCCCCTCCTATCAGACCACCTTAATCGGTCTGGTATCCGGGGCCATGGGGCCTCTTTCAAATGCTCCCATTGATACGATCAAGACGAGGCTACAAAAGACGCCTGCGCAGCCGGGTGAGACAGGCATAAGTAGGATTACAGCTATTGCGAGAGATATGTTCCGGTATGTTAAGAGAAATTGTGGTTCAGAAGGCGAGAAATTAGCTAACGAAAGTAATAGACAAGAAGGATTCCACGCTTTTTATAAGGGAATCACGCCTCGGATTATGCGTGTTGCTCCCGGCCAAGCGGTCACGTTCACGGTATATGAGTTTTTGAAAGAGAAATTGGAGAATAGTACGATGCCGATTGTGGGTGGGAAGTATGAAGAATGAGCGTATTTGATCATGAATATGTATTTTTGGGGGTTTCAAAAAATATCAAGCATTTTGAAGGTTAGAAAGGTAGAATTCTGGTCCAAGTCGGCTATTGATGAGATAAGCAGGCGTTGTATTGTTGGCTTTGGATTGTCAATGCTTGGATTTTTCATGCCCGGCATAGCGTCCTGCATCGGAACATTATCATAACAATCCCCCAAATTTTCTCTTTCCGGTCATGTCGTCGTGGTGCTCATGAACTTTTCTCCAATCATCTATTTTCTGCCTGGTCGTTTGGGCCTCTCAAAGGCCTTCTTTACTTCAACTTTCGGATGTAGATCCCCATCAATACTCTCTTCACTAATCTCGTCCGGTGAGCTGGCTTCGATCTTCTTCTCGACTTTCAGACCGGCTTCCGCTTCAGCTAGCTGGATAGCGGACCGTGACGATGCTGCATAAAGCATCCTCTCCTTGATCTTGGAACCAGAGGGACATGTGTAAATGAACAATGTTGGAGATGACGTTGTCCCATCATAGGTATGTGTGTAGCGGTAAAATGAATAGCGTGGTTCACTGGAGGAAATGGTTGAAGACAGCGAAGAAATAGGAGTGGAAGTACTAGAGGCCAATTCCATCGTCTCCGTCGCTATGTTGATTTTCTGTCGAATTTAGCACAACTTGCATACTCAAAATAATGGTAAAGGAACCTACCAGTTGGACCAAATCACTTCCTCCCTCCCCAGCAAGCCCTCTCAAAGCTTGTAGTGCCTCGTCAGTAATCGGCATGCTCACACCCGAACTGACATGACTTCTCCTCTCATTCATGCTCCTGCCCTCTTCAGCCTCCTTCCTCTTAACATCTCCCAAAGTCTGCTCCTCCTCCGTCAACGGCGCCTCTAATTTATTATGCTTGTCATGCTTCTCGAAACCTTGCGGTGTCAACTCCTCTTTCGTCGTCGCGAATATCGTCTCCCGAAACCTCTCAATCCCTAACTCGCGGACTAGAGTCAGCCGTGTGGATGCAAATAGCATCTTTTGGCGAACGGGAGCAGAGTCAGGGACATAGGTCACGGCGACAAAGGGGGCTGATTCGGGGCTAGGGTATCGTCGAAGGATGATGTAAAGAGCGATATTTGGTTGGAGGTGGGGAGCCAAGAGCGAGAGATCGTTGGAAAACGAGGAAGTGGCTGGACTGAGAACTGTGAGAGGAGTGAGGGATTCCTTCGTAATTGTGCACAGCAGTCCTCGCTGGTTCTCGGAGGACACGAGTGTATTGAATGCCGTGTGGAGCTCCTGTGAGGCTATATGGCACGTCAGCACATGAGAGGTTTAAAGGGATCAGGGATATAAAAGTACCTGATATTCCGGACTGCATGATGAGAGTTGCTCTGAGTTTAATTGCGGTTTTCTACTTCTTTTTCTGGCACTGTCCGGAAGGCCTGTATTGAGAATGTTCAGTTGGTACAATGGCGGGGGAGATTGCAGGAGCGAGCACCAAGAAGGGTTACAGTCAAGTCCGTGCGGCGGGGCACAAACATGTGTACTGTAACCTCTCCAAACAATTTTCCTCCAAACAATTTTCGTCCGAACATTATTATATTCACTTTACGCATGTTTAAAACTTAAATTACATCATGGAAGGCGGGCAGCGCACTACGAGTATTCTTATAGGTAAGCACGTTCATACCATTTCCACCTATCCAAAGAGGAGAGCACGGCAAGCAACCTCATAAGACCACACTTGATACAATGCCTCCGCCATCGCCGTTGTCTATTTCACATCCAGTTCGGACCGGCTCTCCTACTCCTTCAGACAGGATTGCTATTTCTCTCCTTGAGCGAATAGCTCCCCTTTCAAATCAGGCCATATCCCTGCCTACACAGGAAATGAAGAAGCCACGCATCATCGAATACCTCAAAGATGCCGAAGCTGACACTATCCAAGACCGCCAACAGCGGGCCGTAGCTCAGCTCCTCAGCCGCTTCAAGTATCTTGTTGACATAGCTGCGACCCCGGCGGAGGATGGAGCCACGAAGGAAATTGCTGCCGCAAATGCATTCCGTATGGAGGTTGAGAGCTCTGCTCTGGTAAGCGCTGTCGAGTATTTGCCCCAAGGATAGATACTCAATATTGTCCAGGTTCGTGCCGCCGAGAACCTCCTTCAATTGACACGGGAACTCAAGGAGATGTGGCTTTTTGGACCGCTGAGGGGTATTGGAGAAAGAGAAGGCGAAGGCAAGATGGATGAGGACTCGAAGAAAGTTGGGGAAATGGTTGATACCCTTATGAAGAGAAACTCGGGAGTATCGGAGTCATGAACATTTGGCTACGGCGTTTAAGGGGTGGATATAAAGACTGCATTTCCGGCGTATGGTCGTTGCGAAAATGCTCGGCCTCTTACCAACACGTAGGTGTCAATTTGGTACTAATATTGACTGAACCAGGGGCTCTAGAGCAAGTGAAGGGCGATACTATGGATATACCCTGGATTATATGCTGGGCATGACTGAATTCCACATTGTGAAGTACCCTATGTCTTTCAAGTATTTTATTTGTTTCTATTTTACAGGTAAGCTGTTGTTACTCGTTACAACCCCTTGTATCTGACAGATTGTCCAAGGTACTAGTGGTATTATACCCAAACGGTTGTTACCAGTACCCAATCCGGCAACATGAAATGAATGACGAAGTCATCCTACCCCAAGCATCTCTTCCTGAATCCTTCCTAGTCGGTACACCTTTCAGTTGGGTCTCTCCATTCAAGGCCCAATCCGCCAAATACTCTCTTTTCCTTGACCAAAAGGTCGCCATCTCCTTTCTCTAAATCCACCCATTCCCCATTATCTTGCCTCCTCACACCAGTGCTGTCAAATTTGAAACCCAGCTGCTGTTTGCAATAATGCCGAAGGTCTCGCTCAAACATGGTTCCGCCACTCCAGCCAAGAACGGCACATCCAGCAGTCTTCCATGGGCTAATGATTATATCTACTCGACGGTGAACATTGGGGTTTCTTGCGTCTGGATTACCCTTCAAGTCCTCTTCTTTAGAAGGCCAGGATGGTTCTTGCCAAACTAGAAAGGCATGATCCAAAGAATCAAATCCACCCCTTGAGCGAGGCATGCTTCCTTTCCAGTTCAGAGGATTTTGGCCTCTATCACTATTCTTCATTGACACGATGAGCCTGTGAGTTATGTATTCGTCGTGCTCCAAGCTCTCTAGTAGGTCTACAAGGAATCGATGGGTAGCATTCTCGTTCGGATGGCTCAGAACGACGTCCACATCTCCAGAATCAGGCTTTCCTCTTCGGTAGCCTCCACATATCACCATTTGGAATCCCCCCCTGATTTGGTTCGCATGATCCAAGATCAAGCTGGCGATCTTCTCCACCTCCTCTCGCGGAATTCGTTGGAGGAATTCATCGTAGTATTTGACACCGATCTGCTGATCTCTCGATATCCTGTCCCAACCTTGTTCAACAATGTCATCAAGGCTTCTCCATCCTTTATTGAAAAAGTCCCGAGCACTGGCTTCGCCGACACCGTGGATTTTCCAAAATAGGTCCAGCACTTGCAAATCAGGGTCTGATCGAGCCTCATCTGCCTCTTCGACGTGACCAAGGGTTTTCCAATCTTGCCAAAGTTTTGATATTTTAGACCCACAGCCGGGAAGTCTACTTAGTTCAAGTGCCGAAGTTAAAGAGTAGGGATAAGAAGCAATTGCTGCCACAGCCACTGAGTATGCACGAACTCCTACCTCATCTCCTTTCAAGGTCCGAGCCTGCTTAATAATTCGAAGTTCGGAAAGAAAGTCTTCGTTTGGGCAATGCAATGGAGTGGGGCGTTGACAAGAATATGAAGAGTGGAGATATTCAGGAATTGGAGGAAGCGCAGCATAAGCCTCGTCTTCAGATGTTGTTTTATGGAGGAGTCGAGCAGGTTGACTGCTGCTATGACCCGAATTTCCTCCAAATTTCCTAGGTCCAGTCCTAAAGTGGCGCTGAGTTGGAGAAACAGTGCTGATTTGGCGACGCGGCTCAACGTTTGCTGGCAAAGGAGTCTGCTTAGACTTTACAGGAAGAATTTTGGATTTAATCCTGCCTTCATAAACCAAGTAGTCTTCTATAGGCAATAACTTGCCAGCGTTGAGAGAATCGGTATACCACGCCAAGTCCAGCACCTTGATCGTCTCGTCGCTAGGTCGAAGGGCTGATCTTGATGATGGTGCCAGTCTTTGCGCAGGAGGACTACCCAGTGCAGAGGGCACCATTCGGCTCGCCGTCTGTTCCTCATGATGGTTGTCATCGGTATCAGTATCCGGGTCTGGCTCAGTCTCTGCATCCAGCGCGACGGCCTCCTTCCCATCAACAGGGATGCTATCTATCTTGCGGCGCTTCTTCGGGTTTGCTTTTCCAACCATGGGTCGGTTTACATCTGCTCCGGCTCCTTGCACGGTCATCACCTCTTCGGTGTCCAGGCCTAGCTTCCGAAGTTCCAGAGCCGCTCTTCTCTTCAGCTTCACCTTCCCCAGCACTAGCTTTGCCTCCTTGATATCGAACACCACATCTATTTCTTCCTCGAGTCGGTGAAGCTCCTTTGGATCATGCTCTAAACTCCATTTGAGAAGATAAATTGGCGGAAATGTAGGAGCCATGGCAGCTATGGCAGAATGACAACGGTGATCATGGTGGGGGTTCCGTAAGCTGGTTGCGACAGCGGGGTAAATGTGTTAGAATTAGGGAGGACTTCATAGTCCTCCAGTCTGAACTATGGGCCGGTACTTATCCCGCAGGTAGCCTATTTACAGAATATCCTGAAGGGAACAAGAAATTAAGAAGATTTAGAAATGTCCTCTGCGGTCGGAAGAACAAAGCGCCGATTTTTGTTAAACACATTAGGTAGGTAGGCACCTAGGTACCTAATCAATGGTCACTTGACGTCACACCAGAGAGCATGAGTAATCAACGGAGCTTCAGGAGCTTATTTTACATTCGTGGCTACCACTGACGGTAGCTTCTCTACTTGCGCGTTTCCCAAATGCCCCCATCATGGTCATTCATGGCGCTCAAGAGTAACCAGGTCCAGGTCCGAGAAGCAATGACTTTCGCGAATCTCAAACCATTGTGCAAGCTTCGCAAGATTCAACGATCCAAGCACCCGAAGCGAAGTACAGCCCCTTGAGCGGGGAAGCAGCATAGGCTCGAAACTTGCAAAAGCATACGCCCGAGGGTCCAGTTTTCTAGACATCCTCAAACTCCATATCTTCCTCGCTTTCGTCTTCCTCCTTCGGCGTTGGCTCCTCGATTCGGACTTTCTTCGCTGGCCTACCATCTTCATTGGGTGTACCAGGTCCTGTTACCGGACTTGTGGCACCAGTGCTAGTGCCACTTGCAGATACACTACCACTCTTCTTCAGCACTCCTGATAGTCCGGAGGGAGCTGAAGTCGGTTTGACATCACCAGCCGAGCTGACTGGAGTAGCCGCACCTGATCCAGTACCGTGAGGAGCAACGTCCTCAAAACCAAGATCTTCCTCATCCTCGTCGTCGGTCTCATACTCTTCATCCTGCTCACGCTCGGCCTCTTTTGCCTGTTCGGCCTTTAGACGTGCGAAGTAATCGTCGATTTCAGCGCCGTCACCATTGACGGAAGGAGTATCGAGGTCGAGGGTTTTCTTGTTGGGCTCGAGAGATTGGGAAGCTGGGAAAGTCGGCTGTGAAGTGAATTTTACCTGCTCACCACTAATTGTGCTGTGTGTGAAATGCACTGGCATTGCATTTTGGGCAGCAATCTTCTCCTTCCGCGCCTGCTCGGCAGCTATATCGGCCTCGGTGGGACCCTCGGATTTTGTGATTGTAACATTGATCGAGGATGGACCAACGTTGACCATTCCTCGAACGGCTGTTGGCTTTGAAGCTGAGCTGTCCACGGGAGCCGTATCGTTGGCCGGATTGGTCTCATCTCGGATGACCTTTCGTGCTGAGACGAGCGCCTTCTCGAAAGTATTCTCAGGAATCACAACCTCGTCGATTTTTGGCAATAAATCTGTGATAAATCTGAACTGAGCATGGTATCTTGTAGATTGTTCATGGCCTCCACGATTGTTGTCTGGATCGTGCACGAGGACGAAGCCACATTTGTGACATAAGAATCCCTCGGGTCCGCGCTTGTCCAGAACCTCTAGCACAGTCCACTCGGATTTGCATCTCCTACAGAAGTACTCTTTTCTTTCGGATTCAGGTATGGTGTTGCCTTGGACCTTCTTATTCATTTGATACACACGCCACTTGATCGCATCGATGGTTGCACGGTAGTCGATGTAGTAATAGGTGCGATTCATCGGCCTCTGCTGACCTTCCTTCGTTTCGGGTCTCGTATGTCTATGAGATCTGATTTCAGACACGGGAATAAGGACACAGGGGGAGAATCTTACACTGCGAGGAAACGGTCTTCCCTCAATCGCCCACAAAGCTTATGAAGCTCTTTCGTATTCATACCCATCAAGTATGCCATATCGTCATCGCGCAACCTGTCTGTCTGTCAAAATCATCATTTGAAGGCACTAACTACCGACTGAGAAACATACGCTGAATGAATAATGAGGGCATCAACAACCAGGATGTGCTTTGTATCGTAGAATGAGCGTACGCATGAGCGTACAAGGCTCTGTGCCAGTTCCATGGCTGAGAACGATGAAAAATATCCCTAGACGACTGCTTGCGAGTCCACCCAGAGTTCGGTTGTGAGCCCAAATGTTGTGTCGAGTTGTGAACGAGACAAGACGGTTGTGAGAGCCTGGAGAAAGAGTTGACAAGCAGACAAAGAACAAGGAAAAGTGTCACCGAGCTTCGAGGGCGCCCATTATTCACGTTAGACAGCGGCTGCCAGAGTGAATAATTATTGTGGAAGATAATCAAGCGTGCTTGATTAGAGAAACAATAATTGAGAAGGAAATAAATGTTATGTATGGTTCGTACCTACCTACCTATTGTTCTTCGAAGGCAGCTAGCTGCAGTCCACAAGGCTGACTACGCTAGATTTTACGCTAAGGCTTACGAGGTTAGTGAGGACTAGGTTGTCCAGACCCCTCATAAAAAATCATTTCGAGTCAACATTAAGGGTCAATTGAGGGCTATGAAAGTCGTCCGACAGCTCCAACCATGGCTGACACACCTCCTCCAACACCTGCTTCCAACCAGGACAGTGCGGCTTCGGCAGTTGGCCACAATGCCAGGAGTCAGAGAGGAGACCGGAATAGAGGCGGTCGGGGCGGACGAGGCAGAGGCAGAGGAGGACAGAGTAAGGGCAGAGGACGTGGCTTCGGCTCCAAAGACTCAGGGGAGCGTCATAAGAAGCGCGATATGGGCCGAGGCGAGTGGAAGTACGCAACCTGGAGGTCCTTTATCTTGCCTGACTAACTAAACAAAGTCGCAATAATCTAGACCGACGCGCTCGAAATGACGAGGAGCAAGAAACCAAGAGACGGAAGACCGAAGATGGTGGAGAAGTTGCTACATATTCTACGCCGTTTAGCAAGGAAGAGATTGAGGCCGAGACTCGCAAACCGAAGCGCAAAGTCGCCGTGATGATAGGCTATGCAGGATCGGGTTACAAGGGGATGCAGATAAATGCGCAAGAAAAAACCATTGAAGGGGATCTGTTCAAGGCATTTGTAGCTGCAGGCGCTATCTCGAAAAACAATAGTGACGACCCAAAGAAGACGAGCCTGGTTCGTTGCGCTCGGACTGACAAAGGTGTGCACGCAGCTGGGAATGTTATATCCTTGAAGCTCATTGTGGAGGAGCCCGATATTGTGCAAACTATCAACGAGCATCTACCTCCTCAGATTCGAGTGTGGGGGATCGAGCGCACGAATGGTGCTTTCAGTTGCTATACGACTTGCGATTCCAGATGGTACGAATACCTGATTCCAACATACTCTTTTCTTCCGCCCCATCCGCAAAGCTTCCTCGGTAAAAAATTGGTCGAATCCGCGGAGGAAGAAGGCGTTTTTGAAACCTACCAGTCCCATCAGGAGGATGTGGCGTCTTTCTGGAAGGATGCGGAGGATGCTTATGTTGAACCAATACTCGACAAGCTCGATCCAGAGATGAGAGACGCTGTGATTGCAACGATCCACAGCTCTGAAGAGGAGACTGATAATCAAAAGAAATTAACGAAAAAGCAAATAAAGGAGGACAGGAAATCAAAACTTGAGGCAATGGATGGCGTCGCCGAACCAGACGTCGTGGCACTGAAGGAAGAAAAACCAGAACCCGAATCTGTATCAATTCTTACACCGCTTGAAAAAGCTATTAAAGAGGTCAAAGCAGCTTACGTTAATGCCAAAAAGGCATATCGGATCTCGGCATTTCGCCGACAACGAGTCCAGGAAGCTCTTGATTGCTATGTCGGAACTCGGAACTTTCATAACTATACAATCCAGAAGACATTCTCGGACCCTTCCGCCAAGAGAGTTATCCGGTCATTTAAGGTTGGGCCAAATCCAATAATCATCAATGATACTGAATGGCTGTCTTTGAAGGTACACGGGCAGTCGTTTATGATGCATCAAATTCGGAAAATGGTAGCAATGGCAGCGCTTGTTGTTAGGTGTGGTACTTCGAAAGACCTAATTATAGACAGCTATGGCCCAGCAAACATTAGCATTCCAAAGGCGCCTGGCCTAGGATTGTTGCTTGAGAGACCTGTATTTGACAGTTACAATGAACGTGCAGTGCGGGAGTTCAGTAGGGAGAAACTCGATTTTGACAAGTACAAAAAAGAAATGGATGAATTCAAGCAGAGGGAGATCTATGACAGGATTTTTAGAGAAGAGGAAAAAGATCACCAGTAAGTCCATTCCAGTTTGGGAGAGCTTTCATGGATCAATTTTTAATTATTTAGGTTCCATGCCTTCTTCCATCACATCGATCATTTCCGAACAGATTATTTTCTGTGGGTCACAGCAAAGGGAATATCTGCTGCAAAACAGAGCAAGGCCCCGGCTAGGACTAACGACTTGAGTGATGATGAGGTTGACGTTAATGGCGAGGAGGGTTGAATATACGTTTCGTCACAGTTAGATGTTTATGAGCTTTCACTCGGAAAACACCTTAGCACGGCTCGCATACAGTGGCTGCGTGAAAGAAAGGGTCAAGGATGTGGATAACACATCAAGATCCGAACCAATTAAATATTGGTCTCCAAGAGCGTTCGAGAATAGACGTAGGGTTCATAACTGAGTAGTCCATTAGAATGGAATGATCGTGAAATTTAAAAGGGTCGACTCTTCCCATTCCCATTGAAAGAAATCTTACTCGAAATTTCACGGTCCATAAGAAGCAAGTGACTTTCGTCGATCCCTAATAAGAAACTAGGCAAAATGTCAGACGAGGCTGTTGATGCCAATGGGCGTCACTCATCGCTGTGACGAATTGCGTGCTCAAGAAATATCCTGGTTTCATGCAAAGCCTGGTGGCCGCATGTCCTGAGTACAGTAATCATGGGGCTCGTTCCGTGCCGCCAGCCCCTATCAGCACTGTACTGTATAAATAAGAGGCCCTCCAGGTCCACTGCGTCGCAAAATCTTCTTCCACATCCAGCAGCCGCTGCGCTGTGTGTGGTTGTGATGTGATACGTTGCAC
>Ga0302325_10028687_pt1 | contig 11512 bp, 8 predicted proteins | sample Palsa_T0_2_FD_201948 | JGI IMG/M metagenome (GOLD analysis project Ga0302325, IMG submission 201948) | Peat permafrost microbial communities from Stordalen Mire near Abisko, Sweden - Palsa_T0_2 | ecosystem: Environmental > Terrestrial > Soil > Palsa > Peat permafrost | place: Sweden: Abisko... | reverse complement strand
CGGAGGTGAGTTGGGCGCGGGACATGGGCGTCTTTGGCAAAGGAATCATTCTACCGTAGGCTGGGAGGAGGGAAAGCGGACTAGAATAGTCCGGTTGACGTAAGTGACTAGGAGCGGTAAACTTAGACCGTACTTGCAAATCATTAGCAACTGGAGAATCTTAGTGCTTTCTGCGTTTTTGATTGCCTTGCGCGAGGGTGTCGAAGCGGCGCTGGTGGTCGGCATCATACTGGTTTATCTCTCCCGCACCGGGCGGCAGCAACTGGCCCGGTTCGTGTGGTCCGGCGTGGCGGCTGCGGCGGCGCTGAGCCTGGCCGTGGCTATCGCGCTGCAACGCTGGCAAATCAGCGAAGACGGCTTTGAAGGCGTGCTGCTGCTGGTGGCGGCCTTCTTCGTTGTTACGATGATCGTTTGGATGAATCGCGTTGCGCGGCATTTGAAGAAAGATATCGAGTCAAAGGTGGAGGCTTACGCAGCGAAGGCGGGCCAAGCGGCAGGATGGGGGATTTTCTTTTTTGTTTTTTTGATGGTGGTGCGCGAGGGGGCGGAGCTGGCGCTGATTTTGCGCGCGGTGGAGCTGTCCAGCGAAGGGTTGCAGACTTGGATTGGAACGGCGGCGGGGATTGCGGCGGCGGTGGCAGTCGGGGTGTTCTTTTTTAAGGGCACCTTGCGCGTGCAGCTTTCGCGCTTTTTTGCCGTCACCAGCGTGATTCTCATGCTCGTGGCGCTGCAACTGGCGCTGACCGGCGTGCATGAACTCAGCGAGGCGCGCTGGCTGCCCTCCAGCAAAAACGAGATGGCGGTGATCGGCCCCATCGTCAACAATGAGATTTTCTTTTTTGTATTTGTTTTCGGAGCGGCGGCGTTGCTGATCTTCCGCGAATGGCAGACGGTTTCGCATTCGCGCGCGGCGCAAGAAGCCTCCACGAACGCCGAGAAGCGGCTGGTCGAATCGCGCAACCGGCGGCAACGGCGTTGGATGGCCGCCGCGGCGGTGGCTTCGCTGGCGGTGATCCTGGTACTGACGGCGGATTTTATTTATGCGCGGGCGAATTCGGCGCCGCCGAGCGCGCGCTTGATCGCCGCCAGCGGCAAGCAGGTGCGCGTGCCGATTAGCGAAGTCGACGATGGGAAGCTGCATATTTTCCTCACGGACGCTGGCGGCCAATCGCTGCGCTTTCTGGTGATCAAGAAGCCGAATGGGTGGGGCACGGCACTGGATGCATGCCGGATCTGCGGGGCGGAGGGCTACCGGCAGGATGGGCAGAATGTGATTTGCCGGCATTGCGGATCGGCGATCTATGTGCCGACGATTGGCGAGGCGGGCGGGTGTAACCCGATTGGCGTGCCGGCTCGTGTTGAGGGGACGGATTTGGTCTTGGATACGGCGGCGTTGACGCTGGCGGCCAAAGAAATTCCGAAGTAAGCGACTTATTAAAATGTTTCTACGACTCGTTGCCGATTCGTTTACGCGGCGGCCGCGGCGCAAGCTGCTGACCGGTGCGGCGCTGGCGTTGGGCATGGCGGTGGCCACGGCGGCGTTGAGTGTGTCGCTGGATGTGGGGGATCGGCTGGCGCGGGAGTTTCGCAGCCTGGGCGCAAATTTGGTGGTGACTCCGGCGGCAGATTCTTTACCGCTGGAGATTGGCGGCGTGGATTACCGGCCGGCGAATTCTGGGGCCTACCTGGCGGTTGCGGACTTGCCGAAGATAAAATCCATTTATTGGCACAACAATATTATTGGTTTTGCGCCGCTGCTTGAAGCGCGCGCAATGGCTTTGCCGTTTGCGCTGGAAAACGGAAAATTGCGTCAGACGGCCAACTGGATCGAGGACGTACCGCTGATTGGGACGTGGGCCGATCATGGTGTGCCTTTGCCTGACGGCGGAGAGTTTCGAACTGGGATAGCGAAGACAAATCCCTGGTGGCGAATCGATGGGCAATGGTTTTCGGACGATGCCAGGGAATGCGTTGTTGGCACCGCTTTTGCTCAGAAGAATAAAGTCAAGATCGGAGACGAAATATCGTTCGCCGTTGGTGATGTCACAAAAATTCCGTCGCCGTTCAAAGTTATGGGGATCTTGTCGTCGGGCGGTCCCGAGGATAACTCCGTTCTGGTTGCGCTATCACAGGCGCAATTGTTGACCGGCCGGCCGGGGCAATATCGCAAGCTGTATGTTTCGGCATTGACCAAGCCGGAGGACAGCTTTGCGAAGCGCGATCCGAAGACGATGAATGCGGATGAGTTTGAGCGCTGGTCGTGCAGCCCGTATGTTTCGTCGATCGCGTATTCGATTGCGCAGGCGTTGCCGGGGACGGACGTGCGGGTGATCCGGCGCGTGGCCGAGGGCGAAGGAAATATTTTGACGCATGTGCGGACGCTGCTGTGGCTGGTGACGTTTGCGGCGTTGCTGGCGGCGGCGCTGGCGGTGGGAGCGTCTTCGGCGGCCAGCGTGATGGAGCGGCGGTCGGAAATTGCGTTGATGAAAGCGATTGGGGCGGGGCGCGGGTCGGTGGGGTTTTTGCTGGCGGCGGAGCAGTTGCTGCTGGCGCTGGTGGGTGGCGGGATTGGGTATGCGCTGGGCATTATTTTGGCGCGCATGGTAGGGGAGAGAATTTTTGGCGCGGCACCGGAGCCTTCGCTGCTGGTGTTTGTGATTATTTTGGGGCTCGCGGCGGGCGTGACGATGCTGGGCAGCGCCATTCCGCTGCGGCGGGCGGCGCATTTTCAGCCCGCGCCGATTTTGCGAGGCGAGTGATGGGCGGGTCGCTGGTTGGCAATCGCAAGATGTTCTGGCGCATCCTGCGGCGCATGCTGCTGGCCAATCGCGGGCGTGTGCTGGTGATTTTGCTGGCGCTGGCGGCAGGCGCGGCGATTACCGCGGCGATGCTCAATCTTCAGATCGATGCAAAACGCCGCCTCACTGCTGAATTTTCTGTTCTGGGCCCGAACATTTTAATTGTGCCCGCGCAAACGGATTCGGATGCCACTTCGAGAGCGACGCTCGACGAGAGAATTCTTGATGAAGTGCCGCCCACATCCCCCGATGGATGGACACCCGTGAATGCCTTGGGGTATTTGTACCTGCTGGCTGATGCATCGGGGCCAACTTCGCGAACATATCAGCCTGTCGTCATCGCGGGAGTGCGCAGCTCGCTTGCAGATAAGAGGGTCGCAGCGATGAGGCATAATCGGCGGCCGGTAGATGGACATTCTTGTATTGTGGGCGGCAAGGTTGCCGCGCAAATGCATCTTCAAGTAGGCGATCAACTATCGCTCCACGGGGTCGCGGGCGAGCAGCCATGCAGGGTGATCTTTCTGAGGAATATGGGCGATGCCGGAGACGCGCAGATTTCTCCAGAGCTCGAGGTGGCGCAACGGCTCGCCGGACTTCCGGGGCGTATCAGCTTGATCGAGTTGACCGCCCGCGGTACTTCCGAACAGGTGAACGACTATCTCGAAGCCCTCCGGAAACGGGTTCCAAATGCTGGAGTGCACGGTGTCTACCAGTTTTCTGAAGCGCAGGGGAAAATTTATTCAAAGATCAGCGGACTACTGACGGCGACGGTGGTGTTGGTGCTGGTGCTGACGGCGCTGTGCGTCATGGCGGCGATGACCAACGTGGCCATGGAGCGGCGCAACGATGTGGGATTGATGAAAGCCATTGGCGGGGCGACGCGACGCGTGGTGCGCTTGTTTCTTACGGAGGCGGCGCTGCTCGGCTTGGTGGGCGGCTTGATTGGCGCGGCGTCTGGGATTCTGCTCAGCATGGAATTAGGCAAAGCGGTGTTCGGCGTGGCGGCGCGCCCCCGGCTCATTGTGTATCCTATATCCGTGGGCTTAACCATTTTGGTGGCGATTGCGAGTTCGTTTCCGCTGCGGCGGCTGGCCAGCGTGCGGCCGGCGGCGGTGTTTCGGGGTGAGGCGTGACGTCTACGTTGCCAGTGCCGCTTCCGGTGGCCAACGCAGTGACGACGCAGACGCCACGGACCGTGGCCGCGGCGCAGGTGGTCATCGATGCGCTCGTCAAACAGTACGACAATCTGCGTGCGCTGGCGGGCGTGAGCTTCACGGTGCAGCGCGGCGAGTGGGTGGCGCTCATGGGGCCATCCGGCTCCGGGAAAACCACGCTGATCAATATTCTTGGCGGGCTCGATACCTTCACCTCCGGCCGCATCTCCGTGGACGGCGTGGACCTCGCGAAGCTGAGCGAGAACGAAGTGGTCCGCTACCGCGCGGAAAAAGTGGGCTTCGTGTTTCAGCAGTTCCACCTGGTGCCGTATCTGACGGCCCTCGAAAATGTGATGCTGGCGCAATACTTCCACAGCTCGACGGACGAAAAGCAGGCCGTGGAAGCGCTGAAGCGTGTGGGCCTTGGCGACCGGCTCGGGCATGTGCCCGCCAAGCTGAGCGGTGGCGAACAGCAACGCGTGGCCATCGCGCGCGCGCTCATCAATCAGCCGAAATTAATTTTGGCGGACGAGCCCACCGGCAATCTCGATGAAGCCAACGAAAACATCGTACTGCGGATTTTCCGCGAGCTGCACGACGCCGGGCACACCATCCTGATGGTTACGCACGATCCGGATATCGCGCGGCAGGCCGACCGCACCATCGAACTGGCGCATGGCCATCTGCAATTTGATAGCGCGCAGCACGGGCCGGGGCATCCGTTGCATTGTCCGCTGGCGAATACCGGAGATTGCTGCACCGAGCCGCCGAGCGTGACCACCGTGGAAGATCAGATCCGCTTTGACCACCTGCTCGAGCAAATATGGATTTGCAGCGAGGAAATCAAGCCGGCGCTCATTTCGCAGTTGCGCGTGGAAGGACCGTCCGGACGGTTGCCGCTGATCACCGACGAACCCACGAAGCGCGTATTGACGCGCATGTCCGAGGTGGCGCTGGTGAAATTGCGCGATGACGAAGCCCAGCTTACGCCCATGGGCTCGATTCGCGCGCGCGACGTGGTACGTCGCCATCGCCTCGCCGAGCGGCTCTTCAAGGACACTTTTGCGATTGAAGATAGCGAAGCGCACACGCAAGCCTGTAAGTTTGAGCACATCATCAGCCCGGAGCTGGATCAGCGCATCTGCACGTTTCTCGGGCACCCAACCACATGCCCGCACGGCAAAGCCATTCCGCCGGGAACCTGCTGCGTGAACATCCGACACGACAATTCCAACGGCGCCAAGTGATGAACATCTGCCCCGACCGCAAAAATGCCCACGCCGCTTGACCCACGCAAAAAACCGACCGCGGTAAAAATTCACGTCTCGAACGGCGCGGGTGTGGACATTACCTGGGCCGACGGGCATAGCAGCCACTACGACTTTCCGTATTTGCGCGATGCCTGTCCCTGCGCCACGTGCAATGACGCGCGGGAAAAAAAAGCGGACGAGGAAAAAAGGGAAGCGGAGGGCAAAACTGGAGCAGCTTCGCCGGCTGTGCCGGTACCCTCGAGTTCGCCGCTGCTGCCCATGTTCAAACCCAAAGCGAAGGCGCAATCCGCTACTTCGGTGGGAAACTACGCAATTCAAATTAATTTTTCCGACGGGCACAACACCGGAATTTACAGCTACGAGCAGCTGCGCATGATTTGCCCTTGCCCGCAGTGCGCCGCGGCGTTTCGCGCGTAGTAACCTTCGCAACCCATCGCGTCGCGAACCACACACTCGTGGCCTGCGCCACACGCAACGCCAGTCGCCCCGTGTTCTGCGAATCGACGTAATCGAAACAATCCAAGCCACTTACAGGAAGTGCCGGTCCCGCTCGCTCGCGGCGCGCTGCTTGCATTACTCCTCAATGCGGTCGCACCAGTTCGCTGCTTCGGAGGACAACATGTCATCGCTCGCGGAAAAGTTTCTGCAACATCGTCAGTGCCAAAACCGGCTCGCCGTTCCAGGCTTACCCATCGATTGGATTCCCATCGCTTGGCTGCCCATCGCCCTGGCATTGCTATTGCTCACCACGATTTTTGCCAGCACCGCGAAACCGGCGCAACAGTCTGGCGGCGACAACTCACCTGAAACGAATACGTCGCCGCAAGCGACGGCGCCACCGCGGGTCGCAATTCCGCCTGTTGGCGAAGGCTGCCTGCTCTATCGTTCGGGTGACTCGGGCGAGTATCTGCCGCTCACCCTGGTGCACACCGATGCCGCGCTCGACGTGCGCGGTCTGGTGATTTCCGCAACGGTGACGCAGCAGTATTTCAACTCTGCCGCAACGCCGCTCGAAGCCGTCTACGTTTTCCCGCTGCCGCACGACGCCGCGGTCTATGACATGGAGATTCACATCGGCAATCGCGTGATCCGCAGCGTGATCCGTGAACGCGAGGAAGCCAAGCGCGTCTACAGCGCGGCCAAAGCGCAGGGCCAGCGCGCCGCGCTCGTTGAAGAAGAGCGCCCCAACGTTTTCACCACCTCGGTCGCAAACATCATGCCGGGCGATCACATTGATGTACGCCTGCGTTACGTCGAGCCGTTGCGCTGGGCGGACGGCACGGTCCGGCTGACCTTCCCGATGGTCGTGGGGCCGCGTTACATCGCCGGCACGGCGGCCACAGGACATAGCGGCACAGGCTGGGCGCTCGACACCGACGCTGTTCCCGATGCTTCGCGCATCACGCCGCCGGTGCGCAATCCCGAGAGCACGCGCCCCGGCCACGATATTTCCGTTACCGTGGATCTCGATCCCGGTTTTGAAACCAGTGCCGTCAACTCCATCTCCCACCCGGTGACGATCAATCGCCTGGGGGACGGCCGGCAGCACATCACGCTGGCCACGGGAGCGACGATTCCCAATAAAGATTTCATCCTCGAGATGCAACAAGCCGTCAGCACGCAGCCGAAGACTGCGATGTTCCTCTCTCCCGACCGCGAAACCGGCGAAACCAATTTTCTGCTCACCGCGTTTCCCCCCACTGTGGCGCCGACCGAGCGCGACCCCGTTGAGATGCACTATGTGATCGACATTTCGGGGTCCATGGAGGGCACGTCTATCACGCAGGCGCGCGCCGCCTTGCTCCAGGCGCTGAACCGTCTGCGGCCGGGCGACCGCTTCGGCATCCTCGCGTTCAATCACCGTTACTTTGAGTTTTCGCCCGAGCCGCTGGTTGCGACGGACAGCAACGTGGAAAGCGCGCGCAATTTCGTAAGGAATTTGCACGCCGGCGGCGGCACGGAAATGCTTCCGGCGCTGCTGCACGTGATGCAAAAGCCGCAAACCGAAGGGTATCTGCGCCACATCATCCTGATGACCGACGGCGACCTCGGCAACGAAGAGCAGATCTTCACCGCGCTGAACCGCAACCTCGGCGGCGCGCGCCTCTACACCGTGGCCATCGGTAGCGCTCCGAATTTCTTTCTCGCCGCGAAAATGGCGCAGTTCGGGCGCGGCACGTTCACGCACATCGCGGACGTGGCGGAAATCAACAAACAAATGGGCCAGCTGCTGAACGCCATCGACAGTCCGGTCCTTACGGACGTAAATCTTTCCTTCGAGGGCGTGCAGGTTGCGGACCTCTATCCGCAACGCCCTCCGGATCTTTTCCTGCGTGAGCCACTCCTGATTTACGGCCGCATCACGCAAGGCCAGAAGGGCCGTATCATTCTGACGGCGCGCGCTGCGGGTCAGCCCTATCAGGCCACATTCCCCATCGACGCTGCCACGGCCACGTTTCATCCCGGCATTACCGTGCTGTGGGCCCGGCAACGCGTGGAAAGCCTGATGGACGACTGGCGGCAATCGAGCGACGACGATCGCGAAGCTACGCGCAACGCCATCATCGCGCACGCGATCCGTTATCGCCTGGTAACGCGCTTCACGTCACTTGTTGCCGTGGAGCAGCAAATCACCAACACCACCGGCCAATCCACCACGGTGGCCGTGCGCGCGGAACTTCCTGCGGGCATGCAGATGGACAAAGTCTTCGGCGCTCCCGCGACCGGTACAGCCGAGGCGTTCTACGAAGCGCTGGGTCTGCTCCTTCTGCTAATTGGAGGCGCACTTGCGTTCGTTACGTGGGGTCGTGGCCCGCTCGTGGTGCTGCGATGACCACGACGATGATTGGTCGAACGAGCGCTGTCGCGGACGCGAAGACTGTCGCCGCGCCGCCAGTCCAACTTGCTGCGAAAGCCAGTGTCGCTATGAAGATCCTACGCGTCCTGGTCGCCATCATCCTGTTGGCAGGTGCCAGCCTGAGCAGTCGTGCCGCGTATCTGCACGTCAAAGCCGACTTGGCCAGCCTGCTGATTCACCGCGCGTGGGGCGCTCGCGCCCTTCGCGGCGAAACTCGTTCGCCGTGGCCGTGGGCGGATACGCACCCCATTGCACGCCTGCAAATCCCGCGCCTCGGATACGACGAGATCGTGCTTGAAGACGCCAATTCGCGCACGCTGGCGTTCGGTCCCGGCAGATTGCTCAGCGCCGCCGCTCCCGGAGAGCCCGGCAACATCGTACTCGCCGGACATCGCACCAGTTGGTTCAAGCCGCTCGAAGGCATAAAACTCGGCGATGCCATCGAGCTACAGTGGTTCGACGGGCGCACCCAACGCCTCGCCCAGCGCACGTATACGGTGCAAGAAATCAATGTCGTCTCACCGGACGACGTCCGCCTGCTCATGCCTACGCTCGATGACGCGCTCACCCTCATCACCTGCTATCCGTTCAATTACGGCGCCCGCTCGCCACGGCGCTACGTTATCCGCGCTTCGCCCGAAAACAAAGCCGTAGCCGCCAATATATAGCCCGACACGTAGCGCTTCCGGACTCCTCCAAGTCTCTTGCGGCCGGGTTCCGTGCCCGACGAACAAACTTCGGTCTAGAGTCCAGCGCCCAAAGATGTCCACGCGATCCGTCGCGTGGACATCTTGACGAAAAGCCACCTCGGCTAGACTTCCCGCCCTAAAAATGCGAGCATTCTTACCTACAGGTTACCCAACACCCGCACATGAGCAGCACTCCCAACAGCCCTGCTGCCGCAGGCAGCCGAGGCAGCGGCATCCCGCGCGTCATCGTAGCCACCACCGCGCTGCTTACCTTTATCTCTTTCTGGCGCGCCGCCGCCATCGTCCTCAACGATCTGGCCTCCTCCGCGTACTACGCCGGCGGCGAGGCCGAGGGGTATATCGGCAAAACCGCTCCGTGGTTCATCCTGGCGATCATGCTGTTTTCCTACGCCGTGCGCGCCATTTACGTCGAAAGCTGCAGCATGTTCGTGCGCGGCGGCGTGTACCGCGTCGTCAAAGAAGCCATGGGCGGCACGCTGGCCAAATTCAGCGTCTCCGCCCTGATGTTTGACTACATCCTCACCGGCCCCATCAGCGGCGTGTCCGCCGGCCAATACCTCGTTGGCCTGATCAACGAGACCTTCGCCTACCTGCACATCCACATCACGGTTTATCCGGACTTCGGCGCCGCAGGCTTTGCCATCCTCGTCACCGCCTACTTCTGGTGGTACAACATCAAGGGCGTAACCGAATCCAGTCACAAAGCTATGCGCATCATGCAGGTCACCACCGTAATGGTGGTCATCCTGATCGCCTGGTGCGCCTACACTATCTGGCTACGCCACCCGGCGATACCGCCCTTCCCGACCCCGCACAATTTGAAACTCGAGCCCAGCACCATGGGCTGGCTCTACGCCGTGCATTTTTCGCATTTCGCCGGCATCGTGATCATCTTCATCGGACTAGGCCATTCCGTCCTGGCCATGAGCGGCGAAGAATCGCTCGCCCAGGTCTATCGCGAAATCGAGCATCCCAAGCTCCCCAACCTCAAAAAAGCCGGCCTGGTAATTTTCGTCTACAGTCTAGTGTTCACCTCGCTGGTCTCGTTCTTCGCGGTGATGATCATTCCCGACGACGTGCGCCAGGGCTTCCTCGAAAATCTCATCGGCGGCCTGGCCATGAGCCTCGAGGGCCCGTTCCTTCTGCGCCTCGTCTTTCACGCCTTCGTCGTCGTAGTCGGCACCATGATTCTCGCTGGCGCTGTGAACACCGCCATCGTCGGCTCCAACGGCGTTCTCAATCGCGTCTCCGAAGACGGCGTCCTCGCCGACTGGTTCCGCCAGCCGCACCGCCGCTTCGGCACCTCCTACCGCATCATCAACATCGTCGCCGCCTTGCAGATCATCACCATCATCATCAGCCGCGGCGACGTCACCTTCCTCGCCAACCTCTATGCCTTCGGGGTCATTTGGAGCTTCGCGATGAAAGGCCTGGCGGTGCTCGTCCTGCGTTACAAGCATCCCGGCGGCCGCGAATATCGCGTCCCCCTCAACTTCACCATCTTCGGCGTGGAAATTCCCCTCGGCCTCGCGCTCATCACCCTGGTCCTGCTGGGCATCGCGGTAGTGAATCTCTTCACCAAGAAACAGGCCACCATCGCCGGACTTTCCTTCTCCATCATTCTCTTTATCATCTTCACCATCTCGGAGAAATATACGCACCACGCCCGCGGCAACGTGCAGCACGTGGAGATGGATCAGTTCCACCTGGAAATGGAGGGCGAACTCACGCCCGCCGCCGTGGGTGCCCGTCCTGGCAATATTCTCGTGCCCGTCAGCAACGTCCACGCGCTCTATCACCTCGGCAACGTGCTCGACCGCGTAAAACCCGGCCGCCGCGACGTGGTCATCCTCCACGTTCGCCTGTTGCGCCGCGCCGCATCCGGCGAGTACGAACTCGACGCTTCGCAGCTCTTCGGTGGCATCGAGCAACAGCTTTTCTCGCAAGCCCTGGCGCTAGCGGAGAAGCGCGGCAAAACCGTTCGCCTCGCCGTCGTCGCCGCCAACGACCTGTGGGACGGCATCTTGCGCGCCGCCACCTCCTTGCAATCCAGCACCATTGTCTTTGGTCAGTCCGGCAAGGAAAACACCGAAGAGCAAGCCCGCGAAATCGGGGTAGCCTGGGAAAATCTCGGCGACCAGAAACCGCAATTCAATCTCGAAATCCACTTGCCCAATGGCGACAAGTCTTACAAGGTGCTCGGACCGCACGCTCCCAACCTCACCGCCAACGAAGTCAACCTGCTACACCGCATCTGGCTGCGCTTCAGCGAATCTCTCGGCGGTTCGCACGAGTTGCATCATCACGACGTCGTGCATTTCGCGCTGCAAGAAGTGAAAAATGAGCTGGAACAGGGCCGCGAAGAAGAAGTACTCAGCCGCCTGCGCGCGCACCTCACCGCCAACTCCGAAAAGAAGTCGCCGCACAGCTAGTCTTTAATTTCATTGCAAAACCCGCTCATAAACCGGGCGCCGCGGAGCCCTGCGCCAGTTGCGACGTGCATTGCGGGCAGCGCTTCGCCGCAATGGGAATGGCCATCGTACATTGCGGGCAATCCTTGGTCGTTGGCGCCGCCGCGGGCGCGGGTTTTTTGGCAAACCGGTTCACCTGCTGCACCACGAGAAAAATCGCAAACGCCACGATCAGAAAATCCACGCAGTTATTCAGAAAATTTCCATAGTTCAACGTGGGTGCACCCGCGGTCTTCGCCAGCGCCAGCGTG
>Ga0302325_10028686_pt1 | contig 11513 bp, 14 predicted proteins | sample Palsa_T0_2_FD_201948 | JGI IMG/M metagenome (GOLD analysis project Ga0302325, IMG submission 201948) | Peat permafrost microbial communities from Stordalen Mire near Abisko, Sweden - Palsa_T0_2 | ecosystem: Environmental > Terrestrial > Soil > Palsa > Peat permafrost | place: Sweden: Abisko... | reverse complement strand
TGATTTCCAAAAGGCGCATGGTTGCCATGCCGATGCTGTCAACCGTGGCCTCGGGCAATTCCAGGCTCAGCCGGGGGCTGGACTGGCCGGCGAGATGGTAGAACTCAGCCGGCGTGGCGTGGCTGATGACCCGGCGCAAATGGGTCGCGTCCTCGAGCGTGCCGTTGTGGAGAAAGAGCCTTTTGCCCATCACGGCGGGATCGTTGACCAGGTGGGCAATATTGCCGGAGTGAAGCGCGTCCGGCCGATGCACCAGGCCGTGAACCTGGTAGCCTTTTTCCAAAAGCAACTCCGCCAGATAAGAGCCATCCTGGCCGGTGATGCCGGTAATGAACGCGGATTTAGCCATGGGGTGAGTTTGACTCACTGGAGGAGGAGAATTAAAGAATCAAGCCATCCATGCGGATTGGAGCACACAGCCTTTCCTCGAATCTGTTTCTTTCGCCGCTCGCCGGGTATACCAACCTGCCGATGCGGCTGACCGTGCGCGAGCTGGGGGGGCTGGGATGGGCGACGACGGACCTGGTCAATGCGCGGTCGCTGCTGGAGAGCAATCCCACGGCGCTCAAGCTGGTCGCCTCCTGCCCGGAGGACCAGCCGCTGGCCGTGCAGCTTTTCGGCAGTGTGCCGGAGGAGATGCGCGATGCGGCGGTCCGGTGCCAGGAACTCGGCGCCCAGGGTGTCGACATCAACATGGGCTGCCCGGTGAAAAAGGTGACTAATATAGGCGGCGGTTCCGCGATGATGACCGAATTGACCAAGACCGCCGAACTGGTGCGGGGCATGGTTGCGGCCGTTGCCATTCCCGTTACCGCCAAGATGCGCCTCGGCTGGGACGATGAAAACCTCACGGCGCCGGACCTCGTCCGCGCCCTTGAGGATGCCGGCGTCGCGGCCATCTTCGTGCATGGCCGCACGCGGGCCCAGGGTTTCGCCGGCACCGTGAATATAGCGGGCATCCGTGCCGTTGTGCAGGCGGCGCGCTCCATTCCGGTGATCGGCAATGGCGACGTGACCACCCCCGAGGCCGCCAAACACATGCTCGACGCCACCGGTTGCGCCGGGGTGAGCATCGGGCGCGGGGCGTTTTACGATCCCTGGATTTTTCGGCGCACCGCCCGTTATCTGGGCACCGGTGACCTGCCGCCGGAGCCGGATTTCACCGAGCGGGTCCGCGTGATGCGCCGGCACTTCGAGCGCTACTGCGAATTCTACGGCGAGGCTCACGGCGCGCGGCTTTTCCGCAAGGTCGCGCCCTGGTATGCGCGGCGCTTCGGCCCGGCCAAGCCCTTCAAGCAGCGCATCCTTGCCCTCGCCTCGCGCGCCGATTTCGAGGAGGTGCTCGCGGAGTATCTCGGATGGCGGCGGCAGTTCTGCGACGAGCGCGGCGAGCTCTTGCCTCAATATCAGCCCGCGCCCATGATCCCCTCCTTCATGCGCCCCCCGGGCGAGGCGGAAGTCTTTGACCGTTCGGCCATTCCCGTTCCCAAGGGGCCGGTGGAGGTTTGGTAGGATAATTGAAACTTTGTCCGATTTCAGCTTTCCTATTCAGGCCTTCCGCTTTCTAATAGTCCCTTTCCCTGATGAAACGCCTGTTCCCTCTCACCCTTGCCGCGCTGGTATTTTTATGCGCCGGCTGCGCGCTCTGGCCCTTCGGGAAAAAGACCGCCAGCGACACGCCGCCCCGGCCCAAGCAAAGCAGCAAGATTTCCACGGAGGTCGAACTCGAGTTCAGGCAGCGCTGGACCGATAAGCGCGCCAGCGATTTGGTGGCGCAAGGCATGACGCCGGACGCCGCCAAGGAACAGGCGCTGGCCGAGTTTCGGGTGAAATACGCCTACACGCACGCGGCTAGCATGCCGTAGCCGGGTGCTTCGCGACCAACGTCATTGCCTTACGAAGCAGCGTCTTGCCCGGCTCCATCCGGTGCCAGGGCGAAGCCCCGGACGGATGGGGCAGCGGGATGCAGTCGACCGGGTGGCCGCGGTAGGCGACGCTGAACTTTTTCCCGATGACGTCCGTCAGCGGCGCGGATGGCAGGAACTGCGCGATCGCGAGCTTGCCGACCGGGAGCACCAGTTCGGGCCGCAAGAGCGCAAACTCCCGTTCGAGCCAGTGAGAGCAAGCCGCGATCTCCTCCGGACCCGGCACGCGGTCGCCGCCAGTGGGGCGTTTCCCCGGGAAGCAACGGCAAACGGCGGCAAAGTAAATTCTCTCCCGAGTATCATCCTCATCCCAGCCGAGCGCCTCGGCAAACCACTTGAAGAGAGTCCGCCCCGCCGTCCATGCAAACGGCCGGCCCAGCTTCGGCTCCTTGTCCCCCGGCGCCTGCCCGACAAGAATGATTCGGCTGGCAACCAGCCGACCCACGACTACGGGCTTGTGCATGGAGGGACAGAAAGAGCATGCCCGCAGGGCGGCAAAGTGCTTTTCTAACGCGGAGGGAGGCATGCTCTTTCAAAGTAGACGCGGCATCCTGCCGCGTGTCGAAAAGGAACGCGGCGGGACGCCGCGTCTACCTTCAATTCAGGTTTCCGCCTTCAAATTCATCCTTCCGGTTTAGCGGCGGCGGTAGCCACCACTAAACCGATATCCGTGGCGACCTGGTGCCGGAGCTATTCTCGGCGCGTTCGGCGAGCCGAAGGGCTTGTAATCGAATCCGGCCAGCTTCAACTCCGGGATCTTCTGGCCGATGAAGCGCTGGATGTCCCGGATGTCGTTGGCATTTTCCGGGGTGACAAGCGTGAACGCGTCGCCCACGGCCTGCGCGCGCCCGGTGCGGCCGATGCGATGCACGTAGTCCTCGGGGTTCTCGGGCACGTCGTAGTTGATGACGTGGGTGACGCCCGCGACGTCAATGCCGCGCGCCGCAATGTCGGTGGCGACCATCACCTCGTATTTGCCGCTTTTGAAGCCCGCCAGCGCCTCGATCCGCTGGTTTTGCGAGCGATTGGCGTGCAATACCGCCACCGCGTGGTTCTCGGTCTTGAGCTTGCGGGCGATCTTGTCGGCGCCATGCTTCGTGCGCGAGAACACCAGCACGCTGTCGAAGCCGGCCTGCGCGAGCAGCGCGCGGAGCAGGTCGAACTTTTGTTCGGCGGCCACCGGATAGAGCGCGTGATTGACCGATTGGGTGACGGTGCGGCCGCCGCCAACTTCGACCCGCTCCGGGTTGTGCAAGGCGAAGGATGCGACTGCCTGGATCTCCGGGGGCACCGTCGCCGAGAAAAAAAGCGTCTGGCGCGCCCGCGGGCAGCGCGCGATGATGTCCTTCACCACGGGCAGGAAACCCATGTCGAGCATGCGATCCACCTCGTCGAGCACGAGAATCTTGATGTCCGCCAGGCTGATCGCGCCGTCCTGGAGATAATCGACCAGCCGGCCGGGAGTAGCGACGATGACGTCCACGCCGCGCCTGAGTTCGGTGCGCTGATGGCCGTAGCCGACGCCGCCGAAGATTGCGACCGTCCGGAGGCTGGTGAAACGCGCAAAATCGTGGAAGGCGGTCTCGACCTGGGCGGCAAGTTCGCGCGTCGGCTCGAGCACGAGCACGCGGGCGGTTTTTTTCGCGGAGGACGGCAGGCCGAGCATCGATAATATCGGCAGGGCAAAGGCCGCCGTCTTGCCGGTGCCGGTCTGGGCGGAACCGATGAGATCGCGGCCCGAAAGCACGATCGGAATGGCGCGCAACTGGATAGGAGTGGGATCCGTGTAACCGGCGGCTTGGACGCCGCGGAGGACCGGATCGGAGAGATTGAGAGCTTTGAAAGGCATAAAGATGAAAGATAATTGACCCGTCTTCGCCCCGCTGAACGCGAGGCTACGACGCGGTTGTTTTATGCCTGGCGCTTCGGCGCAGGCCTAAAACAAAAAAAACGGAGCCCCCGGAGGAGCTCCGTCTCGATAAAATCGGTCGTTAAACCGAGATTGCGATTAGTACCGGCGCTCGCCGCGGTCGCGACCGCCGCCACCGCCGCCACCACCGCCGCCGAAGCCGCCGCGGCGTTCGCCGCCGCCGCCGCCGAAGCCGCGTCCGCCGCCGCCGCCGCCGAAGCCGCCACCTGGGCGTTCTTCCTTCGGACGCGCCTCATTGACCGTCAATTGACGGCCACCGAGTTCGACACCGTTGGTTTTTTCGGCCGCTACTTTGGCCTCATCATCCGTGCTCATGGTCACAAACGCAAAGCCGCGCGGGCGGCCCGTCATTTTGTCCATGGCGACGTAAACGTCGCTCACGGTCCCGAATTGACCGAAGTGCGAGCGAAGCTCGTCCTCGGTCGTCTTGAACGAGAGGTTCCCAACGTATAGTTTGGAGTTGCTCATATTAGTTTTGATTTCGTAGAGCCACCGTCCGCTGCCAGTCCGTTCCCACCATCGGGTTTCGAAATCATCACTTAAGCAACCTGCTCAGCCAACGACTCACCAGAAGCTGTCACCAAAACGCTATCTCTAACGAGGCGCGTAACAAGCCGCAGATATCCCCTAAACGCAAGGAAAATCGCAGTTTACCGGGGCGGGGCCTGTCCGCTATTTAATCCCCGGCAGGGCGTTCCGCAGCCAATCCTTGAGGACATCCTTTTCGATGCGCAGCGGATCCGTCGTGTCGAGGATCGCGCGGGTTTCAAAGTTGAGGTCGCGGATGCTTTCATCGCCCTGCTTGAAAACCTGGCCCATGGAATCGATCACCTTATAGCTGAATTTGAAGGCCGGGGGATAAATCGGCTTCACCACGCGGACGCTGTCGTATTGCGGCCCCCGCCACGGTTCGAAATCTCCGGCCAGGTCGATGTCGGTGAAGACGATGGTGAGCTGCGAGCCGGCCGGCATCTGTTTTCCGGCTTCGCCGACGATGTAGCTGCGAATGGCGGCAAGGATGGCATCGCGGCCGGCGTCGGTGGGATTGGCCTGGTCCTTTACGTCCGTAAAATTCTCCGGGTGATCGAAAAAGACCTCGATCCGGGCCGGCTTGGCCGCGTCCGCCGCGCGCAGGGCGCCAGTCGCAACCAAACCCAAGGCAGCGGCAAAAAAAAGGGTGGATCTCTTCATCCGGCCAAAAATTACCAGATTTTACCCCTAAAGCTAGTGCGAGATTTAGGTGTAAATACGTAACGATCCCCCGCATCCTCCCAAAAGATGCCTCCCCTGTTCAACTGGCTCAACTCCCGGGGCGCCGGCGTGCTGCTGCACCCGACGTGCCTGCCCAGCGACCAGGGCATCGGAACACTGGGGCAGGCCGGGCGCTTCCTGGACTTTCTTCAAGCCGCGGGAATGAGTGCCTGGCAGATTTGTCCGCTCGGCCCGACCGGCTACGGCGATTCGCCCTACCAATGTTTTTCCGCCTTCGCAGGGAATCCATTTCTGATCGACATGCGCGATCTTTCCGCCCGCGGCCTGTTGACGCCGGCCGAACTCGCGCCCCTGGGCCAGCTCGACGCCGGGCGGGTCGATTTCGGCGCCGTGTTTCAACTGAAGCTGCCGTTGCTGCAGCGGGCCTGGGAGCGATACCGCAAGGCGGGCGCACCGCCCCTCGACGGCGAGAGTTTTGCGGAGTTCAAGGCGGCCCAGGCCGGATGGCTCGACGCCTACGCCTTTTATCGCGCCTTGAAGGATCATCACGGAGGCCGTTCCTGGGTCGAGTGGCCGGACGCCACCCGCCACTACGCGGCCGCCGCCAGGTCGCCCTTTTACGACCAGCTCGCGGCCGCCCGCGAAGCGCACCAATTTTACCAATATGTCTTCTCCGCCCAGTGGCGGCGCGTGCGCGATGCCGCGGCGCGGCGCGGCATCGCCATCATCGGCGACGTCCCGATCTTTGTCGCCGCGGACTCGGCCGATGTCTGGTCCCGCCCCGAGCTTTTTGAACTCAACCCCATAACCGGCCTGCCCACCGCGGTCGCGGGAGTTCCACCCGATTATTTCTCGGCCGACGGACAGCTCTGGGGCAATCCCCTCTACGCCTGGGAGCGACACGCGGCCGATGGCTACGCCTGGTGGAAGGAGCGGATGCGCGCATCGTTCCACCTGTACGATGTCGTGCGGATCGACCATTTCCGCGGCTTCGACGAATACTGGCGCATCCCGTATCCCGCCCAGACCGCGCGCACGGGCCAATGGATGCCGGGACCCGGGCTGGATTTCTTCAAATCCGTCCATGCGGCGTTCCCTGGCGCGAAAATCATCGCTGAGGACCTGGGTGACCTGACGCCCTCGGCTTTCAAGCTGCGCGACGACACCGGCCTGCCCGGCATGGCGGTCCTGCAGTTCGCCTTTGGCGGCGACGCCAGGAATCTCTACCTGCCGCACAACCTCGTGCCGAACGGCGTCATCTATCCCGGCACCCACGACAACGACACCTCGCTCGGCTGGTACGCCGCGGCCGACGAGAAGACCCGCGACCACGCCCGGCGTTATATGGGCACCAACGGCGGGGAAATCGGCTGGGATTTCATCCGGACCGCCTACGAGGCGGTGAGCCGCCTGGCCATCGTCCCCTTTCAGGACATTCTCAGCCTCGGATCCGAAGCGCGCTTCAACACTCCGGGGAAACCCCAGGGCAATTGGCAGTGGAGATTCCAAGGCCCCCAATTGGAGGCCCTTTTCTCCGGCACCGCGGCCTATTTGCAGGGATTGGGGGAACTTTCCGGGCGGAGCGCGGACCAGAAAGCCCAAGCCTGACCGTCGCCATGTTCGCCAATCTTTTGCATCTCTTCTCCCGCCGGATGCAGCCGGGCGATGACCGCGGGTTTGTCCAGGAGGTCAAAGTCATGCAAAAACCGCCGCGCAACCGGCGGCTCGAACTCCTGATCTGGATCTGCTGGGTCCTGATCGGCGTGAAGTGCTTCGTGGTCGTCTGGGCGGTGCGCCACTACCACATCCCCTTCAGTCCGCTGTGGGTGATCGTGCCCACCGTCTGCTTCGCCGCCCTCTGCACGGCCGTGTATTACTGGCGAAGCTGAGGGTCATGGACAAACCCATCGTCATCCTTGTCATGGGGGTAGCCGGAAGCGGGAAGACCACGATCGGCCTCAAGCTCGCGGAGTCCCTGGGCTGGAGCTTCCACGATGCCGATGAATTTCACCCGCCCGCCAACATCGCCAAAATGTCAGCCGGCATCCCCCTCGACGAAAGCGACCGCGCACCGTGGCTCGCCGCCATGCGCGCCTGCATCGAGGCATGCCTGGCGCGCGGGGAAAGCTCCGTCGTGGCGTGCTCCGCCCTCCGGGAAAAATACCGGTCCTTCCTGATGGCCGACGCCGCCCGGGTGAAGGGAGTGTACCTGAAGGGCGATTTCGCGCTCATCCTCGGCCGCATCAGCCAGCGCCAGGGTCACTTCATGAAGGAAAACATGCTCAAATCGCAATTCGAGGCGCTCGAGCCGCCCCAGGACGCCCTCACGCTCGACGCCTCCCTGCCGCCCGACGAAATCGTGGCTGAAATCCGCCGGAAATTATCACTATAGCGTTGTCCGGCGCCGCGTCTCGCGGCTAGCTCGTGGGCATCGCGAATGAAGAAAAAGAAGCGCAGTTTCACCGTCTATTTCGCCAGCGAGTTGTACGGGCTGAAGCACATCATCGGCAACGCCTACCTCGCCGAGGCGATTTACGAAAAGTCGCACGGGCTTTATCTCTGCGAGCTGCCCCAGGATTTCGAGCCCCATGGCACCCGCCCGCACGCGATTCGCGACCGGGATATCCGCACCCTGGTCGCCTGCGACCTGGCGCTCTTCAATTTTGACGGCGCCGACATCGAAAGCGGCACCGCCATCGAATTCATGTACGCCAAATTCGCCGATATCCCGGCGGTGATCCTGCGCAGCGACCTGCGCGCGGCCGGCGACAGTTCCGATCCGTGGAGCCTCATGGCCAGTTTTTACCCCCGGACGGCCAATGTCGTGCTGGACGGCCTGCAGTCCTACAAGACCATCATGAAAAAGCGGCACCGGAGGCTGGACGAGGTCCTCCGGCTCGCCGGCCAGCACAGCTCGGCCGATGCCCAGCGGATGTGCGACGAAGTCGCCGCCGCGTGCGTGCGCGCCTTCGAGCGCGTGCGCGCACTGGAGCCGGTGATGCCCAAACACCTGCGCGAGGAGGTCTACAACTGGCTCTCCCTCATGTCCGGCCTGCGCGGCAAGGAAAAAGACCTGCGCAAGGAGTTTGAACGCTACCTGGAGCACAAGGTGGAAAAGGAGCTCCTCTGAAATTTCTGCCTCATGCTCCATCTCCTTCAACACCCCCTGGCCGGCCATATTGTCACGCACCTGCGCGACAAGACGACGAAGCCGGCCACGTTTCGCACGCTCACCTACCAGCTCAGCCTGCTGCTGGCGGTCGAGGCCACGCGCGACCTGGCCACCGAGGAAAAGACGATCGAGACGCCGCTGGAGCCGGCGGCCGGCCGGGTGCTCGCCCACCAGCCGCTCGTGGTGGTGCCCGTGCTGCGCGCCGGTCTCGGCATGGTGCAGCCCTTTCTCGATGTGTTTCCCGATGTCAGCGTCGGCTACCTCGGCCTCGAGCGCGACCATGAGACGGCCCGGGCGCGGAACTACTATTGCAAGCTTCCGCCGCTCGCCGGGCGCCGCGTCATCGTGCTCGACCCCATGCTGGCGACCGGCGGCTCCGCCACCCAGGCGCTCACCCTCGTGAAACAGCACGGCGCCGCGGAACCCAAGCTGGTGTGCGTCGTGGTCGCCCCCGAGGGGCTGGCCGAGGTGGGCAGGCACCACCCGGGCGTCCCCGTGCACGCGGCCGCACTGGATCGAGCCCTCAACGCCCGAAAATATATCCTCCCCGGCCTGGGCGACTACGGCGACCGCCTCTATGGCACGTGAGCTCCAACGTCCCGCCCTGGTGGTCGCCGATCGCTGGCAGGACTATCGGCTGATCGACTGCGGCGACGGCCTGAAGCAGGAGCGCTGGGGGCCGTACACCCTCGTGCGGCCGGACCCCCAGATCCTCTGGCCTCGGCACGGCGGAGCCGATGCGGACGCCGGGTGGGCAAAGTGGGACGGTTTTTACCACCGCAGCGAGACGGGAGGCGGCCGGTGGGAATTTCGCCGCCCGCTGCCCGAGGACTGGAAGGTCCGCTACGACGCCCTCGGACTCACGTTCAAGATCAGGCCCACCTCTTTCAAGCATACGGGCCTTTTCCCCGAGCAGGCGGTCAACTGGGACTGGCTTTCCGAAAAAATCCGGGCTGGCCGAAGCCAGGGCCGCACCGTGAGCATGCTCAACCTTTTCGGCTATACGGGTGCCGCCACCTGCGCGGCGGCCAAGGCCGGCGCCAGCGTCTGCCATGTCGACGCCGCGGAGGGCATGGTGAAATGGTGCCGCGAAAACGCCGCGCTCAGCGGCCTGGCCGACGCGCCGATCCGGACCATCGTGGACGACTGCCTGAAATTCGCGAAGCGCGAACTCAAGCGCGGCCATCGCTACGACGCCATCGTCATGGATCCGCCGACTTACGGGCGGGGCAGCACCGGGGAAATGTGGCGGCTGGAGGACAACCTTTGGGATCTGCTGCTCGCCTGCCGCGCGCTGCTCACCGAGGCGCCGCTTTTTTTCCTCATCAACGCCTATACCGCACGACTTTCGCCCACCGTCGTGGCCAACCTGCTCGCCGAGCTCATGCACGACCATGGAGGCGCCATCACCGCGGGCGAGGTCGGCCTTCCCGTCCAAAGCGACAGCAAGGTCCTGCCCTGCGGCATCTACGGCCGCTGGGAAAAAGCCTGAAAAAACTTACTACTTGCTCCTTACCACTTACTACTTTCCAAAATGTCTTCTCTCGCTGAATCCTATTACGCCCGCGCCAACGAGCTGCTCGCCCGCGCCTGGGAGACAAATGCGCCGGTCATCGCGAAGCTTGCGCCGGTGATCGGCGCCGGCATCGCCGCCGGCGGCGTCGTGCACACCTTCGGCAGCGGCCACAGCGAGCTCATCTCGCGTGAGATCATCGGCCGGGCCGGCGGCCTGGTCTGCGTGACCGGCATCATCGACCCCACCGGCGGCTTTATCGAAAACCTGCCGGGCTATGGAACCAAGCTCATCGAACGCTACGACCGCCAGTACCAGCTTCGGTCCGGCGAGACCATCATCGTGATTTCAAACTCGGGCAAAAACGCCTCGCCGATCGATGTCGCCCTCTTCGCAAGGCAAAAAGGCCTCACGGTCGTCGCGCTGACCTGCCTGGCGATGTCGCGCGCCACTCCCTCGCAGCATCCCGGGGGCAAGCGGCTCTTCGAGTGCGCCGACTTCGTCCTCGACAACGGTGGCGTCCCGGGGGACGCCATCGTGGACGTGGGCGACACCAAGGCGGGCCCCACCAGCACTTTCATAGGATGCTCGGTCCTCAACTGGCTCATGCTTGCCGTCATCGAATGGCTGAAGTCCAACCATCACCCGGTGCCGACCCTGCGCAGCCAGAACATTCCGGGGGCCATTGAATACAATCGAGCCCTGGGGAAGAAATATGAAGGCCGACTTTCCCGCCAGCTGGCGTGAGGAAAAGCGGAAAGCGGAAGTCGAAAAGCGAAAACGGTCGAGCAATGAGTTACAAAATAGGCGTTGATGGCGGGGGGACCAAGACTGAGTGCATCCTGGTCGATGACTCCGGAGCCATCGTCGCGCGGCACCTCGCGCCGGGCTGCAATCCCAACGTCGTCGGCCGGGAGGAAGCCGCCCGCATCGTCACGCACGCCCTCGCCGATCTCATTTCCGAAATCCGAAATCCGAAATCCGAAATTATTTTGCTCTGCATGGCCGGCAACCGCGCATTCTGGCGCGAGTTCGCGGCTTCCCTTCAGGGCTTCGGGCGCGTGGTGGCGACCGACGATTCGCTGCCGGTGTTGGAACTCGCCACGGACGGCGGACCCGGGATGGTCCTCCACGCCGGCACCGGTTCGTTCGTTGCTGCCCGCGCCCAAGCCGGGTCGATTCCGGCGGTTCACTACGCCGGCGGGTTGGGTTTCCGATTCGGCGATCCGGGCAGCGGGTACGACCTCGGGCGGCGCGCTGTCGCCCGCGCGCTGCTTGAAATGCAGGGCTGGAGTGCTCCCTCCGGCCTGAGCCCGCTCCTGGGGAGCGTCACCGGATTGGCGACTGTCGAGGCGATTTTGGGTTATTTTTACAGCGATCCGGCGCCCAATCCCAAAATAGCGGCGCTCGTGCCCGCCGTGCTGCGCTTGGCCGCCGAAGGCGATCCGGCCGCGAGCGCGCTGGCGATCGAGTCGGCTTCCGGACTGCTCGACCTCGCGGTGAGCGTAGCCGCCAAGGTTTTTCCCGGCGCGCCGCCCGATTCCTTGCGCGTCGGTTTAAGCGGCTCAATTCTCAATCACCCGGTCATCGCCAAAGCGCTGGCCGCCCGGTCGCCCTTCAACCTCAAATTGGTGGACGAGCCGGCGATTGAGGGGGTGAGACGGCTTCTGAATCGGAAGATCGAAGGTGGGGCGGCTTGCCCCTAAGACGCCGTTTGGCTCCGAAAGGGAGAAAACTCAGACTACCTTCCCAATGAGGCGT
>Ga0302325_10028680_pt1 | contig 11515 bp, 12 predicted proteins | sample Palsa_T0_2_FD_201948 | JGI IMG/M metagenome (GOLD analysis project Ga0302325, IMG submission 201948) | Peat permafrost microbial communities from Stordalen Mire near Abisko, Sweden - Palsa_T0_2 | ecosystem: Environmental > Terrestrial > Soil > Palsa > Peat permafrost | place: Sweden: Abisko... | reverse complement strand
CAGCAGCGAAGTATCGACTGCTTCACGGCTCTGTGATGGTGCGGTTGTCCTAGTGGATGCCGTCGAAGGTGTCTGTAGTCAGACCGTGACTGTGCTTCGGCAAACATGGGTTGAGCACATGAAGCCGTTATTGGTGATCAACAAAATGGATAGGCTCATAACAGAGCTGAAAATGACTCCAGGAGAGGCCTACACACACTTGACAAAAATACTGGAACAAGTCAACGCAGTTCTTGGGAGTTTCTTCCAGGGTGAGCGCATGGAAGAGGACCTCAACTGGCGAGAAAGAGTCGACGAACGAATTGCTGCGGCTGCCAAAGAAAAAGAAAGATTGGATCACGAAAATGTTAGCGGTACAAACGGCTCCGTGGACACCGAGAGTATCACACCTTCCAACCAAGAGTTTGAAGAAAAGGATGACGAAGACCTGTACTTTGCTCCAGAAAAGAATAATGTTATCTTCAGTAGTGCTATTGACGGATGGGCCTTTACTGTCAGGCAATTTGCCAGCCTCTACGAGAAGAAATTGGGAATCAAACGTACAGCCATGGAAAAGGTGCTTTGGGGAGACTTCTATTTAGATCCGAAGACCAAGAAGGTTTTAGCACAGAAGCACTTGAAAGGTCGGGCGCTAAAACCGATGTTCGTTCAACTTGTACTTGACCAGATCTGGGCTGTGTATCAAGCAACGACGGGTGGCGACAAAGGGAAGGGGTGCGTGGTTTCCCCTCTCTTCCCACTTATGTTTATAATTACAATACAACCTTGCCCAGTCCTGACTTCCTCTACTTAGTGATCCAGCGATGACCGAGAAGATTACGAAATCTCTGAATATCACCCTACCATCACACATCACACGATCACGAGATCCTCGAGCGATTCTCACGACTCTCTTCAGTGCATGGTTGCCTCTCTCCACAGCGCTCCTTGTCTCTGTGATAGAATCCCTTCCCTCACCACCCGTGGCTCAGGAGGGACGATTACCAGCTCTCATTGATGCGTCCCCGGCTTTTGAACACGTGGATCCAGTTATCCGAGAAGCTATGATCAAATCGAAGAGCTCGAAGAGTGACCCGGTCGTTGTGTACGTGAGCAAGATGGTGTCAATTCCTGAGAGCGAACTTCCGGAGAACAAGCGTAGAGGAGGTACTCTGAGTCCAGAGGAAGCCAGAGAGATGGGCCGACGGAAGAGAGCAGAGATTGCAAGAGCTCAAGCTTTAGAAAATGGCATTGCCGAAGATCCTATCGATGGCTTGACAGACGCACTTGGTAGCACAACTGTTGATGATGTCAAGGCGGAAGAAAAAGATCTCGATCGTGAGCATCTAATTGGATTTGCACGCATTTATTCTGGTACCCTTTCGGTTGGCGATTCTGTTTACGTCCTTCCACCAAAATTTACGCCAGCACATCCGCACAGCAGCCCCGAGCCGCAGAAAGTTACTGTCACGGCTTTGTATCTGTTGATGGGCCGTGGTCTTGAGCCACTTACATCTGTCCCTGCAGGCGTAGTCTTTGGAATCGCTGGACTTGAAGGCCACATCCTCAAATCAGGGACCCTTTGTAGCCAGCTTGAGGGCAGCGTCAATCTTGCAGGCGTCAACATGGCTTCTCAACCAATTGTTAGAGTGGCTCTAGAGCCTGTCAACCCTGCAGATCTCGATAAGATGATCCGCGGCCTCAAGTTGCTCGTTCAAAGCGATCCTTGTGCTGAGTACGAACAATTCGAGAGCGGCGAGCACGTCCTGTTGACAGCTGGAGAGTTACATTTAGAGCGATGCTTGACTGATCTGCGAGAGCGATTTGCTAGGTGTGAAATTCAGGCAGGTGAGCCGATCGTCCCATATCGAGAGACGATAGTTCGAGCGGAAGAAATGAAACCTCCAGCGAACAAGGATCTCGGTAGGGGTACGGTCATTGCTACAACCACTTCGAAGCAAGTTACCTTTCGAATTCGTGTCCAACCTCTGCCATCCGAAGTGACAGAATTCTTGGGGAAGAATGCAACCGCTATCAAAAGACTTTACTCAGATCGGCAAGCCGCTGAGAAGAAAACAGAAAGAAGTGACCCTCAAGATTCAAGTGAGCAGGAAGACGTCGACGAGGATGATCTAGTAGACAACTCGAGAATCTTGTCGCTTCAAGAATTCAAGAAGCAACTCCATGCGACCTTCGAGAGCGTGAAAGGCCAGCGAGAAATCTGGGCGAATGCGGTAGAGCAGATCACAGCCTTCGGACCTCGAAGAACCGGCGCAAATCTCCTCATCGACACCACCAAAGACTGTATATGTGGACGATTGTAAGTTGCCTCTCTTCTCACCTCGGACATTTAGTAATAGCTGAAGCCTACGAGATTCAGCAGAAGTAAGAGAGCAAGCTGTTGGCGAAACTTTGCAAGCTCGCGACTTCTCTGACAAGATCGGTTATGCCTTCCAACTTGCGACAGCCCAGGGACCACTCTGCAACGAACCAGTCCAAGGAATTGCTGTCTTCCTCGAAGAGGTCACTCTGACACCCTCGACTGATGATGAGTCATCTGCAAGAGATAAGCTAGGAAGGCTTACTGGAGAAGTGATTAAGACAGTCCAGCAGGCTATCAGGCAAGGATTCTTGGACTGGAGTCCTCGCTTGTTACTCGCCATGTACTCATGCGAGATCCAAGCAAGCAGTAAGCCCAACTCCTCCATTTACCTTCTCCCTACTAATTTTTTGTGCAGCCGAAGTTCTAGGCCGAGTCTACGACGTAATAACCCGTCGCCGCGGCCGTGTCCTCTCTGAAGCCATGAAAGAGGGGACCCCATTCTTCACGATCCTCTCACTCCTGCCCGTGGCCGAGTCTTTCGGCTTCAGCGACGAGATCCGCAAACGCACATCTGGAGCCGCATCCCCACAACTCATCTTCCAAGGTTTCGATATCCTGGATGAAGATCCGTTCTGGGTTCCGTTCACGGAGGATGATTTGGAGGATCTGGGAGAGCTGGCGGACAAAGAGAATGTGGCGAAGAGGTATATGGATAGTGTTAGGAAGAGGAAGGGTTTGATGGTTAGTGGGAGAAAGTTGGTTAAGGATGCTGAGAAACAGAAGACGTTGAAAAGGTAGTTGTTGAGATTTATGGTTGTAAAAGTTCTGTTGACTTCATTGTTCAAATCTTAAATGAGAACAATCACTCATGATCTAGATCAATGTCCTACCTCAATTAACATCATTTTCATTTCTTCTACAACTAATACTGCTATCAACTTGGAACAGTCAAACCGGTTCTATTCCCAGTTTCCTATGCCGAATCGGAACAATTCATCTGCTGCGTTGCTCAATATACTACCTCTCTCTGGAACATTCAAGCTGGTTCTTCTTCTCAATATCCCAGTTCAATTGGAACAATCAAGTCAGCCCGCAACTCATTGTATCATCTCAGTTGGAACAATGTGGATGAATTCTGCTGTCATTCGACTGTGGTGGTGTCCAGTCATGTGATCGGTTAATCTCGCGTCGGCCCCCCTTTTCCATTTAGTGTTTACTTAAAAATGCATTCTTCCAGGCTCAGCTGGAACAATTAGAAAGCCTCATTGTTTTGAAAGTTCCATAGATTGTTCGTACAATGTAATCGATCCAGAGCCGTGATCTTGCTTAGTTGCTAGTTCCAAGCCGCAAAAGCAGCCGCCCTACAAAGCGAATTTTCAATGTACCAAGCGTTCCTAGAACAACGAACCTTCTTCAAGCACACAATCTACAACTTCAGACGAGAGCCATCATATCTCTCTACTCCTTCAATCTACCAAAAGCCTACTGTACAATCAAAGTACCACCTCCACCTCATTGTCCCTAACCCTTCTGGTACAATGGGCGCAACCGCTGCCGCCAACGCCCTGGCCCTCCCACCAAACACCCCTTCTCCTCTGGCACCACCAGCCCCCTCCCTTCCGGGAGACTTCCTCTTTGGCAGTTGGATTGGCCGCGACTGCCTCAAGATCCTCGGCTGGCTGACATTGATTGCTTTGGTGTTGCTTGTGGTGGGATACTTGGTAAAGGAAGGAATCTGGTAGAGATGGGACGAGTCGAACTTGAGGGGAATGGGAGGAAGGGTGGATCTGATGTTCTGGGGAGAGATGGCGGAAAGGGGATGTGAATGTACCTGGACAGATGGGGAGAATGGAATCATGAATCGACGGACTTGCTTGGGACAATGACTGAATCACAAGCACCATGACTCCCACCCTCAACACCAACAAAACCTTCCTCCTCTCTTAGACTTCCCCTGCCTTTCCCCTCCTGTATCTAAACAAAGTCCCATAGAAAACAGCAAGGATGTCGAGAGCTCAAGACCAAGCACACAGGCTCTCAACCTTCTCCAACTTCTCCATGCAATCCCGACCAGAAGCTACAATGTCAGACATATACCCAGGCTCCCTCGAAAACATAGTTCTTTCGCGCGAAACACCTATCGTTATCCACCAGCAGGCTCAGCTACCGCCACGTCCTCAAGAACAAATAATCAAACCGTGGATTACGAAATTACTCATTGCCTGCTTCGTGGTTCTCGCCCTGGGGATTGCGTTGGCTATCGTTCTAGTCGTCTTGGCTGTAACGGGACACTTGGGGAGGGAGAGGGTGGATGTTGTTGACATTGTTCAGCACAGCGCGGCAACGGCGACGGCGCATACAATTCGTAATTTTACGGGAAGGGTGGAGCATGGTGTGGTACATCTTGTGTTTTCAAGTGGGAGCGGAAAGGTTATGAACCGGGTGGGCATTATTGCTTGTGAGTTGGTGTTAGCTTGGGGCTTGGTGGTCTTGTTTGACAAGTTTGAGAATCGGGAGAGGGAAGGCCATGAGGACAGTGAGAGGGAGAGGGGTAGGAGCAGGGAGAGGCGAAAGGGCAGCAGCGAAAGGGATACTGATCGGAACACCCTCCATTATGCCAATGCAACAAGTGGAGGGTAGGAGGAGGGGAAGTGGATATGAAAGGGATGGGGTAACGCAGAGGTACTGGTCGAGTACGGTATTGAGTATCACATATAGCACGGAATACAAGTCAGTTAGGGAGCCTCGAAGCTTTTGGGGGCGATGGATATTAGATTCACTGTTGTGGCTTGTGCGAAGAGCAGCCTGCTATCCTCCTTGACACTAAAGCTGCCAAATGTGAATGTTTTGGCGGAAATTGACATACTGATCGGTGCCTCGATATCGAGACGGACTCTGAATCAATAACGTTTCTGCACTTATCGAAAGGAACTTGCTCAGCATGCCCAACAGTGTCATATGTCAAGTCCTGCAGCAAGCAAAAATAAGATCTCATCATCAAGACAATCGAGTTTGGGGAACATACAGAGACTATCCGTAGGACAAGGTACAATAATATACAATTGAGATTCTATCATACACCCATCATTATCTCCTCAGCGATTTGTACTTATCAGAGGCATGTCTGGCCTCCCATCCCCTAGCCTTCTGCTTCGGCTTCAGGGCCACAACCTTCTTCCTCTTGAACTCAATATCTGCACCCTGAATGCCGTGTCTCTGCATAACACCAGCAGTCCCCTCATCCCAGAGGCTGCGGAAGATGCCCATTCCGATTGGCGTCAAGTTGAGCCTGTCAACGAAACTTCTCATACTAAAACCGTCTGGCTTAATCTGCTCCTTCAAGAAGGCAGTATCCAGTGTCTTTCCAGGTTTCTGCTCTAAAACAAATATCGAGTACCGGTGATATGGCGATCCTTTCTGTGCGAAAGGTGGAAGCCAGGGCTGCACGAGTTGTTCTTGAGTCGCCTTGGAGAGCGGAAGAGAAGTTTCAGCTGGTGACAGGGGGATATTGGCGGCAAGGTAATGACATCTCGAGGTGAATGCATCCTTGTCGACGACGGGTACATCCGAATCTATTACAACTATAGTGACGAGTCGTTCCCCTTTGTCGAAAACTTGTACTTTCAACCTCGCAGGAACTTCGCTGACTCGTGAATCGATAAACTCGCCAGGCTGGACATTGCGTGTCCGGAATGCGAGACGGACGTCAGCGGTGGGCTCGAAGAATGGCAGAACGTCTGGAACGATGGCGAGTTGCTCTATACGTTGGACAATGATCTTGCGTTGGTATTCTCGCCATTTCCTGTCTGCAAGATAGCGGTAGATAGGTTTGTTCATATCTCCTTGAAGAACTATTAGCATTAAACTTCCAGTAAATCTGGAGATTCACATACCTTGGCCATCCTCGAATCTCTTCTTGATTAACGGATCATTGATATCCGCCTGGATCTTCAAGTATTCCAGATGTCGATTCATACTAATCAGCCTGATATTCTTCATCCTTTTCCCTCCATTAATGGTTGCAGGATCCGTAGCCATCAGATTCAATATCCGTAACCTTTCCTTCGCAATCAACTCGAGCTTCTCTTCCCTGTCCGCCTGCAAGATCTTCCGCGCTTCCTGAAAACATTGATATGGTAGCTGCTCAAAAGGGATGTTGTCGGAGGTCTTGATAGCTGCGCGACGACGTCTTGATCCAATTGGAAATACACCAGTTTTCATGAGCTTCTTCTCTTCTTTTCGACTTGTCACCGTCTCGGGATTGAGAATGGTCGTGGGCTTAAAGGAGGCCATTTCGACAGCAGCCTCCTCGTTCAAACGTGAGGAGCTCGTAAACATCCGAATTGTCCTTGCAGACCGACATGAAGCTTGAGATTGCCGTAGGCATTGTGTCAATGGCCTTGCGGCCTTTTGACAAGCTGACATTGTTGATATGATGGTTGTCGTTGATGCACGGAAATTTATCAAAGCATCACGGAAGATGCCGACAATTTTTCTGGGCTAGCTTCATCACTCAATTCGGCGACGACCACCATTGTCAATATCGTCGAGTCCATCAACAATGGCTTCAAAAGGTCTCCAGAGCTTCTCGCGGAGCTTGAAGACTCTCCGGGCTTTTACTTCAAGCTCCAAAGACCCTTTAACAGTATGCAATACCCCTAAGAATCCCTGCTCCTTGCTAAATACGATCTCTAGCAATGTCTTGCACCCCGACTCTCGAGGTCAATGGCAACAGAGACCTCGATGCCCTCCCAGATATCACAAGAATATGATCCCACGTTCCTCCAAACCGCCACGGATCCTGCCTTTGAGCTTCAAGGTATGTTCTCTGTCCCCAAGCTTCGTCCAATCCTAACATGCATCAGACTCAGTCCTCACCACCATCTACCAATTCCCCACTATGGAGCCCCTCCGCTTCGAATCCTACGCCAGCAAACACTTGCACCTCCCCTTACGACGAGATATCCTCCATCGAGCCGTGGTTTTCGAGGGCGACTTCACACGCCAAGGCACCGCCTCCTCGAAAACGCGCTGGGAAGTCCACGGCTCCCACCGTAAGATCCGGCCGCAGAAAGGGATGGGCGCTGCACGTTTGGGGACGAAACAATCACCAATGCTGAAGGGTGGAGGAAAGAGTTTTGGTCCGCATCCGAGGGATTTCGCGACGGCGTTGCCGAAGAAGATGTATGATCTGGCGTGGAGGACTGCCCTAAGTTGGCGGTATAGGAGGGGAGAGCTGATTGTCTGTGAGGACGGGATGGATATTGAGCACCCCTACGGGAGATTTGTCAAACAAATCTTTGACCACAATCATTGGGGAAAGGCGGATGGGAGGAGTTTGGTGATTACGGGAGACTTCAAGGAGAACCTTCACAATGCGATGAAGGAAGCGGGCGAGGATGGCCGGGTACAGACGGTCAGGGAGGTGGATGTGAAAGATTTGCTAGAGTTGGGAAGGGTGATTATTGAGAAGAAGGCGCTGGATGAGATTTTGGCAGAGCATCAGAGTGATCTTGTTTCCAAGGTCAGGAGTGCTGTATAGGTATCGTATTCGAGGAGTTTATAGATCAGCTTGTACATATATTGTTCAATTACTGATAATATCCAGCTTTCGAAGCATTGAGGGATCTCTCAATTGGCATAAATCACGTGCCAGTCCGTCCCCGTCAGCAAGTTGGCCCATCTGTACGCTGGTTAGCTCTCGACGGAAGGTCAGCGGCCTCATGCTATGCTATCTCTACCTACACACTGTTTGTATTCCTTCTCCCATGGTCGCTCTTCACTCATCACGTGCTGGACTCGGAAGCTCTTCCATCGGCCTCCTCTCCGTCACCTAAGAGCCGCAAGATCATCGGTAGTTCCAGATCTCAAGGGACGTGGCGGGGTGGCACATGGCCCTAATCCCCTTTCTCTCCTTAAAAGGGACGACGTCAAATGTCCCACGGGGCTGAGCATCCCATAAATACATTAAGTCATCCGGTGAAGGCAATCCCTCATATTTATTGGATCGGATTCCAGAACCTCGCTCAGGGAGCAGAACGGCTGGGATCAGAACAACGACACTCACAGCTACGATAAGCTGTTCCCTTATATACACCTCCGAAAGCTTATACACCCCGGGCAGAAGCTGTCCGCGAAGAATGGCGATCATAGGGCCGGTGGGCTCATATATAGAATCCTGGACGGAATTCTATATAAAATCTACTCGCTGCTGTATCGCTCGGTAAAGAAGCAATTCGCGAAGGATGGGACCGACAGACAAATATGCACAATCCTCTCGCTATTGAATTACAAAGAGTATTCAGAACCCCAGGATAAAGTCTATGGTCTTTACAGGATCTTCAACGTCCTGGGTATACCAGATCTTCCTCCTGTTGATTATAAGAAACCGGTTAAGGAAGTCTATCTAGAAATAACTCGGACTACTATATAGAGAAATAACTCAATAGACGTACTTTACCGGCTTGGGGGAAACCGTAGCCTCTTGAATCTATTATCCTGGTCTCCTGATTAGGGCACAGAAAATCTCTTATATATATTTCTTTATTAATATTTTCTAGTAAGCAAGAAATCAAAAAAGTATTTTTATTTTTTAGACTATAATAAACTTTATCTTTTTAGGATAGTCATTAATAAAGTATTTAATTAAATAATATTAAAAGTTTTATTATATTAAAGTCTTAATATTAAAAAAATATAAAAATAAAAAATTATTATATAATAAAAATAATTATATTTTAGGATTAGTTTTCTTTACTATAAAAAATATTCTATAAAAAAAATTAAATAATAAATTAAAAAAGTCTTAATAAAAATAATTATTTAAAATAAAAAAATTAAAGATAAATAAATTTATATATTTTTAAAAAAGATTTTAAAGGAGATAATAATATAAATTTATATTTTAAGATCTTATAATTTTAATTAATTAAATATAAAAAAAAAATATAAAAAAATTAATAATTTTATAAACTAAATCTTATAATATAAAAATATAAAATATAATTTTTTCTTAATTGACTAGTCTCTAGCTCTTTATTACAAATCACCGTTGAGGCCTGAGACTCGGATATAGGAGACGCCATATCACAGAGAACCCAATGGTATATAACGAGGTTACATGGAGGTCACGTGACGGACCCTGATGGATCCGCTTACGAGGAGAGGGGATCCAAGGGATCCGGGACTCCTTAGGGGTCCAGTATAATATAAAGGACTATATAGGGAAGTTATATTCCCAGATAAATAAAAATTTTATACTTAATTTAAATAATATTTTTTATATATTTATAATTATATAATATTTTAAAATATTATTTAATAATATTTATTAGACTTATTAAGACTTTTTATTTAAGATTCCTTAAATCCCTAATATATTAAAACTTATTTTTATTATAATAGACTATAAGTATTATACTTTAAATATTATATTATAATAATATTAATTTAAAATAAATTAATTATATTTATTAAAAAAAATAATAATAATAAAAAAATTATATCAGGACAAGAGACGTTTATTCTAAAAATAAATCTTGTCCCAAAAGACTTTAAGATTAAATTATTTAATAAATTTAAGAGAAATTAATTTAAATTAAATTTATTCCTAACTTAATATAAACTTTATATAATTTTTAATAAATATAAATTTAAAATAAAAATATAATAAATTTTATAAATTATTATAATATTATAAAAAAATATTTTTGACTAAATTAATTTATTTTTAATTAATTATATAAAATATAAAAATAAATAAGAATAATATATCATGATTATAAAAAATAATATTATTAAATATTTTTATATTATAAAGAATTTTAATAAGGAAATATAATAAATATTTAAAAATATTAAAAAAAAATTATGGCGAAATAAAATCTTAAATATTTTAAATAAAAAAATTTAATAATAATTTATATAATAAATTTTTAATAACTAGTAACAAAAACTTAAGGGAATAAAATAATATTATAATATTAATTTTATATTAATCTTAAGAATAAAGTCAAGAATAAAATAACTAGATTTAAAAAACTAGATAATTTATAAAAACTTATCATATTAATAATTAAAATTAATAATTATATATATAAATATAGTCTTAAGAAAAGAGGATAATACTTATAAAAATATAAATAAAAAAAAACTTCGAGTAAATATTATTTATTTATAGAACTAGATATTATTATTAAAATATAAAAAAAAAAAAATCTTTAAGAAAGAAATATAAAGACGACATAAAAAAAAATTATATTTTAAGTATAGATTATCGGGATATATAATAAGATTTTATTAAAAGAATAAAATATTATAAAAAAAAAAATTTTATATTATAAATAAGAATAAAGACAATAATTTATTAAAAATATATATAATTAATTAAATAAAAAAATATTTAGAAATTTATAAAATATTAAGATATAATTAATAATATTAATAATAATTATTAAATATTTTAAAAGAATAATTAAAAAAAGAATATATATATATATAGATTAATAATATTAATAAATTTAATAATAAAATAAAATTAAATATAAATAAAAAAAATTATTAATATCGGGATAATAACTAAAAATTATATAAGAAAAAATATTATTTATATAGTCCGATAAATAATCAAGAATAAAAAAAGTATAAAAAGTAATTTAGAAAAAAGTATTTTTAAAAAATAATAATACTAAAGAATAAATATTAATTCTATAAAATAATAAATTAAATATTAAATAAAAAAAACTAAATAATATTTTTATCGAAAGACCCGACTAAGGAATATAATAAAAAATAATATTTTAAAATTATTAATAAATAAAATAAAAAAAAATTAAAAATAATTAAATATATATATTATTTTTATTTAACTTAAAGATTATACCCGAGTAAAAAAAATTAAATAATAAAGAAATATAAAAATTATTAGTTCAAGGACGAGATTAAAGATTATAAATAAATATATAGGACGATCAATAATTCTTTTATAAATTATATCCTCTGGAAATAATTTATGGATTTAAAGTCGGATAAATATATAAAATATAAATAATAGGATTAATTAAGAAAATATCTCGATAATAAATTAATATATTCTAGAAATATCACGAAATAATTAATATAAAAAAAATAATAATTTATTATAATAATTTATTATAATAATTTATTATAATAATTTATTATAATAATTTATTATAATAATTTATTATAATAATT
>Ga0302325_10028678_pt1 | contig 11516 bp, 12 predicted proteins | sample Palsa_T0_2_FD_201948 | JGI IMG/M metagenome (GOLD analysis project Ga0302325, IMG submission 201948) | Peat permafrost microbial communities from Stordalen Mire near Abisko, Sweden - Palsa_T0_2 | ecosystem: Environmental > Terrestrial > Soil > Palsa > Peat permafrost | place: Sweden: Abisko... | reverse complement strand
TCCATCATCCAGTCCCAATACTCAAATTCGCCATATGCATCTCAATCGATGTATGCGCCTTGGCGTGATTGTCCTCACAGTTCATTCTTTCAATCCTGTCTCGATAGTCCTAAAGCTTTAATCTACCGTTTCATGGGAAGGGGGATAACAGCTACCCTCATGCAATGTTATTGCGTAATGGCCAATCTTCAGGTGTATTTGACTGGCGTGTATGTTAGGCTGAGTTTGGAGAAGACCTGCCGTCACCTCAGTCAGATCCCCTAGCTTGCGGGAATACCTTCTTATTTGGGGGCTTCTAGCGACACGTGGAATGGCATAAAGACTACAGATTGAGGGAGACAAGATCATCGGCGGCGTCAAACGTTGATCGAAGCCATTGGTGGGATCTTCAGGGGCTAAGATCGACCATCAGATACAGAGAACGGGACGTTGACGACACATACAATGCAAGATGTGAGAAGAATGTATTAATTTAGCTTTTAAGTCCCGGCCTGCCTACTTTAAAGTACCAATGCAAAATCATTAAAAATTATCTCTCTTATTCAATTCCCTCAAAATCCCTGCATTTGGCATTTACATCCACACACCGAAGATACCGGCAACCATCAACAGACCCATAACCAACTTCATGCTTTCGCCGACGAGCACATCTTTGGTTCCCCAAGAATTGAAAGTGATTAAAGTCGTTGTTGGCTTAACCTTCGGGGTTGTATAATTTCCAGGGACCACAGTGGTAGTCGTCGTTGGAATCCAGGACGAACTCGTGACGGCTGGCGGAGGGGGAGGGGGGGAAGAGGTGCTAGTCGTAACTGCAGGAGGAGGAGCTGAGGTGGTTGGGGGAGCAGGAGCAGGAGAGCTAGAGCTTGAGGTGGTAGGGGGAGCAGGAACGCTAGAGCTTGAGGTGAAGCAAACGTTCTGGAACGGCGCAAGTTGAGCGGCGAGCGCAGGCGATGCAGACTCAAGGCAAGTGAGACAGCTGGCGACGAGGGCAGGTCCAGCAGCTACGACCGTGGGACAGACACATGTGAGATCCGGGACAGGGGTAAGAGTGCATGAAAGTGCTGGAACCGCCCAGGAACATTGGGTGTTGCAGAACGGGAGTTGACGGGATTGGAGAGTTGCTGCCGAAGCGAGCGAGACGGAAAGGCTTACGAGAAGACACTAATGTTAACGCTCATCTCAGAGATCTGGAAAGTACAAGTTTGAACATACTAGCTTCAGAAGTTGGGAAACGTTGCTAGGTAAAGAGCGTGGTGGTCTTCCAGAGAGCAGAACAGAAAATGAGTGTGGATGTTTGAGCGCGAAAACTGGGAATCATCGCCAATTTATTCGCGTCCAAGAAACAAAATTTCATCGCTTGGAAAGGTGGAGATTGGTCTAATTTTGGACAAATGAAGCAAGCTCATTGTAATTTAACTCTATTATAGTTGCGAAACCAGCTTCCGTTGACATAGCGACTGTTTATTTCGTTGTTTCATAGTTTATATCTGAAATTAGGCGAGATGAAAGTTGAAATTAAAGTTATTTTGAAATGAAACCCCAGCGCAGGGGCCACTACAAACGGTTGCCCGTAATTTCCGACCCCAGTTAACTTTCACAACAAGGAATTATTTGTTTATATTGCAAGAGAGGTATGTCGAAAATGAATCGTGGTTTTATTACCTTTTCTATGATTAGATTAGACTCTTCCTAAGAACAGATCGAGGTCCCCAAAAAGATCCCCCCCAAACGCCTCCTAATTCCGCAAATCCCAAACCAGAATTTATTTCCTTTCTCAAGAGAACCTTTGTACAGAGGAGAGAGTGCTAACATATGTTCTGGTCGCCTCATAAGAACCCCTTGGGGTCGTGCGATCGCATAGTCTTTCGTATTCATTGGTTCCCGTCATTGGTAACCTTCAGATTTTCCCACTCGATCGCCCCATAATTGCAGCAGCAGTAGCAATATATAGGGACACAATCCATTCCTTGCGGGTAATCTTGCGCGACGCTAACATCGTTTGGAGGAATTGTAATGTAAATTGTTTGTTGTACATGTGAGATTGAGATACCAGAAATGGGGTTTATATACTTGATCCATGATGAAGAAGGCTTTCTCACACGGCCTCTGAGCGTGACGCGGTGCGATGACCACTCAAGGCCCCCAGCCCGTACTCCCAAAACATAACCCAAGGTTAAGCGAATCTGGCTGGTTGGTGGTACGTGCAACCTTATTTCCCCATTAACTTATTTCGCGACCACCGGACGGTGACGCAGAAGATCGCTTTCGGAACTTCGGGGGGTTAGGCCGCAGCCGGCACGAGGAATCGTTTCATCCGATCGAACCTTATCAAGTGTATTGCCGCATGAAGAAACGAGCCCAATAGAGACGCGGATTAATCCCCCGAAGTAGGCTGAGGACTGCTGCGCTTGTTCTTTCTTTTCTTGGAAAGTGTTCTGTGGAAGCCGAATTTGGAGCCCGTGCACAATACGGTATACCGGTGCCGCTCAAATCCTTCAGTTCCGTCATCGACCACTCCTGATCCTGCTTATGATCGGCCATTTCTTTGTTTTCGGGGCAATCACAAGCGCGCGCCCCAATTGACGAAAGGCCTGATCGCGATCCCTTATCAAGATCTGTTCTCACATGGAGTGGAACATGGCGACCTGGTTCAACGGCATCCTTTCTCTGGCGGAGAAGTATGAAATAACCCTTCAACTCGGCGTAAGGAATGTTGGATACACTCTCTTACTCGCTTATTTGTCGTACATTCTCATCTATGGATTCTTCTTTTGTCCAACACGTCATCTCCCCGGTCCATTCGTCTCTCGCTTTGGACAGCAGTACCTGCTATGGCATTTGCTTCGAGGAAACGTCTCGGCAGACATTGCCCAGCTCCACGAGAGATACGGTATATCCATTATCTTCTAATTACTCAAGTAAGGTCCGATTGTGCGACTTGCGCCAAACTTGGTGGACATACAACTTTCTGAACTCTTATCAGATGCGTGGAAAGGCCATAACCATACGAAATTCCCCTGGGACAAGGATTCGCAATTCCAAAGAGGAGCTCGTGTGGGCCTCAGCGTCGATAATCTTGTCTCAATCGCTGGGGCTCGTGAAGCTCTCCGCTTGAAGCGCCTCATGGGTCCCCCATTCGCGCGCAAGTTCCTGCTTGATCAGGAACAAAGTTTCAAGAAAAGTGTCAAACGAGTGATAAGAAGATTGAACCAAGGGATGTCAAACGACGGGAAGGTTGATGTGCACCGACAGTTCAAGTTGTATGTTTTTGACATTATAAGTTTATTTCCTCGCAGGAAATTACTGATAATAGCCGAGTTTGCGTTTGGAGGATGTTTTAAGGGGTCTTCATCTGACGGCTTTATGGGGGCGCCGGAAGTGGACCTTCTTGAGAATTTTGCTCTTTCCAATGCATTTTAAGTCCTATTCCGCGCCTGATGGTAGATTACAGCATCATTTTTCCCCATTACTTACAGAATCTTGTGTTCTATTCCGTGGAAGAAATTAAGATAGATCCATGCCAGATCGGAGCTTACCCAGAAAGCCGACGCATCAATCCAAGAATACAAAAGAAACATGAAGACTGGAGTGCGAAAGGATGCTCTTAGTTCTCTCATTGAAGCACAAGATGAAGAAGGAACTGGCCTTTCCCATGAGGATTTGGTGGCCACGGGACTAGTTCTTATCGTTGGAGGTTGGACCCCTCTCCTCCGCCCCCCCTCTTCCCCCCCCAACAACCCGGGTGCCAGTTGTTAAATGGCAGGTGTCGATAGCACAGCAACAACTTTGACCTATATCATATATTCGTTGGAAAAGCATCCTCAATACATCAAAACACTTGCGAAAGAACTTTCCGGTTATCCCAATGTCGACTCTCTGAAATCAGTGGAGCTGGAGAAACTGCCTTATCTGAATGCAGTTATACGTGAGAGTCTGAGGATGTATCCACCATTCGGGTCCCCAGCTGGGAGAGCCTGTCCGCCGGAAGGGAGAATGTTGAATGGTTATTATATTCCCGGCGGGGTAGATCATATAACAAGCCGTATCTGACGATAGGTTTCTGTCAGTCGGGCGCCTTACGCAGCTTGTCGTAATCCCCAAGTTTTCCCAGATCCAAACATATTCAGGCCAGAAAGGTCGGTTTCCTGCTCACAATTTTGCTCATAGAATAGGTGGTTTGGTTTGACTCAGGAGGAGGAAACCAAGATGTGGGAGCAAAGCATGGTTTTCGGAGTTGGACCCCGCGCATGTCTTGGGAAAGAGTAATTTCATCAATGTTCTCAAGTTAATTCCAGGCTTGCGCTCATGGAAATTCGCATGTTGATTTCTGCGTTGGTTATGAAGTTCGAGCTGTGGACTGGGGCGCCCGCCAAAACAGATCAATGGGATGAGGAGATGAAGCCATTTGATTTCATGATTATGCATCCCACGTCAAAGAAGTGCGTCATCAAGTTGAAAGCAAGGGTTTGAGGAAGGCAGGGAACGAGGAGCCATGGGTATATTTCTAGCTAAAGCGGTACGGTCCTTAGAAAGTTTTAAGATAGGGGTGGAAAAAATAAAAATAAGCTTGCCACACGAGAACTGAATCCTGCGGACATTGACCGCTTATCAATATCACGCGAGCAGCAAAATTACCTGATTTGTTTGGCGTGTCGTCAGATCTAATTGTTCGGGCTGCTCATACGCAAGGCTGGCGACTACTACCTGTCAATTTTCCCGCTTTGACGATGTTCTGCACTTTTATATTTGCTGGGGAAGCTGCCATGGACCGAAAGGGGCGGAGTGTTGCCCGCCCGCGGCAGTTAGATGAGGGGGTAATGCGCCTCGTTGCCGGCCCCACCGGAGAATTCCGCCCTATATATATTACCCCGGATTTCCCACCAAAACGGTCCAGGCTCCTTCAACGACACAATGACCGTGTCGGCAGAACCTCATGATGTGGATTCTGACATGCTCTTCATCAGACGAGATTCTAGAATAAATCGACGATATATCACGCCAGGGCTGGAAGTGAATACCGGGAAATACGAGCGCCAAAAGGTCCACATCAGGGATGCTCGACCTAGGAGAGGGGAATGCAGTCTTGATAGCACTGGTTTTCAACTCATTGATCACAATTCTGCTGTACTTCTCCAGTATTCATGGATCGAAATTGATATAGGTAACGGATTTCACGGATCCAGAACAGATTAAAGAGATATATTATCCCGAGATCGAGAAGTTGATAAAGGAGATGACGGGGGCAGACAAAGTAGTTGTCTTTGGGGATATAGTTCGACAATCCAAACCGAAGCAAGGCGGCAAAGAGCAACCCCCCGCGAGCGACGTCCACGTCGACTTGGAATCCAACCATGCGGCCAAAACCGCTCGCGCACTCCTTCCGCCCGATGCGAAAGACTTCGCCTACAGTCGTTTCCTGTTCCTGAGTAATTGGCGCACCTTCTCTCCCGGGCCGCAAGACTGGCCTCTAGGAGTCGTCGATTCGCGCAGTGTGCCAGATACAGATGGCGTGATCAATATGGCGGTGTGGCAGGACGAGCCTCCTCCGGAGGATTTGGAGAATCCGCCCCCCGTGCCCGAGGGGATTCGAACTGGGAATAGTTCTTGTTTTCCGTACAATGAGGGGTTTCAATGGAATTATTTTAGTTGTATGACAAAGGATGAGGTGTTGAGTTTTAAGTTGAATGATAGTGATCATTCGAGGCCTTGGAGGACGCCGCATTGCTCGTTTTTGAATGATGCGGAGGGGTGTCATCCAAGGGAGAGTATCGAGATTAGGACTTGTTGTTATTTCAAGTAGAAGGGCTGGTCACTCATTAACCGTATCCTGAACCAGTTCTAAAGATTCCCTTACTTCGAGAATGAGAACATTAATGCACCAAAATTGGGATGGTCCCACACCACTCAGAAGCATATGGGTCAGATGTGGAGGAAATCATGACACCTAACCCACCTCCTTTCTTGATGTTGGACATTGGACGGCGGGCTTGAGCCTCCCTCGTCGCCCCCAGCCTGCCTGCACTGAGCAATCCACGGCCTTCCGCCTCTCGACAATGGTCTCAACAATTACCACCGACACAGATCTGGACGAGGAGCCTGTCTCCTTGGTCCGCGTGCCTCCGTCGCCCACCATCGCCCCAGCCCAACCCCCCCAATTCGGCTTGTTCACCACCCGCTCTTCGTCCACCGCCCTGGGCAGAACCCGCCGCTCAAGCTATCATATTGCGCCCAACGACCGTGGTTCGGCGATTCCGACCCCAAAATCAACGACCAGCAACGCAAGCAGTCCGGCATACGAGAACGGCGGCAGCGTCAGAGCGGGGCCCCAGATCACCGACACCTGCATGAGTTGTACGCCTGAGACCACACCCGTGGGAGAGAATCTGGAGTGGATACAGTGTAACGGCTGTAAACGCTGGAGTCATACCCTGTGCACGGAATTGCCTCCCGACACGGACATTGGAATGATTGATAAATTTCACTGCAAACGCTGTGAAAAGACTCGCGGGCCCACTACATGTAACCCCCCTGTCCGCGTCTGTCCTTATTTCCCCAACCCTCCGTCAAACGCGGCCATGGCTCCCTCCAACGCGCCGAGATACCTTCGAAGGAGACTAACGGCAGTCCGCCCACCGCCCAGAAAATCAGAGAGAAGCCACGTCAATATCGACTATACGTCCCTCAACTTGGGCGACACGACCAATATCCTCCCTGATCAACATGCCTACAACGTGTTCTTCGAGGGCGACATGGCACATAAATTCGCGCGCGACCGATTCGCGCGTCTGCGCGGCCACGAGTTAACAAAGGAATGGGCAGAAAGAACAGGGTGTAAAGAGCCTGTTGTCGTGCCCGCGGAATTCCAAGAGGGCTTAGATATGGTCATGCCGAAAGACTTGACGGTCAAAAAAGTAGCTGAATTGGTCGGTGAGGACACAAAAGTTGAAGTCATTGGTAAATCCATGAAAGATTGAGTTGACAGAAGATGTTCCTACGCAGAAAGAGGTGCCGAATTGGAGATTGAAGCAGTGGGCTGAGTACTATGATACTCCCGCTGAAGAACGCGACCGCGTTCGTAATGTCATGTACTTTCCCCCTCTTCCCACGAATACTAAAAGTAGCTCACTGGAAGTCTCTGCCTCGGCCTTGGGTGCACAAGTCGTACGGCCACAGTTCGTTCGCGACTTGGACCTGATTGAAAAAGTCTGGCCCTCGCATTTACGTCCCACATCCCCCTCCAACGCCAATCCTTCCCACGCCCCCGTCCTCCTTCCAACAGCTTCCAACACGCCCTCCAACATCCCCTACCCAAAAGTCACTTTATACTGCTTGATGTCCGTCGCGCGCAGCTACACTGACTTCCACGTGGACTTTGGCGGCAGCAGCGTGTTCTACCATATCCTGCAGGGGAACAAGACGTTCCTGTTCATCGAGCCCAACGCGACCAATCTGCGCAAATTTGAAGGCTGGTGCAGCGACTCAGAACAAGGCCGTCGATTCCTCGGCGAAGAAGTCAAAGAGTGTGTCCGCGTGGATTTAACTGCCGGCGACACCATGATTATTCCCTCGGGCTGGATCCACGCTGTATTCACGCCCACGGACTCGCTTGTCCTGGGTGGAAATTTCCTCACCGCTTTACATATCCCCTCGCAACTCAATATCGCGTATATCGAAACCCGTACGCGAGTGCCCAAAAAATTCCGCTTCCCCTTCTTCGATATGGCGATGTGGTACACCGCATCGTATTACCTGGACACATACATCCCGAAACGGAAGCGCGGTCCGGCGCCCAAGGCCGGCCGACGGAACACCGAGGGCATGAGCGAGGCGGAAATCACGGGTCTCAAAACTCTGGCGGAATGGTTGTGGAAGAAGGCCAAGTTGAGAGTTCAACAGGTTCAGAAGGGGGCGGAATTTCATCGCGCAAAGGTCGAAGTGCCGCCGGGGATCGATGTTATTGATGTGGCCTCACGGTTTGCCAAGTGGGTTTACGGTGGGGAGGGGGATGGTGACCCGAAGGAGTTGCCTTCTTGGTATAGGAATGAGATTTTGTTGGTGAAGGTCGAGGGGGGGAGTAAGAAGCGGAAACGGACGGAGGAGGATGAAGGCACTGTTACGCCGTCGGGTGCGAGACGGTATGTCCGGCGGAATGCATTAAAGAGGGAGGCGGAGCCAGTAGAATTGCGAGTGGGAGGAAGAAAGAGACAGGCTGTGGAAGTTGCTTCTTCGTCGGTGTCGAATGTGGACGTTCGAGTCCCGGATTACTCCAGTGCGACAACAGCGTTTTCAGTATCTTCGGATGAGAGATTTGCGGCGTTCTTGGCTCCTCGAACGACCATGACGAAAGGTCAATCTTTCCAAGTCCACAGACCATACTCCATCACCCCGAAGATCGATTTCACCACACCAGGTCAATCATTCGTTAACCTCGTCCTATCAACTTGTCGGCCGTATTATCGACCCGTTCCACTCGTCGTCCAGGAAGAAATCAAAGTCGAAGATGAACCCCTAGGCGGACTAGACGCCCTCTCCCGTGCCGTCGAACTGGCCACCATCCTCCCGGATCCGCTGCCCCAAGCACAAGCACAACCCCAAACACCTCGACATTTACAAAAATCAGAGTCAGAGGTGTATTATCCTCCTTCCTCCAGTGGAAGTACTTTGACCGTGTACTCCATGTCCCCCGACACTCATTCCCTGCGCCTGCCGACCCCGCCCTCCCAATCCCCGCCCCCATCCTTCGAAGATGTCTCTCCCAGCACTAAGAAGAAAAAGGGCCCTGCGCGGGCGGCGGCAGACGAAGCCGAGGCGAGACGACTGCAGAGTCTGATGACGGACGCGGAACTGGATGATTTCAGGAAGCGCCGTCGAAGGGGGAATACATATATTTTTGGGGTTGCAAGTTTGAGGAAGGAGTTGACGAGGTTGGGAAGGCTTATTAAAACTGAGAGGAAATAAGAGTATATATTCGCGGATAGGCAGTGAGGTGATTTTTGCTTAAGAGAGAGTTTTATTTGCGAAAGTGAATGGGAGGGGTGATGGGTAGTAGCTGTATTTGTAAATCAATTGGAAGTAATGACATTTAAGACTGCCGGACAGAACCCACAATATACAGCCCGCCGACGACGGTGGTAATCTCAGCGCAATGTATTCGTTAGAAGTCGATGTGGAATGCTTGGGAAGAGACTTTTGTGTATGTAGCGAGGAGACTCTGGCCTATTCTAGGAAGCGGATGATGATGTATAATGGCGGAAATTGGGGACGTGTGATAAGTGGGAAGACGGTTAGATGGCCCCAAGCCTTTTGTAACCATTACTCTTGAATAAGCTCGAGAGAGTAAAACAGATGATTCGTATCACAATATTAGCAGGCAATATCCGATGCCGACCCTTGCACATAAGATCTAGATCTGATGAATTCGCAACACCTCGACACCCTCATTATTGGTACAGTACATTAAAACATGCATGATTTTACGCAACCACAATAAGAACTCCTAACGCCAATCCCAAACTACGGAACATAATCCTCATCATCATCATCCTCATCTTTAACTCTACTACTCATCAGCACCAAGCACCAACTCGCCGAAGGAAAGGAAGCAGGAGGAGGAGGGGGTTACCGTCTCTTTTTAAACCCCTCATCTTCCGAGGAATCATGATCGCCGCTGTCGCCCATAACAATATCAAACCACCCCCTACTCTTCTTATCCTCGCTTTCCCGTACCGCCGCCGCCGCCGCCGCAGACACTTCCGGTCTCACATCCTGCATCTCAGATTTCGCGTCCCCCTCAACCTTGATCTCGCCTAGCTGCTGCGTCAGCTGCCCCGTTTCCTGCCCCGCGTCATCATGATCTGTGGTCTTTGGCGAGCGACGTTTGCGTTTCGGGGCAGCGGGTTCAGAGGGCGTCGATGTACTTTCTGCGGATGGGGATTGTTTTCTGCGTCGTCGGGTGGCGGTGGGAGGGGGGGTGTTTGGTCTTGAGGGCGGGAGGGGGATTTCGGAGGTGAGACTTTCGAGGAAGTCGTATTGTTTTTGGGTTGAGATGATTTGTTTGCTACGATTAGGATCCACATCGACTTTAACTGGAACGGGAACACGGGACATGGGAATACGGGAACTGGGATGGGTGGTATCACCGCGAGATGGGGGGCAAAATCAGGGGAATCTCGCGGTTGATAAATAATCCCGTGTAAAGGGGACGAAAGAAAGGGAGACATACAAATGCGATGGAGTAACTCTCCTAGCGCCCCTCGCCTTGGTCTCATCCGCAACAGCCTTAATAATCCGATCCATAAACAACTCCAACGCCTTCGCTACACAAGTCAGCCCATCCACCCTACAACACACCCCGACGAACCCACGGACAAGGGGGGGGGGGGGGGGTGACGGGGGGTACATATCGCCACGGGCGTAACCTGCGCAACCTTCCCAACATCCTCATCAGCCTGCATAATCTTCTTAATCCTCGCGACCGGAAACCGCGATTTCCATTGTTGTTGTTGTCCCGCGCCGCTGCTGCTCTCGGTCATGATTGCTCGCGCTGCAGATTGCGGTCTGGACTGCCGGCGACGTGGGGTGGTTTTTTGGTTTGGTTTGGTGGTGGTGAAAAACCGGCGGACGGACGGGGTTAAATACGTCTGCGGACTGCCAGCGCAGCGGTGATGGGCTGCGGCATGGGGGGAAGCTGATTGGTGCGCTGGGGGGTGTTAGATTTGATTGTTGATTTTTTTTTTGTTGCCCTTTGTTTTGGAGCGGTTGGCGGCAGGGGCACTGGCTGTTGCGGGGACATGGCTCGGGGACTGGTTGTCGGTGGATAGATAAGGTTGGGTGTACGGGCGGTGATGCATGGATGTTTGTGGTGTTATTACTGCGTTGGATGGCTGCTTTGTTTGGATGTCGAATATGATCTTCAAGGACTTCCTCCCCTAGGCGCTCTGGTCGCTCATCGTCATTCACACGCTATAATCCCAGCGACGAAAGTATCTACTCCCCATTGCTTTGAGATTGCCTCGCATCGGTTCCGAAATCACATCATCCATAGAACTAAAACACTTCATGATCTGCGAACAGAGTCATTAAAAGACATTAGTTTGTTCCCACTAGATGCTACCTACTACATATATATAGGTCATTAACCAGCCGCTGTCGCCATACTCTTTTATATAATATACACACAGTAACGTAAATTGTCCAGCATAATCATAAACAACCGAAATTATCCCAACGCCATGCCCAGTCGCCTCATACGTCGCCCGCACATAAACAACCCCTCCTCCTCGAAACACCACCCCTTCAACTGCAACCACATAGTATGCCATGCAACAATCCCCACACATCAAGCAACACGTCCATACACACATACACTCAAACAACCCCCCCCAGAGCCAGCGCCCCAACCACAATCCCGACTAACGTCCCCACCATCGCCACCCCAGCAAGCACACCGGCCGCCCTCCTGTACGGAGTATACGTCCGCATCATCAGTTGCAGCTGGTCCGTTTGGTAGTCCAGTG
>Ga0302325_10028677_pt1 | contig 11516 bp, 8 predicted proteins | sample Palsa_T0_2_FD_201948 | JGI IMG/M metagenome (GOLD analysis project Ga0302325, IMG submission 201948) | Peat permafrost microbial communities from Stordalen Mire near Abisko, Sweden - Palsa_T0_2 | ecosystem: Environmental > Terrestrial > Soil > Palsa > Peat permafrost | place: Sweden: Abisko... | reverse complement strand
TGTTTTCGAGGAAGGTACGAAGAATGAGGTGAAGCTTTCATAGCAACTCGTTGACTCTCGCGATGCGGCAAGCGACGGCTTTACGATAAAAGAGGGGCAAAACCCCCCGACAGCTCATCCTTAACTACTCAACTTGCTGAAGCCTCCTAAATCAGAGCGTTATCAAGATTTCTGAAGCCTCTAAATTCATGTCACGTAAGAGGTGATTGTCGAATGAAAACCACAAAACGTTACGCATATCGTCGGACTATCTGTTAGCTGCAGCAGTGAAGCTCTTCCTTTCCCCTTTTCAATTCCTCAAATCACTAAGCCGTTCTTTTTAACCCTCTGACATATTTCCTTCCTCTACATCTCCGTATGGTGTTAAATCAAGCTCGAAATTAAAGTTAATTGTCTTTCCCCAAGTAAATCGAACCTGGAGCGAACATGGAAGATCCATGTCCGCAACCCGGTTGAAGATCAGTGGAGTGAGTCTGAGTCTGAAAACTAGGTAGAGAAGTATTGATGCTACTGGCTAGTGTTGTTCACAAGTCTTTCACAATGGGAGTTGAGACAAGATGAGATTCAAGAGCTTCTAATTTTGGTGAAAGCCACTTTACAAACACTGAAGCACCATTGTCAAGTGTTCAAATGCAAATGCATCTAGGTAACACCCGCCCACCTCATGGCCGTTCATCAGCACATGTTAATCATCCCACCCCCAAACCATTAACCATTACGCCTGATTGTGCTGTTTTCCTTCGAGAAGCCAACAAACCGATCCTCCCTTTCTGGATAATCCTATTGTTTCTTTGGGGTATATCGCTCGCTCCGTGTTTCGTGAACATTAACAGTTGGCACTGTGAAGTGCCACCATGATTACATTAAGAGAGTGTAGATGCGCCTGAAATCTGGCAAATAAAACAGGCGCTGCACATGCTAAGCAAGATATGTTGTACAAGTGGCAGTGGTGTGACACAGACTATGCAGGACACAGTTTCTTGAGCATGGAATATGACGAGACCACAATCTGTTGACTAGCCATCACTTCTCGGTAGAGAAGTCGGCAGGAGTGGTGTGCGAGAATTGAAATGTTTTTTGTTTCGTCATCGGCGACATGTAGTGCGCATCCGGGAAGGAGTATTCTGACGGATGTTGCGCAGAGAGAGTGTACTGTGGCGAATCACCCTCGTGTTGGGCAAACATGAAATTGGGGTTGAACTGTCCAAAAGCTGGGGTAACCGGCTGGCTTATGGTCAAGTATTGCGGCATGTGCAGCTCCGGAGGGAAGTTTTCGTGAGCCGGAGTATAGAGTGGATCATCTGGGACCTCAAAGCTCCACTGCTTCTCAGAGAATTCCATGGTCGACCAGTTTTGTGCCGAGGGATGCATAGCCATTTGGGGCTGTGGTGTCTCAGGGGGTGATGCAAGGTTCTGGTCTCCTTCCATAGTGGTGAACCCACCGGTTCCAGCGTTGAAAACGAAATTCATACTCCCTTCGTTGGGCGAAGCAGTAGATCTCGAGGTCTCCCTCTTGACAAGAGTCATCTCCCCTCGAGGTGACATCGGCGTTGGTGGAGCCAGACTGCTGTTCAGAGAAGACCCAGCGGTCAGGGAAGGTGGTTGACGGATCGTGTGGTAATTTTGCTCCATAAATGACTCGGGGAAGTTGCCCAAGTTGATGGGTGAGCGTTGTGCAGACTCCACTCCAGACTTGGAAACTCGGCCAGAAAGGACAAATCTGTTTCCTCCAGCAGACACAATGCGACGCATAGGTGACGAAAGTGGACTGTCCATTGGTCGACGAAACCCGTCGGCGTGAGAAACTGTTCTGGGTCCCATTGACGGCCGGCGTAATGTATCTGCAACCAGTGCTGCAGGCTTGTGCTGCACCTTTTTCCGGCGAGAAGCAATATCCATTGGTGGTGGACTTCTAAAAGGAATAGAGGGCGCTGGAGGGGAGGCACAAGTTTCATCAGATTCCGCAATGTCGTGAAACCCAGTCGCGATGGTTGAAGCACTACTGTTTTCTGGGCTTTGACTGTCACTGTGGACGCTATTCGGGTGTTGAGGAAGGCCATCAAAATGGGTCAGCAGCTGCGACGGGAAAGCGGTGACTGCCTGGGGAGCAGATGCTTCGTCCTCGGAGGATGTGGGATAGGCGCTGAAAAGTGTGGGGATTGGATGTTCCTGTGGCTCATGCTGGGAACCATAGAGACTGTTGGCGAAGGTTGGTGGATACGCATATTGATCAAAGTGAATGACAGAATCATCGGGAGAGGGGAAGTGAGCACGGTCGCTGTTTGCAGCATCGTGAACGAGAGAGCCGCTTCCAAATGAGTGCAAGGAGTCGTGATCAACGAAGTTGTGATATTCGTCGTGCTCACTTGCAGCGTGAGCGACAGCCAAGGTCCGCTGCAGGGATTCCATGCTCGCGGTCGACGGGTCAGAATACTGTGGGTTATAAGGAGCGACGGGCGGCGGAGGCCCACTTTGTAGGCCGAATGGTGCGGTTGGTTGCTGGACCGGCATCAGATGGCTATCGCTGAAATATCCATTGTTGCCATTGCCATAGTTAAAGTCGGGCGACGATGGTTCTGAGTATTGCCCCAAAGCATCCTGAGCCTGTCCCGCTTCATACGCCTCCTGCTTCTTCTCTTGCTTCCGCTTTGCTCGGCGGTTTTGAAACCAATTCTGTAACTCGTCAGTAAGTATCGTTGCCGATCAACGAGGAAACAAACGTTTATTCTGGCCAGTTCCACCCCCATATCTTCTGCGAACTGACGCTTTGTTTGAGTCGTTGGCTTGGGATTCTTCTTGAATTCCCTCTCCAATATGTCTACTTCATCCTTTCCAAGACGAGGTTTCGTCTCGTTAGTTCTCGGGGCGGCTGGGAGAGCGATCTGTTGTTGAGACATGGCGTACGATTGCATGTCTGCGTAATGTGCAGACAGTCGGTGCATTTGCTCGCGATGGGAGAAGTGTTGATTTTGCTGGTGTTGTTGATATGATGGCTCGAAGTACTGGGTGGCCATGGTTCGGCTTGGCTTCGGAACCAGACGCCGCCACGAATTGATCGAGGGGGTTTCCGCAAGCTCTCCGATCGGGAAATCCTTAGGCCCTTCCGAGAAACACACTTCAGAGAATATGATTGGATTATTTGGTTGCGTCGAAGTGAACGATTGGCAGCGGGCGAGCGTGATCTTCTGAAGTAGCTGGCGAGGCAGTGTTTGAGGCCGACGTGAAAGGATTGAGAACTGATCGACGCCGGAAAGTACAATGGTTCTACAGACGAACGAATGGAGTCTGATCCAAAACAAGCTCGAGGAATATCAACAACAATTCTTGGGTTCGGGGCCGCAAGGTTGGTTGAGTTGCTTAGTCGCGGTCGTGTTGGTGGCCGAGGGCGTATCGCGTATTATAGAACAATAATTGACGGATGGGTGAACGAGTGGTGGTGATGGTATTAGATGTATGGACGAACGATTGCAAGTTGAGCACCGTGTCCAACGATTAGGACGTAAGGACGAAAGGGAGGGACTGCTGGCGGAGAGTCAAAAAGAGCCAAGGAGGGAGGGACGTGGTGGAGTAGTTAAAGGGAAGGGGGACGTACAGTAGCGCTTTGGCGGCAGATCGGTGGCGGACGGTTTGACTTCTGGAACCTGGCGCTCTACACAGTCATACTCAAGAGATATTTCCCCGTACTTAGTGCAGGGCGAGTGGGGATATATATGACACGCGGTGGACGAGAGACGGCTGAGCAAAGCAAAGCAAAAATGCAAAAAGAGTTGACTTAAACTATCTAGTGCCAGCCGCGGAGAGAAGCACTGGCGAGAACTGAATTTCGAGGAGCACGTCTCCTCCGTACCCATGCTGCCCTCCCTCCCATGATCCCATCCCTCGCTGCTTTCGAGGTCGGTTGGGCGTGGCTTGGCAGGGAGGGCCACAACCTGGACGACGCAGCTGCCTCTGGTTGCTGCTTTGAGAGGGGGGGTCCTGATGGCGCGTGGAAACCCTTGCCGTTCGCTGCCCTGCCTGCCCTGCCTGCCCTGGCCTCCGCTTCGGGCTCTGCCCCTTGAAAGAGTTGCGAGAGAGCCCTGGCCTGGCCTCAATCTCCTGACCGTGACAAGCCTGTGGTTGGTGCATAGCGCCACGGCACCAAGCGGGAGGAGGTGTGGGTCCTGTGGGACGCCGTGAGACAAGGCCGCAGAGGCCCTTGACAGTTGGGGCCCTACCGGCGAGCGGCGGGTCTTCCCAAGAGGTCAGCCAGTGGCTAGGGAGACTAGCGAGGGAGGCTAGCTCTCATCCCAACTTTGCCCATGATGCGAGTGGTGGGCGAGTGGTGGGCGAGTTGGCGGGTGGCTCACGGTGCAGCTGAACGTACCTGAGCACCACCACTTGCTTAAATTTGAATTTCACCCTATCCGGCCAATCAGCGCTGCAACTGCGTCTGCCCGGTCGACTCGCACTTGGTGGAGGACGCCAGCAATTTTAACGCCGTCTATCAGTCGCACAACACTGCACTCCAACCGCGATTGATGATGTTATGATGGCGACTACCGAAGGCGGAGCGCGCATAGCTTGGAATCGTCACTGGCTCTGTTCGAGCATTAATCGATATCGCATTGTATGTCGCTATTGATTTTGCTGTGATATCGCGACTTGATGTCTGTCTGCTCACTGGTCCTCTGGCTGAAGGCCTCGCGAGTTTAAATCTGGACCGCCAAAAGCGGCGGGCAGCGAGTGTACAGTGCACTGCCATAATCCAGAGCGCTGAGGTACTGTACCGTACCGTACCTCCCGGGGGGTGCCAGTGTTCGCTGGCAAGGTGTTGAGGGACACGCGAAGAAAGTTGGGACGAGGGACCAGGGCCCTGAACCTCGTCGCCGTCTATTTTTGGCCCACTCCCTGATCATGCATATGCGGGCCCTGTGAATGTTCGGTGCGCGTTGGCTACTGCCACCACCAAAGGACTTATCGAGGCTGCTGAAATGTGCTCCCCTCTCGTTGTTCTGATCACCAGGTCTTTAATCTCTGTCGTAGGGTAGTACGCGTGGATTTGGCGCAGTGAGATTATACTTTTCTGCGAAAGAGGAAACAAATCTTGCCTTGGGCTAATTGTTCTCCCCATGATGGTGAGAATCGAGGTGGGCAATCGGGCTGATGTTCACTGCCCTGCCGGTCCCCTAGCACACCTCTCCTCTTCGACCAACCACATCCCTTGATCAAAGGCCCCGCGAATCGCTCTCCATAAGATGAACAGTTATGGAACTCCCGCTGCGCCGCAGGAACTCAGAACGCGGTTGTGATTTCTCTTGGGTGCCCTTTCTCTCGTGATGAGCTGTTCGTCGGGAATCGGGGCAACACACAGCCTATCCCCGCAAAACCCCCACCAGGCTGTTCTGCCTCGAGACAAAGCTTTGGCAGTCTAGAGCCTCAGCTGAATCTGCACCCTTTCGAACGGAATCCCAATGCGGTAACGACCATGGACGCGTTGGGATATACTCTGCAGTCGACTGCCAGATGGAGAATGTTGCCGATGCTAGCCCTCTCACCGCCGAGAAGAGTGTTAGGAAGGCTGCAAAGCAGCAGCAGCAGAGCCAGACTTCTTTTTTGCGGTAGGATCCTTCTGAAGTTTTGACGCTGTGGGAAAGCCCGACAGTGCCGCACCCGCACCGCACCGATGGCTAGCCCCCTCGGACATTTTGATAAGGCACTCTCTCGCCCAAGTCTTAGGGCTGTAAGACTCGACCTGTCAGCGATATCGCACGTCTGACGTGACTGCTCTGAAGCTGCGTCGGTACTGCTGACCGTAACCGTACTCGCCTTCGAAGTGCAATCTCCTCATCTGCTCGGGTCGCATTGATGTTGCTTGAGCAAAGCGCGCCCCAGCCAGCCTCGAGGGGTGTGGTATCTCCTGCCTCCGTTCAGTTTCCTGGAGCGGCCACTGCCCACTGCCCAGTGCCCACTGTTCCATGGTCAAGCGATGAAGACCGTTCCACCGTCTGCTCAACGGAATCGGCCAGGCAGGTGCTGAGGTGGGAAGTGCGGTTCCTGTAACAGATTAGTGTGGTCCCGACAACCCAGAAACGGTGGAGTTGCTCTGTGCTTCTCAGAGCTTGGCGGTTTGGACGTCTGGGATTGGCTGAAGTACGATGAATCTCGCCTTTTCCGAGGGCCTGATTCGTTCCGGAAGAGAATCCTTCGGTTCCTGCCAGGCTGCCCCTCCCCGGATCTCCAGCATCCTGGCCGTCTCTCGCTCGCTCGCTCGCTCGCTTGTCCCCGTCTGTCGACTAGGCAGGGCTGTTGAAAATCATCGTGGCAGCTAGGATTCGCATTCGCATTCTACTGTAGTCCAGAAAGTTAAAGTCGTGCAGGGCCTAACTTCCTAAGTGAGCGAGCCCAGGGTTACAGAGCGATCTGGAAGAGCATCTTCCGGGCTCCAAGCTCCAAGCAAGCTCCATTCCTGGACGGTGTTGTTGCACGGCAACGCATCCATTGGGCCTGACTATGTGCTGGCACTGGAACGACGACAGCAAGAAGGAACCCTTTTGCGCGGCGCGGCGCGGCGCTGCGTGCATGTGCTTTGTTACTCTATGCTCGATGGGTGAGTTGGGAGCTGGGAGCTGGGAGCTGGGAGCTGGGAGCTGTGAGCTGTGAGCTGTGAGCTGTAGAGCATCCTCGATGACCTGGAAAGCGGGCGTTCACATTTTGCCCCGCTCTGCAGCTCCTGCAGCTTTGCCATGCGGATCGCGACCGTCGTCGTGGTCAGGCCATTCTCGCTTATCAACCACCCCAAGGGGTCAGGGGTATTGGAGAACATCCCATCGCAGATTTCGCGGAGTTGCTCCCCATCGCCATCTGGATCATCTGTTCACCACGTGGGAAAGTCACATCAAGACGCGGGCGAGATGGGCACGGTCAGTGGCAATGGGATCCCCCCTGATGACTGATGCAAGGAATAGGGGCGATCATCGGAGCTCTGGCGCAGGTACCAGCAGCCAGCTTCCAACCCTTCAATCATAAATGATGCATTTCATTTTATTCAAGGACGGCTCGCACGTCGGTGGCAGAGTGGCACTGTTGTGCAACGAATGGAAGATTCCCGTCTCGCGGGCCACCAATCTTGAGAGGTCAAGTTCCGCGCGCGGTACCTGCATAAGTCCCGCCTTCAGGAGAACAATTAATCAATTGATCAACCAAGTTTTGTGCTTGTGTGCCGCTGTATCACAGTCGAACCGCAGAAGCCGTTGGCCTGGCCTGGCCTAGCAGTTTTGCAACTTTGCAACTTTGCAAGTCTCCGAGGCTAGAAGAGGGCCAGCGTCCTGCATTGTTTTGGTTTGATCTGCTGCAAAAGGAGGGGGTTCGCGTCTCGATCATCATGCGACAACAGGACGCTGATTCCTCTAAAATTCCAAATATCCCGCTTCTGGTTTTTTCTTCTGCTCGTACCTGAATCTTCAACCCCTCGAGGCCCAGGTGCCGGGCGTGCCGCTCGAAGCCGAGTTCCAAAATTAACACATATCAAAATTAAAGAGCAATGCGCACAGGGGATCAAGTCGGACAAAATAACCAGTCAACATCCACCTTCAGAGCCGCATTGTTTTGACAGCGGCACTAGCCTCAACTCTAAGATTGCTCGGCTCGGTTGGCAAGTCTGGAAATAACGACAATGATGCTTTGGTGCTTTCTGTGGCGTTTTTGCTCTATCATCCTAAGCTGAACTTTGCGGATGGAGAACATGACTACTACCGGCGTATGAAGCGATAGATACCAGATCAAGAGCTAATAGATATTTGAGCTCCGTCCCCTGTATATGCATAGCTTCGATATCTTCTCAAACTCACTCGGGGCTGTCAGCTATTTATAAACTCAGGCCTGATATTGCTCCTCCAACCAATTCTAGACACTGAATGTTGAGCGTTGCAAAATCGGCGGGGTTACAGACAAAGTCGTTCCAACCCGGCCAATAATTCACCGCTCCCTTCAACACTAATCGTGACTTTGGAACTTGTTTTCACATCTGCAGACCCAAAGTCCTGTGGGTAGACAAGAGTGTACAGCAATTACGATGGCCAGTTGCTCGCCTTCCTTGAGGAAAGCTGCAGAGTCTATTCGACCTCATGTTCAATTCTCCTATCTACATCGCTCCAGGCAACATGCGTCTATCCCCTCACAAGGTTTACCACAACCATATCCTCGGAAATTCTCAATGGATTTTCCATCCCGAGAAGTAATTACGCGTCCACACAGAAGCACAAATGCAGTGTACGAGATCGCACCTGCATCATCAACAGCTGACCCACGGTCTCCAAACGGCTGGCCACAAACTCCTTCTCCATTATCTAGACTCGCATCTCGCCCTCCTTACAGCAGCAAACACAACATCTAGATTACGCAACGGCCAGCACCAGCTCCCAGGTCTTTAGAATCACCACATTGCTGCAAAGAACCAGCTGAGAAGCACAACGGTATTCCCGCACTAACTACCGGTGTTGCCAACGGCCCCACGTACCTTTAAAGCCTAAATCCAGCCTTCGCTTGCATTTTCCCTCCCCATCCTAGCCTTGTGAGACCTTGTGGAACGCGCTGTCCACTCCTCGGAGAATAGCAAAAACGACGCACAATCTAGAGCAGCAAGTCTTGCGCTTGTCAAGCTGTCTCACACATCACTCACAGTATTGTAGTCGACGGTTTTTGTGCCAAGAAAAGTGTACATACAAAGTATGAAATCGCCGTGCAGTGCCGATCCATCTCCACTTCTCGCTCTCGACAAGCAAGTTCCGAAACGGGAAGTGTCGGCGCCCGAGAGATAGCGATGGCAGTTTCCAAAGTGGGGGCGGTTCGGAGGGGCGTCTCGCAAACATTGCTTTTGGCTTGGCTGCTTTACGATGACCCTTGTTGCTCTGTGTTCAGACCCGATCCTTGGGATGTGAACTGTGGCGAGTGGTGGTCTGTGTGTGGGGTATGTTTTGGTGCACGTTCCTGGATCCAGGGCGTGGGGGATTGGTACTGTACAAAAGTGTCACGGTAGGGAACAAGGTAGGGAAGGAGAGGTTATTTTTGGCATCTCGTTGAAGAAGAATAAAGGTCTGGGGATCGAGACCACAACTCCTGCGCCAAAGTCTCGCAATTTGCTACCCGAGAAAGGGATGAAGATATTTGAGTTTCGGTTGCTCATGTGCCTTACGTTCCTATTCAATTGAAGGGAGCGATTTATTGCATTCCTTTTGTCGTTGCAATCTGGGTACGCGATACGAAGAAATCCAGTGATGTTCTTCAGTTCCAAGCAGCGGCGAACATGCTACCCCACCCAAGCGGGGAAAATATTGTGTCCAAAGCGATCTGAACATTCGAGGTCAATTGGACCTTGGAGATCTCGAATGAAAGCTTGTTCCAGTGGTCACAGGTGCTTTAGTTGTTCACTGGCTACCGATGGAGCGAATAGAGCTCTCGGAAGGCTTCGCAATTTCGGGCCGCTGTTTGAAAGCGGCCTCAACCGTCCTCAACACAACTATTTTGGCGATGGTCAGTGTATCGTCTACTTTCAGACAATTCAGAATAATCTTGAGGTTATTCGCGTCCAAAGAATTGCCCTTCCTTTCTTGGCTCGTACTCTGATTGCGATTGGGTCGGTATCAGCCAGATGTTGTTCACTCGGATATCTTCCCAAGTCCGGATGCTGTGCAAAGCACTACCACAAGTCTGTTCCCCCTCTTTCCTGGTCCTTAGCTTTCTATTTGCTCCTGAGTTTCCAATATCTGCACTGGCATGGCCACAATTGCGGCAGGTACCAAAGTCTCTATCCGCCACTGAGGCGCGCGGATCACGTTTCTGCATATCGGTCTGCCCAGTGGCATCGCTACTCCCTCTTTTCTCTTGTCACTGGGTTTCTATTTGCTCGTGACCTTGCTCAATATCCCACAGCAATGGCGCTATTCTCAGGGACTTAACCTCTGCCGCTGCCGAAAGCGCGCGGATCTTAACCACCCCGCTGGATCTTCAGGGACCACAATCTTCCAATGACAGTTCTATATGCTTGAGCACGCGTTCTACCTGATCTAGATGTCTGAATATACCAATCACTCGCTTCTCAATGCGTCTAGGATCTCCAATTCTACCCCAGCCTCTGAATGTCTCACCACCTTGACGCTCTTGAGATCTTTCACGATCCAGTCCGGCTTCGCAGCAAGCACTTGTTCAACAGTATGGCTAGTAACAACTGCCAATACTTTGCAACCCGCGGCTTTCCCAGCAGCGATACCAGCAGGACTATCCTCCAATACGAGTACCTCTCCCTCTCCATCCTCCAAAGCCAACTTCTCCTTCCCCATCAAATAGCATTGGGGATCTGGCTTGCCGTTCTCCACATCCTCCGCCACGACCAGATGCTCCGGGAGGGGAAACTTCAATACGTCGAGCCAGCCCGTCACAAGCGGCGTCGTACCCGAGGTTACGATCGCCCACGGAACAGCAGCTCTCACCACTGAATCGAGTAGATCCCTCGCGCCGGGGATCTCAACAACGTCCGCACCGTAATTCTTCGGCAGCAAGCCTTCCATATGCTTGACATCTGCTCCAATAATACCGTTAGCTGAAAGAATCATGGCTGAGGTACAGTTACCCCTGAACACGACGAAGATGGGAGGATACAGCTGAAGGATTCTGAATACGAGATTGAGGCATCCAATCCCATCACTTCATGGGGATCTGCAGAATCGATGCAGTAGCATTGGAGAAAGGGGTGAAAATAGAACTAACATTCCCAATTCGCCTTCTCGGGACTGAGAATCTTCAGGATGTCGATGCTGCGACGTCCGTGAGAGGTCTGCAGGATCACGTTCGGGTCGACGCCGATTTCTTTGCCGACTCTGCCAAGCGAGTGTCAGTTTTCTGGGTTGTGACAGTTTGCGCATCTGACTTTACGTATGCCAATGTTTGATAACGGCATCTGTTGAATCTCTAGAAGATGTACGAGTTAGTTGTTTTTCACTTAGGTAGGTTTGAGCAAAGTGGGTGGAGGACACTGCCGAGTGTAACAGGGGTAGGTAAAGTATAGAGAAGGAGTCTATAGAATAATAAAAGGAAAGATTCCGAACCCTAAAGTCCCATCAAAGTCGAATAAAAGACCCCTAAAGACAGCCCGTTGAGGAGGAGAAGAGTAGGTTCCAGAGTGGGAGCCCATGATGAGGTGAGACCTTGGCTAACAAGGCCCTTTTACAGCTTCAGAGCGATACAGAGAATTAAAGGCTATTATTGAGGACATATAAAGTATTTGAGGCCTATAAATGAGTTTTCAAGGTTGAGGGCTGCAAAATGCACGTTGTCGCATGAAAAACGGTAGTGGGGTTGAAGACTTCTTGCCGAAAGACCCTCCGCCATTTTCACGAGGTCCGTCATACTTTCGCCCTCCTCGACGGGTGCGATGTGCAACAAAAAAAATCGCCCGGCCAGTGGCAAATCCATATTTCTCTATATCCTGACTTCTAAGCTCACTTAACAATTGCCCGTTGATTGTCCCAAGTGAGAGCGGAACA
>Ga0302325_10028676_pt1 | contig 11516 bp, 15 predicted proteins | sample Palsa_T0_2_FD_201948 | JGI IMG/M metagenome (GOLD analysis project Ga0302325, IMG submission 201948) | Peat permafrost microbial communities from Stordalen Mire near Abisko, Sweden - Palsa_T0_2 | ecosystem: Environmental > Terrestrial > Soil > Palsa > Peat permafrost | place: Sweden: Abisko... | reverse complement strand
TGCCGTTCGTTGCCATCCTGAATATTCATCCATCCCGGGTGCAAGATTTACATGAACCGGACCATTTGATCATCGAGCCGGACGTGCCGGCCACGCGATATGCGGACGTGTTTGGAAATATGTGCACCAAGTTCTTCGCTCCGGCGGGGCGCCTGCGGTTGAGCAACTCGACTTTGATTGAAGACTCGGGCGAAGCCGATCCGGTGAACCGGCAGGCGCGCGAAGTTCCTGTTGAATATCTGCCGGAAAAGGTTCTGATGTACCTGCTGGCGAGCCGCTACTGCGAGGTCGATTTGTTGACGGACACGGCGGCCCGGCTATTCGGCGGGCTTCCGCGGGGATGGGACCGTGTGCAGGCGGTTTGCGATTGGGTTCATGAGCATGTGGTCTTCAGCTACGAGCACGCGCGCTGCACGCGGACGGCAGTGGAAGTGTTCAACGAAAAGGCGGGTGTGTGCCGCGACTTTCAGCATCTGGCGATTACCCTGTGCAGGTGTTTGAACATTCCCGCGCGATACGCCACCGGTTATCTGGGCGACATCGGGGTGCCCGCGGTCCCCAGCCCCATGGATTTTAGCGCGTGGTTCGAAGTATATCTGGAAGACTGCTGGTGGACCTTTGATGCGAGGCATAATACACCTCGAATCGGACGGGTCCTGATGGCGACCGGGCGGGATGCGGCGGATTGTGCGATCACGACTTCGTTCGGTTCGGCCTATTTGAAAAAGTTCGAGGTTGTGACGGAAGAAGTTCACGCGGCGGTACCGGCGGCGTATTCCCTTACGGGAGGCTGAATGGTTGCGTTATTTCCTGCCGGGAAAAGTGCTTCCGCTTCCTTTAAGTGGCTTGACGCATGGAAAACGCTACCACGCCATCCTCGCCAGCGCGGGCGATTTCCGTTTCTTGGGCCCTGGAGCGCGCTAGAACGCATTTTCCGCATTTTCAGGCACCCTAGGTAGGGGAAGCCTCTTCCGGCGCGTCGATTTTGGCGAGTGTAACACGCAAGAACTGATTCTGCGCCCTTTAGCGGAAAATTTCCGCGCAAAATGGTGGCGCTTAAAATTACTCGCGCGCCGGTTTCTCGACCGGTCGAGGCCCCTGGGTGACCTTCGTACTGCGAGTGTCAAATAGAAAGGGATCTCTGTTCGCGCATATTGGACCCAGACGCGCCCTCGGTAGCGAAACGCGGTGCGTTTGCAGATGGCCATAGCAGTGCCGCAGGGTTGGCGTTGGATCAAATGCTCGATCTCCCACGGGCGCAAACCGTGAGGACGTGGTGAAAGCGATGCTCGGGCACGTTGCCGCCAAGGGAAAGCTGATCGGTTTATTCAAACGGCGGGAGCGCCCGCCAAAGCCATAGATCGACGTAATAAAAATATAGCCACGGGACTCTATTGCCTAGAGGACTCGCTTCCAAATGAAGCAACAAGCGGGGCTGAATGGCGCGGCCGAAGTGGGGCGCAGGGATTTTTGTGGTGCGGCCGCATGGACTGGCGCTACATTTGCCGCGTTGGTTGAAGCCAGCGCGCAAGAATCGCCTTCGCAGGTAGAGACGAGCGAGACGCGGCCTCACGTCGTCAGAAGAAGTGAAGGCGTGATATGCACGACCCCTTAGCAGTCTACCTGCACGATCACTTGGCCGGTTCGAGCTTCGCGGTGGAGCTTTTGGAAAAGCTCGCCTCCGAATTTGAGGGTACACCTTCGGGCGATGTCGCGCGCGAACTCCTCGAACAGGTTCAGATCGACCGCAAGACGCTGGAAGACGTGATCCACAAAGTTGGTAAGACGAGCAAAGATTTGTATGACGCGCTAGGCTGGATCGCCGAACGCGTCAGCCGGATCAAGTTCAAGCACGAAGACCCGACCGGCATCGGAGCATTTGAGGCATTCGAGACGATCAGCCTCGGCATACTCGGCAAGCGTGCCCTGTGGGAGGCGCTCCAAGTGCGGCAAATGGCCGATATTCGGTTTGCAGAGTTAGATTGTCCCGCCCTGATCGCCCGGGCAGAGCAGCAGTTTAAGAAGGCGAATCAACACCGACTGGAGCTGATGCAGAACGGATTGGCAGGCCCTGGCCAACCATGAAGCATTCCTTGTGTGTTTGGAACGAGTGCCGGCGCTCGAAGACCGATTATTTTTGTAGTTTCGAGGACGACGCGCCTGCGCTGCCAGCTTCCCCGGGGCGATAGATGTGCCAACAGCCGTTCATCAACATGTGGCCAAACAGGATACTCGCCCATCCTCTATCACGCTCCGCCGGCACTAACGATGCAACATCTACAATCTCCAAAAATGTTTTGAATCGCGTCACCAGAACAACACCAGCGGCAGCGCGGCGCCGCTCAATGCAACGGGCCAAAACAGAGAGGACGGCGAAAGGTCAAGCGTCAGGAAACTCGTCCAGAAGCTCATCGCGCCGAACATCCCGAAGCCCAGGGCGACCAGCCTGCGCCCATCGACCTTCGCGGCGATCGAGCCGACCACCAACGCGCTGAAGATGGACCCGAGTCCCCGAGGGCTCACCGTTATTCCCGCCGCGGTCGCGCTGTACCCCATCAAAGTCTGGTAAAAGAGCGGCAGGATCGTCGTGAGCCCATAAATCCCTATCCCGAAAAGGAAAATCAACAGGCAGCCGACGGCGAAATTCCGGTGTGCCAGCCGCCGCAGATCAACCAGCGGTTTGGAGCCCCACAATTCCTTTATTACTTTCCGCGATGTAGGGAACCGCCACGCTCGCGATGCTGGTGTCGATGACCTCCATGAAGGTGGCCACCATCACGGAAACGGCAATCAGCCGCTGCAGAAGGGGTTCCACTACCCCTGCGCTACTCCACTCACACTTTTGGTTCGACGGACCTTCCGGGGCGCAATCGCTCGCTGTTCTGCTGGCCTGGCTTGAAGCGAATTCGCACCGGCAGCTGAACGACCTTCACGTAATTCCCGGTGGCATTTTCAGGCGGCAACAGGCTGAATCTTGCTCCCGTCGCGCCGGGCATGATTTCGACGAAGCCATCGAAATCCTGGCCCAGCGTATCCACATGGATGGTTACGGCCTTCAGCGCGTATTCCAAGCGGAGCGGAATGACCGTTCCTGTGTTATCGCCCTCCGCTATACTCCCCGTGGGCCGGTTTGCGACTGCAAAAGTACAATGGAAAGAATCCCGACACCCGCGTTGAACCAGGTTTCTGCGTTTCCTTTGGCATGTTAGGACGCTTTAGTGCCTACTTTGGATGGAGCCCCGGTAGGCAACGTCGTTACCTGGGCGTGCTACTCGGGACATCGTGTGCAATATTGCTCACTTTCCGCTACAATCAACGGTCATGGCTGGCCCCCTGCCGTCACTGCGATTCGCAATCGTCAACATCGGCGGCCCCCGTGTGATCCGGTGGCAGGTTCATAAGTCTGATTGCGAAAATGTTGCAGAGTGGATCATAAAAGGTTCCTTCGTGGAAGTTGTTTCCTCACGGTCCGCTGAAAATCTGGTCGCCGAAGAACTTGCTGTTCGCAAGAACGAGGGCGCTACTAAAGACGATTTTCAAATCATGCCGTGCTGTGGACGACAAGCAGGAGCCACTTGCGCTTCGCCCTACACTGTTATGGAGACGAGCCGGCACCAGTGCCTGATCTACGAGGGGTCTCCGGCACGGCATTTGCCTGGACTCGCGCGGTTGATGAGAGAGAAACTTCGGGCGAACAACCGTTGCCTTTACATCAATAGCTCCCCCCTGGTGACCGGAATCAGATCACATCTTGCGGCCGCAGGCGTCGACGTGGCGCAGGAAGTGAACCGCGGATCGCTGGTCCTCTTGTCGGACGCGTCTCATCTGGTAGATGGAGCTTTTGATCCGGCGCGAATGACGGCCATGCTTGCCGATGCTGTCAATGACGCGCTCGCCGGCGGCTATGCAGGGCTTTGGGCCACCGGCGACATGACGTGGGAACTCGGAGACGAGAAGAACTTCGGCAAACTTATGGCTTACGAATCTGGCCTTGAAGACATGTTTCGCGATCTTCCGGCGTTCAGCGGAGTCTGCCAATACCACCGGGACACTCTGCCCGACGAGGCCCTCTATGTGGCTATATCGAAACACCCTTGCGTCTATTTGAATGAGACGCTTTCCCGGGTAAACCCGTTGTACTCGCCGCCCGGCGAACCGGCAGCACCCCTTCTTTCTGCGCCCAGGCTCAAGGAAATGGTGAGACAACTTCGCCTGCAGGCGGACTCGTAGTCCCTTTGGTAGTGGGGCGGCATAGGATCCTTTCCGGAGGCGAGTGGCAGCTTTGGCTCGCACTAACCTGCGAGAGGCCAAAAATCGATCCTGGGCTCCCTCTCGCTGAATTTTGAAATATTTGCGCCGCGGTGAGCAAATTTGCACACCCGCCCGGCATCGCAACCAATAATAAGTAAGGTGAAAATGTGGAAATGTAATTGCTTGCACCGCGTTCCATGCAGCACATTATCAAGTTTCCAGTTCAAGCGCCGGACGAGCCAAAGACAGTCGACGGACCAATCGAGAACAGACCTAAGAAACTGTTCGACATCGCGCAGTCGACGCAGTTTCGAGGGCCTCGCATGTGCAGCGTTCCAGAAGATGCGGTCCCCGGCGTCAATCAGTGGCCATTCTGCGTTGCATAGACTTCCTCGCGATCGCGCCGGGACCGAGTGGCTCCGGATTTCTCGGAGCGGAGACCCGGCGCGAGTTCCTGTAGTATAGGTCGCGCCTGCGCGCCGGACTAAATGTGTTTCACCGCGAGAACAAGTGAAATCACGTCGAGCTCTTCGCGCGAGCCTTCTTCTTGGCTGAAGATTTCTTGGCGGCGGGCCTCTTGAGTGCGGCCTTCATTACGGGGAGGCTCAGCGATTTCGGGCGATCCCACGACGCCGGCTTTTTTTCGCAATATGACCCAATGTCGAGCCGATCGCTTGAGCGGTCGTCGTCAGGAATCCTGCATTCGCCGGTTCCGCGGATTTCTTCTTAAGCGCCGTCGCCTAATGGTAGTTCGATTATTCGCGCGCGTCCGGTATTTTTCTCGGCTTCGCCGCATCGTGATCTCATCGCGAATCGAGGCGCAACCGCCGCGCGCAAAACTTGCATGGTGCGAGAAGGTTCTGCCCAATCCCCTGCGGTGCGAATGAGAAAGTGTGATTGCCAGCATTATGTTACGGGTTGGCAACTCACGTGCTAAAGAGGCGACGTATGTATCGCTCCTTAATCTCAAAAGCCATCGCGTCAGCTCTGTTGCTGGGAAGCTTTTTTGTGATTCAGCTTCCTGCCCAATCGACCGACGCGCAGACAAAACCAGATAACAGCGCCGTCAACAAACGGGACAAAGACCCGGGTGCGGTCACGGCTGATCAGCAAAAAATGAATCCCGCAGACAGAGAGCTCACCGCTAAGATCAGGAAGTCGATCATGGCGGACAAAGCGCTGTCCACGTACGCGCACAATGTTAAGGTCATCAGCCAGGACGGAACCGTCACGCTCAAGGGTCCTGTGCGGTCGGATGCAGAAGTGTCGTCGATCCTAGCCAAAGCGACCGACGCCACCGGCAGCGCCGATAAAGTAGTCAACCAAATGTCTGTTGCGCCCGCTTCCAAGTAGGTTCGGATTCTACATTCAGAAAAGGGGATTTTGCTATGTCAGGAAAAAACACGGCAGTTTTTGGTATATATAAGACGCGAACTTCGGCCGAGCAGAGTGTCGACCGTTTGCTCGCTGCTGGTTTCTCTAACGACGATATCTCGGTGTTGCTCCCGGATAGCAGCAGTTCAAAGGAGTTTGCACACGAGAAGAACACGAAAGCGCCGGAGGGTACGGCGACGGGCGTAACCGCGGGTGGTGCGATCGGCGGCACTCTAGGATTGCTGGCGGGCATCGGCGCTCTAGCCATTCCGGGGGTCGGTCCGTTCATCGCCGCTGGTCCTATCATGGCGGCGCTGGCAGGTGTCGGCGTCGGCGGAGCCGTTGGTGGATTGATCGGAGCGCTGGTCGGGATGGGTATTCCGGAATACGAAGCGAAGCGCTACGAGGGAATCATCAAGGCAGGCGGCGTGCTGCTCTCGGTTCACTGTGATACCTCCGAAGAAATCACCAGGGCCAAGGATCTGTTGAAGCGTACCGGGGCCGAGGACATCTCTTCGTCGGGCGAAGCCAGTGCCGATTATCCGGCTGTGGCCGCAACCCGACGATAGGCCGCAAATTGCATAAAGAGGAGATCCATATGAAACAGAGCACGAAGGACCAGGCGCAAGGCGCCGTTCACGAAGTCAAGGGCGCCGTGAAAGAGAAAGTCGGGCAGGTGATTCGGAACCCGCAAATGGCTGAGGAAGGCCAGGACGAGAAGGTCGCTGGCAAAATTCAGAAGAAAGTGGGCCAGATAGAAACGGTCCTCGAAAAGTAAGCAGCTGCTCCTAAGCGCGCCCTCACGATTTCTCGGAGACTCGTAAGGGCGCCTTCTTTAGATTTCATGGAATTTCCCGTAGGAGGACATATGAGAACGATATTACTCATAGCGGTTTCAGCACTCGGGTTAGCACAACCGGACCAGACGAAGCTTACCAAAGAGGTGCGCCATGAACTGGTTATGCTGCCGTACTACGGCGTCTTCGATAATCTTGCCTATCGCGTCGACGGAGGAAAAGTCACTTTACTCGGGCAAGTGACGCAACCGGTACTTAAGTCGGATGCCGAAAATGTCGTCAAGAAAATAGAAGGCGTCGAGCGTGTGGACAATGAGATAGAAGTGCTACCGCTATCTCCCAACGACGATCAACTGCGTCGCGCCGCCTATCGCCAGATTTATTCTAAGGGGCCGCTGCAACGTTATCAGCTGGGAGCGGTGCCGCCTATCCACATAATCGTCAAGAACGGAAACATCAATCTCGTTGGCGTGGTAGATAACGAGGCTGACAAGAACCTGGCAGGAATTGCGGCCAACGGTGTTCCCGGCGCATTCGGCGTTACGAATAGCCTCACGGTTTCTAAATAACCTGGGCGGAGGAACAGGCAGCTGAACTCGGCCGGCCGAACAAAGGGAGTTCCGTTGATGAACCTAGTCTTGATTATTCTGATCATTTTGATCCTGTTCGGCGGTGGAGGAGGTTACTATTACGGCGGTCCCGTAATGGGGGAGGAATCGGAGGCTTGCTGCTCATCGTGCTAATTCTGTGGCTCTTCTTCGGAAGAGAGCGACTGTGATCGGTAGCGGCTTGGGTTTGCATTTTCCGCTGGCCGGGTACGTATCCGGGATTGATTCGTCTCCATCCATCGGTAATCGCGGGTATACTCTATCGCGATGCTTCGAGGCAGAGGGACGACGCCTGCATTCAAGGTTAGAGTAGTGTCACCTTTAATTGGATGTTGCGGCTGGGCGGAGAAGCAGTCGCTCTATCTCACGAACTTTCCTATTATTGAGATTCAGTCCACATTTTACGATCCGCCCGCCGCGAAAGTCGCAGCAAAGTGGCGTGAACTTGCACCGCCCGAGTTCACCTTTTGCATCAAGGCCTGGCAATTGATCACCCACACACCCTCGAGCCCCACTTACCGGCGGTTGCGATCTCCCATCGCGGCCGAAGATCGCGATCATTTGGGATCGTTCCGCGATACGGAGCAAGTTTGGCAGGCGTGGAAGAAAACTCTGGAAATTGCCGAGACTCTGCAAGCAAAAGTGATCGTCCTGCAATGCCCTGCGTCTTTTCAGCCGGTCGCGTCAAATCTCAAGAACCTCGCAACCTTCTTTCGAAAGATGCGAAAGACGGGTCCGCGCAAACCTTTTCAAGTGGCCTGGGAGCCGCGAGGTTCATGGCCGCTGGAATTGGTGCGCGATCTGTGCTCGGAATTCCAGCTCCTTCATTGCGTCGATCCGTTCCTGAACCAATCGGCCTACGGCGACTCACTCTACTGGCGCCTGCATGGCAAGAAGAGCTATTCATATCGCTATACCGACGAAGATCTTAGATATCTCGGCGAAAAGATCGCCGGGCGGTCCGCCTATGTCATGTTCAACAACGTGTCCATGAAAGAGGATGCGATGCGGTTTGCACAAATCTCTAAAGTAAGTCTCTAAGCAGGCTCACGCTCCCAGACTTTACCTTGGCGCGCAAAATGGAGAAACTTCGGGATATCTCTTGCCGATCCAAGATCGATTACGCCAGCCTCGCCGCCAACATGGGCCTTCGCAGCCATTCCCGGTACGCCCGATAACCCGATGGCTTTCAGATGGCGGCATGCGTCCATCAGAAATCCGATGGCATCCGGATTGCCTCCGAGCTCTTTATCCCCATTTGATCCCGCCAGGACCACCACAGCATCGAACAACACGGAGGGCGAACCAGCGAGTGCCATCTCCACCGGATGCTTCGTGCCTCCGGAATCCCTGACACTGCCGACCATCGGAGCAATAATCGCGGGCGTAGCGCCCTCTTTCTTAATCCCGGTGATCAATGCGCTCTTCAGTTTGAGATCAAAACCGGCGGCGAGGAGAATCCCAACTTTTCTGCCCTTCAATGTCGGTTTGTATTTGCCATACAGACGAAGCGCGGGGCTGACCTCCAGATCGACCGGCGTGGCTGTCGGATTCGCTTTCAAAGCTTCGCCAGGCATGCCGAGCCCTTCGGCCACTCGGGCGCCCAATTTCGGATCGATCACATCAAGGTGACCGAGCATCTTGCGGCGAATATCGACGATATCCACCTTGCTGAGCTCAAACGTCAGCGCCATTGCGATGTGTTTTTGTTCTTGTGGCGTTACCGACCGGTAAAATAATCGAGCCTGAGAATAATGATCGCGGAAGGATTCCGCTCGTAAACGAACTTTGGTTCCCTCGGTGGCAACAGGTGCGCTTCGCAGTCCCATCGGAGCTTCGCGGGGACCTTTCGGATCGATCGAGTTCGGCTCATAGTTCGCGCGCCCTTGCGGAACCATCATTTGCATGTGGCCGTCACGCTGCATATTGGCGAACGGGCATTTCGGCCGATTGATTGGCAATTCGTGAAAATTCGGCGAGCCAAGGCGACTGAGCTGCGTATCGAGATAGGAAAATAATCGTCCCTGGAGCAGAGGGTCTTCGCTGAAATCGATTCCAGGAACGATGTGGCTGGGACAAAACGCGACTTGCTCGGTTTCGGCGAAGAAATTGTCGGGATTCCGGTCCAGCACCATTTTGCCGACCATTTCGATGGGCACAATCTCCTCGGGAATCAGCTTCGTCGCATCGAGCACATCGAAAGGAAGTGCATCGGCGGTTTTTTGATCGATGATCTGAAAGCCTAAGTCCCACTCGGCCGGGTTCCCGGCATCGATGGACTCATACAGATCGCGGCGATGAAAATCCTGGTCGGCTCCGCAGATCTTGACTGCCTCGTCCCAGAGGACGGAGGCGGTGCCCAGCAGCGGCCTCCAATGAAACTTAACGAAATGCGTTTGGCCTGCCGCATTGACCAAACGGAACGTATTGACGCCAAATCCCTCCATCATTCGCAGCGATCGCGGGATGGCGCGATCTGACATGGCCCACATAACCATGTGCAAGGACTCCGGCATGAGAGAAATGAAATCCCAGAACGTATTGTGGGCGGATGCGGCCTGAGGATAGCCTCGATCCGCCTCCATTTTGACTGCGTGAATCAGATCCGGAAACTTGATAGCGTCCTGAATAAAGAAGACGGGGATGTTATTGCCGACCAGATCGAAATTACCTTCCTGAGTGTAGAATTTGACCGCGAACCCTCTGACATCGCGCGGAAGATCGACCGAGCCAGAGCCTCCTGCCACCGTGGAAAAACGGGCAAACACCGGCGTTCTTACGGTTGGGTCGGCGAGAAAAGCCGCCTTGGTGACGTGCTTCATCGATTTGTAGGGCTGGAAATATCCATGGGCGGCGGATCCCCGGGCGTGGACGATCCGTTCGGGAATGCGCTCATGGTCGAAGTGCGTGATTTTCTCGCGCAGGATGAAGTCTTCGAGCAGCGTGGGACCACGCCCGCCTGCTTTGAGCGAATTCTGATTGTCGCTAAGAGCTAATCCCTGATTCGTGGTGAGCAAGGTATCGCCGAGAGCGGTCTGATGGGTCTCGCCGCCGCTGGATTTCGCGGGGACGGTGCGAGCAGGTGCTTTCTTTTTCATGGTTATTGTTTACCGGCTATGAGTGCAGTGACGAGGGAAGTGGGATGCGCGCCTTCCGAAGCCGGCGCGCATCCAAAGAATTACTTCTTGGCTTTTTCTCCGGAAGCCTTCATTGCGTCCATCGACTGATCGTGCGCTCTCTTCGAGTGATCGGCGGCCATCTTGGATTGCTCGTGGCCCGCCCCATGGTCGTTTTTCCCGTGATGCTCTGCGGCCGTTCGATGTGCCTTCGCAGCGGCGTCGTGATGTTCTGCGGCTTTATTGTGTTTATCTTTCGGCATGGAAGGATCTCCTAATTAATACGTATGATCGGGGACTCTGATCCCCGGATATGGGAGTCTGAGCAAGAGGATGTGTTTCCGATTTGAAAGGAAAGAGACGCGGCTCATGTCTGCGGCCTAAAGGTCGTCATGGCGAACAGCACGCGTTGTTTTTCGGCGCGAGCACCAGGTTCCTCTGCGCTTGCCGCCAGCCTCTCGAAGTCGAGATCCGGAATCCGTGGGTCAAGCTTGCGGGCGACTGGTAGCACTTGCCAGAGGGCAAGCTTTTCCCTGATTCCAAGCACCAGGGTCTCCAGCGCCTCGAACGTGCCGATTCCGCCCGTCGCGTGGTCTTCTCTCAGTTTAAATTGGGCCGCTTTTTCGGCGATCCAGCCGGTGGCCTCCTTCAGATCAAAGTGAGCGGGACCGACGCCCTCAATGATCTCCAGAAGTATTCTCTGATCCTCAGTCACCTCACCCTCCAATCCACACGCAAACTCGCCCAAGAGATGGCCGCTATATCGCTCCTGCAGCGATTCGAGAAGCTCGATGGCGAAGCGCGATCCGGCCTGGTTGTGCAGATAGACGGCGAGAGCATCAGAGGACATTGCTTAGCTAGTAGATCGTGTCGCAGGCGCAGTGTTTCTCAAAGGCTACAATCGGCGAATTACCTGAACCCACCTGTCTTTCCGAGAAGAGTTGAGCTGTCGAAGGGACGAAGGAGAATCTCGATTCAAGCCGCGACGAGAATCGCTTCATCATTTTCGGCACCCAACGCGAGCGCCAAAGCCTCTCTATGCGATCAGTAGATTGTCTGTAACGGTATCAGCCGTGCAGGAGCGAACCGGTGAACCGCGATGCATTGCGGCATTACCAAGAGGTGGGAAATGAAGCGAACTGCGAAGCGCCTGATTCCGATGTCGGCGGGAGTGTACCTGCTGCTGGCGAACGTTCAGACGGACTACGATCATAAAGCCACTTTTGGTCAATACAAAAGCTATCCCTGGATTTCGGCTAAGGCAGCAATGATCTCTGGTCGGACCGAATCACGGAAGCAGTGGATGGGCAGCTCGCCGCCAGGGGCTGGAAGAGGGTAGACTCTGGCGGCGACGCGACGGGCTAGCGCGC
>Ga0302325_10028675_pt1 | contig 11516 bp, 5 predicted proteins | sample Palsa_T0_2_FD_201948 | JGI IMG/M metagenome (GOLD analysis project Ga0302325, IMG submission 201948) | Peat permafrost microbial communities from Stordalen Mire near Abisko, Sweden - Palsa_T0_2 | ecosystem: Environmental > Terrestrial > Soil > Palsa > Peat permafrost | place: Sweden: Abisko... | reverse complement strand
ACACCGGCTGCAGTATAGGCGCATTCAGAAAGAGCCGCTGCCCCTCCGGCTCCGACCCCACCATCTCGTCCATACCTTCCACTTCCAGCGACTCGCCATAGTTCAGCAGCTTGAGCCCACTGTTGCTGACATGCTCCCAGAGCGATCCGAACTCCGGTTCGTCTTCCGGCATGGGGCCGTCGGTTGAGCCGCCCAGGGCACGCCGCCCGGGTGTTTCGCTGAAGGCGTTGCTGTGTCGACGGCCGCCATAGGTCGATGGCCACGCCATCGCCATCCAGGGGGAGGGGGCGATCCCGATGGCCCAGCGGTGGCCGTCGGTGGAAACGTCACTGTCAGTGTAGTAATGGTCGCTGGTTGAGAAGCGAGCAGCCATGGCGTGAGCATTTGGGGTTACGTGCAGGTCCTGCATCGCGGGATTATCTTTCACCTGCCCGTGCATACCAAATTGCGCCAGCGCGGGATCTCCATCCGCACCCGCCAGATCGCCGAAAACATCGTCGAAGGTCCGATTCTCGCGAATGATCAAGAACACGTGCTTCAGATGCGGTAGCGGGTTGCTCTGTGTGCGCGCGGCCATGTTGTTCTCGACAACCCTGGCCGTCTGTTCCTCGGGATGCTCCGCGAGGGCGGCGGGTATCGCAGAGATGCTGCCCAGTTCAAGCTCGCCAATATACGCGCCATGCAGGGCCGGGTTGAATTTGGCGCCGGCGTTGGGGCCGCTCCCTTTGCCCTTGGCGTTCGTCACATAAATCGTGCCGTCATTTGGAGAAACGAGCACCGCGGAAGGGCTCCACCCTACCGGTACATGTCCCAGCACACGCCGGCTCGCCGTGTCGATCACGCCGAGCGCATCGATGCCTGCTTCTGCCACGAATAGTCGGTTCGCCGCCAATGCAATTCCGCTGGGCATCACACCGCGCAAAGGATTGCCCTCGCCATCCTGAAACTCCGCTCCGGTGAAAGGACTGAGCGGGATCTCCGCTTCGAGCGATCGCCCGTTCGGATCGATCACCGCTACCGCATCCTCGTGCGCCAGAGAAACATAGACTGCCTTGCTGTCCGCTGCCAACCCGGAGGGCGCGGCCCCGCCAACTACATGCGACTCAATCGGTGTCCCTAGCCGGAGGGAAACCGTGTGCCGCATCCGCTTCAGATCGCTCACGTCGTAGGTCCACAACGAGCTGCCGCGTGAGTCGTTGGCATCACCCAGCCCTGGGATATTCCGGCCCTCGACAGACGCTCCCTGCCGCGCCGCTTGCGATGGGTAACCAAACGGGGGAAAGTGCAGCCCGCTGTGCAACCGGTCCGCGTTGTCGGCGCCGGGGATCGTCTTGTACTCAAACAGTCCTGAGTTGGCCACGTACAAGCGTCCGCCATCCGGATCAAGGCAGAGCGCGATGGGGTTCACACCCGTTTTCAGGCTGCCGATCTTCGTCCCCGTTGCCGTATCGATCACCACTACCCGCCAGTTCGCCTGGTCGATCACATACAATGTGCGTCCTTTGTTCGAGAGCACGAGCATGGCAGCAAAGCTCTCTTTATAGACATGGCCTTGCAGCAAGCCGTTGAGGCTGATCCGTGCGATGCGGCGCCAATCGTTCGTCGACATCACATCGACAAAGCCGGTGTCGCCGGTCGAAACATAAAGGCGTTTGCCTCCTGGCGCGTAGGCTATTCCCGCATAGACTTCTACTCCCGGGATGCTCAAAAACCCGCGAGGAATCTGGGTCACCGTGCGGTCGGCCGCCTGAGGACGGTCGATCACATTCAGTGCAAACGGGAACCCCAGCGAGGCTGCAACCAGTTGCTGGCCGTCCGGACGAAGCGCCAGCGCGAAAGGGAAGGGAGCAACCGGTATCCAGTCGCCGGCAGGGGTGATGCGCCGCCCATTGGGTATCATCGTTGTTACATTATGCTCAGCGCCGTATCCGCCCGCTTGCGCCCGGGCGAGCGACGGGGCGTGCAGCAATGCGAAAACAACGAGCAGGAATAGAGCTTGCCCGCAAGTTCTCCTAAGCTGCATGAGCAGCTTGCTAAGCATGACGTAGATCGTAGATAAGTGCACAGCGATAGTTTCCATCAGCGCCTAATGAGGGGGAATTCCTGAATTTCCTGTGGGAATGATCTTGGACCTCAGCGGCGCGCCGGGGTAAACTCACTTCTTCGCCGGGCCCGGATGAATCTCCTTACCTAGTAATTCATACTGGTCCGATGCGACGTAATCGACATGCGCGGCAATGGCAGCGCGCCAGCGCACACGCGCGCGATCGAGCGAGCCGAAGTTGTAATCATGGAACCATCCATTGCAGCTAAGTTGCGCTTTCGTTGCGCCGTCGAGGGTGTAGAACCGTATCCACAAACCATTCGCATGGGCGCGCTCGACCAGCGCGCGCAGCCGCTTCATCTTCTCCGGGGTCCATTGTCCGGCGTTTGGCTGGCCGCCGGCCTCAACCACTCTCCACGGATTGTTCCACCAGCGACGGTAGTTGGTGGCCTTCGTGGGATCGATGACTTCGGGCGCTGCCGAAGGCTCCTTATCTTCTGTGGGAATAGCGCCGAACAGCAGCACGCGATCCCCCGTCTGTAGCTGATCGTAGAACACCGTTTGCTGCGCGTCGGGCTCGCCGGTCAGGACGAGAACCGGCTTCACATCCAAAGGCTGCACATCGTCGGCCTGCGCACCTTTCACCGTTGTCGTGAGCCAAGGTTGATATTTATGCAACAGCGCCAGCACGGCGGCCAGGTGCTCGGGTTTGTTGTCTTTGAAATCAAGGTTGAGCGTGATCAACGGCCAATTGCCGTGGTTCCCTTCGCGTAGCGCCTTCTCCACAATTGGGCGAACCCGTTCGAAGAAATACTGGTCCATGGTTGGTTCGTTACCGTAGGTCGGCTCGCCATGTGTAACCACCGACCAGCTACGCCCGGTCTTGGGATCGGTATGCCACGCCAGATCCTGCTCAATGGCCAGCGGAGTGCCGGCAGAAAGCGCGCGGTCGATTCGGTCTCCCCACCATTCAAAATAGGGATAGCAGTTGTGGGCATCCATCACCGTGCGTGAACCAGGAGCGGACTGCTGCGCAACCAGCGGAGCCGAGCACATCCCAACAGCCACAAGTCCTACAAAAATCCGGAGCAGAGCGAAATGGCGCATTGTCGACCCTTCTATTCCTTGGGAAAGTTTATGTATAGGGGGCTACTCATCAATTCGTTGGCTCCGCTCGGGTCACGCACTTCGACGCGCAGCCAATGCGGTCCAGCGCTGATCGTGAGTGTGGCGTTCGCCGCGGAGCCTTCGACCGGTAGCGGTGGGTGAGCGCTCGACTCCTCGCCGTCTACTAACAAATGAATGGTAGAGCCCTTAGCCGCAATCGTCTGAATACGCACCGAGAGTACTGCGCCCGGCGGTGCCTGAAGTGTTTCGCCCATCTTTGCGGAAACACCATTCGCCTCGACCTCGAAGTCCACCATCTTGTCGCGCGAAGCAGTCAGGTCGACAAACGTGCGGCCCGCACGAATACCGTTGAGAATCGCGGGTACAGACAGCTCATCGGCTTCGACCGCGGTCGTCGGCCAACCGATGGCGCTTACGCCTCCCGGGGGAATGGTCGCATTGTGATTGTCACTGCCCCCGACGGCCGCCAGGCGGTGCCCTAAGCGCAGTTGAGAATCCCAGTACTTCGCGCTGGAAAACATGATCTCGCCGTAGTTAATCACTTCCACTGCGCTGAACAGGCCCATATCTGCATCGGCTGCCGGCATCCAGCGGCAGCCCATGCACTCCTCGCCTTCGGGAGCTTCCGCATGGTTCACTGAAGCAATACCACCCTTGGACCGGGCATCGCGCAGTACCGTGTCCAGATCGAGACCTCCCTGGCTTACCCGCCAATCCATAAATTGCGTGACGCCCCAAACGTTGAAGTGACCATGAAAGGTCGTCATCTCGCGTCCCGGAATCAGCAGCAGGTGGTCGAAGAAGGGCTGGAGTTCGCGCAATTGATCATAGTGTGAATCGGTATTGTGATCGGTGATGGCGATAAAGTCCAGGCTGCGCGCAGCCGCCGCCTGCACTGTGAGAAAGAGGGGGCAGGGTACTTTGTGGCCGCTTTGGCTCTGGCAGCTGCCATCACTATGTGCCGTATGCATATGCAGATCGCCACGATACCAACGTGTGCCGGTTGCGAGCGGTTGCAATGTGAAGCTGGCATCCTCCGCGCGCCCGTTGAAGCGTATATCGGCACGGTAGTGTGCGACGACGTTCGGGCGCATATTGGGCACGGCGATCAACAGCCGCCATTGCCCGGCCGGAATGGCTCCCGGAAGATACGAAGGCGTCGCGTCGGTCTCGCTGATGGTGAAATGGCTCTTGTTTCCGCCGCTTTCGCCGCGAAGTCGTTCCGGGTCTTCGATCCCCAGATCAAGGGTCGCGCGCTGTTCTTTGCCCGTGTATTGAAAGTCGACACTGATCCGATGTACGCCTGCGGGCACGGTAAAGGGAACTTCGAAATACGTTTTGTTCTGCGCGCCCGTTACGTCACCGGTAAGCACCAGCGACGTTTCCTCGCCCGGACCTGCAGCCGGGCCCGGTTGCTGTGCAACTGCGCAGGATGCGAGCACGACTGCCAGCAGGATGGAGTATGCGCCCCATCGCCTCACGAAGTTCAATACAACTCCTCAAGTTGCGAATTTAACACGGCAACCAATCAGCGAAATGGGCCGACGACGGTCCTCCGTGGTCGGGAGCCCCACGTCTCGACTTTGAGACGTGGGTTTGTCCACGAACGCATTTTTCCGCCTCGGTTAACCTAGAAATCCAGCCGCAGAGCAAACTGCATTACCCGCGGATCCCCCGAGAGCGACGTAATCTGCGCTGCGGCCCCAGTGCTTATATCCCCGCCGGGTGCTGCAAACAGCGGGTGATTGAGCACGTTGAAGACCTCCCAACGAAACTCCGCTTTCAGGTTCTCTGTGACCGGCACATCCTTGATCAGCGCCGCGTCGAAAACATCGGTAGCAGGAGAGCTGAGTGAGTTGCGGCTGCCGTTACCAACCACCCCGTTGCCGGCATCGGCGAAGGCATCCGAGAGGCCAGAGCCGTATGGGCTGCAGCCACTGGTCGCGCTCGCGTAGAACCAGCAGGAGGGCTTGTGCGGGTAATGCACGCTGCCGACCTGGTTGGGAACCGCAGTGGCATAACCGTAGGGATCGAGCAAGCTGCTTTCGCTGCCCCAGGTCGCGGTAAACGGTATGCCGCTGTAAAAGGTATACACGCCACTGGTGCGCCAGTTACCCAACACATACGACATGGGGCCTGAGTTCAGCATGCTCTTTCCTTTTCCGAAGGGCAGCTCGTAGACCGCACTTACGCCAACGCGCTGCGGAGTGTTGAATTCGCTGGGTCCATACCACGAGCTTTCATTACGGCCATTCGGCGGCCCGCCGGGGTTGTTCTCCAATTCCTCAGGCGTATTGTCCAGGCTGCGGGAATAGGTGTATGCCGCGTGCACGCTCAACCCGTTCGCCATCGCGTGCGTAAGGCTTGCCTGCAGGCCGTTGTAATTGCCGTAACCAATCGGGGCAGTGTACTCCACCTGGCCGAAGTTTGGATAAGGTATGGTCGACGTCACCACGTTGTTGACGATGAGCGGCTGGTTGTAGTCGTAGATCAGATTATTGTGGGTTGATTTGGTGCCGACATAATCCACCTCGCCCAGCCACTTGCCGCCCAGGTCCCTCTGTACGCCGATGCTCCACTGCTGGACCATCGGTTCCTTTTTCTCCGGATCGACGGCGCGGATGTGAAACTCCTGCAGAGCGTTCAGGTTGATGGTCGAAGGATCGAGGAAGTTCGAAGGAAAGCCGATCTCCGGCTTGAGCACGGGAACCGTCGTGCTCGAAGGCGTCTTATTCACCAGGAAGGGAGGATTCAGCGCCAGCTGATTTTCGCTGCCGATACGCTCCAGCAGAGTGTAGTAGATGCCGTAGCCGGCGCGTACCACCGTCTTTGGATCCACCGAGTAGGAGATACCGATGCGTGGACCGAAGTTGGTTGTGGTGGGGTTCACCAGCGAGCGATTGCCTAGCGAGCCGGAGCTGGCAAATTCCAACGAACCCGAGCCGGCAGGATTGAAGTTGGCCAATTGGTTGTTGCCCTCGTAGGGCGGGGTTGCGAAGTCATAACGCAGGCCGAGGTTCAGGGTGAGATTCGGCGTCACTTTCCAATCGTCTTCCACAAACCCAGCCGCCATGTACAGCCGCTGATCTACCAGCAGCCGGTTGGTTAACTGCACATAGTACGGGGCCCCGAATAGCCCGTCGGCGTAATCGGTAATACCTGAGGGGTTGCCAACCCCGGAGAATACCCCGGCAAAGTAAAGGTCTCCGCGTGTGCCCGGCTCATCCTGGAAAATATTGCGCATGGGCAGAAACAGATTCACGCCGAATTTGAAACTGTGGGGGCCGCGGGTCCAGGAAAGTGTGTCGTCGAACTGGTACACCATCGGCACCTGCGATTTGGGCAGAAAGTCGGGAGAACCAAGGTAGGTGTGGTTGGTAAACGCGGTGAGCGATACGCCGCCGCCGATCGCCGGATTGCTCGGGATCCCGGGAACGAATTGGCCCGCTGTCTGCGGCAAATTGAACGGTTGCTGTTCGCCATACGAAGTATCCCGCACCCAACCGAAGCGGAAGTCGTTCAGCACATTTGGGCTGAAGATATGGGTCCAACCCAATACAAAGCTATAGCCTTTCAGGAACTGGTTGCCCCAAGCGGAGGTGCCGGTACCATCGGCCAGGCCGCCAAAGTAGCCCGGAATCTGGCGCGTGCGGTTGAAATAGTTGAAGCGGCCGAAGATCGTGTTGTTCTGCGACGGCGTCCAGTCCACGCGGCCATCGTAGCTGGAATTGAAATCAGTCGCCGCGCCGGTGCGGGAAAAGTTATTGAAGTCCGGGTAGGTCGATCCGCCCTGTTTGTCGTTTGGTTCCGGGAAGAGCGCAATGAGCTTGGCCACGGCGGTGTCCACCTTCGCGGTTGGATCACTCAAAAAGCTGTTGTTCACCAGCGGCTTGCAATTGGCAGCCGTATAGGGCGCGGAACAGGTCGATAGGTTGTAGACTGTCGCGTACGCGGGAACGCCGGCATTTGCGGCCGCCGTGGTGCTGAAATCCCCCACCCGCTCATTGTCCAAAGGCACCGTCGAGATACGCGAGAGCCCCTGCTTGATGCGCGTCCCTTCGTAGTTGAAGAAGCCGAAAATGCGATCGCGCTTGATGGGGCCGCCGAAGCTGCCGCCATACTGGTTCTGGTTGTTCTCCGGCTTTACGTTCGTAGTCTGCTTTGTAAAATAATCGAAGGAATCGAAATACTGGTTGCGCAGATATTCATAAGCAGCCCCGTGCAGATTATTGGAGCCGCTGTGCGTGTTTACAGAAACCACCGCCCCGGGAGACCGCCCGTACTCTGAAGAATAGGGGCTCGTGATCACGTTAAACTGCGAGATCACGTCGACCGATGGGTGGGTCGCTTCGGTGCTCAGTTCCTGAACGTTTTCTGAGAAGGTGTTGTTATCGATTCCATCCAGTATGAAGTTGTTTTGCAGTGAGTGAACACCGTTTACGTTGAAGTCACCCGTGCGCCCGGCCGACGTTGCCCCGCTCTGGTTGGTGTAGCGGCTTATCTGTACCCCCGGCACCACGCGCAGCAGATCGTCCCAGTTGCGCAGGTAAAGTGGCGTTTCTTCAATCACATCGCTGGTCACCAGCATGCCGATCGAGGCATCGTCCCGTTGCAGCTCCGCCCCGGTCGCGCTCACCTCGACTGTCTGGTCCGCCGCACCGACGGTCAAATGCAAATCGAGCCGCACCCGCTCGCCCACGCCGATGCTTACGTGTTCTTCGATCCGGGAAAAGCCGTTCGACGTTACGCTCAGGTTGTAGTTGCCGATGGGCAGATCCGGCAGCGAGTAGGCGCCGTCGCCCAGACTTTTGCCCGTGCGGCTATAGCCGGTCTCCGCCGATGTCACTGTCAACTCGGTGCCGGCGACAGCGGCCCCGCTGGGATCAAGCACGAGCCCGCTCAGCGAACCGGTATTGACCTGGGCATTGAGTGCGGCCGGAGAGAGCAGCATTCCCAGCGCGACGCACATTGCTGCCAAGCCGATGCGGTTAGGGACAAAGTCCGTTATGAGACGAAGGGCACAGACGATTCGCTGAACAGACTTTTCTCGGGTATACACGATGGCGCTCCTGGGCAAAGGTGTCTTGCGGTCCTGTTGGCTGTCGCTCGAGTCAACAGATGAAGAACCTGAAGTTAGAAAATGATGCGGGTGCTAACCGCTTATGCCAAAAATCTAAACCATCGGATGCTGCATCTCGTGAACAACTCTGTTAAATATTGGTGAACTCTGTTGAAGGACTTTCGGCTGCTCAAAAAGAAATGCGAGCGCCATACGCGGGTGACTGAGCACCTCGACAGAACGTCGATGTCTTCATCTATCTGTAACCTTTTAAGTGTTCGATCGGGATAGACTTCATGCGAAGCGGATAGGTGGGCCAGCGAAATAGGAAATACGGTTTGCTTCGGTCTTGCGTGACACAGCGTGGGGAAGCGTCCGTAGCCCACTCAAGCCAAAAACGGCTTGAATGGGGCACCCGGCACCCGGGTTTCGTGGCAGGGAGGGTCCTGAAATCTGATTCTGCTCGTCCGAGCTCTAGGTGAATGCGCGGTTCGTGAGCTTGGGGAAGACCCTTGCCACAAGTTCCTGGAACGCCGGTCGCGTGCGAAGGGAATCGAATCGCGGGTCCACTCCGATCCAGGCTGCCTCTGCCTCTCGATCGTTCACTGATTGTGTCAAAAGGGCGAGCGACGAGTCACCATCCCCGAGGGCAGCAGCCAAAAGCGCCTGACGAAATCGGCTGATAGCCGTTTCCTGGGACAACAGTTGAAAACTCTGCACGATCCGGTTGGCTTGATCCATGGCGCCGATCAGCGCCAGTATCTCCGCGACCCCTGCCATCATGGGCAGTTCCGCCCCGGATGCGGGCCGGATGCCCTCGGTTAGCTGCATCGCCTGATCGTTGCTGCCCACAAGCGCGCACATCAGCGCTACAAAAAAGCGCGCCTCGACCGGGAGTGGCCCATAGAGCGACGTTTGGGAAAGTAGTCGGGCGCCTTCTTCGTATTTCCTCGTAAGGTGGAGAAATCGTGCGTGCGCGATTTTTTGGCGATTCGAAAAAGGGTCGATGCCTTGCGCAGTTTCCAGGTGAAGCGATGCCTCATCGAGCCGTCCGAGGGCAGCGAGAAACAATCCGTGCCGTCGCGCGGCGGAGACATGCATTCCGATATTGGCGCCGGTACGAAAGCTCTTTTCGGCATTCACCCAATCCCACTCCAGAGCCTGCGCGGCTCCGAGACAGGAGTAGGGCTCAATCATTTCCGGGTCCAGGTCGATGGCGTGGAGGGCCGCGGTTTTTGCACGTGCGACGACTGCCGGCGATTGGGTCGCGCCACGCAGGGCCAGTTCCGTATGGCAGTAAGACATCCCGCAGAAGGGACGGGCAAAGCCAGGCGCCACTTCGCTTGCTTCCTGGAACTTGACCAAGGCCGCGGGCACATCGGCTACCGTTCCTTCGTCGAGCAGGGTTTCCGCGTGCATAAGCAGCGGGTAGGCCGCCATCATCAAAGCTCCCGGGGTCGCTTTACGCCTGCGTACCAGCGACTGCTCGGGCCGCGCCCGGCTGATGAAGGCGGTTGCGATCTGCTCTTCTATCTTGAATAGCGACTCCGCATTCGCTTCGGTATCGAAACGGTGAGAGCTAAGCTGGAATCCGTCAGAGCTTAGAACCCTGGCAGTAATACGAAGCCGGTGATCGTCCTCTCGCACCGCGCCTTCGATAATATTCTGGATACCCAGCTTCTCCGATAACGACGGCAGATCATAGGGCGCCGCAATAAATTGTGACAAAGAAGCGCGCGCGATCACCCGTATCCCGGACGTGTGCGTCAGTCCATGGGTAATCTCGTCCGTAATTCCCTGGGCGCAGCGCGCCGAGAGCGGCCGCTGCGAGAGATCCACGAAGGGCAGCACGGCGACCGCAACCCCCACTCCTTCGATAAGGAGCCGGTCATTGCTGGGCAGTCCGTTCGAAGCAGATTCAACGGAGGCTTCATTCCTATGGAACACGGGCACATAACTTCCCGGGCGGAAGTAAATGAACACCGGGTTCTTCTTGCCTTCCGACTCGTAGTATTCCTTCAGCTTGGTGCGCAGGCGCCGGGCTTCGGTCCGCACAATGGAATCCTGACTCGGGTGATAGGGCGGCTTACGGTCGTAGACTTCGGTCCCAATCACGTATTCCTTAAGCGCATCTGTCTTTCCCGCAAGGGCATTCTCGATAGCAAATCGGAGAAAGCGCCCCAGCCGATCCGACTGTGCAAAAACCGAGCTTTGCAGAAGCCGGGCCAGCTCCGCCCGCACGTCTTGTTCAGGTAGGCTTTCGGTGCTGTGTTTGTCCTCCAACGTGAACCCTCAAAAATCTACGCACATGAAACGCAGGATCTTCTAACAGCAACCGCGGGCGCTGTTCTTCGCATCCAGACGCGGAATGCGACAGCAACCTTGTGATGATAGCGCTTCCATAGGGCCGTACCTAACGCAAATCACTGTTAGCTGACAGTTGCTCACCGCGCTCTCCCGGACGTTGCCCTTAGGGCTAAAGAGGGTGTGTAAGAACTAGATTTTGGGAATCTTCTCTGCCACGAACCCGGGTGCCCCATCCCCCCGGGTTCGTGGCAGGGAGAATTCCCAACCGATTGAAGCAAACGTCCCCCAAAATGTCCTGCTCACTGTTACCTGACAGTTGCTCACGCTTGCAACGCGACCTGACTCTGTCACGCTTACCAATACAAAGCTGGGGGTCGATTTTGACCGAGAAAGTTTACGAGGTGCGCATGCTTGCACTGGTTCCGGCAGAAATGCAGGCCCAGATTCGGCGTCAGCTGGCCCCCATCGGCGTGACCATCGATTTTGTAGACAGGGCAACCGGCCTTTCACAGTTCGCGGACACCCGGACCCCCTACCAGGTGGCTCTTGTGCCTGCAGTGCTGCCCGATACCGGGTGGTGGTCTCTTTGGGCAGAGATTGGGCTGCTCGACCCGCGACCGGAAATTGTGGTCTACTCGCAAACATCAAGTTTCAGGCTATGGTCCGGAGTGCTCGAAATGGGAGGGTTCGACGTCATCGTCGAGCCATTCACTGATAAAGAGCTGCAGGGAGCCGTGCTTCGCGCGGCGAGAAGTTTCAAGCTGGGCCGTTCCAAAGAAAACGAAGTCGAGTAATTTCTAACCTGTCCCGGAGAGTGTCATGTTTCGAAAGCTGGCGGTAGCCTACAACCAATCCCCGGAATCGGAGCGAGCCCTCTCCACCGCCGTTCAGTTGGCCAGGACGCTCGACGCGGAGCTGCACATTATCACCGTCATGGTGGATCTTCCGGCATATACTGCCTTTGCCGTAGTCGGTGGT
>Ga0302325_10028673_pt1 | contig 11517 bp, 6 predicted proteins | sample Palsa_T0_2_FD_201948 | JGI IMG/M metagenome (GOLD analysis project Ga0302325, IMG submission 201948) | Peat permafrost microbial communities from Stordalen Mire near Abisko, Sweden - Palsa_T0_2 | ecosystem: Environmental > Terrestrial > Soil > Palsa > Peat permafrost | place: Sweden: Abisko... | reverse complement strand
TTTGAGTAGTGGTTCGGACCAGGCACCAGCATCAATGTCCCAGAGATTCATACCACATACGTCGCTGATATCGAATGGTGCAATGCGACCCAGGAACACAGACGCAAGGAACGAAGAAACAAGAGTGATCCGAGAAGTGGCACGGTAAACATCTGGATGGTTCTTATGCATTCGCATTATCTGTGGGCCAGTGAAGCGCTTGCATCGTAGTCAGCTGATGTTACAGGATTCCTTGGTAATAACTTACATGATGAGCCTTGCTTCCGGTGGCCTCAGCAAGCTTCTCTGCAGAGCCAAGTTCAGCGTCGAACATATCGCACTCCTTTTGGGTGCTTCCGTCCTGCCAATTGGGACTGAATGGATGCGCAAATGCCTTCTTTGCGAGCTGATCAACCAGAGTCTCTTCAGGTTTCAAACTGCCAAGCAGCTCCTCGCCCGTCTTAGTCCAGTAAACACTTCCATGCTGCTGACCAGCTCCGGAGATACCCTTTATTCTCTGAAAAGGAGTCCCCCTTTCCTTCAGCCGTTGGAGTACAATATCCACGGCTTCCAGCCACATAGCTACAGGAGCGTAGACGGCGCTTGTTTCTTCCTTGACAAAAACACCTTTCTTGATCCCATACATGGAAAGGTCTGCATCAAAATCCGTCTTTGCTTCGTACAGGACTTTTAATTCCGAAGTTATAACAATTGCTGTAGAATGTGAGCTGTACTGCGAAGTTGAACGTGTTCACGTGACCCTACCCTTTAGTTGTTGAGTGGAAAGATCAAAGCCCAGGTAGAGTGGGCCATTTTGAGCAGACATGATGTCGAGAGAACCGCTGCAGCTTGAATAAGATATCTTTCTCAGACCTGGATCAATCAAACTTTTCTCTGTAAAATTTGTTCAACAAGACAGGATTATTCATGGTGGGGTTGACTTCAGAGGGCGTTGCAGGGGCAGCTAATAAACATCTTTTTAGCCTAAATGTCCAAGTGTGGCTGCTGTGGCGTCAACCCTCCTGTCTGTATGCGCACCAATAGGGGATGAACTTTGGAAAAGGTCTATACAAATATACAGCATTTTATATAAATACCCAAAACGCCTTCTTGCCTGCCAAATGTGAGAAGTATCTCTATTCTCCTGGAAAAACGCCAGTCCAAAGGATATGCAAACTCCCACGGATGATATTTACAGCCAGATATCTATTGGATCTTCTTGCCATTTCCGTTTGTCGCCTTGTGGTCATGGTCATGGTCCTCGTGCTCTTCAGGCTCCGGACTCGCTCGAGGATTTACATCCCCGGGAATGAATTCATCGAACAAAGATATCTCAGAGTCGTCTTTGGGGACAAATCGAACCTTGACCCGTCGAACGCCCCGGACCCTGGAGCCAACCATCCCTCTAACCCCCTCCTCCACCTCCCGCACCTCTTCGACGGTCCAGGATCTTGGGACGGCAAGCTGCAGGTCAACAAGGTAGTTCTGCCCTGACTTGACGCCCTCGACTTCCCTCAATTCAACCTGCGATCCTTCTCGTAAACCGGCAAAGCCCTTTTTAACGGCTCTTGTCACGGAGGCTTTGATTTCACTGTCGATTCCCTTGTCTGCTAGTTCGTACAGTGCCGAAACAGTATTCCCCCAGCCCGCCTTAATAACAAGCAATGAGATCAGGAATCCTCCGACGGGGTCTAGCCACGCAGCCTCGTGGAGGAAATTGGCGCCCAAAATTGCGAATAATGTTACAATTCCGGTAAGAGAGTCGACTCGGTGATGGATCGCATTCGAAGCTAGGACTGAGGATTTTCGTTCTTTGGCAACTTTCATCGCTATTGGGCAAAGTCAATAATTGTCAAAAATGATGAGATCAGATATTCTTACTTGCTTGGTACAGCCACTCCTTTAAAATGACTGTTCCTGCAGCAAGCCATGCGGCATGGAGACTGGGTCCGATTGCGGCATGACTGTGGCTGTGACCATGGGAATGCATAACTGCTTCGGCAGCGGCGTGAGCATCGAGAAAGAAGTGTGCATATAATATTTCGCAGCTGTTCAGACACATGAAGCAGCCTCCGAACAGAAGCATCCCACTGACTCCCAGAGATCCTAAACTCTCCACCTTTCCAAATCCAGTAGGGAACATTGCTGTAGGTGGTTTCAGGCTCCACGATACCGTTGCCAGTGTCAAAATATCACTGGCCAAATCGGTCAAGCTATGCCATGCGTCTGCAATCATGGACTGTGAATTGAAAACGTATCCTCCCACGCCTTTGGCAACCGCCATGCCGAGGTTGGAGTAGAGGCCAATTCGAGTTATCCGCACTCCGGCATCGTTTTTATTTGTAGAAGTCAGGTAGGTATTGTCATGGTGATGGTGTGAATGGCCCCCGTGAGAGCGCGTCTGCGTCTGGGTGAGGGCAGCCATTGGTCGGTATCGAGGATTGAAGCTATTCGTAAAAGACTGGAACTTCGGAAACGATTGGGAAGGAACGTAGCCTTTTGTAAGAGAATGTAGCGTTGCGGGATCGAAGGCGGCAGTTTGGAGAACTCTCGATTGTTGCGATTGATGTGTCCTTATTCTCAGCCTCAGTGTCACAGTGACAGGCCTTAACGAGCGCGCCCCGTTCGAGATGCAGCGTAAAGGCATAAAGAGATGGATCAAGAAGTCCTCAGGCGGGGAAAGACCTTGACAGGTCAAACCTGCGACCAGGACGTGTGTTTAAGGAGTCTCGCATTAATATTTTAGCAATTGCTAGACCTTCGAGGACTGCTAAGGGGGAAAACGCAAGCCCAATGACGAGGAGTTGAACGAGGACGAGGTCGAGGACAAGGACGAGGACAGGAACCAGTCAGTCCTAAGTTATTTCGAAGCTTTTGCAAGGGGAATTCCGACGTCCGCGCAGCAGGGTGACGTCTGGTGAAGCCCACTCTTTTTCTGTCCCTCCTCGGCCAGCGAAGCCCACCGCGAAGCCGACACTCAGCGCGCTGCGATTTGCGCGCGTTACTAAGCCACGCCGAACGAGATGCAGCTGTGGCGGGACATCATGACGTGAATATCCTCAATTTCAGCATGGCTTTCCTCGGCACCTTAAGCTTCCCCCCAGTCCCGTTTCAATGCTGACTCCTCAATGCAAAGGCCGCTGATGAGGATACCCTACACGGGTGAGTACTCTAAAGACGCAACTTCCCACTAGATTTCCAATCTCGAAACGCAGGGAGCATTCAAGTGAACTCGATTTCTGCCTCGACGAAGTCCTTACACGTATCCATTGCTAACTCAAATAAGGACCTCTGCCTCCTCCAAATATCATACCGAGAAATGCAAATACAATTACAGGTGCAATTGCGGCCCTCTCAAAATTCCTCACAGCCCCGCCCTGCCCCTCCTTTCAAGATGGACGTGCCGATCCGACATCCACGGTAATATTATCTGGAGCAGGAATATCGGTTGCATCGGGACTGGCAGATTACAGAGGCACGAATGGGACATACAGGCAGAACAAGACGTATCGACCTATTTATTACCATGAGTTTCTAGCAAACCATGAGGCTAGGAAGAGGTACTGGGCACGGAGTTTTCTTGGTTGGACGAATCTACAAAAGGCCAAGCCAAATGTTGCCCATTATGCCATCCAGCACCTGGGAGACATGGGGTTCATTCGAGGTGTTATTACACAGAATGTAGATTCCTTTCATTCGATAGCCCACCCCAATATTCCAACCCTCGAACTACATGGCTACCTTCGGGCATTGACCTGTGTAACTTGCCACAACGATCTGCCCAGAGATGACTTCCAACAGTCGCTGGCGAGACTGAATCCAGCGTGGGCATCGTTTCTAGCTGAAGCAGTCGCGTCTGGGGCTTTGAATACGGAAAATCCGGATGAAAGGCGTGCAAGAGGGATGAAAACGAATCCCGATGGAGATGTTGATCTTCCAACCTTACTCAAGTTTTAGATACCCGGCATGCCCTCACTGCCTGGCAAATCCGCCCATTTCCAGTGACGGTGCCCAGACGAAAGTCGAAATCGACCAGGAAGGTGCTTGGAAACCTACAAGTACAGCTGGAATACTGAAGCCTTCCGTCGTGATGTTCGGAGAGAGCATTGCCAGTAGGGTGAAGGAAGCAGCTGAGCATGCAATAGATGGGTCTGGTAGACTGCTAGTATTAGGCACATCTCTGGCAACCTATTCTGCTTGGAGGCTTGCACGGCGAGCCAAAGAAAGGGGGATGCCGATTGGAATATTGAACCTTGGTGGAGTCAGAGGGGAGGATGCCTTCTTCCAGGATTTATCAGGCAGTCAACAGGGGGAGTCTGGTGTTCGAATCGAAATGGGAACTGACGAGATCCTGCCTGGCTTGGTTGATCAATTGAAGCGGACAGGGCTTGCTCACCAACAGGAGATTGCTTCTTCTCAAACGGCCGAGGAACTGAATGCAAATAGTCGAGTGTTCAAGGACATGCTCTCGTAGAATAGTGTTGAATGTCGTACATAGGTTGAAAAAACTGGATGGCCGGTATTTTCAATAGAACCCTGAAGGGGCATTCGTTTTCGGCTTTGTCTTCAATGATGAATCAATCTCAGGACAAGCTTTTGTCGGTGACTTGGCGGCTTCCTCTTCTGCCAAATTACGGCCATGCTTGGGCTTACTCTTTCTAGACTGCTCCCATGCCTGATCCTCCCGTTCAATTTCCTGGAGAACTATGTTGCAAATTATCAGATGACCGCTCCTGGGACCCTGCATAAGCAGTCTTACCTTCTTCCCACTCCTGTTCCCTTTTTTTATCTCCTGTTCCCAACAGCCCCTCTACATCAACTTCTTCACCTTTCTGTATCCTCTCGATAATCTCCCTCAATAATCCAATTTTGGCGTCGGCCCTCCGACTAAACGTCGCGAATTCGTTCCGTAATGCGATCATCTGGATGGACATTGATCCGATCAGAAGAAATATGATGATGAAAAAGGTCGCTGGATTCCACTCCTTTGATCTGACTTTCTTCTTCAATGCTGCACCCGGTGAACTCTTACGGAGTGGTTTTGGGATCAGACTGAGCCAGAACGACGTTTGGGTGACGCTTGGAGCAGTTGCATACTGCTGATAGAGCGGTGGATAGAACGCTCGCGGATGAAGAGGCAGAAAATAGCTGCGTACGGTAGGTGGTGCCAGGAGAATTCGACGGAGGGTAGCTGACTGCTTCATGGTCAATTGCCGGTGGATGTGCGCAAGGTGTGTGGTGTTCTCGAGGTGATGTAAGGTTTCCACCCGTAATTTCCTGGCATCGGCGCTTGCCCTCTCGCACGTTAATAGAGTCACACCGCATAAGCGAAAATCAAGGAAATCGAACTGGGACCTTCTTTCCACGCTTTGATTTGATGACGAGTTCAAATCTGAAATATATAAAACTTCTGTGGAATTATTCAGAAGAAGGCTGTCTTCAATTTGGTAGCAAAATATATTGAAAATAATGTGATGTTAAATTTTGTGCTGGTTGCTGGGTCAACCAACTTTGTTCAACGCGTCTTCCACTTCCATTCTGGTCAACGTAGTTGTTCAACTGGACATCATTGCGCTTTGCCAGCTAGCATTTTGTATAATGTGTAATCTTCGATAACACTGTGCTTGTCGTACCCAGCGTTTTGTATCATAATGGCCTCTCTTCAAGCCAACGCAGATTCGATTCGAGCCGCGGTGGGTTCAATATCTACCTGTACGCCCGCCACAGCAGCGCTACTCAGCGATCTTTTACTCCCAAAATTCGACGCCCAGCATGTTACGAAAGCAACAAGTTCCACAAAGCCTGCAAAGTCCGCTGCTCCGAATTCGAGGAGAAAGAAAGTTATCGTGGAGGACAAGGCAGAATGTGGAAATCATTTGTCACCGAGAGAAAGATCAATATTGGCTACCGAGATTATCAATTCAACTCTTAAAACCCTCAGCGATGCCATCAAGGCACCAGCGCCTGGGTCGGTACGGAGACAAAGGTCTTCGAAGGATCTAATTAAAGCTTCCGCGAGAAAAGCACTTCGTCGGTCGAATTCGTTACCACCATCTCCATTGCAGCCTCAATCCCTGAACCGGATATCAAGCTCTCCAAACATATCTACTCGAGAAAATAGATCTTCTTCCTCAGCTTCCATCACCTCATCTGGATATCGGTCGACCGCAGAATGTGCTCGGGTGGCATTCTCTTGTCTTCGAACACTCCAGGCTTCCAAGGTACCAGGAATAGATTTACCAGGGCTTCAACTTGAAAACGGGATGTCAGTACTGATTGGAAAACTCGTTTCCCTGGGACTGGATGACTTGGCCATAAAGGAATTGAGAGTTTTGAAGCGGCGATTGAATTCAGAAGATGGGCCGAGAAGGGACACTGCGTCGAAGGGAACCAATACGACAACGGCTCAAACACTTGCCGAATTGTTGGATTTTGGGAAAATTCCAATTACAGGAGCGAAATTGGGATTGGTGGTCACAACTCAATTGCAGGTCCTACGAGTCATGACCTCTTCCCGAAATCCTAAGCATGTTGAAGCTGCTATCTCTGTGTTGATCACAACTCACCCCTCATCTCCCACAAGACTACTGCTCGTGGCCACCAAGGAGGCCAAGGAGCTTAAAGAAGCGGAAAAGATTAGTCGCCAGCTTCAAACGTTGTCGGATATTCTGCTATCCCTCACTCCAAGTGTGTCGCCAGCAGATGATCCTCTCGCCGTTGAGCCACGACTCAGCGTGTCCCCAGATGTTGCAGTCCAGTTGCAAACTCTGGCTCTCCATAATCGATTTTTGTGGTGGGGAATTGCCGGGCATAAGGGTGATTTGTCCAAAGAGATATTTGACCCTTTCCTTCGGTGTCTTTCCTCTTTTTCTCGAAGGAGTCAAAGCAATGCACCTGAAAATTATCGAATATGCTCGTCTCTTACTATGGATCTCATGACTCTCCTCAATGATTGTTCCGATTCTCGACCACGTGCACTCAAGTCGACTCTCTGTCGCATCTACAAGTTGCTCGGGTCACTAGCCAATGATGCAAATCTCGTCATCGAAGCCATTGCTTGGACAGAGGAATACCAGAAAAATTTAGATCCCAAGGTCGACTCGGATGCTAGGAGATGCTCTGTCGCCGCTCGTTTGGTGTCGCTCAAACTCCGTCTGCCGACCATCGACCCTAAGGACGAAGGCCTACTTCTCAATCTCCTCGAGGATCTGGAATGCCCTTTCAAGGGCGAATCGTCGGAGGTTGATGACCTATTCATTGAAGTTCATCAAGCAAGAAGATCCGCCATGATGGTCCTTTCTAAATACAAGGCAGCACCAGGGCCCAACGCTACCCACCAATTGACCGATGGGCTCCGTCAAATGTGTGAATCCCTGGTTTTTCTATGTCCGAGATTATCAGTAAGATACTTAGGCAAACCCCCAGATGTCAGCTCCGCAACGAAAGACATCGTCCGATATGAACAACGTCGGTATTTCATCAGCAAACCAGGGATCAACTCTGTTGACTCAGTATTGTTTCTGGTTAGGACACTACTTGGTGAAGGGCAAATAGCATGGGATTTGGTAGACTCAAAGCTTCAAGACTGCCTGTTGTTGCTTAATCGACTTGATCTGAGTCGTGATCAAGGTCCCGAACACGATGAATCTGCGCCAAAATCCCACTTTGTTAGAATTTCCAACATTTACTACAGCCAATACCTCGACCTGCGGCGGACTTCTGATAGCACAAAAGACGGTCAGCGACTACGAGTTTTACGACGATCCATTGACAGCATTCGGACACGGCCACGCTACGAGAGGAAGGCAGGTCAACTAACGACAAAGCTTGAGCGAATGGCAGAAGTTTGTAAGATGACAAGTCGTTATGATGAGCTGTCCAAGACCCTCTCCAGCCTCCAGGATGAAATGATCGCCGACGGTTGCCTTAACGCCGTAGCTGAAATGGCTGCTTTTCGACCGATACGAGCAGCTTGGAGCGAGAATGCTGACGTCGCCGTCCTTGGCAGGACAATGCAATCTCTTCTCAAGGTTCAGTTGAAGTACTTGAACCCGGCAGCTCAAATTCCACTTTTCCATTCATCATGGTCAGAAGAAGAGATCGGGGCAGTTCTTGAGCACCAGCTTGATACGTTGTCAAGGCAAGCCACTGATTCGACAACTGCTCGCTGTCTGCTATCCAGAGCTTGCCGAGAGCTAATTTCTGTGTACGATCGAGAACGATTCCCTATTCGGCGCATTCGAACCTTGCTACGTCTGTATGCTCTAGGCGTGGAGAATTTGGAAGAAATTGTGGAGAATGTGGACACCGAGCTGGATCCCTCATCAGTGGCAGAGCTTGTTATTGAGGGAACAAAGGATGAGCGCCTCGTAGGCTATCTCAACCACCTCCGTGCTATGGTAATCACGACGACCGAGCTTCGACAAGAGAAGCCTAGAATAGAGGTTTTAAAAGAAGGTCTTTCAGTGTGGTCGTCTATTAGGAGCCGCTGTGAAGATGTCGTTGCGTTGGAGCGTCAAGTGGACGATGTACCAGGTCTCATCACTCACTTACACACGGTTGGAGATTACCTCGAGATGAAAGGTTTTGACACTACTCGAGTCGCGGTTCTACGATTGATCGCTGAATTGGACGAACTCTCTAGCGATGAATCTGATCCGGAGAAGCTTGTTCTTGCCTTCACTTATCTTGGAGTCCAGTGGCTACAGCTTGGGTACTCTGGAAAAGCTGGATTGGCATTGGACAGAGCAAGAGTTTATAATCAGCAAAACGGTGTCACGGCATTTTCATCTTTACAGCTGCATATTTCTTCCTCTCAATACTTGCTGGCTATAGGAAGCTTAGACAAAATGTAAGTCCTAGAGGAGAAAGACATTTTCAAGAAGCTGATTCGATGTAGTGAGGACAATCTGGTGTGTGCACAAACTATGTTTTCTCTGGCAAATGATCAATTGCCGCAGTCAAAATCGATTTCTGTCTTGCAACAAAAAACGAGGTTAAATCTTTTGATGTCGGATGCCTACCTATTGTACTCCATGCTAGCACTCGAACGTGGGGCAACTCCAATCGCACTCACTTATGCCAAGCAGTGTGTTCGACTTTTGCGGCGTGCTTGGGCGAATACAGAAGAAGAAATGGGGAGGCAGATTCGCTCGTCACAAACTCCCAGCCAGAAGTCAACAGAGAAGCTGGCTGATGAGCTCTCACAATTCAACTTATCCACTACCACTACGCATATGAATGTGGCGATCGCCCGAACATATGCGGGCGCGACGTTCTGGAATCTGGTAACTCCTCTCTTCCGTAGTCTCCGATATCTCTCGCAAGTCTATGCCCATCACGGCATGTTCCAAGAGACTCTGTACTACGCGCAACAAGCCTATAGACTCTCAGAAGAGGTTGGATCCGAAATTCACCTGGCCATGGCAGCTGTTGAATTGGGCTCTGCTTGGCTGAAATCTGGAACCTTGGATACGGGGTCCGAATTCCTCATGGAGGCTGAGCGGCTCTCAGGACCCTACGGGAAAACCCGGGATACAGCAGTTCGAATGTATCATTTAGGGAATATGCATGGCCTTCTTGGTGATCGAGATGCCGAGATTGTTGCATATGACAATGCACAAGGTCTTCTCAAGGCTCTTACTGACGCAAACTATATCGAAAGCCTCGACAAGTTCGCCGACCAATCTCGTGCTTTAGAAGAGGAGATGTTTAAACTGACCCTTTCAAAACGAAGAGCGCCAGCTTCCCGAAGGACTCCAGGACGTCCTAAAGCAGCATCTGCGAAAGGGAAACCCGTTGCCCGGGCAGGTTCACCAGTGGAGCAAGTTCTATCAGTAGCTGAAGCTTGCCCTCAATTGATATCACTTAAAGCGGCGATACTACGGCAGAAAGCACAAGCACTTATTTCCAACAAAAAGTGTGCCGAGGCAGTAGTCCTTCTCAACGAAGCTGAAGCATTCGCCAACACCCATATCGATGTTATTGATCAAGGGCTCGCCATGGCGAAGCAACTCCTGCTTCAAAGTGTAGAGCAGATGAACGCAGATCCAGTCTACTCCGTATTACAAGACTCAACTATATCGTTCCCGTCGATCGTGGGTTTTTCGAAGTCGGAGAAGCACGGTGATAGATTATCTGTCGCCAAAGTCTCTCCTCCCCGGAAAGCCCAGACGACGAGAAATAACAGAGAGCGCGGTGGATCGAAGAGCCCTGCGCCTGACAGCTTTTTCGACAAGCTACGTCAAGCTCAAGAGCGTTTAGTTGAAGTACATTCTCTTGCTATCACCATGGCCCCCGTGGCTATTATTCACAGAGTGTCCGCTCTCTTAAATAGTGTTACAATTCTTTTATCTGCTGCTGGCCAAGTCAAGGGTAAACCACTCGCAAATCCTGGCTCTGCAAGCTGTTCAATTGGTATGTTCAGTGCCCAATGCTTGATTATTATCAGCCTAATGTGTTTAGAAACCGCACGAACTCTCGCACGTCGCCGGGAGTTCAAAGTCATTCGCGCCGACTCTCTCCCTCCGTTGAAATTAGATGAATCATGTTGGCCAATTCTTGCATGCTGTGATTCCAGAAAGTCTAGCTTGGGTTTCCATTGCGACATGTCTCGATTTCAAAAGGAGTATATCGACATCATTCCGAAAGCTTGGACAGTAATCTCAGTGTCCCTGAGCGATAGCCATCACGAGCTGTCAATTACTAAGTTTCAAGCTGGCCACAGCCCATTCATTTTACGCTTACCACTTGGACGGCATAACTCTATGGATGCAGACGAGGAAGTCTTCGGATTCGAACAGGGGCACGCTGAACTTTTAGAAGTCATTGACTTAGCGAACGAGAGCGCTCATGATGCACATGGTAGGACTGGACGAGAAGCTAAGACAGCTTGGTGGGAGGAAAGAGAAGCTTTGGATGCGCGTCTCAGAGACCTTCTCGAAAATATAGAAAAGGTCTGGCTAGGAGGCTTTACTGGAATTTTTTCCCAGCACGCCAGGCGACCAGAGCTACTTGCGCGATTCCAGAAATCGTTTCAGAATATCCTCGACAAGCATCTCCCTTCTAGGCAAAAGACTGGAAAGAGAAATACCGGGCCTCGTATCACGTTGGACTCTCGAATCCTGGATCTATTCATAGGCCTCGGAGATGCTTCAGATGAGGACTGTGACCTCTCAGAGCCCCTAACTGACTTGCTGTATTTCGTCATCGATGTTCTCCAATTTCATGGAGAACTCAATGCCTATGCAGAGATCGACTTTGACTCCATTGTGGTGGAGACACACGATGCTTTGCGCTCTTACCATGAAGCTGTTCGGACATCGAATCATATCGACGAGGCAAGACACACTGTTTTGATACTCGACAAAGCGCTCCATTGTTTCCCCTGGGAGTCGTTGCCTTGCATGGATAGCCTTGCCGTGTCTCGACTACCATCCCTAGGTTGCTTAAGAGAGAGAATCATTGGGCAGGATCAAGAGGCGCCAATGGATGGTCCAGTTGGATACTACGTCAACCGAGAAAATGGATCATATATTC
>Ga0302325_10028671_pt1 | contig 11517 bp, 8 predicted proteins | sample Palsa_T0_2_FD_201948 | JGI IMG/M metagenome (GOLD analysis project Ga0302325, IMG submission 201948) | Peat permafrost microbial communities from Stordalen Mire near Abisko, Sweden - Palsa_T0_2 | ecosystem: Environmental > Terrestrial > Soil > Palsa > Peat permafrost | place: Sweden: Abisko... | reverse complement strand
TGCTGCGATGTTGTCAATCGCGGCGGCACGGTCAGCAACGGGAAATATATCTTCAATACACTCGATGGCCAGACCATCGCCGTCGACGTGAAGACGGGACGTGCGCTATGGCGAACTCAGCTCGGCAACATCAATAGAGGCGAGACGATCACGATGGCGCCGACCGTTGCCAAGGGTCGCGTCTACGTCGGGGACTCCGGCGGAGAAATGGGTGTGCGCGGCTGGATCGTCGCACTCGATGAAAACACTGGCAAATTGCTCTGGAGAGGCTACGACACAGGTCCGGACGCGGAGGTCCTGATCGGTCCCGAGTTCAAACCGCACTACGCCGCCGACCAGGGCAAGGATCTGGGCGTGCAGTCGTGGCCGCCGCAGGCCTGGAAGATCGGCGGGGGTGCCTCATGGGGCTGGATCACCTACGATCCCGAACTCAACACGCTTTATCAGGGGGTCGGCAATCCCGGCCCGTGGAACAATGAACAACGACCGGGAGACAATAAATGGACGGCCGGGATCTTTGCGCGAGATCCGGCAACCGGTGCAGCGCGCTGGTACTACCAATACTCGCCACACGATGAGCATGATTACGACGGTGTCAACGAGCAAATCCTGCTCGACATGCCGTTCGCCGGAAAAATGCAGAAGGTTCTCATTCATATCGATCGCAACGGCTACGTGTATGTCATCGAGCGCAACACCGGAACCGTGCTTTCGGCGGATCCATTCGGCCCGGTCAATGCCACGAGGGGCGTGGATCTCCAAACCGGTCGTCCGATCATTAACCCGGCGAAACAAACCAAGCTCGGCGAGGTCGTGCGAAACATTTGTCCAACGGCATCAGGAGCCAAGGACTGGAACCCGAGCAGCTTCAGTCCGCAGACAGGCCTGCTCTACATTCCCCATGAAAATATGTGTATGGATTGGATGAGCGCGGAGGTCAACTACATCGCCGGCACACCGTATGTCGGCGCGCTGGTTCATATGAAGCCGGGACCCGGCGGAAATCGCGGTGAATTGACTGCTTGGGATCCCGTTCAGCGGCGCCCGGCCTGGGCCGTCAAAGAGAATTTTCCGATATGGTCAGGCACGGTCGTGACCGCCGGCGACATTGTGTTCTATGGGACGATGGAGGGGTGGTTCAAGGCCGTCAACGCACGCACCGGAGATTTGCTGTGGCGTTACAAAGTCGATAGCGGAATCATCAGCCAGCCCATTAGCTATCGAGGACCCGATGGCCATCAATACATCGCGGTCCTGTCAGGGGTCGGGGGTTGGTCGGGCGCAGTAGTATCAGGACCCGTTGATCCGCGTGATGGATCCGCGGCCCTCGGCATGGTGAATGTGATGTCGGATCTTCCGAAATATACAACGGCCGGAGGGACGCTCTATGTGTTCTCGCTTCCCCATTAACCTGGCCGTCTTGATTGCACTTTTGCTGGCAGGCTGCAACAGAAGTGCACAACCGGCGCTTCCCGCGGAGCAACCCAGCCGTCCCATTGTCATCGGTTCGGCACTGGATCCAGGCGTCGGATACAGCCTCGTCACCACCGATCCGCGAGCGGCTGCTTATTACAACAACGCGGAGGCTGTGAATACCGGTAAACGCTTGTTCCAACAATATAACTGCTCTGGCTGCCACTCCAATGGAGGCGGCGGTATGGGTCCAGATCTAATGGATGATGTATGGATCTACGGCAGTCGATTGGAGCAGATCCATCAAACCCTGGTCGACGGGCGACCCAACGGCATGCCATCCTGGGGCAACAAAGTGCCTGATCAGCAGCTCTGGCAATTGGCCGCCTATGTTCGATCGATGTCACTACCGCAAACTCTCGCGGCAGAAACGGACAACACGCCGTCACAGTCCCCGGCCCCGGTTCCACCTGAGTCCGATCAAGACGCAGGATGGTCACCTCCACAGGCGACCACTAACGACTATACGACCACCACGACGGGGGCTGATTGAGACCGTTGGTCGCCGCGCTCGTTCTTGCCGCCGGCACAGCCACCGCTGATCGGTTGCCACATCGCCTGGTCGTTTGCGCTGATCCCAACAATCTGCCCTTCTCCAATCGCGAACAGCAGGGCTTTGAGAACAGGATCATCGAACTTGTGGCCAAAGACCTCGGGGCTCGGATCAGCTATGTGTGGTGGGCTCAGCGACGCGGTTATGTGCGAAGTACCCTCAACGAATCAAAGTGCGACATCTGGCCTGGAATCGCCACTGGCGTCGGCACGGTGGCTACCACGCGGCCGTATTACCGATCGACCTACGTTTTTGTCACCCGCGCCGATACGCCTCTGGACCATCTGACTCTCGATGACACCCGATTGCAAAGCGTTTCGATCGGCGTACAGATGATTGGCAACAATGCCATGAATACTCCGCCGGCTCATGCCATTGCGAGTCGGGGAATAATCGACAACGTCCACGGATACATGCTTTACGGTGACTATAGCCGCCCCAATCCTGCGGGCACGATTGTCACCGCCGTCGCAGATAGTGAGATCGATGTGGCGCTGGTGTGGGGACCCGTTGCCGGTTATTTTGCTCATCGCTCGGCGACGCCGCTCCGGATTGATGCTGTGACCCCGGCAGCCGACTCGCGATGGCCGATGGTGTACGACATATCCATGGGCGTGCGTCGCAGCGATCGCGCGCTCGTTGACCAAGTCAACGCCGTCCTAGAGCGAGAAGAGCCGGCGATCGAATCAATCCTAAAGGCCTATCACGTACCTCTTGAAACGCAACTCTCGCCGGACGGCACCTGACTTTCAGTCTATTGAGGAGGCTAGCGATTTCGCCTGACTGATACGGCTCCAGAGCACAAGTACTTGAAGGGCTACTTCCGAACGATCCGCGACTGCGATGACGTGCAGCAAGAAATCTCGTTGAAACCCCCTTTCTATACTGCGGTGCACGTCAGGAGTTCGTGCACATTGAGATCGGCGACGTGGACCGCGACGCCTGCAAGATCTTCATCAATCGTGGCAAGAGCGCCAAGAACCGGTACATCCTGGTACCGACGAGCTTCCGCTTGGTGTTCAAGAGCCACTTTCACCCCACACCGTGCAATCGGCCTCACGCAGCCCGTGCACCCGCACCTGTTACGCCGTCAGTTGCTGACTTACCTGTCGGCTAAAGGCCTGACGGACGCGCAGACTCAGCCGATTTACCGCCGCGAAAGCCAGAAGAGCCTGGAGGTCTACCAGTATCTGTCGTTGGCATCGGTCGATAAGGCTTACCAGGCAGCCGTTCAGGCCGTCGTGATCTGATGACCAATGCCCAACCAATCAATTTCGCACGAATGTCCGCAGCGAGCGTGGCCGGTGTCCGGAGCTTTGTGGATTTCGGCGCCAGTGCTGAAGTCCTGTGTCGTGGGCCCCGTTGCAGCGGCGATCTCACAGCTCACTTCGTAAGCTGCCTGCGGATTGACTGCAGCTCCCGGCGGCGCTTGGCGTCCGCTTTAGGGTAAGCCATCTTAAGTCCTGCGAATGTGTCGAGGACAATTGTCGATACTATCAGCCGGGAGCTCTCTTTATCGTCAGCGGGAACGACATACCAGGGCGCGTGTCGGGTGCTCGTGGCACTCAGGCACTCCTCGTATGCCTTCACGTATCGAGGCCAGAATTGCCTCTCCTGAATGTCTGCGGAGCTGAATTTCCAGTTCTTGTCCGGTTCATCGATACGAGCCAGAAAGCGCTTGCGCTGCTCGCGCTTCGAAAGGTGGAGGAAGAATTTGATGATGCGGGTGCCGTTCACGTATAGATGGTGCTCCAAATCAACTATTGAACGGTAGCGGTCGTGCCAGATCTTCCGCTCGTGATGCGGCGCGTCCACGAGTCCTTCGCCGTGGAGAATGTCGGGGTGCACGCGGACGATGAGTACCTCCTCGTAATAGGATCTGTTGAAGATGCCAATCCGCCCGCGCTCGGGCAGATCACGAGTCGTGCGCCAGAGAAAGTCGTGTTCCAATTCGGTCGCGCTGGGATGTTTGAAGCTGTACACCTGGCAGCCCTGCGGATTGACACCCGACATGACGTGCCTGATGGCGCCGTCCTTTCCGGCCGCGTCCATCCCCTGGAAGATGAGAAGGAGCGCGTGCCGATTGGTTGCGTAGTGAAGCTGCTGCATCGAGCTCAATTGCTCAATGTGTTCTTCAAGAAGTTCTGCGTATTCCTCCTTCGACTTGTATACCGGCTCGATCAGCGTCGGCCACTTCTTGAGATTTACATCATCCCCCTCTCGCAGTCGGAAACGATTGGAATTGATCTTCATACTGTTCCTTTTCGCGCCACTGCCGGCATGGGTCGCATTGAATCGGCTGGCCCGCTATTCCTTACGAATCTTCCCCCTCGCCTGCTCCCAGTCCAAGACAGTTTGAACGTCCTGGCGCCCCAGTTCCTCGTAGAGCGCATGGACCCGTTTGATAAGCTGCGGCGGTACATCTGCCGGGGTCCCGGCGTTGCCCTCGGCCTGCGGCTCAAGCTTCATGTCAGACTTCGGCACGGTCTTGGTTTGGGGTTGCGGTAACGGTGGGTCCTTGACTTCAGGTTCGGACTCGGCCGTCGTCGCCCCAGAAGGCTCGGATCTCGCCAGATCCTTCCGGATCTCCGATTCCGCCTTCTCCCAGTTCTGAACTGCTCCACCGTCCTTGCGGCCTCCCTCCTCGTAGAGTTTATAAGCTCGCTTCGCGATGCGGGGCGTCAGATCAACCGTGGTCTTGGCGTTGGCCTCAAGCTTAGGCTCGGCTTGTGCCCGCGCAATTGATGCGCCTGGGGTTTGCGGTATCAGCGCGGCCTTAGCGTCAGACTTCGCGGCAGCATTGGGTTCAGGCTTCGGCCCGACCTCTGCCTCTGGCTTCGCAACTGACTGCGCCTTGGCTTTCTCGTCAGATTTGGCTGCCGCTTCGGCCTTCGCCTTCGACTTTACATCTGGCCGATCAAAGATCCGATATGCGAGTAGCTTTACTCTGTCATTCACCAGAAACCAGGCTAGCGCATAGCCCCACACGAACAGCGCCCATCGCCAGCCGAGTGGCGTCATCAGAAAGCCGTAGACCGCAAACAGCGTCGCAGTAATTTGCGTGCCCAGCACCGCCATCCACAATATCTTCGCGGGGCGTATGGACCAGAAAGGACCTCGCGTGCGGGTCAGGAATATCGTCAGATGTCCAGCCACGGACAGCTTCAGGTACATCATGGTCTGGGCGTGCGCGCGATCGAGATGAAACACCCGCTCAGCCAGGTAGAACAGACCAAAGGCGGCCACGACGCCAATAAAGCCCAATACCGTGGATATGCCGAGCACCATGCGCATATTCCACGCCTCGGGCTGATCCTTGTAGTGAACGTTGTCGTAGGCAATGGACAGGATGGCCCCATCGTTGAGCAGCGCCAGCATCACGATCATGACAGCCGTCACCGGGTAGAAATTAAATATCAGAATCGCCAACGTCATGAAAAACAGCACACGCAGTGTTTCGGCGATGCGGTAAATCGCGTAGCTGTTCATGCGCTGGAAGATCTTCCGGCTCTCCTTGATCGCATCGATGATGACTGACAGTCCAGGGGTAATCAGCACGATGGCCGCGGCAGCGCGCGCTGCATCCGTTGCACCGGACACTGCGATGCCGCAGTCGGCTTTCTTCAACGCGGGCGCGTCATTAACCCCGTCGCCCGTCATGCCGACGATGTGGCCGCGCTTCTGCAGGTCCTCAACAATGTGATACTTGTGTTCCGGAAACACCTGCGCAAAGCCGTCGGCCTTTTCGATCGAGTCGATCACTGCGCTCGGAGCATCCTGCTTGAGGTCACCCAGGCTGCTGGCATCGAGGATGTTGGTGCCCATGCCCAGCTTGGCGGCGGTTTCCCGGGCGATGGCCAGCTGGTCGCCCGTCACCATCTTGACCTTGACGCCCATCTTCAGTGCGGTGGCAATCGTCGCTTTGGCATCGTCGCGCGGCGGATCGAACAGCGGCAGTACCCCGAGGAACTGCCACTGGCCGTCCTGACCGGCTCGTGCGACGCCCAGTGAACGAAAGCCGCGTGCCGCAAATTCGTTAATTGCTTTCTCGACCGCCGGTTTGATCGCTGCGGCGTTGGCCGCTATCGCCAGAATGACCTGCGGCGCGCCCTTGCTCACCTTGAATTCTTTGCCGTCCGCCCCCTTGAGCGTAGCCTCAGTGCGCTTGTGGACCGGATCGAAGGGCTGATAGTGCAGCAGCTGATAGCCCTTGAGGGAGTTCTGGTCTTTCACGCCACCGAGAACCGCCAGATCAATGGTGTCCTTGTCGTCCGCGCGCGAGGCCAGAGCCGCAGCGAGCACGATCTGCTCGGCCGAGACAAGATCGATCGTGAATGGCTCGCCCAGCGTCAACTTGTTCTGGGTCAGGGTACCGGTCTTGTCGGCGCACAACACGTCCACGCCTGCCAGTTCTTCGATCGCCACCAATCGGCTGACGATGGCCTGCTTTCTGGCGAGCAGGCGCGCGCCAACTGCCATCGTGACCGACAGTACCGTCGGCATCGCCACTGGGATGGCCGCGACAGTCAGCACCAGGGCGAACTGCAAGGTAGTCAGAATCGGATCGCCACGGTGAAGGGCGAAGGCAATGATCACCGCTACCAGCACCACCGCCAGGATGATCAGGTAATTGCCGATTTTCAGGACCGCCTTTTGGAAATGGCTGACGGTATGGGCCTCCTGTACCAGTTGCGCGGTCTTGCCGAAATAGGTTTTTTCCCCGGTGGCGTACACCAGTGCGCCAATTTCGCCTCGGCGCATAATCGATCCGGAGAACACCGCCTGGCCGGGCTTGCGCGTAGCGGGCAAGGATTCGCCGGTCAGCGCCGATTCATCCACCTGCACCGGGTCGCCCTCGAGCAAGCGGGCGTCCGCCGGCACGATATCCCCCAGACGCAGGCGAATGACATCGCCGGGTACGAGTTCCCGCGCCGCCAGGTTAGTCCATTTTCCATCCCGCTTGACGCGGGCATTGATGGCCAGTTTGGCCTTCAGCGCGGCGATCGCGTCGCTCGCCTGGCTCTCTTCCCAGAAGCCGACCACGGCGTTGGCGCAGAGCAAGACCAGGATGATGCCGAAATCCGGCCAATGCCGGACCACGCCCGACAGAATCACTGCTGCTTCGATCATCCACGGAATGGGACCCCAGAAGTAGGAGAGGAATTTAAACAGCGGATTGGTCTTCTTCTCCGTAATCTCGTTAGGGCCGTATTGCGCCAGTCGCTTGGCCGCCTCAACCTGGGTCAGTCCATCCGTCGTTGCGGTGAGCCTCTTCTCCACTTCGGGCATGGGCAGCGTCTTCAGATCATTCTTCGGATCGACCTTCGGTGGAGGAACTTTGGGCTGGACGGTCTTGGGCTTCATGACACAGATCCTTGCCGCCTATGCCGCAGGCTTCATTTGTTGCGGAACAGGCAACTCGAGGCCGTGCGCGCCCCACTTCCAGTTCCGGATCTCCGGAAGGTCCTGCCCGTGCTTATCGATGTACTGCTTGTGCTCGATGAGCTTGTCCTGCATGAGCTGCTTCAGGTAGGCGCCCTTGGTGCCCAGATGTGGCAATCGATTCACCACGTCCTGCACCAAGTGAAAGCGATCCAGGTCGTTCTGCACCCGCATGTCAAAGGCGGTCGTGATCGTGCCCTCCTCTTTGTAGCCCCGGACGTGCAGGTTGCGGTTGGTGCGACGGTAGGTCAGTCGATGGACCAGCCAGGGATAGCCGTGAAAGCCAAAGATGATGTGTTTGTCCTTCGTAAAGAGCGCGTCGTAATCCTCATCGTTCAGCCCATGTGGGTGCTCGCTGCTGGACTGCAGCTTCATCAGATCGACGACATTGACCACACGTAATCGCAGCGTAGGCAGGTGCTGGCGAAGAATCGACACCGCCGCCAGAATCTCGAGCGTAGGCGTATCACCGCAACAGGCCATGACCGCGTCCGGCTCGGCATCCCGGTCATTGCTGGCCCACTGCCAGATACCAATGCCTTCCGTGCAATGCACCACTGCGGCATCCATGCTCAGCCATTGCGGCAGGGCATGCTTGCCTGCCACCACGACGTTCACGTAGTGCCGGCTGCGCAGACAGTGATCGAAGACTGACAGCAGACAATTGGCGTCGGGCGGCAGGTAGACGCGTACGATGTCAGCCTTCTTGTTGATGACGTGATCGAGAAAGCCGGGATCCTGGTGGGTGAAGCCGTTGTGATCCTGCTGCCAGACGTGGGAGGCGAGTAGATAGTTGAGTGAAGCGATCTTGCGCCGCCACGGCAGTTCCAGTGTGACCTTGAGCCACTTGGCATGCTGGCTGAACATCGAATCGACGATGCGAATGAAGGCCTCATAGCTGTTGAACAGCCCGTGACGGCCGGTCAGCAGATAGCCCTCCAGCCAGCCCTCGCACTGGTGTTCGCTGAGCATCGAGTCCAGCACGCGTCCGGTAGGCGCTAGGAATTCATCATTGTTGACCTTGCGGGCGTCCCACTGGCGGTTGGTGACTTCAAACACCGCGCCCAGGAGATTCGAGAGCGTCTCATCGGGACCGAAGACGCGAAAGTTACGCTGCTCCTGATTCAGCTTGGCCACGTCACGCAGGAAACTACCCAGCACGAGCGTATCCTGGCCATCCACGGCGCCGGGCGAAGGCACATTCACCGCGTGGACGTGAAAGTCGGGCATGCGCAGGTCGCGCAGCAGAATGCCGCCGTTGGCGTGGGGATTGGCGCCCATGCGCCGCTCGCCTTTGGGGGCCAGCTCGGCCAGTTCCGGCATGAGCCGGCCGTCCTTATCAAACAGCTCCTCCGCCTTGTAGCTCTTCATCCAGCTCTCGAGCTGCTGCACGTGCTCCGGATGCTCCGGATCCACCAGCAGCGGCACCTGGTGTGCTCGGAAGGTGCCCTCGATCTGCAGGCCGTCGACGACTTTCGGTCCCGTCCAGCCCTTGGGTGATCGCAGCACAATCATGGGCCAGCGTGGCCGAGTGGTGTCGCGTTGAGCGCGGGCATTGCTTTGAATATGCCGGATCTCCTCAATGGCCTTTTCCAAAGTTCCAGCCATCAGTTGATGCATTGCTTCCGGCTCGTCGCCCTCCACAAAGTGGGGTGTCCAGCCGCAGCCACGGACGAATTGCTCCAATTCCTCATGCTCGATGCGGGCCAGCACGGTCGGATTGCTGATCTTGTAGCCGTTCAGATGCAGGATCGGCAGCACCGCGCCGTCGGTGATGGGGTTGAGCAGCTTGTTGGACTGCCATGAAGTTGCCAAGGGACCCGTTTCCGCCTCACCGTCGCCGACTACGCAGGCGACGATCAGATCGGGATTGTCGAAGGCGGCGCCGAAGGCGTGGCTGAGCGAGTATCCCAGCTCACCTCCCTCGTGAATCGAGCCCGGAGTCGTCGGCGCAACGTGGCTGGAGATCCCGCCGGGAAACGAGAATTGCGTGAATAGCTTTTTGAGCCCGGCTTCATCCTGGGTGACGTTCGGGTACACCTCGCTCCAGGTGCCCTCGAGGTAGACGTTGCCGACAATGGCCGGGCCGCCGTGCCCTGGCCCGGCGACGTAGAACATATCCAGGTCATATTTCTTGATAACCCGGTTCAAATGCACGTAGATGAAGTTCTGACCCGGCGTCGTGCCCCAGTGTCCGACCACGAGCGGCTTTACGTGCGAGAGCTTCAGCGGCTCCTTGAGGAGCGGATTGTCGTACAGATAGATCTGACCCACCGACAGGTAGTTGGCGGCGCGCCAGTAGGCGTTCATCTTGTGCAGAAGTTCAGGCGTTAGGGTATCGGTATTCATGGTTCAGATCTCCTCGTGTTCCAGCGCTTGCACTTCCGCCAGGCGGCGTCGATGGCGTAGAGCGCCGCTGAAGTGCGCGCTCAGAAAGGTCTCGATCAGCTCCAATGCCAGGGCGGTGCCAATCACCTTCCCTCCCAGACAAATCACATTCATGTCGTCATCTTCGACGCCCTGACGGGCGGAGAACACGTCATGGATGAGCCCGGCCCGCACGCCGAGAACCTTATTCGCGGCGATAGATGCTCCTACGCCACTGCCGCACAGCGCTACGCCGCGCCCGAGCTGCCCGGTGGCAACAGCCCTCGCCAACGGGACAATGAAATCGGGATAGTCGTCTGCCGGATTAAATTGGTGCGCGCCGAAGTCGATAACCTCGTACCCCGAGTCGCGCAACCACTGCGCGACCTCTGCCTTCAACACAAAACCGCCGTGGTCCGCGGCAATTCCAACGCGCATCAGGGGACCTAATGCCTGCCGTTCGGCTCGCGCCTCGTTATTCTCTCTTTCAGGCTCTGGTGCATTCACAGCGGCGTGGCTTCAGACCAACGGGAAGCCATACTCATCGGGGCGCTACGCCAACGCGGCCAAGGATGACTCAGCTCTTTTCGAAACAGCATTGACAATGGCTTCGAAATCCGTCGCCTTCAGGCTGGCGCCGCCAATCAACGCGCCGCCTACTTCCGGTACCGCGAGGATCTCGCATGCGTTAGACGGTTTGACCGACCCGCCATAGAGGATGCGCACCTCTCTGCCTGCCGCGCCTAAACGCACCACAAGGCAACGGCGGATATGCGCATGCACTTCCGCGATCTGCTCCGAGGTCGGCGTGTGACCGCTTCCGATCGCCCAGAGCGGCTCATAGGCCACCGCGCTGGCGGACAGAGTCATGCCGTCGGGCACGCTGCCCGCGATCTGATCGCCGCACACAGACAAAGCCTTGCCGTCCATGCGCTGCGATTTCGTCTCGCCGATGCAGATGACCGCCAGGAGTCCTGCACGCCACGCGGCGTTCGCCTTCGCTGCCACCATCGCATCGGTCTCGCCATGATGTTGCCGGCGTTCCGAATGTCCGACAATCACCGCGCAGGCACCCGCATCTTTGAGCATCTCCGCGCTGATATCTCCGGTGAACGCGCCGGCCATTTCACTATGGCAGTTCTCCCCGCCAATGCCGATGCGGCCCCCAGCACACTGTGCTGCGCGCGCAATCAGCGTCGATGGAACGCAGATCAAGATGTCAGCCAGCGGCGGCTTGGCTTTCACCGAAGCCGCAATGGCTTCGATCTGGCGAAGCTGTGGCGCCAGCCCGTTCATCTTCCAGTTTCCGGCGATCAAGGGCCGCACACTTGCCTCACTCTGCTCGCTCTGCAATGAGGCATTGTGCTGCGACGACACCGGTGTAAACGCGGCAACGAACGTCTCCACTTACGATCATGAATATGGAATTATTTCTACAGGCCCGGACGGCATGGCGTCCGTTCGGCAGCGCACAGATGCGTGCCAAAGACGACGCATCGATTCGAGCGCACCGTCAATAGCCGGGTGGGCGGCCCCGGACGTGAGGCCGGTCGTCACATGTCGCTTGTGCACCTACGGCGCGAGGGTTAGACAACACGGGAGGGCAACATGTGGTGGCTTGGCGAATGTCTACTTTGGTGCGTACTTAAAAACAACGAGAACTTCAACCGAAAGTGTGCCAG
>Ga0302325_10028670_pt1 | contig 11517 bp, 10 predicted proteins | sample Palsa_T0_2_FD_201948 | JGI IMG/M metagenome (GOLD analysis project Ga0302325, IMG submission 201948) | Peat permafrost microbial communities from Stordalen Mire near Abisko, Sweden - Palsa_T0_2 | ecosystem: Environmental > Terrestrial > Soil > Palsa > Peat permafrost | place: Sweden: Abisko... | reverse complement strand
CACGGTACAGCTCAGGCTCGGCCCGGGCCCTCCTCGTCGCCTCCGTGGCCACGATCACCCCTTCCAGTCCACCATCTGCCCCCCGGCGGGTGCCCCGGCCGCGGGCCGCCCCCGCTCATCGGCTCCGCCCCGGCCCTCAGGTCATGCTCCGCAAGGGATTGGCCCCACCGGTCTCGAGCAAGCCTTCGCAGGCTCTGCACCAAGGCCACGCCCGCCATGAGCATGACGAAGAAGCCGACCAGGCCGACGACCCAGTACGAAGAGAAAACGATCGAGAGCAGCAGCAGACCTGCAACGAAGGCGACGGACGCTCGCCGGGCGTTGCGGGCGGCCTCGCGCGAGTCGGCCGGCATGCGCAAGATACGAGCCAGCCCTCGCTCGTGCTGTAGCTGGCGCTCGATCTGGCGGAGCATGCGTTGCTCGTGGTCCGAAAGTGGCAAAACCCTATACCTCCGTGCCTGCTCTCGGTGCTAGTTGCTCTTCCATCGCGGCACTCGTTACAGCTCGTTTCGGCAGTCAAGCCTCCTCGCCTAAGGTACACCCACCGGGTCAGTTTTTGCCCTCGCCCTCCTGCCACGGCGGCCGCGCCGGCAGGGGGCCCAAAGAAAAGGACGGCCACACGACGAGCGATCAGCGGGCGATGGAGCAAGTTTGGCCGCCAGGCCCACACATTTGGGTCGGTACGAACTTCTGGTCGCGCGCCGGCGGTCCCCGGATGTGGTCCCGGTATGACGGCGACGTCGTCAAGGAAGAGCTCGAGGTCCTGGCAGCGCATGGCTGCACCCTGACACGCTCGTTCTGCTACTGGCCTGATTTCATGCCCGAGCCCGACACCTTGGACGACGAGGTCATGGAGCGGTTCGTCGACTTCCTCGACCTGCACCGCCAGGCAGGGCTCTGGACCATCCCGACTTTCATCGTCGGGCACATGTCGGGTGAGAACTGGGACCCCGCTTGGCGAGCGGGCCGCGACCCGTACCGCGACGTTTGGTTCGTCTCACAGCAAGCATGGTTTGTAGCCGAGGTCGCCCGCAGGACGGCTTCGCACCCAGCCATAGCCGCCTGGTTGCTGAGCAATGAAATGCCCCTTTACGGCCGCAACGGCGACGAGGCGGCCGTCACGGCTTGGGTGCGCCTGCTCGTCCATGCGCTCCGCGCGGGTGGTGCCACCCAGCCCGTCGGCACCGGGGATGGGGCCTGGGGCATAGAGGTGACCGGCAACGACAACGGCTTTTCTCTGCGCCGGATCGCACCGATGGTCGAGTTCATCGGGCCACACGTGTACCCATCGTCGGACGACCCTGTTCGTCAAATGTTGGCGGCTGCGTTCTCCTGCGAACTGTGCAGCGCCTTCGGCAAACCGGTGGTCCTGGAAGAGTTCGGCCTCTCCTCCGACATGGCCTCCGGCGAAAATGCGGCCCATTACTACCGCCAGGTGCTCCATTCGAGCCTGCTTGCCGGAGCGCGCGGGTGGCTCGCATGGAACAATTGCGATTTCGACAACCTCGCCAGCCAGGACCCATACCGCCACCACCCCTTCGAGATGCACTTCGGTATCACCGACCACGCTGGCCAGCCCAAGCCACAAGCCCGCGAGCTGGCGCGGTTCTCTGGACTTGTGGCACAGCTGTCAACCACTGGGTGGCACCGTCCCGCCGGGGAGGTTGCCCTCTTGGTGCCGGAGCATTTCGAGCACACGGAGCCCGCGTGGTCGGCGGTCTATCGAGGCGACATGCGCTCCAACCTTTTCCAGTCGTACATTGCGGCCCGGGAAGCCGACCTCCCGGTCGACCTGGTACGCGAACGAGACCTCCTTCAAACGGGTGGGGACCTTGAAAGCAGTGGGGACGCCGCCCCGGCTCAGCAAACCAAGCTGTACCTCATGCCCTGCGCCAAGTTCATCACCGCTCCAGGCCTTCAGCTGATGCTGGCCCGCGCGCGCGAGGGCGCCACTGTCTACGCTTCGTACTTCGCCGGGACGGGACGCGAACAGCCCGGTCCCTGGGTGCCCTGGCTCGAGCAGGTCTTCGGAGTGGCCCAACATCTCCGCTACGGCGTCGCGAACATGATCGAAGGCCGGGAGGTCACCTTCGAGCTGCTCTCTGACGTCGGGGAGCTGGTGAGCGGTACGCACCTCGAGTTCCCAGTCGCTGGCGAAGGTGTCGGCCGCTCCTACATACCGGTCGAGCCGACGGGCGCCGAAGTGCTGGCGGTCGACCACGAGGGGCGGCCTGCATTACTGCGCAACCGGGTGGGCGACGGTTGGATGGTTCTTTGCACGTACCCACTCGAGTACATGGCTGCGTCGCGGCCTGCGGCCAATCCCGAGCCAACATGGAAGATCTACTCGGCTCTCGCCGAGCTCGCCGGGGTGGGACGCCCGGTCAGGGCGGACGACCCGAGGATAATTCTCGGGGCGGTCAAAGTGGGAGAAAGGGATGCCTACCTCGCGTTGAATATTTCGTCAGGCACCGTCGATGCGAAGCTGGTTGCGCCCGGCAAGTCCATTTCCCGCGCTTCGTCGCCGAGCGGCGAGAGAATTGGCGCGCTTCATCTCTCCCCTTACGAGGTCGAACTGGTCTACACCGAGTAGTGGTGGCCCCAGGAACGCTCCACCGGCGGGGCCTTATTTGTGTGGCCGCAGCTGCGCCAGCGCGTAAACGGTGGTCGTCGACCCCAACCACCCTGGCCCCATCATCGGAGTGAACTGGTCCCGCGGGACTGTGCTCGAAGGATAATCCTCCCAGTAGGTGGTGCTTGCCTGGAACCAAGCGCCGCTGTACCACAGCGGCACCTCAGGCAGATCCTGGAGGAAGTCCGCCTCGAGTTCCGCGTATATGGGGCGCAGCACGGCCGTATCGGCGACAGGCGTCGCCGCCGCGCGCTGCACGAGCGCCCACGCGGCCGGGTCAACAAAGCGCTCGGTGTTGGCACGGGAGAACTGCTTTGCATTCACCGGTAACTGGTAGACGTTGTCGAAATAGGTCCACGGGGTGGGCCCAATGCCCCCGGCGTTGTAGATCACCATGTCGTAACTGCCATCGCCTATGTCGGCATCACGCGTCCCTGGCGCGACGACCTTCTCTGAGACGTGGATCCCCACTTTGGCCAACTGCAGGCAGATCGTGCCCGCCGCGCTAATCCAGTCGGTCCCACCCTTTGGCACTTCCAGCGTGAGTTGCTGGCCGCGGTACCCCGATTCCCGGAGGAACTTTTTGGCGAGAGACTGCGAATAATGAAACCCGTACTTGTCGACCGTGCTATCGCTTATGTAATTGTCCAGGTACGGGAGCAACCCGGTCGGGTCGGCCGCCTTCACGGTGCCTGCATAGGCACTCGATATGACCTTTGAAGTATCTATTGCGAAGGCGACAGCCTTGCGGAAATAGACATTGCTCATGGGGACCTTGGCTGTGTTCATTTCCAGCCACGCGGTCCCGGCAGCGAGCATGTACGGAACTCCGGAGTAATAGGTCTTGATGTCATAACTGGGGGTCTTTCCGCCAGCCAGGTTCGTGACACCCTCGAGCAACGCATTGCTCCAATCGGTACGGCTCTCGAGCAATGCTGACAGGCCCGCTCCGCTCGACCCGCTGACCGTGTCGCACAGGTACTCGAACTTGAACGACAGCCCGAGTTGGCTCTTACCCCACCAGTGGGGGTTGTCCTGGTAGCAGGCCTCGGTCGCGCTCGTGGAACGCAGCAGCATCGGGCCAGTCGACACCGGTGCATCGTTGGCCCCGGTGACCCGGGCCGCAGGTGAGAGGCCCGACCACCTGGCTTCTGGCAACACCGGCGAATGCCAAAGGAAATCCTGCCATTGCGCGTACCCGACGGGCGCCCGGAACTGGACCGTGACGGTGTTGCTCACCGCCCTCACGCTGGTCACGCTGGACACATCGGCGTTGAAGGGATCGTCCTTGTCCCCCACTGCGAGCTTGACGGTGTAGGCGACATCGGCCCCGCTCAGGGCCCCCGTTACTACTCCGCTCGGGCTCGAGGTCCAGTCCACGTCCCCGCGGACCTGGAGCTTGTACGTCGTCGGGCCCTCCCAGTTCCCGCTGGTGGCCAACCACGGGATGAACCGGCCGTGCACCGGGTCGTAAAGGAACAACGGTTCGTAGAGCAAGCCCTGCGTGCCGGTGTAAGCACCGCTCAGGTCCAGGGGGTTGAAGTTGCTTGGCGCCGACGTGGCGGTACCGGTGGTGTAGAGCGTCTCGTCTCGGGGCAGGCTCACCGTGGCGGAGCCTTGAACGCGCGCTACCTGATAGCGCGCGAGCTGAGGGCTCTGGGCGCCCGTGTGGGCCACGACTAACGCCGCAACGCTCACGGCGACGGCCCAATTGGGTAGCGTGAGCCCGGTCGAGCGCCGTGAAGCGGATCTCAGTCGCCCAGAACTCACACGTGGAACATATAGCCAAGCGCTCGCCCCGCACAGCACTTTGTTGCCAGAAGTTGCGAACGCACTAACGGGGAGAACCGCCGTCACCGTTGCAACGGCTTAGCTCCGAGAGCTTGGGCTGCGGTCGTGCTGGCTGCTGGGGCGTGGCTTTTCACCGAGGGATGTGGCTGGGCCGACGGCCGCTTCGCCGAAGCGGGCGCGCACGGCGTCGATTGCCTGGCTGGCCCGCTCCCACCCTGGCGTAGGGCCACTTCCCGCTTGTCCGGGGCCGGTGCAGCTGGTAGCACTGGGCCCGCCATCGCTCAGCTCCAGCTGGAGCTGCTCGCCAGGCGCAGATCGAATTGGGACCAGCCCGGAAGCGCTGAGACCGAGAAGGCGCACTCCATCCTTCAGTTCGAGCGAGCCGAGAAGGTCCTTGGCGGCCGCCCACAGGTTCGGCCCATTCATCTGCGGTGTGGAGAAGGTGTGGCTCCTGGTGAGGGTTGTGAAATCGCCATAGCGGAACTTGAGAGTCAGCGTGCGAGCGACTACGCCGTGCCGGCGGGCACGGGCGGCGACGGAGTCAGCCAGCAGCACCAGCCGCCGCTCCAGTTGATCGCGGTCCACTACGTCGGTGGGGTAGGTCTCCTCGTGGCCGATCGACTTGAGCTCCCGATCTGGCACTACGGCTCGCCCGTCGCGGCCCCACGCCAGCGAGTGCACCATCTCCCCCGCCGACTTGCCGAGCGCGGCGACAACTGCAGTCTCGGGCAGCGCCGCAAGCTGGCCTACCGTCGTCACGCCAACCTTGTGCAGCCGCTCGCTGCTGGCCGGGCCGACACCCCAGAGGGCTCCAACCGGCATCGGCCAAATGAAGTCGAGCACCTCTTCCTCGGTCACCACGACAACCCCGGGCCCGGGCGACGGCCCGCGCCGGGATGCTCGCGGCTTGGCCGCCTTCGACGCCAACTTGGCAACGAGCTTGTTGGGCCCCGCTCCCACCGAGCAGGTGAGGCCGAGCTCAGCGGACACACGCTCACGTACCTGAGCAGCCATCTCTGGCGGTGTGCCGAATAGGCTCGCGCCCCCGCTCACGTCGAGAAAGGCTTCGTCCAGCCCGATGCCTTCCACCAGCGGCGTAAAGGTCTGCAACACGGCGTGGAGAAGCTCGCTGTAGCGCTGGTACAGCTCGAAGCGGGCGGGGAGGAACACCAGCTGCGGGCAGAGCCGGCGGGCCTCCCGGCCGGGCATAGCCGAGCGGGCCCCGAACCCGCGCGCCTCGTAGCTCGCAGAGGCAACCACGCCTCGGGGGCCGGTCCCGCCCACTACCACCGGCTTGCCGGCCAGGGAGGGGTCCTCCTTCACCTCGACTGCCGCAAAGAAGGCGTCCATGTCGACGTGCAGGACCCAGCGCGTGCTCAACCGAGGACCACCTTGCGGAACGCTTCGGCATAGCGCACTCCGGCATCCTGGCCAGCCTCCTCGGCGCGCTGGCCAACCACACTGCGGAGCCACTCGCCCCCCTCGCCGATCTGGGACACGTGGCATGCGAGCGCGGCAGCCTTGGTGTCTATCGTCTCGGTGATGTCCACCCAGGTGTCCGGCTCCAGCGTCCCCGAAAGGTAGAGCAATGGGACCTGGTGCGCCGGCCCCAAGGCCGGGAAGTAGTGGGGGTTGGCGGCCGCCGGTGATACCGCGTCGAGCACCGCCCAACCAACCATCCGATGGTCCCTGTGGTTGACGTAGTTGGAGCCGAACAAGACCGCCGTGGGATCGGGGGCTAACACTGCATCCGGCCGCAGTTCGCGCACCAGGGCGACAATGCGAGCCCTTAGCTCGGCGCCGTCTTCCAGCTCGCCGTCGGGGTAACCGAACCAGTGGTGGGCTCTCACCCCGAGCACCTGCCCCGCAGCCTCGACCTCCCGATACCGCTCCCGCACCAGTTGGCCCTCGTCGGTCGCCGGGTCCTGGGAACCTTTGCCACCGTCGCAGCAGAGGCACACGTGCACCTCGCTGCCCGCCGCCGCCCACCGTGCGAGAGTGCCGCCGCACGACACGTCCGGGTCATCGGGGTGCGCGTAGATCGCCAGGGCCCGCCGAGGTACCGGACCGAGACCTTGCCCGGGCCTGTCGTCGCCGGCATCGAGGCTCACGGCCCAACGCTAACCGAGGCCTGTGACCGGAACTAACCCTGACCCGCTAGCAATACCGCTGCCGCCCTCGTGATAGAAGGGTGGGGTGAACGAACCCGCCGCCCCCTCTGTCCCGGAGGACCTCCTCGACGAGCTGCAACATATCGCCCAGCAAGTGGCGACCGGGGCTGCTCAGGTACTCCGTCAGTTCTCGCCGGCCCTGCTGAGAGAAGTCTCGACCAAATCGTCGCCGACCGACCTCGTTTCGGAAGCCGACAGGGCATCGGAGGCGTACATCGTGTCAGAGCTGCGGTCAGCCCGGCCTTCTGATTCGTTCGTCGGCGAGGAGGGCACCTCCTACAACGGGAATTCGCGGGTGTCATGGGTGGCCGACCCGCTCGACGGGACCACAAATTTCTTCTTTGGCGTGCCTGCTTTTTCGGTTTCCCTCGCAGCTCAGTACGACGGCCGCTCGGTCGTGGGCGTCGTCGTGGATGTGAGCACGCAGGAAACCTGGACGGCCGCGGTCGGTCGCGGCGCCTGGTGCAACGGGTCCCCCTGCCACGTAGCTAGCGGGCGGAGCGCCCTGCCCACGGCTCTGGTGGCAACGGGCTTCAGCTACGTCCCCGAGCGGAGGGCAGAACAGGCGGCGGTCCTGCGTTACCTCCTGCCTGCTGTCCGCGATATCCGCAGGTTCGGGTCTGCAGCGCTCGACCTGTGCTGGGTAGCAGCAGGCCGTTTGGACGGGTACTACGAATCAGGCCTGAACGCCTGGGACTGGGCCGCCGGCAGTGTCATATGCGAGGAGGCCGGCGGGGAACTGACCATGCTGCCGGGCAACATCTTGTTGGCCACGACGCCAGAGCTGACCGGCCCGCTCGTACGGCTTCTCACTGATGCCCAAACTGCTGCCGCAATCGAGGGACCGGGCGGCAGCCCTGCGGGCCCTCCGCAGCGCAGCTGAGAGGCCCAGCCGCTAGCCGAAGAACGGCTTGGCTACATCCTCGTAAAACTCCCGCGGGACAAGCTTGGGTTCAGAAACGGCATCGTTGAGTGCAACGCGCACGATCTTGTCCGCCTGCAGAGCGACCATCGTCCCGATCCCGCCGTTGTGGACCGCGTCGATCGCGGCGATCCCAAAGCGAGTGGCGAGCACCCGGTCAAAGGCGGTAGGGGCACCGCCGCGCTGGATGTGGCCTAGGACGGCGACCCTCGTCTCGAGCCCTGTACGTTGCTCTATCTCTGCAGCCAGAGCGTTGCCGACACCGCCCAGGCGAACGTGGCCGAACTGGTCGACTTCGGAGGAAGTCGTGCTGAATGACCCCTCCTTCGGCGTGGCACCTTCGGCGACAACGACAATCGCGGCATGCCGGCCCTGAGCAGTGAGCGATTTCACATTGGCGCAGACTGCCTCCACGTCGAACGGCTCCTCGGGTATCAAGATGTCGACCGCTCCGCCAGCGATCCCGGCGTAGAGGGAGATCCAGCCCGCGTGGCGCCCCATCACTTCACAAACGATGACCCGGCCGTGGGATTCCGCCGTCGTGCGGAGCCGGTCGATAGCCTCCGTTGCGATCTGGACGGCCGTATGGAAACCGAAAGTCACCTCGGTAGCAGACAGGTCGTTGTCGATCGTCTTGGGGACCCCGACGGCTGAAACTCCTTCAGCAAGCAACTTGTTTGCCACTCCCAAGGTGTCGTCGCCGCCGATCGCCACAAGGGCATCCACTTGCTGGTCTTTCAGAGTTGCGAGCACCTTGTCGACGCCACCTTCCACCTTGTAGGGGTTGGTGCGGCTCGTGCCGAGGATCGTGCCTCCCTTGTCCAGGATGTTGCGGCACGTCTCCCAGTCAAGAGGCATCGTGGTGTTTTCGATCAGGCCACGCCAGCCGTCCATGAAACCAATAAACTGGTCCCCGTAATTCGTTTCTCCCTTGCGGACGACAGCCCTGATAACAGCGTTGAGGCCCGGGCAATCGCCTCCACCTGTCAGCATGCCTATACGCACGGAGAAACCCTCCTTTTGTCGTTGCCTTGGCTCAAAGCTAGCCGGAAAGGTAAGCGCTTGCCTAGTCGGGCGCCCTGGTTGCTCCCGTTTTAGGCGTCGTGACCTTAGTAAGCAGCCCCGCCTCTCGCTGGAAGTCCCCCGCGTCGGTGAAATCCTTGTAGACACTGGCAAAGCGGAGGTACGCGACATGGTCCCGGCCCCGCAAGGCCTCGAGGACCGCGAGGCCAACCTGTTGGCTGCCCACCTCGGGGCCTTCGAGGCGCAAACCTTCCTCGATCTCAACAGCGATCTGCTCGAGCGCGCTAAGCGGGAGCGGCCGGTTCTTGGCGGCGGCCTTCATGCCTGCGATGAGCTTGGCGCGCTCGAAGGGCTCTCGATGACCCGACCTCTTCACCACGACAAAGGGCACTTCCTCGAGCCGCTCGTAGGTAGTGAAGCGGCGGCCACAAGCAAGGCACTCCCGGCGACGCCTAATGGCTGCACCGTCTTCTGACGTGCGCGAGTCGATAACCCGGTCTTCGGCTCCTGAACAGCGTGGGCATCGCACCAACGCCGACCCTACAACCCACGTGCCAGCACCTGCTGCCGGCAAGCCGTCTCAGCGCGGCGAGCTCACGTAGACGCTAGTGCTGCCTCCAGGAACGACCAAGCGCTCGCCGGGTTGGAGCACACCGCCGCCGATCTCGGATTCCAAATTGGCGACCAAGGGCCTCGGGTCACCGCCTCGGCTGTACGCCACAGCGATCGACCAGATGGTGTCCCCGGGCCTAGCAACATAGACCTGCCCACACGAGCCGGCAGTCTGGCCCTCACCTGGCACACCGCCCGACAAGCATTGACGGCTCTGCGGCGCTTGGGCGCCTGCCACCGAGACGAGCCTGCCGGTCGCCAACCACGCCAGCGCCCCCAAGCCCACGATCACCGATAACGCAATCGCACGGCGCCAAAAAAATGTCTGGGGCCTGCGCCGCACCACCGAGCCCGGTCTACCGACCGGGTAGGGGACTTCCTGCGGGACAAGTTGAAGGCGCCGCCGCTCCCCCGACGGACTGCGACCCTCTCCGGCGAGCCCGCCCACCGGCTCTTGTTGCTGCTCTGCCTCATCTTCTTCGGCCCATCTCAGCGCTAACATCGCATGCCTCCCGCTAAGGGCGTCACAAACGTACGTTCGTAACGCTACCAGATCTACACGAACAAGTGTTCGTCGCCCGGATGATAGCGGCGGCCTGTGACGAATAGAACATATGTTTGACTAGCGTGGCCTACCGGGCTATGCTGCTGAGCAAGACAAAGGCACGCCAGGGGACCGGCGTAACGCGGCCAGGCCGCAACCCCACGAGGGAGGCAAGCAATATGAGCGAAACTCTGTTGACAGGAAAGCGCAGAGAGATCCTCGATTTCATCGCCGGGCAGGTGCGAGAGCGGGGCTACCCACCCTCGGTACGCGAGATCGGCTCGGCCGTCGGCCTCGCCTCGACGTCGACCGTGCAGGCCCATCTCAACACCCTTCAGAAGCAGGGTTACCTACGGCGTGACCCGACCAAGCCGCGCGCCCTCGAGGTGCGCTATGACGCCACGTCGGGTGCCGCGATCGAGAGCCGCCGGGCACGCCTCGTGCCCCTCGTTGGAGACATCGCCGCCGGCACCAACGTCCTCGCCCAGGAGAGTGTCGAGGAGTTGCTGCCCCTCCCAGAAAACTTCACTGGCGGGGGCAACCTTTTCATGCTGAGAGTGCGCGGTGACTCGATGATCGAAGCAGGGATCCTGGACGGTGACTACGTGGTCGTCCGCCAACAGCCTGAGGCCAACGCCGGGGAGATCGTGGCGGCCGGTATACCCGGCGGGGAAGCAACGATCAAAACGTTTTCCCGCCGTGGGGACCAGGTCGTGCTGCTCCCAGCCAACCCCACCATGGGACCGATGGTGTTCCCGGCGTCAGAGGTGACCATATTCGGCAAGGTGGTTACCGTTTTGCGCCGGCTCTAGAGGTAGTCACCGAGCCCTATAGCTAGCTAAATCGCGCGGTGGGCGAATGTCATTCGCCGAGCAAGCGACCAAGGACCTCGCGTGCCTCGTCGAGCGACTCGCGAGTGATCATTTCGCCCGCTGTGTGCGCCAGCTCGGGGTCCCCGGGGCCGAAGTTAGCCGCCGGGATGCCGCGTTCCGCGAAAAAGGCCACATCCGTCCAGCCCAATTTGCCCGATACCGGACCGCTCGCGGCCCTTACCAGGCGAGCGAGGAACGGATGGCTAAGTGACGGGGGGGCCGAGGGAGCGCTGTCGGCCACCGTGAAAGAATCCTCGGCTTCCAACCAGGGGGCAACCATCTCTCTTAAGGCCTCGCCGGCTGCCGCGGCGTCGTGGTCCGGAGCAAAGCGGTAATTCAACTGGAGCACGACGCGATCAGGCAATACGTTGGACGCCACACCGCCGCTCACGCCGACTGCTTGGAGGGACTCGGTGTAGGTGCAACCGTCTATTTCAACCGCCCGCCCCGGCCAGCTCGCCACGCTCGCGAGCAACGGAGGGAGCCGGTGGATGGCGTTGCGCCCCGTCCACGGCCTAGCTACGTGTGCCCGCCGGCCAACCATGGCGACATCTGCCTTCAGGACTCCCTGGCAGCCAGCCTCCACCCGGGAGTTGGTCGGCTCGCACACGATCGCGGCACTGGCCTCGAGAAGGTCAGGCTCGGCGTTGGCCAACGCCAGGAGCCCGTTGTGCTCTCGAGCGATCTCCTCCGCCACGTAGAAGGCATAAGTCACGTCGCAGTTGGGCCGTCGCACGCTGGCAGCCAGGTCGAGCATGACAGCAAGACCCCCCTTCATATCGGTAGAACCGAGGCCCCACAATGTCGTCCCGTCGATCTTGGGTACCGCATTGCCGTTTGCCGGGACGGTGTCCAGGTGGCCAGCGAGCACGACCCGGTCGGCCAGGCCGAGGTCGGTACGAGCGACCACGTTGTCGCCGACGCGCACCACGTCCAGCCAGGCGTGACGG
>Ga0302325_10028669_pt1 | contig 11517 bp, 8 predicted proteins | sample Palsa_T0_2_FD_201948 | JGI IMG/M metagenome (GOLD analysis project Ga0302325, IMG submission 201948) | Peat permafrost microbial communities from Stordalen Mire near Abisko, Sweden - Palsa_T0_2 | ecosystem: Environmental > Terrestrial > Soil > Palsa > Peat permafrost | place: Sweden: Abisko... | reverse complement strand
GCAGAGCGGCCGCGGCCTGGGCGCGGACCTGCCGGAGGGACAGCTGCGGGTCCTTGACCGGCATCGGGGGCCGTGCCGCGTGCCGCTGGTACATCTCCCGCCGGTAACGCCGCCCGGCGGGCAGGCACAGCAGGACGGCGCGCCGGGCGTTGCCGCCGAAGACGGACACCGCCTCGGCGGGCAGGCCGCGCGGGATCTCCAGCCGGTGATGGGAGACCGCGATCAGGGGGGGCAGACCAAGTAAGCCCGAAAGGGGCAATGGCTGGTCAGCGGCTGTTCTTTAGCCCGCCGCCTTGACCGGGCCCCGCCCGGCAGCGCTCCTTACTCGTCGACGGGCAAGCCCGTTTCACGCATCCAGCTCTCGAGGTTCGCCCAGGCCTGCGGGTCGAGCCTGGCTGACAGATGCTGCCGTTGGGGGTTTGAGCATCGTGGTTTCGACGTGGCCGAGGTCTGCTGACCAGCGATTATGCGCGTTGGGCGGGCGGGTGCTGATCGCGACCACTAGCGCGTCGGCCTTGACGCCGCCAAGGCGAAGATGGCCGGGCTCGCGCGGTGCGCGAGAACCCGGCCATCTTCCGTAGCTATCGTCCCCGCCGTCCAGGATGGCGCTGGGGCAAGCCCTCAGAAGGGCCTGCCCCAGCTGCTTCTCAGGATCCGATCTCGGCGTCACGCCAGTTGAGTGGGTAGTCGATACGGGACGGGCCCTTCAGGAAGAAGCTCCGCCAAGCGAAGTAGGCGATGGCCCGCTTCCGGCGGCCGATGTTGGACCGCACCGTCTCGTAGATCGAGTCAAGACTGTCCGGTCCGGAGAACAGGTTCAGCGGGTCGTCGCCGGGCTCGTCGAGCAGTTCGAGCAGCTCTTGCTGGTGGTGCTGGACGGTCGACCCGGTGTCGGCTTCTTCCCGGGCCTTGCCGAGGGCGGCGAAGAGCGGGATGAGGAAGACATCCATCTCATTCACGGCCATCTCCCACTTGGTGTCCTCGTACCGCTCCTGGATCCGGCGGTTCAGTTCCAGGCAGGTCCACTTGAAGTCGTCGCGGCATGCTTCGCTGCCGACCTCGGTAATCCGGGTGCCGAACTTGTCGCTGGAGCCATCCCCCTCCTCAAGTACCAGATTGCGAGTCTTGACGTGGGGATCGCCGCTCACGTACGCCGTGATGCTGTCGATGAGGAGCTCATACCGGTAGTGCGCCGGCGCGCTGGGAGAGGTGGGGCCGTCCTTGGGGCGCCGTCCACGAGTGCGCGGCATCTCCTTCTCCTCGCGCTCCGTGAGCAACGTGATGCCCCACTGCTCGAACGTGGCTCGAACGTCACTTCGCGCGACTTCCAGCAGGTGCCTAGGGCTGACCTTCTGCTGCCCGACGTTGAGCACCATGAACAAGCGGAGCTTCTCGTCGCTGTCCAGGCCGCGCCATACCTGCTCCACCAGGGGCTGGCTGAGAAAGCGGTCCAGGTCTAGGGGCGTCTGGCCCTGGCCGTCCATCTCCTTCAGTTGGGCCTGGACCTCACGAGACGGCTTCTCGCCGTGCTCCAGCGCAAGCAGCCCTTCGGCAGCAACAGTGAGTACATGCGTGCGCTGAAGCCCATCCGCGATTTCGTACGCGCCGTCAGAGCTCTCGACGGTCACGATGGCGGGCAGAGTGCCGCCCCTCAGCAGATCACGCAGCATGCGCTTCTTGATCGCGTTCTTACTAATCTCGATCTTCGCCCGCTGGAAGGCCGAGTCCGGGATCTTCTCTGGAGTGATTGACCTGCTGGCGGGATCGTAGACACCGAACCTGGCGAGGTACTCACCCACCGTCTCCTGCCGCATGCTCCAGCTCGCCCTGGCGGTAGCGAGGTCTCGCGCGGGCGTGCCCAGCGCGGGCGTTTCTGGCTTGGCCATCGTCTCCTACTTCCTGTACAAGGATGAATCAGCTACAGCAGTCCGCTTCGAAGGAAGCGGCGCTAAATTAATCATAGCGCTACTTTTTGGTTAGCGCTACAAATATTCGAGCGGCAACCTGATAGATGCCGCTAACCCGGGCAAGCGGTCCACCGGATTCAGATGTCGCCGTCCGTTAGGGGATCGTCCACCGGACACCCTGCCGGGCGCCGCCGTGTCAATGTCCGAACTCGCCTGCACGAGCGACCTGGGATCTCAGGCACGCGTGCAGACGGCTTCGGGATTCGGTGTGTACCGAAGTCGCCTGCGCAACGGTCGCTTCTGTTCCGTACTCGTGTGCACGATGAGTCAGGCGACCACGGACGCTGAGGTGGTCTTCTCGTCGTGCTCGCGCAGCATGCGCATCACGGTGGCTGGCGACGGGTGCTGGCCTTTCTTCTTCCCGGTGGCGATGACAAGGCGGCCGGCGATGTCGCGCAGGCTCATCTCCTGGCCGCGCAGGTGCAGCGCGGCGGCGAGCATCGCCTCGTCGGTGACGGCGGCACCGCCGATGGCCTTGCCGCGGGCGCGGGCTGACTCGTGGCCCTCCAGGGTGCGGTCGCGGATGTATTCGCGTTCCATCCCTGAAAGGGCGGCGAGCACGGTGAACACCATGCCGGACGGGTCGTGCGAGCCCTGGAGCTCGCCGGTGAGGAACTCCAGGCCGATGCCGTCGGCGCGCAGCCGCTCGGCGAGCGCGGCGAGCTCGATGCCGCGGCCGAGCCGCTTGTGCTCGTGTACGACGATCGTGACCGCGGCCCCGGACGCCCTGATCTCCCGGGCCAGGGCGACGGCCTTGTCGAGCTCGGGGCGGGTGAGCGCGCGGGTGGAGACCTTCTCGGCGAAGATCCTCGTGACGCCGGCCGCGCGCAGCGAGTCGGCCTGGGTGTCGAGCGACTGGCGGGCAGTGGAGGCACGGGCGTACCCGATCCGCACGTGCCCCGCCGTCGCGGCGGCCGCCGCAGGGCGGGACAGCTCGGCCCAGGCCGATCCCGGCCTGCGTAGCGGCGGGACCGGGACGCTGAGGGCCTTCGCCAGGCGTGGAACGAGCCGGAACCGGGCGGTGTGGTACTGGGCTGCCACTTTCCCCCGGCCGGTCCGGCACGGCGACCCGGCCGGGGCGGCGCAGGAGGACATCGGGCAGTCGTTTGCCTCAACGCTCAGGAAGTCGTCGTCACTCACCCCAAGATCGTTTCATGTGGGTGTTTCATTCGTCCAGTCATTTGCAACGACTCATGAAACGGCAGTGCTCCAGGTGGCAGACGCCCGGTGCCCTGTTTCACAGGTGACCGCCTATGAAACAGACCCGGCCTGCTCCAGGAAAGGCAAGATTCGTCACTGCTCTGTTTCTTCGGGCTGGTCACCGGTCTTGAGACCGGGCCGATTGTCTAGCCAGCCCGCGAGGTGACGATGAGCGCGATCAGCACCAGCAGTTCGATGGCCAGGCTCCGGACCTCCGCCGGGGACCAGCCTGCCTGGATTGTGACGGTGAGGACTGCGCCCACCATGGTGGGCCAGTGGTTGCGCCGGGGGCCGTTCGGGGTGGCCGTCTGAGGCAGGTTGCTCACGGGGTCCTCCTTGCTGCGATCCGCTTTGAAGTGCCTGGCCACAGCGTGAACCAATCATTCGTTCGGCTATAAGGCACCGGGAGCAAGTTGTGTGCTGCCGCTGGTCGGAGCGCTCCGGAAGGGCTATGTTCCGAAGGAAACCGAATGCCGGGGGGCCACCATGTTCGATCCGGAAGAGATCAGGGACCAGGCTGGCCTGATGGAGAAGCTCGGCCAGCTCCGCAAGCGCACGGGCCTTAGCCATGAGGCGCTGGCGAAGGAGGCGGGAGTTGGTGCGGCAACTGTCCACGAAACGATCAAGGGAAAGTCCTTCCCCCACTGGCTTACCTTTGAGGCTGTCGTTAAGGCGTGTTATAAGGTTCGCGGTGAAGCCGAAGCCTTCAACTCTGCGGAGTGGTGGGAGGCCTGGAACCGCGCTGATAAGCACCGGCTCAGGCAACCGGCATGCACCGGGCGCTGGCGCCGCATGGCAGAGGGCCCTGAGGCGGGGAGGCTGACGGCTCTCGCGGATGCCGGCTTCTCGCATCCCCTTGCGGTGAGCCCGCCGCCGTGGCGGGACGGGCAGGCATCGATCCGGGTCGGGGGGCTGGTGGGGTGTGCCCCGCTCGGCCCCGGCACGCCCGGGACCTCGGAGCTGCGGTCGCGTTTCCTGGAATTTCTCGCCGGGCAGCCGGTCAGCGACCTGGTGGGCGCCCTCACGAGCGCGGGCGGCCTCACGTGGAAGACGTACGCCGGCGAGGGCCGGATGACCCTTCAGGCCATCCTGTCCGGCGATGACCACGAGGCAGCCCCGGCTGCGGCAGCGCTGCTGAATCTGCCCGCGTCCGGCGCGGCCGGGCCCGGGTACGACGCGCAATACGCCGAGTTCGTGCTGTATGTAGAACCGCGATCCCCTGACGGCGGACCCGCCCCGGCCGCCAGCCTTGCAGCCTGGCTCAGGCGGTTCACCTTGGCGCTCGCCGTGCCGGCTGCCCTGGCCGGGTTCCTGGCCCGCGACATCGGACTTGCCACGCTCGACGACCCGCCCGCGCAGGCCGGGCTCTGGCTGACCGCCACGCAGCCGGGGATGCCCGAGCTGGTAGACGCCGCACAGCTGGAGGCCGTGCCGGGATCCACGCAGGTGAGTACGTTCACGGGCTACGTGCTCGCCGACCCGGCCGGCGAGCCCGCAGCGGCCGCCGCCCGGGAGCTGCTCACCCGAATGTGCGACCTGACGCTGCAGCTCGACGAATACGAGCCCTTCCTCGAAGCGCTTCTCCGCAGGGGAAGGCGGGTACCGGGACCCGACCTGTACCCGGAGCTCGGCGGGGGAGAGCCGGTTCCCGAGCCACCCGAACTGCGAGGGCCAAGGGCCCGGCAGGCGGTCGGCATCTCCCTCGGGACGACCAATTCCGTCATCGCCATCCTTGATGGTGGCGCCCCCGCGGTCATCCCTAATTCCGAGGGGTCACGGACCACGCCGTCTGTCGTTGCTTTCCACGAGCAAGGCCGTCTGTACGTTGGCGAGGCCGCCAAGGACTGGGCGATGACGGGCCGGACGATCCGCTCGGTGAAGTACCCCATGGGCACCCTGCGGACATTCGCCGACGACGGCCGGGACTTCACGCCGCAGCAGGTCAGCGCGCACGTCCTGGAGAAGCTCATATGGGACGCCGAGGACTACCTCATCGAGATCATCGCCAGCGCGGTGATCACCGTGCCCGCTTACTTCGATGACGTACAGCAGCAGGCCATCAGGGAAGCGGCCCGGATCGCGGGCCTGGGCGTACTGGAAATCATCAAGGAACCGGCCGCTGCGGCGTTCGCTTATCACCTGGACAAGCAGGAGGGTGCCACCATCTTGGTTTTCGACCTGGGCGGCAGCGCCCTCGAGGTATCCCTGCTCGAAGTCAGGGGTGGTGACGTGCAAATCAAGGCGACGCGCCGGGACGACGACCTGGGCGGGAACGACTGGGATCAGCGGATCGCGGACTGGCTGGCCCAGGACTTCAGGAACACCCACGGCACCGACCTGTCCAAGGACGAGTTGGCGCTCAAGTGGCTCCGGGAGTCGGCAGAGAAGGCCAAGATTGAGCTGTCTGGCGCGGCGGAAGCCCAGGTCACCCTGCCGTACCTCTGGCATGGCGTGGACAGTAGTCCGCTGCACTACTTTGACACCCGGATAGCCCGTGCCGAGTTCCAGCGGGTGACCTCGGACCTGCTGGACCGCTGCAAGGTAGCGTTCCGGCAGGTGATCGAGGACGCCAGGATCAGGATCGGCGGCATTGATCACATCGTCCTGGCAGGCGGCTCGAGCCAGATGCCCGCAGTGGCTGACCTGGTCAGGGAACTGACCGGCGGCAAGGAGCCGAACACGAGCATCGACCCCGGCGAGGTCGGGGCGATCGGCGCCAGCCTGCGAGCCGCTGCCCTCAAGTCACGCGGCCCCGGACGGAGAGCATAAGGAATGAGGAGGTCAAGGAGGAAAGCTCAGGATGCGCCGCCAGCTGGGAAGCATTTAGAGCATCCAATAGCAGCCGCTCATCCTCTCCTCAATCTTCTGACATCTGTCCAGACGACCCATCTCGGGCCTCCCCGGTCGTGGCCACGGCCCTCTCTGTGCCCACACCCAGGTTTCTGCGGAAGCCAGAACCGCCATGTGCACAGGACTCCGGACATCTGTGCAGGCGCCTTCGGAAACTGACACGCCGGAAAGACCGTCGGTGCACCTCACGGCGTCTCGTTTAGGGTGTACGGTGAATGTGTAACGGATAGGCGCCTTAAACGGACGGCGAGGCGACCGGATGGCGAACATCGGCTACGCAAGGTGCTCCACCCTGGCCCAGGACCTCACCGCCCAGCGCCAGGCACTGGCCGCACTCGGCGTTCCCGCCGACCGGGTCTACCTGGACAAGGGGCTCACCGGCGCCAGCCGCGCCCGGCCTGGCCTGGACCAGGCCCTGGCCGCCGTCCGGGAGGGCGACACCCTGGCCGTCACCAAGCTCGACCGGCTCGCCCGGTCGGTGCCCGACGCGCTGGACATCCTCGGCCAGCTGTCGTCCCGCGGCGTCCGGTTCGCGCTCGGCGGGTCGGTGTACGACTGGAACGACCCGTTCGCCCGGATGTTCCTGCAGATCCTCGCCGTGATCGCCGAGTTCGAGGCCAACCTGATCCGCCAGCGCACCCGTGAGGGCATGGCCATCGCCCGCCAGAACGGGAAACTCCGCGGCAAGCAGCCCGTCCTCAAGCCCGCCCAGGACCGCGAGATCCGCCGCATGCACGACAGCGGCGACTACAACGTCGCCGAGATCGCCGCCCTGTTCAGCGTCAGCAGGCCCACCGTGTACCGGTCCCTGGAGCGCACCACCAGCCTGCCCCCGCTCCCCGCCGACACCCGGCCCGCACCCGACATCGCCAAGTACGACCAGTTGCTCACCCGCCGGCCTGACTGAGGGAGGCCGACCCCGCGTGCGCGGAAAGATCATGCTGGGACAGCAGGTTCCGGTATCCCCCAGACTGAAATCCTCACTATCCGGCAGGAGGTTGGCAGTTGCTCGCAGCACCTACGCTGGCTGATGTTCTCCAGCGTGCAGAGGTCTACGGCAGCCCGCACCCGCTGCGCGACCGCCTGGTCTCCATCGTGTTCGCCGAGCCGGCGAGCCTGGTCATCAGCGACCTGGAGACCAACCGGGCGTTCTGGGATGAAATGACCGGTGAAAGCTGGGACCTGTTCTTCGCCGGCTACTACCAGTACGGAAGCCACGGCGACGCGCGGCCGCTTCAGGTAGACCGTCGGCCACGGCGGGAGGGTGCCTGGCGATTCAGCCCTCACCGATTCCACCAGTTTCTCGACGAGGTCGAGCACTCGATCGCTGAGGCTCAGCCCCGGCCTTCGTGGCGCTTCAGAGGAACCGCCGACCTGGTGAGCTTCATGGTGTACGGCGGTGACCCGGACTGGGCGAGCCTGCACGCGGTCGACCTGTGCGGCACGACAGCTCCGCAGGCGGGACGGCACCCGCTGGGCCAGGTCGTGGAAGGCCTGCGACGGTGGCAGGACGAAGACCCAGATCCCGCATACGCCCCCGGTGAGGCCCCGGAACTGGGTCCCTTTATCCCGCGAGCGGCACTTCGCCAGGCACTCCTATGGTCTGCCCTCGCCGCAGCCACAGGCATCATCGGCAACAGGGCAGACGACATTCTCAGCCACCTGCTCCATTAAAGCCAGGACCTGCGGGTCACTGAGGCGGCGCTCCGGTGTCCGGCGTCGGCTTGGCCTCGTGCTCCAAGGTCCAGCGCCCCCGTCCCTGCCGATGTCAGGAAACGAGCGCAGCTGCTCCATCTGCTCGTAGGAGAACATCCGCGCCGCCACCGCAACCACCCCCCACCACGCACGGGCAAAACCGTACTGACCGCGATCAGCGCCCGTCCGCCGAACGCACATGCACATACCGCTGTTCAGCGATATCCGACCAAAATTTCCCGCTCGCTACCCGGATCCTCAGTAGCGAAGAATCCGGCCCTCGGCCGCTGATCCTAACGCTCCGGCCGACACCGGCCCCTCGATGCCGCAGCGCAATCAGGCTGCAAGGGTGGGGGCGGTGAAGTCGACTTCCGCGAGGACGGGGTTGAACGCCTCGGGCTGGCGGGCGAGGTCGTCGGTGGCCCAGGTGCCGAACCGGCTGATGTGGGCGCGCAGGTAGGGGGACATCGCGCCGAGCTGGTCGGCGGTGATGAGCCAGCCCTCGGCGGCCAGGCTCCGGACGGCGTCCATGATGTCGATGGCGTTGTGGAAGATGACCAGGTTGGCAAGCAGGGTGTTGAGCTTGATCTGCTTTTCCTGCTCGGCCGGGTCGTTGCTGGCCAGGATGCCGTTGTTCCCGAATCCCAGCCAGTGGGAGAACCCGTTGTAGGACTCGACCTTGTTGGTCGCCGCGGTGATCCGCGCCCGCAGCTGGGGATCAGCCAGGTACCGGAGCAGCGCGACCGTCCTCACGCTGCGGCCGACCTCCCGGAACACCTTGTAGATGCGGTTCTTGCGGGAGTTCGAGCGCAGCCGGCGCATCAGCGTGGCGGAGCTGAGGCGGCCCTCGCTGATCGAGATCGCCACCTGCATGAGGTCCTGCCAGTGGCGCTCGATGAGCTTCCAGTCGATGACGTTGCGGCCCCGCTCGCCGAACAGCTCGTCGACATGCGGGTAGATGAGGTGCTCATCCGGCCGGAAGAAGATCAGGTCCTTGAAGTTGCGGATCCGGGGCATCAGGTCAAACCCGAACAAGGTGGCCAGGGCGAAGACCGGCGCCGACTGGCCCTGCGTATCCGCGTGCACGGTGGAGGGCTGGATGCCGGACTCGTTGGCCAGCAGGCCCTCGATCAGGTGGACCGCCTCCCAGACACCGCAGGGGATGAACCCTGGAGAACAGCGCGACGTACGTGTCTGAAATGTAGTGGTACGCGATGCCTCCGACTCCTCCGTACCTGATTGAGGTCTCGGCCAGGAGGTTGTCGATGTAGGTCTCGACCTGGGTGCCGTCGGCGGCGACTGTCGCCCCGTCGCCCCATGCCTTGACCACGTCGAGCTCGTTGAAGGCGTTGACCACGGTCGCGATTGCGGAGTTGAGCTTCTTCAGGTCGATGTGCCGGTTGCGGACCATCGACAGCTCGCGGGCCGATACCCCGGCGATGTGCCGGGCGGCCTCGTAGGGGCCGATGTTGGCCCCGCCGGTGAACACGGCCATGCAGTACCGGCCGAGGGGGTCGGAGATCTTCGGGTCCGATCCCGACGCCGGGCCGAAGTGATGGTGCCAGCCCAGCCAGTAGGCGGTACGGGCCGTGATCGACAGCAGCGACCGCTCCGGCATCCGCCGGGCGACCGCCTCCGCCAGCCGCTCTGCCGCCTTCGGGGTTCCCGCGCTCCGGCGGCGCTTGACGGACGGCGTGCCGTCCTCGCCGATGACCAGGTCGTCGTTATCCTCGTACCCGGCGTCCAGCGCGCCGGCCGCGTCCAGGTGGGCGTGCCGCAGCCGCGCGGTGAACCCGGCCGCCGTGGCGGGCAGGCCGACCCCGGCGCAGAACGCCTCCAGCAGCGGCTCGCACTCCTCCCACGGCAGCAGGTTCGCGCGCCAGTCGGCGTACTCCCCGGCCCCGGTGACCGCGATGTCCCCGGTGCGGAGCTCCTCGGCCAGGTAGGTGAACATCATCGCCTCGAAGTGCCGCCGCACCACCGTGCCCGGGTGGCGGTGGTCGGTGACCACGCGCCGCCAGTTCCCCGACGCGAACGCGATCCCCGAGTCTGCCGCGTCCTCGCCGCCGGCGGGCGGGGGCAGCGGGATGTGGTCGCGCCGCGCCGAGTGCCAGGCGCGGGCGTGCTCCAGGGCCGTCAGCACCGAGGCGTCGCTGGAGGTCGCCACCAGCTCGAGCTTGCCCGCCAGGTCGAACATGGTGGCGCGGTCCATGCGGAAGAACCGGTGAACCAGCACCTCGTAGTTGTCACCGTGGTAGGCCGACACTTCCTCGATGTCGGCCAGCTGGGCGGCGAACCCGCCGGCCTCCTCCACCGCGGCCACCGCGCGGGCCGGGCCCCCGCCCGGCTCTTCCGCGTCCGGGTCGAGGCTCTCCAGGACCGTGCGGTAGGTGCCGATCAGCTTCTCCGACACCACCCGCTGCCGGAGCCGGATCTCCTCCAGCTCTGCCTTCGCCCTCTTGACGATGGAGGAGACCCGCTTGCACAGCATCTCGGCCAGGTCGTCACGGGCCCGCATCCGGGCCGTGTGGGCCAGGCACGCCACCAGGGCAAGCCTCTTGACATCCCCGTACCGGGACAGCGTGTCGACGTCCTGGGCCGCGGCCTCTCCGGCGAAGTCCGTGACCTTCGACGGGGCGACGCCCTCCAGCCAGTACGCGGTGTCGCCGATCCCGTCGACCTCGTCCAGGTACTCGGCCTGCGCCCTGAACCGCGACCAGGTCGCCCTCTTGGCAGGCTTCTTCAACCGGTTGAACATCGACCTACCATCTGATGCCGCCGTGCTCAGCAGGCCCTGCGCCCGCAGGCGCCCCTCCGGCCCCATCCGGGCAAGAATGCCCGCGAAGATCGCCTCGTTGACCTCCGCCCGGATCGTTGTCGCCATGTCGTCAAGCGTGGAGTACCCCGGAAGCTCCAGCGAGGCCTCGATGATCCGCTCCAGCGCCACGTTGATCAGGTCCGGCGGGTGGTTCCGTACCAGCGCCGCCTCCCGGATCGAGGCCTCCGCCAGCGCCCGGGCCCGCCGCATGTCATAGGTCACGCCCTGCCGCTTGCGGACCTGGGCCCGGTGCCACTTCGCCGTCCGCGCCGCCCCGTGATCGGGCTCGGTCTCCGGGGCCAGCCCCGCGCAGTGCCGCACATGGTCGATGACGGCCGCGGGAACCTCCTCCCGCGCGCAGAACCGGGCCATCTTCTGGAAGCACTTCAGGTCAACCAGCAGCGCGAGCAGCGCCTCGGGGGTCTCAGTCCGCTCCCGTGCCCAAGCGGCCTCGTCCTCGGTCGTGGTGAAGAACACATGCAGTACCCGCGCCGTGGTGAACCGCCGGAACTGCGGATAGGCGGTGCGCTCGATCGACGTCAACCCGCTAGCCCCCCGCAACCCTGCCGAACCAGGACGCAAGCACAGTAACGACAGGCAATCAGTCACCACGGTGAACTTCACCGAACCGCAATCCGCCGACCCTGGCAGGTTGCGTCGCCCCGCTTCAACCCATTGCCCCTTTCGGGCTTACTTGGTCTGCCCCCATCAGCAGGCCCCCGGGCCGCAGCGCGGCGGCGAGCCGGGGCAGCACGGCGGGCAGGTCCATGTGGTGCAGGGCGCTGATGCTCGTGACCGCGTCATAGGCACCGGCGGGCAGGTCCGCGGTGCGAGCGTCGCCGAGCAGGCACGTCACGTTGGCCGGCACGATCCGCCGCGCTTCGGCGATCATGGCCGGCGACCGGTCGAGGGCGTCCACCCGGTCAGCCCGCTCGGCCAGCCGCGCGGCGAACCGGCCCGCGCCGCACCCCACGTCAAGCACCCGTC
>Ga0302325_10028668_pt1 | contig 11518 bp, 4 predicted proteins | sample Palsa_T0_2_FD_201948 | JGI IMG/M metagenome (GOLD analysis project Ga0302325, IMG submission 201948) | Peat permafrost microbial communities from Stordalen Mire near Abisko, Sweden - Palsa_T0_2 | ecosystem: Environmental > Terrestrial > Soil > Palsa > Peat permafrost | place: Sweden: Abisko... | reverse complement strand
CTAGTTTTAAAGCCTCTTATATAAGCATATAATTATTTTAAGATAGCTTTTATAATTAATTCTTTGCTAAAGGTTAAATTAATAAACTTAAGTATATTAAACTTTAAAGTTGCCCCTTTATTGAATGCTTTAGCGGGGGGGTTATATTGCAAATTAATAATTATAAGTTGCAAATCGTTTATATAAGATAAAGAAAAGCTACTTAGCCTTATATTTAATATTAAAGAATATGCTATATTAACGTTTTAAGCTATATTAAAATTATACTAATTTAAAATTAAAAATAAAATTTAAAGTATTAACTTATAATTTGTGTTTAATAAATTATTTAAGCTTTTAAAATACTAAAAAACGTTAAAAGTAATAAAGACGTTATAAGCGATAAAGATTATAAAAATAACAAATTTAGCGGAATATATTATTTAATAAAGCATTTAAGTTTTCGGGATACTAAAAAACATTAAAAGTAATAAAGACGCTATAAGCAATAAAGATTATAAAAACGATAAATCCGGCGGAATAATAAAAAAAAAAAGAAATTTTATTAACAATTATACTAAAATAAAGAAAGGCTTTAGTAATGCTATAGCACTTAGCTACTAAGCTACTTGCTATTAGCTAAATTGTCTTAAGAAATGTCCTTAAAATGCTTATTACTAAAATTATCCCGAGAAATTTCCTTAAAATGTCCTTAAAATGCTTATTACTAAAATTATCCCGAGAAATATCCTTAAAATGTCCTTAAAATGCTTATTACTAAAATTGCCCTAAAAAATGTCTTTAAAATGTCCTTAAAATGCTTATTACTAAAATTGCCCTAAAAAATGTCCTTAAAATGCTTATTACTAAAACTGTTTTAAGAAATATCCTTATAATGCTTACTATTAAAACTATTTTGAGAAATATCTTTAATATGCTTGCTACTTAAATTGCTTAAGAAAATATCTTTAATATGCTTAAAGTATATAGTTTAATTTTAATAACCCGGAGCATTACTTGCATTTTGCGACTTTATTTGCCTTTTTTGCCCTTAGCTTTAGCTTTCTCGTCTCCGACTAATTTAAACGCTATTGCCTTGCCTTTATATAACCACGTTATTATTCTTATTATTAAATCGATTTCTTATTTAACTTTTAACTAATTAAATCGATTTCTTTATCGAACTTGCTTAAGTATAAGATAGCAAGGTATATTATAATCTTTATAACTTTAGCGTGTAAGTATTAAGTTTCCTTTTATATTTGCAAGTTGCTAAGCGTTATAAATTTGCTACTTTATATACTTATACTTTTACTAAATCTCTTTAATAAAATAGCCTTAATTTAATAATATTTAAATCTTTATATAGTCGCTATTAGTAAGGGGGATATAAGTTTTAAAGGGTATAAAAGTCTTATAAAAGAGGAAGTAATATTATAAACGTAGTTTATTATAAGATAGCTAAGATATAGTTATTACTTTAGTCGATAATAAGGTTAATAGCTACTTAAAGGGTATAATATAAGCTTATATATATATTAAAAGTTAAAGTCGGAGTTAATAGTATATTAGCAAATCTTTTAAGTAATAAGGATAATATTACTTTAAAGCTAATAAGCTAAAGGTATATTGCTTATAATAGTAGCGTTAAAATCGGAGTATTATCGGGTTATTGTATTAGCCCGAATAAAGAATACGTGTTAAGTTATTATATTAGCTCAAATAAAGAATATATATATAAGAGTTTTAAAGACTAACTCTTTTTATATAGTTTTATTACACTTATAATGCATTAGTATATTTAGCAAGATAATAATAAGAGATTATAGTATATATTCTTGCGTTATAAGCTTATCCTCTTAAGAGTTTAGGATTTTGTTATACTTGTAATTCATTTATATATTCGGCAAGATAATAATAAGAGATTATAAAGCAAATTCTTGTATTATAAGCTTATCCTCTTAAAAGTTTAAGATTTTTTTATACTTATAATATATTTATATATTTAATAAGATAATAATAAGAGATTATAAAGCGGATTTTTGCATTACAAGCTTATCCTTTTAAGAGTTTAAGATTTTGTTATACTTGTAATATATTTGTGTATTTAGCAAGATAATAATAAGAAACTATAAAGCAGATTCTTGCGTTATAAGCTTGTCCTCTTAAAAGTTTAAAATTTTAAAAACAAATATTAAAACTAGAAATTAAAGGGTATATTTTTGCTAAAAGTATAATATTTTTAATAAATTAAAAATACTTATTATAATATAAAAATAAAAGGATAAATAATAATATATGCTTATAAAAGGTAGCGCTTTTCTTATTATTATTTTTGTTTTAGTCGCTTACTTTTCTTTATTAGCGAAATTAAAGCTTTCTTATAATAACTTAATTTAATTTTTTCTTCTTTTCTTCCTTTTTATTTAATATTTCTTTATTTAATATCTTTATACTTAACTTTATCTTATTAAACTTTTAAATAGCTATTATATCGACATTATCTTTTTATATATTTATTTGGCTAAACTCTATATTACTTTTTATAAATAGCTAGCAAATAATTAAAGCAAAGAGCTAATAAGGTAAGAAGACTTAAAGTAAGCACTAAAGTATATACTTTTATTACTAAACTTTGCATTTAAAAACTAATCCTTCTTTAATATACTTAAAGCACAAATTAATTGCATAGCTAAATGCCTTAAAATAAGAGTATTTTTAATTACACTTTGCAAATATATTATAATACAAGTTATTCCCTTATTATTAGATATATATATTTAATTTATTACATATAATAAGAATAAGTAATAACTAAATAATTAAAGCCTTTTAAGTATAATGCAAGATACTTTAAGATTATTTATATTAAAACCCCGCTTGTCCTATTAACGTTTAAATAACTTAAAAACTTACTTATCTTACTAATATTTATATAGCTTAATATCCTTTTCTTATTTAAGCGCTAAAGTTTTATTAAGTTATAAAGCAATTGCCCGACTTAATAATAATATATATAACTAATCTTAAAAGAGTAATAAGGGCTTAAGCGGGATACACTTATAAAGTAATATTAAAGCTTAAAGCAAGCGCAAAGATTTAATAGCAATAAGTTAAATAAAAAGTATATAACGCGAGATTACTCTTGCTTTCTTTTTAACTTTTATATTATAAGTTACCGGGGAATTAGGCTTTAAATAGTTACTTTAGCTTAAAGATAATAGATATGCACTTGAAAAGATTATTATTAATTATTAAAAGTTAATAAAAGACTAGTAAAAGAAGGACGGGTTTAATTTGTATCCCTTAAATGAAGTTATAGCCTAAAAAGTAAACGCTTTAAGTAATGTTTAAGTCTTTAAAATTATACTAATCTTATATAAATACGCAATTATATTTCCGAAAAACGTTTATAACTTATCTAAATAATTCGATTTATAATATAGCTTAAGTTTGCTAATTACTTAAACTGATTAGACGAGACAAGGAAAGATGCATTTTAAATTTAATTGCTAAAAGACTATAGCATTCTTTTATTAAACTTAAATCAAATAAGTAAATTTAATTAATTTAATTACTTATTAATATTAAATAGCCTAAATACCAAAAATGGACTAGCAACATTATTATAAAGTGTCTTGTAATATTCTTTTAATTTCTAGGCACATGGGCATTAAGCTTTTATATAGCTATAAAAGAATAATAAAATCTAATTCTTGCGTATACTATTATAATAGTTTATAGCATAATCCTTTATGCTATAAAAGCTAAGGCTCGAGGGGGCAAATTATAATAATTAGATTTTATATTAGATTATAGTAAGTATTTTACTTAATAATTTATTTAAAAAGATTATATTAATATTATTACCTTATCTTTAAATAGTGTTTTTTAAAGTAAAAAATAGCTAGTATAACATATTAAGTATAAAGCAGTTAGCGCTTTGCTATCTTCTTATAAAGAAGGCTTAAAAACTTGTTAAAGTAAACAAAGATCTTACAAATTTTACACTTATCCCGAATAAATAAGATAATATATTAAATAATTTATTTAATAATCCCGACTTTAAAGATATATATTATCTTATTCCTTTAAAAAAAATTTAAGCTAATTATATATAATAAAATAGTCCCGCAAGAGCTAATAAACTCCTTATTTGCTATAATAATAAGCACTTTAACACGCTAATTCTTTTTAAGATTATAAAGATTATATTGCATTTAATATTGCGCTAAGTTAAGTAAATAGTAATAAAGAGGCATTTAATATTAATCTTTAAAAATCCTTCTTTAGCAAGTTATTCCTTTATTATAAATAAGAGTATAATATTATTAACTAATCCGGTTATTTACAAATCTTAATTAAAATAGCAATAATAATAGTAATAATAATAATAGCTTTCCCTCGATTAAAAATGTAATACTAATAACTAAAAAGAGAGCTTATCCGGAGGTAGCTTAAAGTAGCGCAATAAGCTTAAAGAAAAGGAAGATATACCTTAACTCGTCTTAAACCGGCTATAAAGTTATAAAGAAGTTAACATATAAGCTTTTTCCGAATTATAATTTTATTAAATTTGCTTTAATATATATTATAATAATAAAAAGTATATAAAAGATTTTAGTTTAATTTAATAATAGCAAAGACGAATTCCTTAAAAAAGTCCTTATTACTTGCAAATAAATCGAATTTATAATAATAGCAAATAAATATATAAGAGATATACTATCTTAGTTAAAGCTTAAAGACTAAGAAAAATTTAAAAGGAGGGCAAAAAGGATTATAATATGCAATAACGCAAACTTTATAAAGATGCTATAATAAGTAAAAAGTTTTAATTAGCTATATATATAAGTTTATAATATTATTAGTCAATTTCCTAATAACTTAAATAAGGATAATAATAGTTAAAGGGCAGCTTAAGTCGAGGCTACTTTTTATAAAGGACACTTTAGCAAGTTATTTTAGCAAGGCGTTTTAGTAAGGCGGGTTTCGAGGCCACTTTTTATAAAGGACACTTTTGTAAGGCGTTTTAGTAGGGCGTTTTAGCAAGGCAGCTTATATAAAGTTATATTTTCGCAATATTAAAGCAGTTTTATAAATTATTTCCCTATAAGCTTTTATAGAGGATATAACTAAATTAAAACTCTTAGTCTTATAAATACTATATAGCATATATGCACTTATGTTTTAAAGGGGCTAGCTAGCATTAGATATCCTAATTGGGGTCTAATTAGCATTAGTATAATAGTTATTATCTTTGTATATAATATAATTGCTGCGTATAATATAATTGCTATATATAATATAATTGCTATATATAATATAATTGCTATATATAATATAATTGCTATATATAATATAATTGCTATATATAATATAATTGCTATATATAGCTCGATTATTATCGGTATAAGCTTATAACTATAAATTACTACTCTTGCACTTTGTTCGTGTGATCTAAAAGGTGCTAATAGCAATTAATTGGCACTTAATGTCGAAAATTTAATGCTAAATTTTTGGATATGCAAAAATGGCACCGTTGGCACGTCGTTAGCACCGTTAGCACGTCATTAGCACTATTAGCAGGTCGTTGGCACGTTTTTTTTTCCTAATAATAAAGCGGCTTAAAATTTATATTAAATTAATAATAAACTTTTAAATCTTTTCTTTATTAATATTATATTAAAAAGAGTATATTTTATAATTAAATATATAATAAAAAAATATTCTTTTTATAAACTGCATCTATGGTTTTTTTAATTCCAAATTAAATCTAAAGCCCTTGCTTATTTAATGGCTTGAAAACCAAACCCCGGCCTTATATTTTCAAAGGCCTTGCATTTCCAAGTCTTTTAATCTTAGCGTCTCCACTCTTTTTCCAAAAGACTCGCGTAAAAACATTAAATACCTGCGACTATCTAACATTTTTGTACATCTTGCTTCCTTTTCAATCATCTTTCTTTTCAATCAACTACATTCGCGACCTTTTTCGTTTATTTGCTCACTCTTATGTCTCAAATCCTACCTTTAGCCGGATATTAAGGCAATATAATCATAAACACTATCGGTGTTGTTGAGAACTTGCAACAGTTTACCCTTCAACGAGACTCTGCCCAGGACGCAGCAAAGCGTCGTGTGCAGACGAACCTATTCCCAAATTCAAATGTCGAGTATGACGAATTTCGGTTGCAAATACAAGCAGATTCTGGCCCGATAGCTGAGAAGTTTGCTAAAGCCACAAGGGGCAATCTTCGAGTTATTTGTAAAAAGGTCGAAAGATAGCAAGAACATATCTCTTCCACGCCCTCCATTCTCGCTGACCACTATTACGAACCTAGCACCGATGGTCCGTGTTTTTAGTGTATAACCGAGTCGCACACTTAATAAAAAACAACTATTCAAAATACCTCCTACTACCCCACCACTCGATTTTAACCATAAACCTAGCTATGAGATCCCTACGAAGTATAAGGAGGCTATTCATCAGTTATACGGCTTTGCAAAGATACTAAATAAGGGGCTTATAGAGCGTTATTACCTTAGGTGCATAACAATCATCAAAATCCTTGAGTATAAAAAGCCAGAGCATGTATAACGAAAGAGAGGATCGGCCACCATTTTCTCTAATTTAAAGATTGTCACGCTTTTGACCCCTGTACGCTCAGGCACTTAATGCGCTAAGCTCTCCACCTGTATTTAATCTTCAGTGTCCCCCTATTTACTTAAAAAGCAAGCGTCACTTCTTTATATTCTCAAGCTCTTTATTAAAGATATAATACTATTACTACACTCAATTATATAATTGAAAAGCTTGTATATAATAAAGATTAATAAGATAATCGAATATCTATTTATTTTATAAAATACTTATAAGTTAGATTAGACCTATTTATACGCCGAGTTGAATCTTCCTTATACACCTATAATGCTTATAAAGCGCCTTAAGTAAAGAGGCTATTTTCAATATACTATATATTAAAAGCCCTATCTTATAGTTATATAAGTTCTTTCTCGATTTATATAGGCTATTATATACATATTTTAAACAATAGAATAATTAAAGGTCCTTTGGTTAGACAAGGTTATATTTTTAGTTAATAAAAAGACTTTAAAATAAAAGATAATAAGGAAGAGGAGAGAGAGAACCTATAAGACCTATATATAACATTAGTTTTATTAAGGCTATATAACTACTATTAGTGCCTAGGGAGTAAATAGATATAGTTATAAGAGTCCTTTAATATTTATTATTAATATAAACAAATTAAATATATTAAAACAGGTCGACTACCTTTTATAGGTTCTTAAGCCATATATCCGTTTAATTTTTAAGGCTTTTATTATAATAATATACCAACTTTGCCTATCCATTAAGCCTTTATTTATAGAAGATAGAAACTTTATATATAGTTATAAATTAACTTAAAACTATTATATTAGGTTCTATATAAAGTATAATATTATATTAATACTCTATTCTTTTATATCTCCTAATATAAACCTAATTAAAAAGTGTTAAAGGTATATTAATCCCGCCTTATATAAACGCTGAAAACAATCAATTATTATAACTAAGATATAATAAATAGTTATAAAAGAATAAAAACATATATTATAGAAATAGGTTAATTAATTAATTTTAAAGTAGGAATATTAGATTTAGGTATTAATAGAGCGCTATAAATAGTCTACTCCTAATTAAAATCTGATTTTATATATAGAATTAATAGGTTTATATAAAGTAAGGCCTAAAAATACAGGCTATTAATACTAGGTTTATAAGTTAATAAACTAAGAAATAAAGGCGTTAATAAGCCTATTATTCGCATTTGTTATAAATATGCCTCTTTTTATAATAAAGATGTTTATTGCTTTAAATCTGTATAAATATTAATAATGCTATTAATTTTTATAAAGATAACTCTTAAAAGTCTAAATTCCTTAATATAAATAGGGAAATTAGGTTTAAATAAGACTATAAGTAATATATTCTTAGAGATTTTCTTTAGGTATATATAAGTAAAAAAGGCAATAGGCTTAATTAATACCTTAATAAACATAGCTTAGAGTCTAGTTATAAGTCTATTATTCTTAAAGTTAAATAATATATAATTACTTTTAAAGGCGTTCTATTTCTTATATTTTTTTATATAAGTGGCTAATAAATATATATAATATTTAAAGAAGGATAATTAAGTAAATCTTAATTTAGAAACCTTTTATAATCTTGAGATTATTAATAATGTCTTTATTCTTAAAAGCGGCGATCTACTTAATAATCTTATTTTTATACTTCTTCTTTTCTTTTTTCCCTTTAATAAAAGGTTCTTTAGGTTATAATTTAAATATTATAGGATTTAATATAATAAAAGCAAAAGCAGAGGAAAAAGAAAAGGGCTTAGAATATTATAATAGGGGAACTAGGTAATAGGAAAAGGGGTAATAATTATATAACCTAATTCCTATATATATATTACTTTATACCTTACTCTCCTTTAAAGAACTATAATATATATAAAGGGCGACTCTTTTTTAAAGTTTTATTCCTTCTTATTTTAAGGTTTCATAAGTAGTCCTTATTTCCTTATTATAAACCAATGTATAAAGATATATTAATTATAAGTATATATTTATAATTAATAGACTTAATAGTATTTATAATATTAGTTTTAATTATATAATTTATTTGTTTAAGTATAAACAACCACGCCTATTTTGGCTTATAATAACCTTAATTTTAAGTTATAACCTTAATATTATTAAACAAACTTCTTTTATTCTTCTTTTATTTAAGTATAATAAGCGACCTTAAATATTAATTAATTATAATATATAGCGTTTAAATTAAAGTTAAAATAGAGTTGTTAATTAGTATTCTTTTCTTTATTATATTGCTTTTATTATATTATTAAAGCGCTAAACCTATTAATATTAACACTTATTAATGCCTATTATTAAATTAATCGATTTGATAAGCAGTTTTACAAAAAGGTTTGGCCTATATAAGAGATATAAAAAGGCGCTTTATAATAAAGGGCTAATATAAATACATAATTAATTAAAATATAGTCTTTTATTAAAAAGCACTTTAATTAGCTATGCCTAAGCCAATTAAATCGCTTACATTCTAGACTTTTATTAAAAGACCCGCCTTATATAAAAGGTAGGTTTATTTAATATTAAAATAATATCTTTTTAATATAAAATTATAAAAAGAATAATTTTAATATTTATTATTAAGTTATTAATTTTTAAATGTTGTTTTATTTAATTAATTATTATTTAAATATTAAATTCTATTTAGAAATAATATAAAACTTATGAAGATAATATATTAAATTATATAAAAACATTATAAAAGTAAATAAAAGGCTATGTATAATAACTTATTTAATTAATAAAAGTTATAATTGTTACGGTTCTGCGCTGGCACGTGCAGCGCTAACCTTAATCAGGCTAGGGTTAGCGAACCTAGGATATTTAAGCATGCAATGCTTCATGTTTCCTACTTCCTTCCTTAGCTTTGTATAGTCGTAATTGAGACCCTTCTACCTTTGCCTTCTCTTCTAGGCCCAGACGCTGGCGCTCGTGACAATAATTAAAGAAAAGTTTATATTTTATTATTTTATATTTTATTAAAAGGTGTATTAATTAATATATTAAATTCTTTATATTTTATTAAAAATTAGTCTTTATATAATAGTAAATAATAATTTAATTATTTTATTTAAAAGCTATTTAAATAATAATAATAAAGTATATAAATAAATCTTATTAAATAATATACGTTGTTAATCCTCAATATATAATTAAAACATTTATATCTAAGCCCTCTTTTCCAGCCATCATTAGCCCGCATTTAAAACAACATCCTTTCTCTTTCTTCCACACCACAGCATTCGTCCCCTTCTGCGCACACCATGCCCGAGCGAACACTTCGCCACCCTCGGCAGTCGCATTGATGACGGTAATCTCCTCCACGCTCAATTCCGCCTTGGGAAGATCCGACACCTCCAGAACGCGCCGCCGGTAGAGGTGCTTGACCTTTGGATTGATCCGGTGCGTGCCTTGACACGGCAGCGCTGCAATGAAAATGCTGTTTGCGTACAGCGAAATAGTCGCCGTGGTCTTTGCCTCCAAAAGCTGAAAATCCAGCTTTGCGTGGTAGATTTGGACTGGGACCCGAACGCTGGGCCCCACTGAAATATCTGCAGGTAAATCGGCCAGTCGGACGGCTTGTAATTCGCACGTCTCCTTGGACGCGGGTGGGAGCTCTGGTTCTTCCCAGGTTGCGTTGCTATGCGGAGCCCGTAGCTGGTAGAGTTCGTCGTCCACGGCATCCTCTAGCAGCTTCACAGATGATGCACGCGTCTTCAGCTTGACAAGAGCGCTCGTCTTGATGGTGGGGCCCGATATGCCTGGACAGGGCCCGACCCAGCCTCCTACGTTGTGGACGCCTACGAGCGGCGCAAGGACTCTTCCGAGGACGCTGCGGCTTCTCCAGTACGAGACCTGCGGGAGTATAAATCCGTAGTTTGTTTCTCGCACCCACACACTCCCGGTCAGTCTTTCTTTGGTGGATTTGCAACTCTGCTGTAATCCATACATTAATGTCACGGCAAAGGCCATTCCTGGAAGTACGAGCCCCATGATCCAATCCCAGAGTCGTATTCCAAGCCCAGAAACTACTGCTGTTGTATCCGTAAGGGTTTGCAGAAATTCTCGTGCCTCGTCGAGATATGGCCATTTCATCTTCTCGGCGAATGAAATCATTCCTTCGATCTGCTGCTTTCGGGTTTCAGGGCGACATGTGAAGGATTGTCCCGATTGTGTCGAGGGCTGTATCTGCATACCCTGCAGCCAAAGCTCAGCTGCAATCATATCATAGATAACTTTATGTGTAATACCGCCGTGCCAGCGAACCTGGTCTTTTTCGAGCCGGAGTGATATTTCTTTTGCGTGGAGAATCTGGTACAGGAAGTCGATGATATGGTAGTCACTGCTTCGGTCGACTTGATCTCGCAACAGCTGATCTCCGATGCTGGATTGCTCAAAAAAACTCGGGAAGACACGATCGCGGCTCAAAGCCGCAAGGAGGTCTGAGATCTGATGTCGGAATTTCAAACCCTCGTTCGGGTCAAGCCATGTAAATCTGACAGCGATCCTCTAGTCAGCGAGAACATGACCCATACAGAGAATGTTAGGGGATCTATCTATGAGACAGAGTGATAACATACTCGCTGGGCCCAACAAGTGCCCTCACTTGCTCATAACCAATCTTCTTGGTCCATCCTTTCCCACAACCACCATTATCATCATAAATCTCTTTCCACCTCGCGAAGATGGTATCACTTGAAACACTCTTAGTTGGCGAAGCTCGTATCCATGATTTCCCTACTACTTTACTGGCCTCAAATTCGCGGCATTGCAGCTCTCGTCCAAACCCTGAAAGTGAAACAGAGCCCGGTGCCCATCCTGGATATTGAGGATCTGACTCTGGATCCATCTCCATCAGTTTCGACGACGTATGCAGCAG
>Ga0302325_10028667_pt1 | contig 11518 bp, 8 predicted proteins | sample Palsa_T0_2_FD_201948 | JGI IMG/M metagenome (GOLD analysis project Ga0302325, IMG submission 201948) | Peat permafrost microbial communities from Stordalen Mire near Abisko, Sweden - Palsa_T0_2 | ecosystem: Environmental > Terrestrial > Soil > Palsa > Peat permafrost | place: Sweden: Abisko... | reverse complement strand
TCGCGGCGGGGTCCCCGCGGCCCTGGACGTGGGTGAGGAAGCCGAGCCGGAAGCGGGGCCTGATGAGCTGGTCGGTCATGCGCGGACGCCTTTCGTTCCGACGGCTGGGTGGGGCGGGTGGGGTTTCGCCTGTGGCGGGCGGTTAGGTGGGGTCGGCGTCGGGGTCGGGGTCGGGGTGGGTGTGGCGGTTGGCCGGGACGGGCAGGCCCAGGTTGGCCCGGAGCGTGTCGCCCGCGTACTCGGTCCTGAACACCCCGCGCTTCTGCAGCGCCGGGACCACCTCGTCGGCGAACCGCTGCAGGTCCTCGATGGCCCGGAAGCGGAGGTTGAGGCCGTCGGCCGCGCGGGCCTGGTACCAGTCGGTGATCGCGTCGGCGACCGTGTCGGGCGCGCCGGTGAACGGGGACGGGTGGTACTCGGTGACCGTCTCGACCACCTGCCGCAAGGTCAGGCCCTGCTCCTGTGCCCGGCGCACGAGCTCGAGGCCGCGGGTGCGGCCGCCCTTCTCGGCCAGGTGGGCGACGTCGGGGAACGGCGCGTCAAGCTCATGCTGGCTGAAGTCGTAGGCGCCGAAGGCGCGGCCGAGGAAGCCGAGCTTGCGGTCGAAGTCGTTGTCGGCCTCGTAGATGTCGCGGGACAGCCGGGCCGCCTCGTCGTCGGTGGCGGCCACGACCGGGCTGGCGCCGGTGAAGATGACGACGTGGTCGGGATCGCGGCCGAGGGCGGCCGCGCGCCGCTTGACGTCGCCGTAGTAGGCCCGCGCCTCGTCGAGCGAGCCGCCGGGCGCGTAGATGCCCTCGGCGACGTGGGCGGCGAGGTTGCGGCCGTCTTCCGACACCCCGGCCTGGAAGATGACCGGCTGGCCCTGACGCGACCGGGACAGGTTGAGCGGCCCGGCCACCTTGAAGTGCTCGCCGACGTGGTTGAGCGCGTGCAGCTTGGCCGGGTCGAGGAAGACGTTGCGCTCGACGTCGGCGACGAACGCGTCGTCCTCGTAGGAGTCCCACAGTCCGCGGATGACCTGGACCGCCTCGAGCGCCCGGCCGTACCTGGTCGCGTAGTCGAGGTGCTCGTCGAGGCCGTAGTTCCTGCTCGTGCTGGTGTCGAAGCTGGTGACCACGTTCCAGCCCGCGCGGCCGCCGCTGATGTGGTCGAGCGAGGCCAGGCGGCGGGCGAGGTTGAAGGGCGAGTTGTAGGTCGAGCTGGCGGTGGCGACGAGCCCGAGGCTGCTCGTGTGGGTGGCGACGGCCGACAGCAGCGTGAGCGGCTCGAGACGGTTCAGGTAGTGCGACGGGTAGGTCGGGTTGATGAACTGGCTGTCGACGATGAACAGCGCGTCGAACAGCGCCTGCTCGGCCACCTGCGCGGTCTTGATGTAGTAGTTGATGTCGACGCTGGCGTTGTTGGGGACGCGCGGGTCCTTCCACAGGCCGTGCTGGCCGGGGCCGCCGACACCGTAGACGGCCACGGCGAGATGGAGCTGACGGGGCATGGCGGTCGTTCCCTTGGCTAGAAGTAGACGTCGAGCGGCGGCTTGGTCCCGTGCACCTCGTAGCCGCCGAGGACCTGCTGCTTGTAGATCGACGGGTTGTGCGCGGCGAGCACCCTGACGTTGCGCCAGTGCCGGTCGAGCGCCCGCTCGGTCGACAGGGTGGAGCCGCTGGCGACCTGGGCGAGCGCGTCGATGACGTCGAGGACCAGCGCCTCGACGGTGATCTTGGCCCGGCTGGCCGCGAGGGTGGCCGTCAGCGAGCGGTCGAAGTCGCGCGGCGCGTCCCACGACCGCTCGAGCAGCGCCGCCGCGGCCTCGATGGCCGCGGTCGCCGCGAACGCCTTGGCCGAGGCGACCCCGATCGCGGCCAGCACGACCGGCTCGTCGGCGGTCCGCTCGGCGGTGCCGTGGTAGTAGTTGCGGGTCCGGCTCCTGACCAGCTCGACCGCGTCGCGCAGGGCCCGGTTGCCGATGCCCGCCACCACGCTGGTCAGGTAGACCTGGTTGAACGTGAACGGGTAGCGCGGGGCGGCCGGGTCGGTGACCGGCCGCTGGAAGAAGTCGGCGCTGGTGATCCTGACGTGGTCGAGCACGATCGAGCCGGAGCCGGTGAGCCGCTGCCCGAAGCCGTCCCAGTCGTCCGGCAGCTCCACCCCGGGCCGGTCGGACTCGATCAGCACGGTCCGGGCGACGCCCTCGTCGAGGGTGACCGGGACCGTCAGGTAGTCGGCGTAGCGGCTGCCGGTGGCGTAGTAGCGGCGGCAGCTGACCAGGTACTCGCCATCGCCGACGCGCTCGGCGGCGGCCTCGGAGGCCGGGCCCGAGCTTCCGCTCTGCTGCTGCGCGGCGCCGCCGAACAGCAGCCCCTCGGCCGCCAGCGCCAGCACCCTCGGCGAGCTCGGGGTCGGGTCGAGGATCGCGTTCTCGATCCCCGCGTAGTGGTTGCGGAGGCTGTGCGCGAGGTTGGAGTCGGCCGCCGCCAGCTCGCGGACGAACGCGAAGAACTCGGTCAGCGGCAGCCGGGTCCCGTCCGCCCGGGGCAGCCGGATCGCGCCGATCTTGCGCGCCCGCAGCTCCGGCCGCAGGTCGTCGAAGAGCACTCGCTCGGTGTCCCGTCGCGGCGCGTCGGCCGCCACCTTGTCGACCAGGTCGGCGAACCCGAGGCGCTCGCTGACCGGCGCCGCGTGCGCCTCGCTCATGAGTCGCCGTCGAGGCCGAGGTTGCCGCGGAAGGTGGTCGACTCGTACTCGGTTCTGAACCGGCCGCGGGCCTGGAGCTCGGGGACGAGCCAGTCCACCAGGTGCTCGAGCCCGTCCTCGTACCGGTCGACGTTGAAGTTGAACCCGTCGCAGGCGTCGGAGTCGACCCAGTCGATCAGGTCGTCGGCGACCTGCTCGGGGGTCCCGACCACGATCCGGTGGCCGCCGGTCAGGTACTCGAGCAGCACCTGCTTGGTGGACGCGCCGCGCTCGCGGGCGGACTCGACGACCTTCTCCCGGCGGACGTGGCCGGCCCCGTCGGCCGGGTCCGACGGCGGGATCTTGTCGTAGGGCAGCTCCCGGCTCAGGTCGAGGACGCCCGGGTCGACGCCGAGCAGCTCGGCCAGCGCGCCCTTGAGGTACTCGAGGTCGAGCTGGTCGTCGAGGTCGGACTTGCGCTGCCGGGCCTGCGCCTCGGTCGCGCCGAGGACCGGGTAGACGCCGGGCACGACCAGCAGCCCGGCCGGATCACGGTGCCACTTCTGGGCCGCGTACTGCTTGACGTCGGTGTAGAACTCCTGGGCCGACCGCTTGGCCCAGTGGCTGGTGAACAGCGCGTCGGCCCACTTCGAGCCGAACTGCTTGCTCGACTCGGACGCGCCCGCCTGCAGCAGCGCCGGCCGCCGGCCCTGGTAGCCGCCGACGACGCCGAGCACGCCGGTCGCGCGGTAGTAGTCGCCCTGGAACTCGACCGGCCGGAGCCGTCCCGCGTCCACGTAGGTGGAGCTGACCGCGTCGGCCACGATCGCGTCCGGCGGCAGCGAGTCCCACAGCTGCGTCACCACGGTCACGAACTCGTCGGCCTTGTCGTACTTGGCCGAGCGGGACAGCTCGGCGTCGAGCCCGAGGATCTTCAGCGAGTGCTCGTGCTGGCTGGTGATGATGTTCCAGGCCCCGCGGCCCTTGCTGACGTGATCCAGGCTGGCGATCTCGCGGGCCAGCGTGACCGGGTCCCCGTACAGCGCCGGGGCGGTCAGGACGAGGCCGATGTTGCTGGTGTGGGTGGCCACCGCGGCCAGCAGCACCCCGGGCGACAGCGCCCGGAACGGCCGCTTGAACGACTCCCCGGCCAGGCCCGCGTAGTTGTCGGCCAGGAAGATCCCGTCCAGCCGCCCGCGCTCGGCGGTCTGCGCGATCCTGATGAACACGTCGATGTCAGTCGACAGGCCGGCCGGGTCGGGCAGCGTCTTCCAGGACGCGTTATGCCGCCCCGACGCCAGCAGGTTGATGGCGAGGCGGATCTGCTTGCGGTGGGACACGACTGCTCCTCGGGGGTCGGCCGGCGGCGGGGGAATCAGCGGGGGGTGAGCGGCGGAGCACGGGACCGTTCGAGATAAGGACCTTGATCTGCCCGTCATCTCGGGAGGGCCGGGATGGCGTCGAGCAGCGCCTCGGTGTACCGGTGCCGGGGCCGGGTGAAGATCTGCTGGACCGGGCCGTCCTCGACCACCCGGCCGCCCTGCAGCACCGACACGGTGTCGGCGAGCTGGCGGACCAGCGACAGGTCGTGCGAGACGAACAGGTAGGTCAGCCCGAGCTCGCGCTGCAGCCGGAACAGCAGCTCGATGATGCCGGCCTGGACGGTGACGTCGAGGGCCGAGGTCGGCTCGTCGAGCACCACCACGTCCGGCCGGAGCACCAGCGCGCGGGCGATCGCGACCCGCTGGCGCTGGCCGCCCGACAGGTGGGTGGGGCGGCGGCGCAGCAGCGAGTCGGGCAGCCCGACCGCGTCCAGCACCTCCTTCACCCGGTCGGCCCGTTCGGCCTGGCCGCCGACGTGGTAGCGGTCGAGCGGCTCGCGGACGATCCGCTCCAGCCGCCAGGTCGGGTCGAGCGAGGTGAACGGGTTCTGGTAGACGAGCTGCAGGTGGCGGCGGAGGGTGCGCCACTGGCCTCGGGAGTGGGCCCGGACCGACTGGTCGCCGATCATGATCTCGCCCGCGTCGGGCTGCTCGAGGCCGAGCAGCAGCCGCGCGGCGGTGGTCTTGCCCGAGCCCGACTCGCCGACCAGGGCGTGGGTGCTGCCCCGGCGGACGCTGAACGAGATGTCGTCGACCGCGCGCACGGTGCGGTTGCCGGTGGCGAACGTCTTCGACAGCGAGCGGACCTCGATCTGGCTGGGTCCGCTGGTTGGCTGGCTCTGCGCCTGGCCGGGGCCGGCCGACCGGTACCGGTCGGGGTTGACCGCGGGGACGTCCGCCTGCAGCTCGCGGGCGTACTCGGACGTCGGCGCGGCGAACACCCGCGCGGCCGGGCCGCGCTCCTGGATCACGCCGTCCTTCAGCACCACCAGCGAGTCGGCCCGCTCGGCGGCGACCGCCAGGTCGTGGGTGATGAACAGCAGGCCGATGCCGAGCGACTCCTGGAGCTCGGCGAACAGGTCGAGGATGCGCTTCTGGATCGTCACGTCGAGGCCCGAGGTCGGCTCGTCGGCCACGATCAGGGCGGGCCGGGGCAGCACCGCCAGGCCGATCAGCACCCGCTGGAGCATGCCGCCGGAGAGCTGGTGGGGATAGGACTTCCAGACCCGGTCGGGGTCGGTCAGGCCGACCTGGCGGAAGGTCTCGAGCACCCGTTCGCGGCGCGCGGCGGCGTCGCCGTCGGGCAGCAGCGCGGCCGCTTCGAGGGCCTGCGAGCCGATCGTGCGGACCGCGTTCAGCGCGTTGCTCGGGTCCTGCGGGACGAAGCCGAGCTCGCGCCCGCGCAGCGGCCGGAACTGGCGCTCCCCCAGCCCGAGCACGTCCTGGCGGTTGAACTGGATCCGCCCGGACCTGACCCGCGCCTCCGGCGGGAGCAGCCGCAGGACCGTGCGCGCGATCGTCGTCTTGCCGGAACCCGACTCGCCGATCAGGGCCAGGCTCTGGCCGCGGGCCAGTTCGAAGCTCACATCGTGCACCACCGTCTGGTCGCCGTAGGCGACGGTCAGGCCGTCGACGCTGAGCAGCGTGGCCGGCTGGGCGGGGGCGGCGGCGAACCCGTTGACGGCGGGGCCGTCGCCGGTCTTCAGCTTGTTTTCCGTAGCCATCTACTGATCCTGTTGATTGAGAGAACGGTGATGACGATGACGATGGCCGGGCCGTAGACCAGCCACGGCGCGGTCGCGTCGTTCTGGCCGGCCGCGACCAGCAGCCCCCAGTCGGAGGCGGGCGGCGGCGAGCCGTAGCCGAGGAACGCGAGCGCGGCGATCACGATGATCGCGTTGCCGAGCTGCAGCACCGCCAGCGCCACGACCGAGCGGTAGGCGTTCGGCAGCACATGCCGGAACAGCACCGAACTGCGCGAGCCGCCCTGCAGGTAGGAGGACTCGACGAAGACCGAGTGCCGGACCTTCAGCGTCTCCGCCCGCATCAGCCGGGCGAAGATCGCGACCGACGCGATGCCGGTCGCGATCGCGGCGTTGAGGGTGGTGAAGCCGAGCCCGGTGACGACCACCACCGCCAGCAGGAAGCCGGGGATGGCGAGCAGCGTGTCGACCAGCCGCCCGAGCACCGCGTCGACCCAGCCGCCGATGAAGCCGGCCAGCAGCCCGATCAGGCCGCCCGCGAACAGGCCGATGGCGACCGCCACCAGCGCGGTGCCGACCGACGAGCGGGCGCCGTAGACGACCCGGGCGAACTCGTCGCGGCCGAGGTCGTCGGTGCCGAGCCAGTGCTGGGCGCCGGGGCCGAGGAACTTGTCGGCCGGATTGGCCGTGACCGCGCTGTAGGAGGTGAACAACGCCGGCAGCAGCGACCACAGGATGACGACGAGGACGACGACGAAGGACAGCAGCACCGAGGGCGGCACTCTGCTTATCCCCCTCGCCGCCGGGCGCCTGAAGCCCCTGCCTTCTCCCTCGTCGCTCGGTCGCTCGTTCCTCGCTCCCTCCCTCCTCAGTCCGAAGACAGGGGCGCGCCCTTTGGCTCGCGGGAGAACCGATGCCCACGCGCTCATACCGGCACCACCCTCCGACGGCCGCCGCCGAGCCGCACCCGCGGGTCAAGCAGCGGGGAGAGCAGGTCGGCGATCAGGTTGACGAGCACGAACACGACCGCCGCGAGCGCGACGATGCCCTGCAGCACCGGCGTGTCCTGGTTCGATACGGCCGTGTACATCACCGAGCCGATGCCGTTGCGGCCGAACACCTCCTCGGTGATGATCGCGCCGCCCATCAGCTCGCCCGCGATCAGCGCCGCCATCGTCACCGCGGGCAGCATCGAGGGCTTGACCAGGTGCCTTGCGAACAGCCGGGCCTGGGTCAGCCCGCGCGAGCGGGCCACCAGCACGTACTCCTGGCCGGTCTCGTGATCGAGGTTGGCGATCAGCACCTCCGCCAGCGGCGCGCAGATCGGGATCCCGAGCGCGAGCCCGGCGAAGAACGTGCCGACCGGGCTGTCCGGGTTGAGCACGTCGAAGGTGTGCAGCTGGAACGAGAAGTAGTGAATGAGCAGCAGGCCGATGATGAAGTTCGGCACCGACAGGAACAGCGACGGAGCCGAGCGGATCACGCTCCTGGCCCACCGGCCGGGCAGGTACTGGGATCCGTAGGCGATCACGGCCGCCAGCACCAGCGAGATCAGCAACGCCGTGCCCGCGAGCTTCAGCGTGTACGGGAGGGCGCCGGAGATCAGGCTGGTGACCGTCTGGTGGCTGATCAGCGAGGTGCCGAGCTGCCCGTGGACGAAGCGCGACAGCGCCAGCCAGAGCTGGACGATGATCGGCTTGGTGACGCCGTAGTAGTTCTCCACGTTCTTGACCTGAGCCGGGCTCAGCCCGCTCTGCGGATTGCCCAGCGTGGTCGCGATCGCGTTGCCGGGCAGGATCGTGATCAGCACGAACGAGAGCACGTAGGCCAGCAGGATGACGACGACGGCCTGGGCCAGGCGCTGCAGCGCGTAGACGAAGTAGGGCCGGCCGCGGGCCCAGCCGCCCGCCTCAGGGGCGGACGGCTGGGTCACGGCGGCGATGGCCAGGTCGGTCACGAGAGCCAGGCCGTGTAGAAGTTCGCGTAGGCGACGCCGTTGTAGGTGACGCCGTGCACGTTCGGCGCCAGCAGGTAGATGCGCTGCACCTGCTGGACGACGGGGATGAAGTAGCCCTGGCTGAGCACGTACTGCTGGACCTGGTCGGCGACCGTGGCCCGCTGGGCGGTGCTCGAGGCGGACTCGATCTCCTGCGACAGGTTGTCCAGGGTCTTGTCGGCGGTCCCGAGCTGGAACCAGTTCTGGCCGCCGTTCAGGCTGGTGAGCACGCCGCCGACGGTGCTGAAGTCGATGAAGCTGCGCGACACCGACAGCAGCGGGTAGTTCGCCGAGACGGCCGCGAAGGACGCGTAGTCGGACAGCGGCACGATCTTCAGCTGCGCCTTGACGCCGACCTTGGCGAACTGCTGGGCGATGAGCTCGTCCTCCTGCTCGGTGGACGGCACGTACGGGTTGGGGACCAGGGTGAAGTCGAGGGTCTGGCCGCCCTTGGTCCGGTACCCGTTGGCGCCGAGCACCCAGCCGGCCTCGGTCAGCAGCTTGGCCGACAGCGTCGGGTCGTAGTCGAACAGGGCGGCGTCATTCTGCGCCTCGGGGACGTTGCTCTGGATGAAGCTCTCGGCCAGGTCCCAGCCCTTGGGGTAGACCGTGCTGAGGATCTGGGTCCGGTTGATGGCGTGCTGCAGGGCCTGTCTCACGTCCAGGCTGGCGGTCGGGCCCGAGCCGGCGTCCACTTCGAAGCCGTCGACGAAGCCGAGGTAGCGCGGTGTCGCGACGGTGAAGCCCTGCGACTCCAGTGACGGGATGTCCGATGGGGTGACGTTGAAGTCCGCCTGCGCGTCGCCCGCGACGACCGCCTGCTCACGGGTCGACTCGTCCGCCACCACCTTGTAGGTGATCGAGTCGAGGTAGGCCGGCCCGGTGTGGCCGAGGGCGGGCGGCCCCCAGTCGTAGTCCGCCCGCCGCGCCAGCGTGTAGCTGACTCCGGTCTGGAAGGACTTGACCACGAACGGCCCGCTGCCGATCTCGTTCGTGAGGTTGGCCTGCTGGTTCACGCTCAGCGCGAGTGTCTTGGGCGCCAGCAGGATGGAGCCGTGGTAGCCCAGCGTCGGGATGAAGCCGAGGGTCGGCTTGGAGAAGTCGACCTCGACCGTGGTGCTGTTGACGGCCTTCGCCTGCTCGAAGTAGATCGCCGGGAACAGGCCCACCTTCGCGATCCCGCGACTGGGGTCGCCCTTCGCCCACAGGGTGATGTTGTCGACGACGGCGGAGGCGTTGAGCGGCTCGCCGTCGGAGAAGGTCACCCCCGGCTTGAGGTGCAGGATGTACTTCTCGGCGTTGTCCTCGGTCTGCCAGCTGGTCGCGATCCAAGGGCTGACCTGGCCAGTGCTGGAGACGTAGACGAGCTTGTCGGTGATCTCCCCCCACAGGTTGCCCTCGTAGCTCGAGATGTTGCTGACGCTCGAAACCCAGCCCGCCGGGAACTCCTGGATCAGGAACGTGAGGTTGCCGCCGTCCTTGGGGCTGCCTGCCGCAGCGTCGGCGGCCGTGCCGCCGCCGCTCGGGCTGCCCGAACTGCACGCGGCAACGATTGGCACCAGCACGGCCAGGGCGGCCACGCCGAGCACAACACGGTGGAAGCGTCTCGCTACGGAGTTTCCTATCATATCGATAGGCTAAGTGGGATTATCGCGGGCCGTCCAACGACGATCTCGAATCAGAACCGATCGCCAACCGCGATCGGATTGCCGCGCGGCCGCCGCGTCGGACGGCCGGGATCCACCGATAAGGATCCGTCATCGAATTCGACCAGAGATCGTCATTAGACGCCGTTCGGATATTCCTACTATTTTAGTCGGTATGACAGGAAAAGCATCGAGCATCACCGGCCAGTTCCGAGGCAAGCCGCTGAGCGTCTTTGACCAGCGTTACCAGCCGGACGCGTCGAACCCGGACCCGGCGGCCGAGCGGCTGCACCGCAAGCAGCAGCTGGCGGCGGCCTTCCGCGTGTTCGCGAAGTTCGGCTTCAACCTCGGCGCGTCCGGGCACATCACCGCCCGCGACCCCGAGCTGACCGACCACTTCTGGATCAACCCGCTGGCGGTGCCGTTCGGCCGGATCCAGGTCTCCGACCTGCAGCTGGTCAACCCGGCGGGGGAGATCGTGATCGGGGACCAGCCGATCAACACGGCCGGCTTCTTCATCCACTCGCAGCTGCACGCGGCCCGGCCCGACGTCATCGCGGCCGCGCACGCGCACGCGGTGCACGGCAAGGCGTGGTCGACGCTCGGCCGCCTGCTCGACCCCATCACCCAGGACTCGTGCACGTTTCACGGCAGCCACTCGCTCTACGCCGACTTCAACGGCGTCGTCCTCGACGAGGACGAGGGCAAGCGGATCGCGGTCGCGCTCGGCCCGCACAAGGCGGTGATCCTGCAGAACCACGGGTTCCTGACCGTCGGCAAGTCGGTCGAGGAGGCCGCCTGGCTGTTCATCACCGCCGACGCGACCGCGCACGCCCAGCTGCTGGCCGAGGCCGCGGGCACGCCCGCGCTGATCCGCGACGAGGTGGCGGGGCCGCTCGGCCGGTCGCGGGCGTTCGGCGGCTTCAGCTTCCGGCCGTACTACGACGAGATCGTGGCCGAGCAGCCCGACCTGCTGGGCTGAGCGGCGGGCGCGGGTCAGCTCGCTGGGGCGGCTAGGGTGCGGCGACCGACGGCGATGAGGGCGGCGTCGTCCTGCGGGGGGTGGATGCGGCAGCACTGGATGTCGCGGAAGTGCCGCTCGAGGGGGTTGGCCCGGGTCAGGGCCGGGTTTCCGAGCGCGGTGAAGGCGGCCTGGACGGCATTGACGGCCGACCGGGTGATGAGCAGCTTGGCGATCGCCGCGCGCGGCAGCGCCTGCGGGTCGCCCGCGTCAATGCGGCCCGCGAGCCCGTAGAGGACCTCCTCGGCCTGGATGAGCTGCGCCTCGATCTCGCCCGCGATGGTCTGGATCCGCTCGGTGGTGGCGATCGGGCGGCCGAGCGACGTCGGCACCCGCTCGTTCGCGAACTTGACGAAGAACTCCTGCGCGGCCCGGGCGACCCCCACGTACATCCCCATCAGCGAGATCCCGACCGACGCGAACGCGGCCGCGTCGCGGCCCGCCTCGGCCACCGGCACGCCGGGGAAGTTCTCGGCCGGGATCTCGACGTCGGTGTAGACGATGTCGTGGGTGCTGCTGGCCCGCAGGCCGAGGTGATCCCAGGTCCTGATCACCTTGATGCCGGGTGCGTCGCCGGGCACGATCACGTGCCCGATCAGCGGCTCGTCGTCCTCGGTGACGGCCCACACGAGGTGATAGGCGAGGCCTTCCGAGCCCGTCCCGTAGCCCTTGTGGCCGTTCAGCAGCCAGCCGTGGGCGGTCCGGGTGAGCGTGGTCGCGGGCAGCCCGCCGCGGGCCGGCGCGCCCCACTCGGGCTCGGCCCGGACGGCGTTGATCAGCACCGGGCGCTGCCGCGAGTCGCTCACCACCTGCCGGTAGAGCGCCTCCGGCCAGCGCGGCAGCCGCGCCTGGCTCACGTGCTGGAAGACGGTCATCGCGGTCAGCAGCGCGACCGACGGGTCACCTCGGCCGAGCGCCTGCAGGACCCGCGCCGCCTCGGTCGCGGGCAGCTCCCGGCCGCCGTAGGCGGGGCCGATGCCGAGCGTGAGCAGGCCCGCCGCGTGCACGGCGTGAATGGACTCCCAGGGGAACTCGGCGCTGCGGTCGTACCGCTCGGCGTTGGCGGCGAGCGCGTCGGTCACCCGCCGCAGGGCGGCGTC
>Ga0302325_10028664_pt1 | contig 11518 bp, 9 predicted proteins | sample Palsa_T0_2_FD_201948 | JGI IMG/M metagenome (GOLD analysis project Ga0302325, IMG submission 201948) | Peat permafrost microbial communities from Stordalen Mire near Abisko, Sweden - Palsa_T0_2 | ecosystem: Environmental > Terrestrial > Soil > Palsa > Peat permafrost | place: Sweden: Abisko... | reverse complement strand
CGCGCAGGAGCGCCTAGCTTCCGCGCGCCGACGACGGCGCCCGCGACGGCGCCCGCGAACAGCACCGTGTTCGCCACACCGACGAGGCCGAGACCGCCAAGGCGGTAGAGCGCGTACATCGCAAGCTGCGACAGCCACTGCTGGTCGATCCAGGTGGCCCCGTGGGACATGGAGATCAGCACCTCGTGGTGGGGCAGGCCGCTCTGCCAGACCTCGCGTCCGGCGACGAGCGCCAGCCAGCTGTCGACGTTGAACGCGGTCGGCAGGAAAGCAAGCAGGGCCACGGCCAGGGCCATGAGCGCTACGGCGAGCAGGACGTCCACCCCGGAGCGCGAGAACACGTCAGGAAGCGACCCGAAGCCGGCCCGCCTGCGGGCGGACCCGCGCGGAAACGCCAATGACGACATGCCAGTTGAATCGTCGGGCCGTGGCCGCGTCCCGAGCGACGATGCGGCAGGTCGACCTAGACGAAGGTCTAAGGAAGGGTCTCTGGTGCAGCCGATATCCCAGTAGATGACGAGCTCGCACCGGTCGAACCTGTACCTCGCCGCCACAGTGGGGGTGATCGTCGCGGTCGCCGCGCTGTCCGCGCGCGTGGGCGCGGACGCGCAGTGGCTCGCCGCGCTCGGCCACGTGATCGTGCAGCGACATTCGATCCCGACGGGGATCCCGTTCGCCGCCGCTCCGACGAGCCACTGGCACAACGCGATCGTCCTCGCGGAGCTCATATTCAACGGCCTGGAGCAGGCGCTCGGGGATCGCGGGCTGATGCTCGCCCAGCTGCTCGCCGTCGGCGTGGCTTTCGTGGTGCTCGGCCGCGACGCACGGGCGAGCGGCGCAGATCCGCCAGGGATCAGCGGCGCGCTGCTGCTAGCGGCGATCGGGGCGCTGTCCAGCCTCGCGATCGTGCGCGTGCAGCTCTTTTCGCTGGTTCTGTTTCCCGTCGTCGTAGCGCTCCTGAGAGCCGAGGCACGACGACCGTCGCGGCGGATCTGGCTCGTGGTCCCGCTGCTGGCGCTGTGGTCGAACCTGCATGGAACGGTGCTGCTGGGACTGGCCGTGGTCCTCGCGTACCTGGTCTGCTCGCGACTGCGCCGGGACCCGCTCGTGGCCGTGGGCGTCGGCGTGGCATCGATCCTGGCCTTGTGCCTGACGCCGGCGCTGGCGGGCACCGTCGCGTACTACCACGGCCTGCTCACGAACGTGGCAGCAGACCGTGGCCAGGGCATGTGGGCGGCGCTGTCGCTCACATCCCCGCTTGATCTGCTGCTGATCGCAGCCGCCCTCACGCTCGCCGTCAGCGTCGCGCGGGCACGTCCACAGCTGTGGGAGTGGGCCGTTCTCGTCGCACTCGGTGCCCTTACGATCCAGGCAAGTCGCAACGGCGTCTGGCTGCTGTTCTTCCTCGCCCCCCTCGCCGCGAGGACGATCAAGCCGACCCGCACCTGGCATACGTTGCTGGCGCCCGTGGCGGTCGCGTCGCTCGCCGTGATCGCCTTTGCCGTCGTCCGTGGTCCGACCCGCGACGACGCCGCCCCGGCGCTCCTCTCGCGTGCCATCGCCCTCGCGCACGGCTCACCGGTGCTCGCCGAGGATCAATTCGCCGAGCAGATCGCACTCGCCGGCGGGCGGGTCTGGGCGAGCGACCCGATCGATGCCTTCTCCAGGCGTGATCAGGCCATATACCTGGACTGGCTACAGGGGAGTCCGTCCGGACGCCAGGCATTGAACGCTGCGGTCCGCGTCGTGCTCGTCTCGCGGGGAAGCCCGGCGCAGACACTGATGGCGCGGACGCCGGGCTTCACGGCTGTAGGCGGCGACGCTACGGCCAGGATCTACGAGGTCAGAAGCGACTCAACTTCTCGCTAGGGTCGTGCTCGAGGTAGGAACCTCGAACTCGACGGTCGCGCCGGCACCAGAAGCGGTGTCGATGCGCAGTACCCCGCCCGCCTGCTCCACGCGTGCGGTCAAGGCGGCGAGTCCGAGGTGACCGGGACGCAGTCGCAGCCCCTGGGCGACGTCGAACCCCACCCCGTCATCGCGGACTCGGACGACTTGGCGTCCGTTACCCGCCGTGAGCGACACCTCCACGTGGGAGGCGTGGGCGTGCTTACGAACATTCATCAAGAGCTCCTGGGTGATGCTGAAGAGGAAACCGCGCATCGGAGGGTCCAGGGCTGCCGTTAGCTGGTCGTCGAGCGTGAACTCGAGGTTCTCCTCTTGCTCCGGGCGCTCGAAATACGCGCGCAGCGCCGCCGCCAGTCCCACGTTGTAGAGCTCGGGCGGCTGTAGATCGAAGAGCAGGCTTCGCAATCGCTGAGAGGCGAACTTCACCGTCTCCTCTAGTCGCTCCAGCTGAGCTGTCGCCTGCGGGTTGTCGACCAGGGGGCGTAGATTCGCAAGTCCCAGACCGACGGCGCAGATGGCCTGCAGCGAGTCATCGTGCACGCCATCGGCGATGCGATGGCGCTCCTGCTCCCGCAGGCCCGGCACGACTCGAACCGGCGCACACGCCGACAATCGCCGAGCGGGGACCGCTCCTGCCTTGCTTTCCGCGACCGTCATTTGGCGAACCACCAGCGTTCCGTTCGCGATCTGTGAATCGATGTCAGCGAGACGTTCTGCGCGTCGCTCTTCTTTGCCGCGCCGGATCGTCGCTGCCCGCTTCGCCGCGGCGCGGCTTCGTCCCTTTTCAGGGAGCGATGGGCTTGTCTGATTCGTCGTCACCTTAGATCGGTGCACGATCGCTGCGGATGATTCGCTGGGCATACCAGCTCCTCTCGGGGTCTCCCCGTGCCGTGAGCAGGGGGTAGCCGCACGTGGGGCGGGCAAAGGCACAAAAACCCGGACGGCGGTGTATCAGTGTTATCGGCTACTGGGCAAGATTACTTAGCGAGGTCGCCGGACTGAGCGATTAACCATCCCCCCGGTATCAACACGCCCGAGCTAATATCCCCACTTTGGGGTAATACTGGCGAGCGCGTATCCCTCCTTTGGCTGGATCGCGTCGATTAACCATCAAGTCGGATCGCCGGGGCGCCACACGGTTGCCCCTCGTAATATGCCTGCGAGTGCGCTAGATTTGCTGTTGGCTCCGAGTGTCTCGCTCTTCTTACTCCCGAGCGCCGTCCACTAACAGAAGAGCACAGTGAGGAAGTCGCCATGCTCACTGCATCGCATGACCCAGCTTAACCGAGAGCGTCGAGGGTCCGCGCTCAAGGGAGTGCATCTCGCGGCTCTGGTGGATGCGTCGGCGGACGCGATCATGAGCGCCGACACTGAAGGGACGATCACGACTTGGAATCGCGCCTCCGAGGGGCTTTACGGTTATGCCGAGGAGGAGATCGTCGGACGGCCGCTGACCGTGCTCTGCCCGGTGGAGAGGATGGACGAGCCGGCGCGGCAGTTGCGGCGAGTCGCCGACGGGAAGTTGGCCGTCCAGTTCGAAACTCAGCGTCTGCACAAGGATGGTTCGCTCCTCGACGTGTTGGTAACAGACTCGAGGATCATGGAAGCCGGCTCACTCAGCGGGTTCTGCATCGTGACCCACGAGATCGGCGAACGGGTCCGATCGCGCGATTGGCTCGAGGAGAAGGTTCGTGTGGGCACGCAAGACCTCGTCCGCTCGCGCGCCGAGACGCTGCGAAGCTTGGCACTCGCGGCCGAGTACCGAGACTATGACACCGCCCTGCACACCGAGCGGGTAGGCGCAAACGCCGCGCGACTCGCCTCAGAGCTCGGCGAGCCCGCGAGCGCCGTGGCTCTGATCGGCAAGGCTGCGCCACTGCACGACGTCGGCAAGATCGGAATCCCCGACGGGATCCTGCTCAAACGGGGGAAGCTGAGCTCGGCGGAGTCACAGGCCATGAAGCAGCACACGATCCTGGGGGCACGGATCCTCGCGGGAAGCGACGGTGCGGTGCTCCGGCTGGCCGAGCAGATTGCTCTTACTCACCACGAACGCTGGGACGGCAACGGCTACCCGGCGGGGCTGGCCGGCGAAGCGATCCCACTTGCGGGTCGCCTCGTCGCCGTTGCCGACACCTTCGATGCGATTACGCACGAACGCCCATACAGGCCCGCGGCAACCGTGGAGATAGCTCTAGCGGAGATCTCCCGGTGCAGCGGAAGCCAATTCGACCCCCGTGTTGTTACGGCAGTCATGCGACTGCACCGCCGACTCGCCGACTCGCAGGCCGGGTAACGCTGCGCCGGGGGCGCGGGGTGCGCTTTTGTCCAGTAGGTGGCGACGGTGTCAAGCGCGGCCCGCCGCGGGCCGATGGGGGCCCTGACAGAAAGTCAACCGCCGGGCTCGGACAGCCCCCTCCTTTGGAAGGGGCTCTTCTATGTCTGGTTTCGTGCATTGGTTGATGCGGCTCGCTCAGCCGTCCGCCGGCGCCGGCAAGCGCCCGGTGAAGGCCCTGTGCCTCGGAGTGCTCGCGTGCGGCACGCTGATCGCCGGCTTGGGGCCAGCCGTCCCGTCGGCACTCGCCGCTTCGACTCCCACGGTGGACCTCGGCCAGGCATCGACCTACGCGGTGTTGAGCGGCGCCTCGGTCGGCAATACCGTCAGCGCCCCCGGCACACCCTTCACAACGCTCCGGGGCGACCTTGGCGTCTTGGCGGCCGCACAGCCCACGGGCTTCCCCCCCGGCGTGGTCACCGGGGCGATCCGCGTCGGCACCACGGTCACCCCGGCCTATACCGATCTCGTCACTGCGTACAACGAAGTCGCGGGCCGAACAGGCGGTACCGTGATCGCGGGTGACCTCGCCGGCGATACTCTCTCCCCTGGCTTGTACTCGGCCGCCGGCGCTGTCGCCGACACTGGAACGGTGACCCTCGACGGCGGAGGCGACCCGAATGCCGTCTTCGTCTTCCAGGTCGGAGGAGCGCTCAATTTGGCGGCCGGCGCCCAGGTCAAGCTGACTAACGGCGCCCAGGCGGAAAATGTGTTCTGGCAGGTCAACGGCGCCGCTGCCGTCGGCGCGGGCGCCAGCTTCGCGGGAACGATCATGGCGCTCAACGCAGTCGCGATCGGTGCGGGCACGGAGGTCAACGGCCGCGCGCTGGCCCTCGACGGCGCGATCTCACTGAACTCCAACGAGTTCTACAGCGCCCCGCCCGTGGTCGCCATCACCGGCGGACCGACCGCAATAACCAACGACTCGTCGCCGACGATCAGCGGCACGACCGACATCACGGCGCCGGGGACGGTAACTGTGACGATCGATGGCCGGACCCTCGCGGCGACCCCTTCCGCCGGCGCATGGTCGGTGCCCTCAGGAATTCTGGCGGACGGTACGTATTCGGTCGTTGCCTCGGTCGTGGACGGCGCTGGAAATCAGGGGAGCGCCACCCAGCTGCTGACCATCGACACGGCGGTGCCCGTCGTGACCATCGACGGGGGGGCGTCCGTGATCACGAACGACCCGACCCGGACGATCTCCGGTACCACCGACGCCGCGCCCGGCACGATCGTGACCGTGACCGTGGACGCGCAGACCCTGACCGCGCTCGTGCAACTCGCGGGAACGTGGAACGTGACCCCGGTCGCCCTCAGCGACGGTACCCGCACCATCACCGCCACGCTCACCGATGCTGCCGGCAATGTGGGCACCACCACCCAGGTGCTCACCGTCGACACGGTCCCGCCCGCGGTAACGATCACCGGCGGGGCGAGCGCGTTGACCAACGATCCGACACCGGAGATCTCCGGGACGGCCGACGTCGCGCCCGGCACGACCGTGACCGTGACCCTCGCCGACCAGACGCTGCAAGGGCTGGTCGGCCTCGGCGGGACCTGGTCGGTGACCGCCGCCGCCCTGTCCGACGGCCCGCACCGCGTGGTCATGTCGGTCACCGACGCGGCCGGGAACGTGGCCAGCGCCACCCAGACGCTGACCGTCGACACCGTGGCGCCAATCGTCGCGATCACCGGAGGAGCCACGGCGACGACGACCAACCTCGATCCGACGATCGTCGGGACCTCCAACGCCGCGCCCGGCACGACGATCACGGTGTCAATCGCCAGCCAGACGATGACCACGCTCCTGCAGGGCGACGGCACATGGAACGCGACCCCGACCTCGGTCGGCGTGGGCACATGGCAGGTCGTTGCCTCGGCCCCAGACCCTGCCGGCAACGTCGGCAGCGCCACGCAAGCCCTCACGATCACCTCCCCCGCCCCACCGAGCGCGGGCGGGGCCGGGCAGACCGGCGGAAGCGGGCAGACGGGCGGGACCGGAGAGACGGGCGGAACCGGAGAGACGGGCGGAACCGGAGAGACGGGCGGAACCGGGCGAACGGGCGGAAGCGGACAAACCGGCGGAACGGGCTCAACTGGCTCCGGCACGACCCTTACGCTGAGGCTGTCGGCGCTCCGTTACCGGGCAGCCCGTGGCAAGTCGGTGCCGATTCCGTTCATCCTGAGCGCCGCGGCCCGCGTGACGCTCACCGTGTGGCGCGGGAACAAGGTGGTCGCGACGCTGAGCACGACGCGCCGTGAGGCCGGTCGCGGCGAGCTCACCTGGAATGGAAGGATCAAGCGAACGCTCGCCACCGCTGGGGTCTACAAGCTGATCGTCCGCGCCGTGTCACCGGCGGGCGGATTGGCTCGCGACGCCGCGACGGTGAGCATCAGCTCGTGAACGCGATGGCGCCCTAAGCCTGGATCCACCGATCCTGCGGTCGTCTCGACCCATTATCGGTGGATCCAGGCTAAGGGCCCACGAACCTAAGCGACGGGCGGGGGCGTTCCCTCGGCGCTGGCCGGCAGCGCCGGGTCCCAGGCACAGACGGCGCAGGCGTGCTGGAAGGCCGAGCGGGCGAACTCGATCCCCGCCGCCCGGGGGTCCGGGCCGGCGAGGACGTCATCCCAGTCGAAGACATACTCGCCGAGGGCGTCGTCCCACCGCACCGCCGCCGGCGAGAGCGTCGCCGCGGCGAACGCCTCGGGCGCCGGGTGAGCGTAGGCATAGAAGGCCGCTCTGCCGTAGCGCGGGTCGCCCGGCCACCAGCCGACGGCGAACTCTTGCACGTCCATCGCGTTGCGCATGATGAAGTCGTCGGACGGCGGATCGGCGGGGAGCCCGGAGAAAAGGTTGACCGCGAGGTCGAAGGACCCCCACCATGCGTTGACCGGCGTCGAGCGGCCGCGGTAGGGAGCGCGGAAGGCTGCCAGGACGAGCGCGGCCCGCGTCGCGGCGGCGAAGTAGGCAGCGACCTGGTCTGGGTCGTAGCGCCCGTGCTCGGCGTCCTCGTCGAGCGGCACCGTCCACGGCACCTCCTGTGGCGTCGGGTCGATCTCGACCTCTCCGGCGAGGCTGCCGATGGCCGCCAGCAGCTCGCGCGTCACCTCCCCCACCGGCCGATCGGGGCCGAGCGCTACGCGGCGCTCCTTCCCCCCGCTGTGCTCGACGACCGCCTCATGCGCTCGCAGATCGAGCGCCGTCACGAACGCCCCGGAGCCGTCGGGCGCCGGTAGCGGGGCCGTCTCCCAGCCGCGCGCGGTCAGGCGCAGCGCCGCGTGCTGGAGCTCGGGCTCAGGTGGGGCGAGCCGCACCGCGAGCTTGCCGAGAACCTGGGTGTGGGCGTGCAGCGTGTCGCACGTCGCGCTCCACTCGTCGTAGGGAGGCAGTGGCCTGTCACCAACGGACACGGCTACAAGCTACCGGTCTGACATCGCCGTTGGCAACGGGTAGGCGACGGCGCGTACCCTCTCTGAGCCGATGCCTCTGAGAAGCCCCTCCCGGGTCGAGCTGCGTATGCCGACCGTCGCCGATCGAGACGCGTTCATCTCCGCCATGCGGGCGAGCCGGACGCTGCATGGGGCGTGGCTGAGCGCGCCGAGCACCCCGCCGGCCTACGACACGCTCCTCGAGCGCGCCCGCGACGAGTCGTTCGAGTCGATGCTCGTGTGCCTGGCCGAAGGCGGTGCCATCGTCGGATTCTTCAACATCAGCCACATCATCCGCGGTCCGCTCCAGAGCGCCTTCGTCGGCTACGGAGGCGTCGCCGCCTACGCGGGACGCGGGTACATGACCGAGGGGCTCGGGCTCGTGCTGCGGCGCACCTTCACCGAGCTTCGCCTCCACCGCTTGGAGGCCAACATCCAGCCGGGCAACCGGGCGTCGACCGCGCTCGTGCGGCGGTGCGGCTTCGTCCGCGAGGGCCTCTCCGAGCGTTACCTGAAGATCAACGGACAGTGGCGCGATCACGAGCGTTGGGCCATCTCCATCGAACGCTGGCACGAGCGGTACGGCCCGTAGGGGCGGCTGTAGCGCGCTCAGTCGAGCAGATTGTGCTCGTGGGCATAGGCCACGAGGTCGGCGCGGCTCGTGCGGCCCGTCTTCTGCTGGATTCGGGCTCGGTGCGACTCGACCGTGCGCACGCTGAGACCGAGGGCGCGGGCCACATCTCGATTGGTGTGACCGAGAGCGATCAGCCTTAGCACCTCAGCCTCGCGGGCTGAGAGCTCGTCGGGGGCGCGAGCCGGCTTGGGCTGCTCCGCGGCCAGCCGGGCACCGAGCTCCGGGGCCAGATAGGTGCGTCCCTGCGCCGCGAGGCGGACGGCCTGGACGAGCTCGGAGTCGGCGGCCTCCTTGAGCACGTAGCCGAGCGCGCCCGCGCGCAGTGCATCACGAGCGAAGGCGGGATCGTTCTGCATCGTGAGCACGACGATGCTCGTCTCCGGGGAGCTCTCGAGGATCCGCGGGATCGCCGGGAGACTCGGCTCGCCCGGCATGCTCAGATCGAGGACGAGCACGCGCGGCCGGTAGCCGAGGACTTTCCTCATCGTGGTCGGGATGTCACCTGCCTCCGCCACCACGGAGAAGCCTTCCTCGGCCTCGAGGAGCATCGTCAGGCCGGTCCGAATCATCTGGTGATCGTCGGCGATCACGATGGTTATCTCACAGCTAGCAGCAGGATTCCCCTCTTCCATAGCAAGGACGATAGCCACTGCTTCGGCGGGCCCCCGCGACTTTGCCGGCGCCTCCCTCAGATGGGTTATGCACCTGAGCGCCGGGCCGCTTATATGTAGTACATCGACGCGCCCGCATCGCGGGCCTCGCGCTCGGCCACGTCTGCGATCGTCGACGTGGCCAGCACTGACCGGGCGGCATGGGCGGCGTCGGCGAACACGCCGCTCGCCCCCGAGCCGATCGGCCCGTCGAGCAACTCGACGATCTCGAGCACCGACACCTCGGTGGGACTGCGAGCGAAGCTATAGCCCCCCTTGACGCCACGCTGGGACCGCAGCACCCCGGCACGACGCAGCGTCGCGAAGAGCTGCTCGAGGAACTGCACGGGAATCTCCCGCCGCCGCGCCAGCTCCGCAATCGGAACCGGAACCGCATCACCGTGCCGATGCAGCTCCACCAGAGCATGCAGCGCATAAGGGGATTTCGTGGTGATGGAGATCACGGGACAGGCGACATTGTCGCTGGATCACCAATTCAGTGCGGATTGCGTGCCGTGGGGCGAGCTATATCCAGCCGCGCTCGGTAGCCATCAGCACTGCCTGGGCCCTGTCCATCGCCCCGAGCTTGCCGTAGACGTTGTGCAGGTGCGTGCGTACGGTGCTCGTGGACAGGTTGAGCTCGGCGGCGATCTGCTTGTAGACCATGCCGCGCGCCAGCCGGCGCAGCACCTCGACTTCGCGCGAGGAGAGCGGGCATGGGTCGATCTGTCGCGGCCGTCCGCCGGAGCTCGGCAGCGGCAGGTCGTACATGACCGCGCGTAGCTGCTGGGGCCGGATGCCGACGGCCCGCGCGACGTTCAGGAGCTCCGCCGGGGAGATCGCGCCGCTGAGGGCGTAGTGAGCAAGCATGTCGGCAAGGCGAATCAGCGCGGGCTCGCCTTGGGCGTCCTCGGCGTGATGGCGCTCGATCACGCTCGCGACCGACTTCGGCAGGCCCCAACGGCGTGCGAGGACACCGCCGACGAGCGCATGGTCGACCCCGAGCTCGCGGCGCTCGCGCTGCAGGCGCTCCTCCGGAGTGCGAGCGTCGCCGTGGATCTCACGCGGATATCCCGGGTAGGCGTGGACGAGGACGAGCTTGCCTACGTCGTGGAGGAGCGAGGTCACCATCAGGCGGTTGCGCTCCTCGTAGCCGAGCTCGCGGGCGAGCCGGTCGGCGGCCTGCTGCGTGGCCATGGCGTGGAGGCGGAAGCGCTCGGGTACACCCTGCCAAACAGCGGTGCGCTCGAAGAAGTCAAACGTCCTGGCCCGACTGGCGATGGACAGGACGGTGCGCGGTGAGAGCACCTCGATCGCCTTCACCGCAGTGTCGACCTTGCCCCGCGTGCGACCCTCGATGCTGTTGGCCAGCCGCAGCACGGCCACGGCGAGCGCCACGTCCCCTTCGACGGCGGCGACCACGTCAGAGGTCGAGGGCTCACCCGTCTCGAACAGGCGCAGCACGCGGTTTCGCGACTCGACGAGGACCGGGAACCCTTCGAGTGCCTCGAACGCAGCGGTCAGGCGCCGGCCGTGGCCCTCGTTGTGGTGTCGCTGACGAGTCGCGTTGGGCTCGTCGGTGGTGATGGTCTCGGCGGCGGCGACAGCTGGCATTGGTGGTTCGCCATTCCCAGGCGTGGTTTCGGTCAAGCGCAAGGGGTTGGCGTCCTGGATCTCCCGGTTCTATATCGGCAAGGACGCGAGTGTGGTTTAGTGATGATCCCCCCCAGCTCGGTTGAGCGCCCGGTCGACGCGAGCGAGCACCTCCTCGCGCCCAAGGAGCGCGACGCTCTCGAAGATACCGGGTGACGCCGTCGTTCCCGAGATTGCGACCCTCACGGGCTGGAAGACCTTGCCAGGTTTCAGGCCGCTCTGCTCGACCACGCCACGGAGCGCGGCCTCGACCGTCTCCTCGGTGAAGGGGGCGGCTGCGCTGAGCGCGTCGCGCGCGGAGCGGAGGATCTCGGCGCCGCCGTCGGACCCGATGATGCGCTCGAAGGCGGCAGGATCGTCGACCGGGCCGTCGAGGAGGAAGCCGGCGAGCGGCCAGAAGTCCGCGAGCGTCTGGATCTTCTCCGCGGAGATCTCGACCGCGCCGCGCAGGCCGCTGCGACCGGTGAACCCCTCGAGGCGCCGCGTCAGCTCCTCGATCCCCAGCTCGCGCAGGTACCTGCCGTTCATGTGCCGGAGCTTGCGCTCGTCGAACACGGCAGGGTTCTTCGAGACCCTGTCGAGACGGAAGCGCGCGGCCAGCTCGTCGAGGGTGAAGTACTCCTCGTCGGCCGCGAAGCCGGCGCCGAGCAGGGCGATGTAGTTGTCGACGGCTTCGGGCAGATAGCCGTCGGCCCCGAGCTCCTGGACCGAGGCGGCGCCGTGACGCTTGGATAGCTTCTTACCGTCGGGACCGAGCAGCAACGGCAGGTGCGCGTACACGGGGGCAGGCTGTCCCAGCGCCTCGAATACGAGCAGCTGCTTGGGAGTGTTCGAGACATGGTCCGAGCCTCTGACCACGTGGGTGATCCCGGCGTCCAGGTCGTCGACGGCGACCGCGAGGTT
>Ga0302325_10028663_pt1 | contig 11519 bp, 12 predicted proteins | sample Palsa_T0_2_FD_201948 | JGI IMG/M metagenome (GOLD analysis project Ga0302325, IMG submission 201948) | Peat permafrost microbial communities from Stordalen Mire near Abisko, Sweden - Palsa_T0_2 | ecosystem: Environmental > Terrestrial > Soil > Palsa > Peat permafrost | place: Sweden: Abisko... | reverse complement strand
TTAATAATTTTACTGACTCGAAGCTATAACTAGTGCTTATAAGAGCAAGAAATAGACCTTTTAAGTAAGAGGAAAGCTATAAGAGCACTATCTTCTTGCTTATATAAATCGAGTAATTATAAGGTCGGAAACCTAAAAATTAGTGCAACAAGATAACAATAATATATATATAGTCGATTTAAATAAGACGCGTTTCTTGCTTAATGTTTTAAAAAAAATAAGATCCTTTATAGCTACACTATATTTGCTATATTCTTGCAACTAAGTTGTAATTTTACAGCATATATGCTAAAGATTCTTATAATCGAGACTTAAAAAAGGACTTATTCTTCGAATTTCTTGCTTATCGATATTATTAACTTATAGCAACTCCCCCTCTCCGAATGTTACCCTCCCCTTACTCGAGTTCCACATGGTCGGCTAAAGAAAGAGCGATTTAAGAAGGGTAAAACAAGAGGGCTTAAGGGGGAAGTAGCGGCATAAGCTCTTATAAAGCTAGCAAATAATAGTAATAATAAGATTTGATCTCTATATTACTATTTTATGTGCGGCAAAAGGGGGCATTTTTTAGTTATATGCAAGAGGCTACACAATTGAGGGTTTATAAAGGCGATGGCGAGGTTCTTATAATACTATAATATAGCCTTGATTATACTATAAATATATTAACATAATTACGATAATCAAGTGCGAGGTTAATAGGATAAGAATCTTTTTTGCTCCTTGCTATAATATTAAAATCTTTTTCCCTTAATTATAATTAGCTATCCCACCAAAAAAAATTTTAATTACCTTATTATTTAAGATAATTATTAATTAAATTTATCCAAAAAATAGAATTTAAATTTTTCTTTTAAATGCCTTGTAAAAATTTAAAATTTAATAATTAGTTAACTTTATATTTGTTTATTAAAGATTCCCTTATATTCGGACAGCTAAGCCTTGTATTTGCATAGGTCTCGGGTGCCCCCCGCGCGCACCCCCCCCCCTCCACCATAACTGCTCAACTTGAAATTTGAAAACCTTAATGCTATAACTTCAAAGAAATAATATAATATTCGCAATATCTTAAGTAGAATTTTCTAAGGGCTTTGAAAAATCCAGAAAATTTTAGTAGGGTAAACCCTTCTAATTAGTAAGGCAATCAATTAATCAAGTCTACTTAATCAGTAATCAGCTTATCGGCTGATTAAGCAATTAATCGCTAATCAGTCCAATTAAAAACCACACTGATTGTAGTTGCAAAATCAGGCCCATTTTGTCGAGTTTGGAGTGAACCGACTGTATCCACAAATTAACAAAATCAGTTAATCTAGATGATTAAATCTTTCTGACTATCTGTGTCACTTCTGATACTCCTGTTCTCTACATCCTGTCTCATCGACATCGTAACAATAATGTCCTTGCCCAGTTCGCCGCCGCCGCTATTTCTCTTCATATTTTGCCCTCGTCCTTCATTTGCCTCCACTTTCGTTACTGTCTTCGGCTGCATTTCAAGGTCCGCAAGTTGATTCGGCGTACCTTTGAAGGTGTTGTTATTTTTGAACCCGCTGAAAGTTGCTGTAGAGTTTCCGCCTCGAGTGGAGGACAGAAGTCGTGGGAAGACGCTGGCGACAATGGGCTTGATGGCTGGAAGCGAGGCGCAGACGATGCCGGTGTAGACTTCGATGTTGGACCATATTGATGCACCCGTATTGTCAACTTGAGTCGCAGTAAGCATAAGGTGATTAAAATTTGAGAGAAGAATAATTGTGACTTACAAGTAGGGTCTTGCGATACTGATATGACATATAGACTTTGAAGTCGCAGAATACTGACGAGACAAACACTTCAAAAGTTATCAGCAAGATTACTTTCAATCAACAATCCAAACAAAGACATACAATCCACCAAGTCCAAGAACCATCATAAGCCCCACTTTCTGTCGAATTGGAAGCTTCAACGACTTGATGATTGGCATCGGCAAAATCAGGATAACCAGATCCGACAAAATGTTGAATGATGCGTTGAAGAACCACAGAAACTTTTTATCGATGCAGCGCATATCCGCAGTGGGCGACCAGAAGGCCGACACTGGTATGCAGTTTAGAATATTGCTAATCATGGCGTAGACAGCGTACACTCCAATGACGGCGAGTGTTGCCCAGCAGGAGCGCCGTATTTCTTTGCCGGGAAAGACTCGTAGGTACTGTAAAACAATAGAAGCTTTAGTCAAGGATAGCGAAGCGTTGTAAAAGCTAATGGCTATCCACAAATACTCGAAGAACATTAGCTTGTGGTTTCACCACGAGGAAAGAAATTATTACCCTCAACATATCCTTGAAGTCTGCTGGAGAGACAACCTCCATGTGCTTCCCTAATCCGTGTTTCACCTCTAGAGAAGAGTCAGTTGCAAGATTAACAGGATGGCTGACAGCACCAACTTACGCTCTTCAGTCATGGCAAGAAGAAAAACTGAGCAGACATAAGACGCAACAATAGCCAGCTCGTCAAGGCCAGCATTTTTCAACACGTTGAACCTCGCCCAGAGTCTCATAGAAATAGAAATTGTTGCCAATATGAAAAAGAAGACACTGGTGTCAGTCACAAGCCGCCCGCGGGGGTTAGAATTTGACATCGTAGAAGGCTTGGAAGCGCGGATATCATAAACAATATTTTCAGTAAGGAGGCTCGTAGAATTTAGTGTAAGTAAAGTTTCCTGTCAGCAGACAAATATACTATTCCTCCCCCTAAATGTTTGTTAGCGTGAGGTGGCAAACAAGGGTGCTCCAGCTAATCGGAGAACTGGAATTTTCTCGGAGAATTCTTTCGGATCAGCACAATAGCAAAAATTAAGGGGGGGCATACTCTCCCCGAACGAAGGGCAGCGAAAGAATTTCTCCGATTTGCTTTCGAGAAGCTTCAGCTCTCTGATTAGCTAGACCACCCTTGTTTGCCACTGTAGGTCTGCCTTTCGTTCCGGGGGGGAAGTAGCAACAAGACCCAATCTTATGGACTTCCAACTTAGACATCTAAGCAATGTAGCCCGCATATACGAGGGGAAGACCCCAGCTTCTCTAGGTCATGGCATCCAATACCTGCTGCTTGTCGACGCCAATCACTTTCAGCCTTTCAGCCTTTAGGATCCTGCTGGAAACCTTTTCTTAAATTTCGGCCGTGCACTGGGGATTGGATTGTTGTGATCCCTTGCGGTTCATCCTTGGCATTGGTGAGCATCTTGATTCGCCATGTGGCGTCGGCCTCATCCCGCGAAACCCATCCCAATCAAAGCACATGCGATGAACATTTCCCGTCTTGTCCATCGCTAATCGTGTCATAGCGAGCGGGATGTTCGTCTTCGTCTTAGAACGCATTTTTCAGCCTTGCTGGGCTATTGCAGAAACGACACCCGTCAAATTGGTTTGGGTTTCCAGCATATGGTTGTTTATCGTTCGACGTCTCTACTCTCCCCCCCCCGGTTTAAATGTTAGCGTGTCAACGTTGGCACGGATATTTTTTTGCTGTAAACCGGCTCGTGCGAGCCTGGCTACGCTAACATTTAAACCGGGGGGGAGTATATTCCGGGAAAGATCGACACGCAGCTGAAGCCTTGTAGCTCCTGACCCGTCGATCATGTCCGCTTCCGAGATCGTACCTGGTGATCCACTAACCTGGAGATTACAAAACAAATAAAGACAAATTCATGCATTGGACGCCAGACTTGTCAATCATGTTGGCGCGTTTCCGTCTTATCTTAAAAGAAGATCTTATGCTTGATGCAGAGCTGGAAGTTTAACGCCTCAGCTGTCATCAGTATCTCCACTCTCCTTTCTACTTTTCACTCATGCTAGACTCAACATGTTTGCGCCCACTGTTTCCATTATGTCTCATGTTCAATACTCTCAAATGAGATCAGAAACGTGGTAGTACATATCTTAATCTCAAAATGCACCTCCTCCCCCTCATCCTCTCCCTCGCCACCGTCTTTACCCCAAGCAAAGCCTACTGGCGCGGCATCAACATAAAATCTAACCTGGCCGATGGCACGACCTGCAAAACCCTTTCCGACTACCTTTCTGCATACCAAACCCTCAAATCTTTCCCTAATAGCATCAACTCCGCGCGTCTCTACTCCTCCTGGTTCTGCAACACACTCTCCAACGCGCTCCCCTCCGCTATCTCAACCGACACCAAACTTCTCGCCGGCGTCTCCTTGGCCAACTTTGATAACGAAAAAGGCGCCCTGCTTGCAGCGGTTAAGAAATATGGTTTCGATTGGATGGTTGGTGTTTCCGTTGGCAGCGAAGACCTGTATCGTGGGACCGTGAGCCCTGCCACCCTGGCAGAAATGATCTACGACGTCCGCGGTATGCTGTCCGAGGTCTCAGGTTATAGTAACGAAGTCCGTGTCGGACATGTCGATACCACGAATGCGTGGACGAATGCCTCGAACAGCGCTGTCATCCGAGCTTGTAATTTCGTCGGCACGGATATCTACCCGTATTTCCAGACTCTTCAAAACAATGATATCTCGAATGCAGAAAACTTGTTCTGGAATGGCGTGAAGCAGGTAAGAGATGCTGTTTCGAAGGCGGGTGGAGGGGCGAGCGTCTGGGTTACCGAGACGGGGTGGCCGGTCAATGGACCGACGAAGGGGAACGCGGTACCCGGTACGGATAATGCGGAGACTTATTGGAAAGGCGTTGCTTGTGATGTTTTTGGGAGTTTGAATGCGTTTTGGTTTACCTTGCAGGATTGGAGTGCTGTGCCGAGTTTTGCGATTGTTGGGCAGGATGGGGAGAGGTTGTATAATTTGACGTGCTAGAGACGGGTGGTTGTGGGTTTGTGGGTTATTTAGATGGGCATAGAGGAGTTTGAGCTAGAAGCATTGCTCTCATTCATTCTTATCAAGGGATTGCGGGATTTGGAGATGTAGAAGGCCTACAGGAGATTTATCATTGCAAGAAAAAGACAGATGAGACGAGGAACGGTGTCGCTTCTATGCCGATTATAGAGTAGCTATTCTTTGAACAACTTCAAATGAGCTTCTTGAAACTAGATATCAATACTGATAAGAGAAATGTTGCTGGTCTGCGTAATGAGAAGAGGGCAAGAGATAATGGATTCTATCACAAACGGACTAGCCGTCTTAAAGTCAATATGTTGTCCCTTCCCGAGTCTCTGCTTAAGAATGTCTCCCCATCACTATCAAAAAGCTGGTTCAGATACTCCACAGAGCTGCTGATGCCAAGTGCTTTCCAATTCTCCTGATCCGCCGCGAACTTGGCTCGCCGCACGTCTTCAATAAGAGATGCTTCTTTCGACGACGAAGATGGTTGCAGCGATAAATCCCAGCCTAGGGGATCGTATAAACCGGAAGTGGCATTGAACAAGCGCAGCGGAAGGTATAGGTACTGCCTCGCTCCACTGAAGGCACTGACGGACATTCCCGGTGCGCACGAGAGCTGGATCAGAACTTGGCGAACTATGCTCTGGATGCAGAAACTGTAGAACATGGATAGCCACCAGCTCTTGTTCCGCATGTTCTCTTTCTTGAAGAAAACTTTGGACAGTCCCTCAATGAAGATCGATAAGCTTGTCATGAGGTTCGAAATGCAGTTCACTTTACAAGACGTTGTCTCACAACTGCTGTGGATATTGTCTGTGAGATGACCGTTTGCATTTACACAGAGAGCTTCGAAAGAATTGCGCAAGCAGATAAGAGACTGTGCGATAAGTCGATCCTAGGAGCATTAGTGTCCTTCAAGAAAAGTGGAAAGTGGGCTTACTGAATCTGCGGGTAGTTTTGCTTGGTAAAGAGCAGCGCAGCGGAGTAGTATTAGGAAGATTCCTAACGACGTGCCATCTGCAGCTCCTAACGCAGTTTTTATGGCAGGGTTATCGAGGTACACCGAAAGTATATCCAGTATGCAACCATCCAGCGGGTCAAGTGCTGCAGGAAATGGATGATCAACCGACGAGATTAGATCAGCTTGAATTGATGCCAGCCCCTTCCATTTATTGCTGATAGTATGGACGAAAGAGTCAAGACTATCTTTAGCATCCTCATCAATGCACTGTCTTGCAATCAAGCTAGTCCCGGTCACCCTTCTGACAATTACCCGATATAAGCAGGCATTGGCTTTCACCACCGCTTCCCGCAAGCCCCTCAGGTATGCATCCTGGTCCGATTCCTGAAACACCATCGGGAGTGGCGGTACTGGTAGGCTATTTGGAATTTGACAAATTTTCTCGGGTGGCGGATTGCAAAGCGGTATGTCATGCATCTGAGACTGGAGACTGCCTCGTCGACAGCCCACGCATTGCCAAAGCGACTTCCGAGATCCCTTCGGGCAAGTATTGCAAGGAGATTCCTCATCGCACTAATACTCTTAGCAAGCCAGCACGTCTTTAAGGAGTCGATATACTTGCGTTTTTTCTCAACCACTTGCATCTCCAACAAGCCCCTAATCTTTTAACAGCTTTCATCGCCGCACGAGCCATTGTATCGAGCGGCCCTCGTCTGCCGGAAGATCCTGATATCCGACTAGCAGGTCGCGACGGGTTGGAATCGAAGACAATCTCTTGAAACCCGACACTACGGTTTGCACTTGAGCTTCGACTGACAGACTTCATGACCTTCCTTCCACGCTCGCTGCTAATGCTCTTTGCTGAGCCATCTCGACTGGGAGCTCGACTACCAATTCCACTGCCAGCCTTGCTTCCCGCTTGGCTACCAGTCCGTTGAGAACTGAAGAAAGACGTGTCTGTAAATATGGCTGCAAACTCCTCGTTCGCTGCTGCCGATGATGAAGAAGGTGTTGGGAGTGGGGTGAAGAACTGCTGTTCGTACTCGAGGCTAGATGGTATCTGATTGTTGTCTAAACTCGGCATGTCATCTCTACGGGAGAGATCGAAATCCGAATCCAGAATTTCTTCTCCATATGGCCAGCTGGAGAGATCTGAAGGCATTGACCACCGGTGGAACTGTGGATTAATGCTGATACCTGGTGTGTCGTCCAGGACCTCTGGATTCAGTGTTGTGCTTATATCAGTTATTCCGGCACTTTCCGGCTCCGATTCTGGCTTGCTAATTCGAGCTTGTTTCAAGCTCTTCCAGTACTCATAGTCCAATCCAAGTGTATCGGCAATAGAGTGCAGAGTCTTCTGCATCACCTGGCTTGGATGCATGAACATGAGCTCTAGAGAAGAGTCGGCCCGAAAGAGTAAGAGCTCATTGTAAAGACAAAGCGTTGGTAAATCATTCAAATCTAACATCATCAGCACCAGAAGAGCCTACATGGCATGTAACATACCAACTCCAACCGGTTTCAGAGGCCGTGTTGCCATCGTGAATTATCTTTCTCGTCGATAGTATCGAGTGGACGAGCCTCGCAGCCTGATCTGGCAGCATCGTCCAGGACTGATTGGCTCAATCCGACAACACGTAAGAACGGCAGAAAATCCATGTACTGTATGTATACAGAATCGCCTGTCCTTGAGCTGCGAAGATAACCCATTATATGTCTGTCCCAGTACCAAGTGGGTGTTCAAGGCTGGAAGGCGGTCTTGCGTCAACGGCCATCATACTTCCAGATTGGGAGACCGACCCAGAAATGTCTCAAACTCAGCCTCGTTATGGTTGCCAACAAGGCCCTAGGATGCAGATCGGGAGGGCGCGACACGTGATATGTCACGGGTCGCAACCTTCATATGAATGTTAGTTCGTATGAAAGGCCAAAGACAGCCCCCCAAAAAGAAAAGAAAACAATTTTAACTAGAATCCCCGCCCATCCCCCCAAAAAACCGAGGCATTTTTCTGCATAAGAAAACAAGAGGAACCTAGTGCCATAACTTTTAAACATCAGAGGGACCTTAACTTGTACTGTACGCTCAGCTACTGATGAAACGTCAAATCTTGAACACGTACTAAACAAACCCCTTCCACTGCCCCTCACACCATCCCCAAAATATCTCCCAATAACCCAGTCCCCCCTCATTCACCGTCAACGCCTCCACAAAATCTCTCCTCGGCATCCTCTCATCCTCCCTAACCCTCCCCTAAGGAATAATATACCCCCATCCCAATCTCCTTTAATAATCCCGCGAATAACTCCGTATACGTACCAAAAACCCGTTCATGCGTATAAACGCATTCATAAAAATCATCAAGAGCCAAGGCATCCCACCATAACTCCCGGCTCTCAGCTGTCCAGGATTTTGAATGATCGAGATGATGTTATCGTTGGCATATCTGCGAGCGAATTCGCGGCCTAGGAGCCAGGTTCCTGCATTCGAGACGCCGTAGTTGCGATACTGGTCGTCTGTTCCTGTATCGCGGACTGAGAAATCGATGCCGTATTGGGGGAGAGAAGGACCCAGCGACCGGACTTGATGTTTATACTACTCTCGTCTTCCCAATTCCAGAAGCTGCTGCTGCTGCTGCTGCCTTGAGCTGGGGGAGGAGAAGTTCGATGAATAGAGGAGTCGCGATGCAGTGCATGCCGATCATGGGCTCCAAATCTTGGACCGTTCGTTCACCGAGTTTCACCATTTTTGGGCCGGTGCGGGCGTTGTTCCAGAAGATTTCCAGGTGGGATCCTTGGGACGCGAAGGTGGTGGCTGCGGCTTTGACGGAGAGGAGGTCATTAAGATCTAGTTGGAGGAATTTTAGCTTACCGTTGGAGGGGGAAGGTGGGGTGGTTGGGGTGATGGTTTCGATAGCTGCTTCTGCTTTGGACTGTGTTTTGAGATTTTAAGTAAATACGTTTCGGGCCTAAAAGATGGGGTTGAGGACTTACTTGAGTTCGTGGGGCCATGTAGATGGTTGCTCTAGTTTGGTAGAGGATCTTGCATAGCTGGAATCCAATTCCTGCGTTCCCGCCTGTTACGGTGAAGACTTTCCCTTCTGAGAGCCTGCTGGAACATTGGTCTCTGAGAGGGTTGGGCAAGATGGCCATGTTTGGGTTTTGGCAGTGCGGAGTTTTGCCAGTGACATGGTTCTACCTTTGCCAATGAATATACGATCTCATTGGTGGTGTGAACTGCTCGCTTTAGGCTTGGTGATGTATCTATACTTTTAGAAAGAGGTTCAGCATTGCTATGTATGCTCCTGGAACAAAGCAAAAGGTGAGACTAGAAGCTGGAGGCAAGTTGCGCCGTGCCCGTCTAAGGCGACCAATCACTTGCTATATTTATCGAACAGCTTTCAGGGGCTGTCGATGACATGCATGTACCGGACACCGAGGCCCCACCTCCCACGAAGGCCGAGTTTGTCACATCGGCTCGAATGACTCGATATGAGCGATAGTATAATAGCAATTGATCTTGAAGTTTGAACAATGGCAGCTGTTAACGTGAAGTTGAGATTACCAAGAGTAGAGTGGCAATCTTGCTTCATCAACAGCTGACTATTCGTTAGACTGCGCGAAACATATGAACGGTCTCCAGGAATCAGGATTTGTCCAGAACAAGTCGAAAGTTCGATACTCAATTGGGTCAAGTAAAGCATGTCTCGTTTGAGAGGACTACTCTCATTGCAGATTTCTTTTCCAGAATCCAGATAAATCAGCTTAAAAAGTATGGGTCAAAGGAAGTGGAAACCTAGTTCCAAGTGAAGCGATACGAATGAGTCCAGTGAATCTCCTCTGTCTTTGAAAACCGATTGATGCATCATGCGTGGATCCAACCTCTTCTTTCTCACTCTAGTCCAAGATCACTAGATCCACTTCACACCACTCAAATCACATCACAATTCAAAGGCCCAAGCACGCAGAAACAGGATCAGAATGAACGTGAAGAAACCTCTTCAGCCAGCATAGTAGCCAGACAGAAAGATCTTTCTTTCTCTCAACACGGACCTCCTTTTCTGTTTTTGTCCCACCTCCGAGAAAAGAGAAAAACATTAATATACATATCATCCCTCATCTATCACAATCCCAGTTAGCACCCTCGTTTCGCTTCACTGTCTGTATGCCCGAAATTTCTCGCTCTAACGCCCGCCAGCAAGCAATCTACTGGAACTACCCTCCGAATCAAAAGTTAATGGCTTTGCCACCAACGAAATAAAAAGAAAGGGTATGGAACCGAAAACAAAAAAGAATCGGGCCGTTGCGCTGAATGAACGAATCGACACCACGCAAACAATGCTACCAATCAACCAAGCAGTCATGAGTATTAATGCCTCCTTTCCACCGATGCGATTCCACCTCCGAAGTAGAAAGCGCGAATCTGCCGCCCAGCCATCTAATGCTTCATGTACCGTACTGTAATGTACTCAACCATCATATCTCATCTCACGACCGTCCCTTCATTGCGGCCGTTGCCCCAGCGTTTGCCATATCCTGCCTAGCACTCACGCTCCTCGTCACTCTAGGCAATCCACTCATCGCAGTGCCCAAGCTCTGGCCTAGAACAGCGCCAGTACTCGTTCTCTTATTCCCTGCCGCGTTCCCAACCCCATTTATGCCCACGCCACTAATCCTTCTCGTTGCCCCGGCTCCCATGCCATTATTATTGCTTAGCGGCGGCTTGCTAGGACTAACTCCACTACCACCGCTAACATCGCGATTCCTCACTGCTGTGCCGTTCTTGAAGCTCGTAGCAGGTGGTTCTGGGAGTGGGCGGTTGCTACCTGAAGGCGTGTTGATCGTGTTGTGGCGTTTGATAGGGGATTCGTTTCTCGGCACCATGCGAGGGGGGGCCACTGGCATGGAGGACTTCTGGCCTGTCAGGAACTCGTGCCGGACGGCTTCATCTGGTTTCATGCGTCGATCTGGATCCCATCTCAGACACTTTGTCAAGAAATCTAGGAATGCTTCGTCGTCGCATTTCAGCACCTGTTGCAAGGTTTTGGAACTTGGTCGACGTCGCCGACCTTTGGACGAAACTGTGAGTCGTGGTTTGCCGAGCGAGTCAAAGAAGAGTTTCCGCCGCGTGGATTTCTCGATTAGGTGTTTCTCGGGGGGTCCGAAGACTTCCATGATGCAGGCTAGTTGTTCTTGTTCGTTTTCTCCAGGAAAGATGGGAACACCAGTGAAGAGTTCGGCGAGGATGCAGCCGAGTGACCACATGTCGATTGGCATGCCGTATGTCATGCCGAGAATGACCTCTGGAGAGCGGTAGAAGCGGGATTGGATGTAGGTGTAGACCTTCTCGTTCTCAAAGCAAGAGGAGCCAAAATCGATGACTTTGATTTCCGAGTGCATTGGGTGTGCTAGAAGGACGTTTTCGGGCTTTAAATCGCAGTGGATGACTTTGTGTTGCTTCAATAACAACAAGCTGCTAAGAAGTTGTTTTGTAAATCGTCGAACAATCTTGAGCGAAAAGCCACGGAAAGCGTTCGACTTAATAAACTCGTAAAGATTCATGTCCAGCAGTTCGGTGGAGATGCAAAGATGACCACGGAAGTAGAAGCTCTGTGTGAAGTTGACCATACTGTGCTTGTTTTTGGGATCCTGCGCATGTTAGCCGTCGCTCCAGTACATCTTCGAATTTACTTACCCATTCGCGAAGCTTTTGGAGAATGTTGACTTCTACCA
>Ga0302325_10028662_pt1 | contig 11519 bp, 16 predicted proteins | sample Palsa_T0_2_FD_201948 | JGI IMG/M metagenome (GOLD analysis project Ga0302325, IMG submission 201948) | Peat permafrost microbial communities from Stordalen Mire near Abisko, Sweden - Palsa_T0_2 | ecosystem: Environmental > Terrestrial > Soil > Palsa > Peat permafrost | place: Sweden: Abisko... | reverse complement strand
GATTTATTAGCACCAGTACCTATCCCTCCAAACAATCAGCCCTTCAGGCCAACAAGGCCGCCTTCTTTTTCCGCCTCGAACGAGAGCTTGAAAAAGTCAATTCTTTTTATTTGCAAAAAGAAAGCGAGGTCTCTTTTCCAATTCAATTAAGCTGACCTTGTAGCTCAAATCTCGTCTCAAAGTTTTAACAGACAAGAAGGCTATTGTGCGGTCCCAAAGTGCAACCATTTCCCGAAACTCGACTGTTCTCCTTTCATTAAAAGAAGGATACCAGAATTTTGAACGGGATTTATCGAAACTTCAGGTGCGTCTGACTACGTTACACAAGCAACTCATATCATGTAGCAATTTATCGAGTTAAATGCCACCGGATTTGCCAAAGCCTTGAAAAAATGGGACAAGCGATCAAAATCGCAAACCAAAGAACTTTATTTATCGCGGCAGGTTGAGGGTATTTATCGAAACAGATTTTTGATGCTGATTGTCTTAGTCCAACCTGTTTTCAATCGAGATGTAATCGCCGCTCTTTCAGATAGTGCTGCTTCCAGTCTTCTTGAGCTGGAAGCCTGGATAAATGGAGAGGAATTTATTGGGACTGGCGATGCAATCGGTGAATCTGCTTTCCAAGGCGGATCTCAAACAACTTTAACGAACCTGGAGTCAGATCTGATCCATTCTATTACACATAACAATTCCTCATCGGCCGTGCCATTAGTGGATCAGCTTTCTCTCTATTCGGTAGAAGAGCAACGGACGACTGTTACGACAGTTTTTTTTCGCACAATTGCGGATGGCTCCCTTGAGTTACTTCAATTTCTGCTCGACACTGGCTTGGTTGACACTACTCATACGGACGAAATCACTGATCGTGGCTGTCTGCATGAAGCAGCCATAGCCGGTCGACTTGATGTACTTCAAATCTGCGTCGATAATGGTAGCAATCTCATTGTGGATTAATTTAACTTGTTTGCAGGATCCGATGTGAAACAAACGGATTTGCATGGGCGCCATGCTTTACATTACGCTTGCAGAAATGGGCACGAGGACATTGCTCGTTACCTACTTTCTAAAGGGTCGCCCCCTGACCATCCTGATCAAGATGGCATGACTCCTATGACAATGGCAGTCATCTCTGGCAAAACCAACTGCGTTGGTCAACTTTTAGAATTTGGTGCAAGTGTGGACGCTTTGAACGACAGTTCCATTCCCCTACATCTCGCCTGTCAGTACGGGCACAATGACATTGTACGTCTCTTGCTGCTTCGAAAACCGAAGATCGCCAGCAACTCCGAGGGGTTGTTTCCATTACATCTTGCGTCCAGGACAGGGAATGAAGGTATTCTGGAGATGCTCATGCAATACGATAAAAGTGGGCTCGATGTGCAGGAACGATTCTCATTATGGACTCCACTCTTTTTCGCAGCATCTGAAGGCCATGAAGGGTGTGTGCAACTCCTACTCCGTGCCGGGGCATTAGTCAACACCCTGGATGATAATGGCCATTCGGCAATATATTGGTCGGCCTGGGCAGGACATCTGGGTTGTATGAATCTACTATTCGAGGCAGGAGCAAGGCAAGACCAAAGAGTATCGATTCCGTCGATTACAAAGCCTCCGAAGTCATCAGACTCACCACCTGTGTCAAGCCTCGATGATCTCGAAATACCGACTTTGTCTCTTCCTCCACCAATAATACCCTCTTTTGGGCATAACTTCCTTGAAAAGAAGGTGTTTGTCCAATTCCGTTTAGGTGGGAATCCCTCGAGCGACTTAGCTGCAGATCAGCCAGTAGTGTTATACAGCGACACGTCTCTCACATCAGCGAAGCTTACGATATCACCTAAAGGTTGCGATGATATCGTTCCGCGGAGCGTGCTCCTTCCATTGACTGACGATGACCAGCGGTCTGTTTCATTCTACGTGGACAGAATCGAGAATTTTTCTCTCGACTTTGAACTGTATCCGACATTCGGATCCAAAGTCATTGGCAAGGGCTCGGCCTTAGGAGATGTCTTCAGCAGGAAGAACAAAGCGCCACAGCGCACCAACTCGGGCGGAGTGTTCTGTATACTTCCAATCTTCGATTCCAGATTAAAAGTTATTGGAGAGGTTTCGTTCGAGTTCTCCATCATCAAACCCTTTCAAGGAGTGCAATTGGAGATTGGCGGAAAAATCGAGACCTACTGGAAATCCACCAGGCCACTACACACTTCTTCGACTGGAACTCCCTCGTTACAATCCTTCAATGGAGGTACGGCTGGACAGTCTCTGATCACAGCGTCCTCATTGTCTGGACAATTTATTCGCGTGTTCGTACAAGTCACAAGGGATCTTGTCCCGGTTGCATATCCGTCATGGCGTTTACCTGTGGAAGGCCTCGACCTGGGTGTTTCAGAAGTCACTTATGATCAATTTCAGGCAATTGTTAATAGGTCTTCCGATTCGGCCGCGCGTACAGAAGAGCTACGGTCTGTCACCAGCGCTCAACAAGCTCAGAGTCTGGTTTCTCTATGTTATACCTCTCTTGCAAATCTGCTTTCTGCTCTTCATCCAATGGTGCATCTCAATCTGCAAATCCTCTATCCGACAAATACTGAACGGGAACACCTATGCATAGACTTCGTGCCTGAGATCAACGATTATACCGATGCTATTCTGCAGGCCGTATTTGAGAGCGCGGAATCTTCGCAAAATACTCAAGCCGACCCCTCTGCGCAGCAGAATAGGACTCTCCTATTTTCATCTTTCAACCCAGATATCTGTACAACCATAAATTGGAAACAGCCAAATTGTGGCCCCTTTTCTTGCCACTCTCGCTAATGTCTAGATGCAGTACTCTTTGCAAACTATATGGGCGATAGCCAAGTTTCAGAGAGGGAACCACCGTCCACAACCGTGGGCCATTTACCTGCGTCTCAGCCTTTGGCTGTTAGTGGATTTCCGGACTGGAGGTGCAGATCAATACGCGATGCTGTAAAATTTGCTAAATCTAACAATATTCTGGGGCTGATGTGTCAAGCGAGATTATTGGTATGACCTTATGCCCTAAGCTCTCTTACAGGTTAGATGAAGGTCCCAGCATTGATTCAAAGTATAAAGGAGAGTGGGCTTGTTCTGATAACATATGGATTGGACAATGAGGTGCAAGACTGTAGCCAGATTCAACAGGGGCTAATAGATGGATTCATGGTAAATGGGGTCCTCGCATTCTCGAATGCGATTAGTGTATAAGATACTATTACTCATTCACACCGGAAGAGGGATCATTAGGAGAGCGGTAGATATCATCTGCTTAATTACGTAGTCTCCTCGGGAACTGGTATAGCATGATCCTCCTCGAGCAGAGATATTTCTTTGCCTGTTGCATACGATTTTACCGTCCATTCCGCAATTTCCCACTTTGAGAACTTGTCCGGCCGTGAACTTACAAAATGTACTCGGCCTTCAGCCTCTAATTGTTAGAGCGCGCGCACAAGAACCAGTTACCAGAGCCTTTGACATCATATGCCACATCGATTATTCCCTTAGTCAATTGGATTGTTCCTGAAATCCAAGGTTGCCGGAACCATCCATCATATCGGTACCAGCCTTTGTATGCAGGGTGCATACACCGGTGCTGTATATCCTTGCCAAGCAGTGCGGCCGCTCGAGGCGACTTTCGGACTTCGTGGAGGGTCGATGCTGTGACTGGAGAGGCGAACCGCTCGTAGTTGATTGCCATGAGGGCGGCTACCGTCCAAGCACCGCATATTGAAAGGAAGACCACAATATTTCTGGTTGTGTTTGGCCGCACATCTTTATATGCAGGAAGAGGGCGAGGTGTTGACTGCGCTTTCGGAGGAGATATCGGGAACGCAGGCACTCCATGAGGGTATCGAATGTTGCCGCGAGGGAAGGATAAACAGAACAAGCGGACGTTTGGAGGTACAGTCAGACTCGGACAATGGATGTTCGCACTTTGACGACACAGCCAGCGTTGGTGTTTCATGAGTTGTGTTTTTGGGTTTCTCGGCGATCATCTCCGAAAATGAAATTGTAGGTGGAGCTCAATCGTGAAGATCCCTTGACAATTATCCTAACTAACTATAGTACAAGTAACGCTCTTCAATCCATGCGGCATCAGTATTTACTTGGAAGATTGTTCTTTAAAAGCCTGTCTTATCCATTTCAGGAATTCAAAGAATTCCCGGGTCCGATTCAGCTTTTGCACTAGCTCATCAAGCTGGCTTATAGAAGGCTTGCATTCAATCACTAATGTTAGTGAATAGTTTGGCCTTGTTGCACCTTTATAATCCCGTTCAGAAAGGTCTATTGTTAATGAGTATTCCCGCATCCAGTCAGTTTCACTGATATGACTGTATACGATCCGGAGCACATCTTCCTTTACACCCTCGATTTTCATCGCTAGATGCTCTTCCCAAAACGAAAGTTCCGGCCCGTTCTTCGATTCCTGTGCTGCAAGAGCTCTACGTTCGACAGACCGTTCTACATGATCAGAGCGACAGCATAGGCATGCTACGTTCACGCTTCTTTTGGATTGCTTGACGCGTTTCATCGATCAGTTTCAGTAAAGTTTGACGGTGCTCCATAAGTGATTCTTTTTTCCTTGAAAATTCTGCAATGGCACGCTCAGCCTCTACCGCTTCCAGACGTTCTTTTTCCATAGCTACCCAAGGTCAGTACTGGCTCAGTCCACGGAACCTTCTTCGGCTCCCAAACTTGGGGGACGGGAATACCTTGTGCTATTTCTGCTTGCCGTGCTTTATGTGCTTCTATCTGTTTACTGATATCTTTTTGGTTTTCTTGACAAGTCAGTGTATACGACTAAGCGCACGCACCTCTGCTCTCAGCTATTGCTTTGGCGAATTCGTTGCGTTCTTTCAGAACTCGCTCCCGCTGACTCTGGGTCCACTTGTCGAATCTGAGGGTGAAGCGGTTCATCTTGACCTTGAGATCATCAAAGGCAAAGTTAACCGGAGCGAACGGAGCGACGGAGACTGACGCAGTTTCTGCCATGATGGACGATGATGGACTTTGTGGTTGATGGCCGTGATCCTGATTTGTTTGTTTACACTCGTGCGCGTCGACATTTCAAATTGGACTGGGCGTATCTTAATGCATGGTTACAGTCAGATCAACAGGGGACACAATAAACCGAGCATTCTCGTACTCTATCTATAGTCTACTGGTTCTGCCATCTAGTCAATGCTTATTGTATCCCACCTCCGCAAGCCCAGACTCTAACGCCTCAAGAGCCTTCTGCAGATCCTTTCTTCCGCCATCTGTAACTGACACCCCCATATGTCCAATCCGGAAATATTTGGCTACACGTTAAGAGTATCCCACTAATGAGGCTTACTTGCGATTTCCTTGTGCAATCCTCCGGCGAAAACAACCTGCTTCGCAGCTATTTTAGGGAGAAGATCAGGTAATTTGACTCCCTCTGGTATCCAAATTGCAGTCATCCCATTTGCACTCTCCTCGCGACTATTTGGTATCGTCCTAAGACCAAGTTTGTGTTCGACAAAATCTTTGACCATTGAGCTTGCTTTCTTGTGATCTGAAAACCGAGAAGCTAGAGGTCGTTGCAAAATCTGTTTGAGAGAAGTGTTGAGAGCGTAGATAAGTTGAACAGGAGGGGTCGCAAAGTACATTGGCTTACGGGATTCATACGCCTGCATGATTGGAAGCCACTTTTTCCATGAAGCAAAGTACGATGTTTCAGGGGTGCTGCGTTCGTCGAAGACTTTCATGGCTCGAGATGAGACCAGGAGGAGTGAGAGGCCAGGAGGAACTCCAAGAGCTTTTTGAGAAGCAGTCAAGACGACATCAAGACCCCAAGATGAAAAGTCGATCTCCTCACATCCGACAGAACAGACTCCATCAACAACCACCAACGTTGAAGGCGAAACGCGTTGAACTACTTCGGCAACAGCTTTGATATCGGAAAGCACACCGGTGGAGGTATCAACGTGTGTGATTGTGATGATCTTGTAGTTTTTAGACTTGAGAGCTTCTTCAACTTGCGATAGGGATGGTCGCCCACCAATCGGGGCCTTTAGCTGCGTTGCATTGGCGCCATAAATCTGAAGGCACTCGGCGAATGAGTCTGCGAAATACCTGATAATCAATACATTGCAGACAGAATGGTGCGGAGGACATACCCGGTGTGAAGAACAAGGGCGTTGTCTCCTTTCTCACATAAATTGCTGGCAACCATGTCCCACCCGAGTGTTCCGCTGCCAGCTACTACAAAGGGCTGGGTGTCGTTGTTCCCGTTCAATACCTTTCGGAACAGTTCGAGAGACTCTCCGAACACATTGACGAAGGGCATTCCAACATGGGACATGGAGGGATGCGACATGGACGCGAGGACATCATCATGAAACTCAATGGGTCCTAAGCACAGCGTCAGCGAACAATCCGGGGGCGCCGCGGGGAGTCCGAACCTGGGATCATGAGAAGCGGATGCGGTGGTTGCGACGACATTTTGGAGGGATTACGAGCGGTGTTGTGAATGGGCGACACGGGCACAGAGCGAAAAGACCGGAGGGAAGAACGACAGCTTTTTGCGAGATGCGGCAGCCGGGCAACAATTCTCATTTTTCAGTGTGTTTGTCCCACCAGCAAATCGAGAGGGGGGGATTGCCGATACACACGTAATCAACCCAAAATTGTGTGGGGTCAAATTTTGCCCTAGTCAGGAGAAAATCTCCGTTGCTAAAATAACCCTGCCCTCGCTGCCTTTGCAAAACAGCAGCGTCGACCTCGAAGACGGCGATGTTTGGACCCTTTCGTCCCAGTCTTCCTTCGTTTGGAGGCCTTTTATGGTACTCACTCCAGTGCAATTGCCGGGACTGACTCTGACAGGAAATCCCCATGGCGGATGTCGGCACCTCGGAAACGACGGCAACGAAAACGGCTTCGGGATGTTGATGGAGTGATGGCGTCGTTGGCCGACGGATTGACGCAGACAAACCAGGCTTGCAGAGCGCTTGACAGAGCGTTGTTGACATGGCGGAACGAGTTCGAAATGCCTGCTAAAGACAAGTACTGGGTGTTCAGCAGGAAAGATCGCGAGAGTGGCTATAGGAAGGGAGCTCACAAGGTGCCCAAATGGACAAAGTATGGCCGCCAATCCAAGTCCTCGTTAATTTACAGAGTCACGACGAGAGACGTGCCTTATGGGTTTTAGAGTGCCTCGGTACTATCCTTCTGCAGGCGTTTGCGTTATAATGGATATCCACGTTGTGTAAGGGAAGCCGGCAGAATAAGAAGATAAGACGAGAATAGATAGATTGAATGATGATGATCAAGAAGAGCTGCGAGCTACATGCTATGGGTATCATATCTTCTCTATTCTGCCGGCTTCCCTTACATTGGCGCCCCCAGACGGTTTACCAGAGGTTCTTTGAACCACAAGGTACCACCAGCTAGTTCCTACTCCACCATCGACCGGAGCTTGGACAGCAACCAGCGTTTACGCGACTTTCTCCCATCCTACGACCTCTCAAGCGACCACGTCATCATCTCGCGTATCCTCCTCCACCATCGACTCATCATCACCAGGTTCTTCCTACTACTGCAACCAGCGTTTACGCAACCTTATCATCACAACACTTCTGCGTCTTCTATCGCCGCATCATCGCCAGCTACTCCCTGCTACTTCCTCCTCATTCATACACGCCATCACCATCCTCCTTCTCCATCCCACGATTACGACAATGGCGACCCTTTCGCAAGCGCACAAACCTATTCAAATCTCTACCCTATTTGAAATTGGTATCTTCGAGCCGGATGTCGAGGACCCTCTTGATGACCTGGATTTCGTGAAAGTCTATGACCTTTCTGTTTACAGAGAAGTCGACGTCTTTTGTCAGCATGTTGAGGATGTTACTTCAGTCAGAGGTCCCGAAACAGTCCGCGACAATCTTCATTTTTGTCTCCGCGGCGCCGCAATCCGTTGGTGGGCCTGCAAGTTAAAAATCAATGAAAAGAAGGCTATACGCAATGACAACACTCTGTGGCTTTCTCAATGGATTGGCCGACTTCAAAACCGTTTCCGGGCACCTGCGCAAGCTGTATTTACTCCAGATCTCATTGTCAACGACTGTTATCCTGCTGAAGATGCTGGAGAAGTCCATACATCCATCGACGATGTTGTTCTTCCTCCTCAAATCGATGACTGCGTCGACGCACCTGCGCAGGCTGTATTTGAGCCAGATCTCATTGTCGATGACTGTCATCATGCTGGAGACGTCGATAACTATCATCACGCTGGAGAAGTCTTTACATCCGTCGACGCGCTGGCGAGCCTAGACCACACGTTGAAATCGATGACTGTCATCCTCATCCTGCTTGCGATGTCGTTAAATCCATTGACGATGTTGTCCTTCCTTCTGGTGTCCTTTCAAACGTCGTTACATTCATCGACGATGCGGTCCTTCCTTCTCAAATCGATGACTGTCATCCTCACCTTGCTGGCGATGTCGTTACATCCGTCGACGTCTGTCAACATGCCGACGCGGTTTGTCAACATGCCAAGGACGTTTCAGACCTCATTATCGACAAGTGTCCTCCTGCTGGCGAGCCTGGATCGCGCGTCGAAATCGATAGTCATGCCTTGTGCATCAAGCTTTCTGATCCTGCTGGCGACGTCGTTAAATCCATCGACGGTGTTCTCCCTCCTTCTGGTGCCCATCTCAAGCTTTCGTTCTTCGACATCGAGTATCCTCCGAGCGATGTCGCGCATCCTTGTGTCGAGCATCTCCGCTACCTCTTCAAGCTCGAGCGTCCTCATGTCGAGTACCTTCGCTACAACTTCAAACATTGCACGCGCTTCAAACGTCGTGTCCTTACATCCGTCGAGCGTCCTCATGTCAACCATCTCCGCTACAACTCCAGGTGTCGCAAACGTCGCAAACGTCGCAAACGATGGAAAAGGTCCTATCTATCCTGTCATTCTTGCCTTGCAAACGATGGGAGAACCACAACATTATCACGGTCATCGTCCATGGCTATCACCTGGTCAACGCATTTCGCATCTATCTCACCGTCATCGTCACCAACATTATCGCTGTTATCTTCCATCGTCGCTATCCCTAGACGTCGCTATCGCTGGACGTCGCTAGCCGTCGCCTAGTCGACTTACCTCACATTGTGGCGGTCATCTTCAAACATCGCCTGGTCCATCTCACTGTTGCTATCGCCGTTATGTCACTGGCTGTCGCCTGGTCGACGCATCTCACGGTCGCTATCGCTGTCATCATCGCTGCTCGAGTGGAGGAGACCTGAGGACAGGTCATTTTGTAGCATGTAGCTCGCAGCTCTCCTTGATCATCATCTAATCTATCTATTCTTGTCATATCTTCTCTATTCTGCCGGCTTCCCTTACACGTTGCACGTTATTTTTGAAGAGTATAACTCCACCCACCAAAATCCGCGTGCAATGAATCCGCTCTCACAGTTGTACGTAACATCATTTCCGCATGAGTCACGGATATCTTGGATCAGCCAACAACTGGGTGACATGACCATGAAACAAGAAATCATTATCACGCAAAATATCCAACAATCAACGAAACAGTGATATACAATATTGCCTTACTATGTTTTAAACGCCAATCCAAATCCCAAGCGCCATTACCAGCCCCATCACAGATGCACTCCTTCATCCTCCTCCAACTCCATCGGCTCTCCCACTTCCTCACTCTTATGCACAGCATCCCCATTCCCATTCACCTCGCCTGGCACGGTCCCCCACTCCTGCACACCCAATTCCACATGTCCGCTCTGCCCCCGTTCGAGAATCTCCCCCTTGACCATCTCGATCTGCTCCTCCTGCTTGACAATAACATCCTCATTCTCCCTCACGATATTCTCTGTCCACTGCCCATCATCCTCATTCTCATGACCATGTAATTTCAACTCCTCATTCGACCGTTTCAAATGTTTTATCGAGTTCTCGAGTTTGAGGATTTCAGCGTATAATAATGGTGTGGACAGTTGACGGACCGTATTTCTGTATGAAGGTTTCCAGCTCATATGTTCAGACAGAGGTTAGGATCGAGACCTTCAAGTTGAGGTTTGTGTTACATTTCGATTCCGCTAAGTTGCACAGCCCTGATTGGCTGACACTGTTCGACACTGACATGGAGCGCCAAGGAGACCGCCCGCTGTCCCCGGCGCTTGTGAAAGCGGCTTTCGGCTTCTGGGGCGACGATCCCCGCACTGATCTAGATAAATAATCATATCCAACTTCCATCACTCCGAGCCTCACCCGAACAATGCAATTGAAAGGAAAGAATGTTCTCATTACAGGCGGCTCTGCTGGATTGGTGTGTCCTCTATTCCAAAGACTAATTTCTAGGGCGCTGAATGTGCTCGCAAATTCGCTGCTGAAGGTTAATCGCCCGCGAAAGTTTCTGACAATACTAGGCTGCAATATTGCTATCAACTACGCCAACTCGACCGCCCGAGCAGAAGCCTTTGGAGAGGAACTCCAATCCCAATTCCCTGCTCTTATAATTGACGTGATTAAAGCCGACGTGGGCATCAAATCTGCTTGCGAGGCCCTGATCTCGGAAACCATCGCCGCCCTCGGGGGTCTCGATATAATCATTTCCAACGCCGGTATCACATGCGCCGTTATGTCTCGTCAGTGGTTGATGCGTAGGGTGGACACAATTCTGTCCGTTCGAGGACTTGGAGTTCCCGGAGGAGGCGTGGGATAAATGTTTTGCAGTCAATATCAAGGCTCCTGTATGGTTATTGAGGGCCGCATTGCCGACGTTTAAGAAGAATCCCGAGGGGGGGCATTTATTGCTCACGGGGAGTATTGCTGTATTCTCGCACAGGAGGGGATACTGACGTTAGGGAACTGTCGTGGGAGGTAGTTCCATGGTAACCGAACTGTATGTCAGATGATATTAATATATTTAGGCGTATGCCGTGACCAAGGCTGGTCAAGCTCATCTTATGCGATGTCTTGCGAAATCTCAGGGACCGAAAGTCAAGTATCATTCTAACAGTTGTGGGATTATAACGGTAGGGTGAATTCGATTCTACCTGGACTGTTGTTATCTGAATGTGCGCTGTTTGTGGGATGCAGCTGATTTGTAGGGGGGAAACTATATGGAGATCAGATCATTGAGGCTTATAAGCAGGCGGCGCCTCTGAAGAAGGAGACTGGAATGGATGACTGCGCTGATGCGTTTGTCATGATGGCTAAGAATGGTGATGCTTCGGTTGAGTGTGTTAACGATTAGAAAGTATCACGGGGTCTTCTTTGACCGTTGATGCTGGACTTTCAATTAGTAAATGAGTTGATACTTACAGTGGAGATGGAGCGACAATGTAGTAGAATTAGCACCCATTCCCTCACACAACCATGGGACATTGCCGTTGCCCGTGACGCGCAAATCAGACCGCATATATATACCAGCCACCTCTCAGGAAATTTTCCAAACATGTCTGCAACTCTAGATTGATTCTTCTATGTTGGAGATGAGAACGCCATC
>Ga0302325_10028661_pt1 | contig 11519 bp, 7 predicted proteins | sample Palsa_T0_2_FD_201948 | JGI IMG/M metagenome (GOLD analysis project Ga0302325, IMG submission 201948) | Peat permafrost microbial communities from Stordalen Mire near Abisko, Sweden - Palsa_T0_2 | ecosystem: Environmental > Terrestrial > Soil > Palsa > Peat permafrost | place: Sweden: Abisko... | reverse complement strand
CATATTCCATCGAATACGAGGCGTCGCCGTAGGTCACGTCACCATCGATGGGGGGGCGGTTGTGGGGGATGAACGCGAACCCGGCGTCGCGATGGAGCGCCATCATCGCCTCGGGGGTGATGCCCGAGGGGAGCGGTCCGTGCGCTCGCCAGTATTCAGAGGGCCGCACAGTGATCGCGAGCAGCCCATCTTCCTTCAAGTAGGCGCGGAGCGTCTTCATCACCTGAAGGGCACACTTGGGCGAGAGGTGCGTGAAGACCGAGAAGGCGAAGATCAGATCGAAGCGTGTGTCTCCAACCGGCAGGGTCTTCGGGACGTAGTCGCTTACCGCCAGGTTCACCGGGATGCGGTGTTTCCGGCAGAGGTCGATCGCGCTAGTCCACGGGTCTAGACCCCAAATCCGGGGAGCAGGCGCATAGCGGAGCATGAGACGGAGAAGCCGCCCCCAGCCGCAACCGTAGTCCAGCACTGTTGCGCCGTTGAGCGGCCGGCCAGTCTGCTCCTGGAAGGCGCGCGCGACGCTGTCGACGAAAGCACAGCTCTGGATCATCAGCGGCAACCCGTCGGACCCCGTCCAGTCGCGTTGCACCTGGGCCGGCGCCATGGATGGCAATGCGGCCACCAGGGCTGAAACTTCCGGTCGAAGGCCGAGGTAAACCTCGCCGAGCACCTCCGACGGTACGCGCGAGAGCAATTCCGGGCTCAGCGGCTGGCCCGAGCGGAGTTCGGTCTCGATGCTGCTCAACTCACGATGGAACAATTTCGCTCTCATCGTCGCCTCCTCCCCCGGGCAGTCCGAAGGCGTTGCCGCTTTTGCGCCCCCGCGCCCGGACGCGGCGGAAGGGATTGGTCCACCCCAGCGTCAATGTCCTCCCGAGGTCGCACGTCGCATCGCCTCCTCCATCTGCTGCACGGTGCGCACGCCGATCGCGCGGTAGGAAAAGTCGCGCCGCATGTCGAAGCTTGCGCGGCGCCCGATCGCCACCCCCTTCTCCGGTTCGTCCAGCAGTTCCACCATGCTGGCTGCGGCCTGCTCGACGTCGGGGTCCGCCCAGTGCTGTCCCTGCCAATGCGGATAGGCGTTGGGTGGGACCGGCGTGAGCTCGCAGTCCACCAGTAGCGAGTTGCCGTTGTTCATGAAGTCGAGGTTGCCCGACCAGCGAGTGGCAATCACCGGCTTCCCCAGGGCCATCGCCTCCGCGGGGCCGCGGCCGAAGCCCTCCGATCGATGAAGCGAAACGTAGCAGTCGCAGCAACGAACAAGATTCTTCATCTCGTCATCGGTGAGCGTGCGTGGGAGGACAAGCACGTGGTCGCGCAGGTCGGCTATCGACTCGAGAAAAGCGCGGTAGCGGTCATCCCCCAACTCGGCACCGTTAATCTTTAGCACCAGGGTGGCTAGGGCGTGCGGGCGCCTGTGCACCGTCAGCCGGAAAGCAGCCACCACGGCCTCGGGGTTCTTGCGCGTCACCCAAGAGCGCAAGTCGAAGGAGAAGAGGAAGGCGTAAGCGGATTCGGGGATGCCGAAGAAGCGGCGGCCGAGGAAGGAGGAAAGCACCACCTCGCAGGCCGGAGACATGTGCACGATTGGCCGGTGCACCACCTTTACGAGCGCCTGCTCGATGAAGCGTGAGGAGGCCCACACCTCGTCGAACTGGTCCAGCAGCTGGGCCCACTGGGAGGGGTAGTTAGGGAGCTCCCACAGAGGGCTCACCGCGCGCCACATCTTCGGCGGTGATGGCCTGCCAGCCAGGTGGGCGAGGACCGGCTCAATCTCGTCGCCGTTGATGTGGAAGAGGTTGAGGGTGCGGAAGCCCTTTTCGAGGAAAGGGCCGAACTCCGACTCGGCTGCGGGCTCGGGTTGATTCGAGCCGTAGACGTCGAGGAGAGCCGGCCGCACGCCCACGCTCCGCAGCGCTCGGAACGACGAGCGGAGCTGTTCCCCCATGCCGATGGGCGCAAACGGGTGCCCCACCAGACACACGTCGGAGAGCGCCGCGATCATTGCGAGCTCCGGCCCACCTCAGCCGAGCGCATATCCGCTTATCCGCTTGAGCAGCGCCGACTCCTTGGCATTCTTCAGCGCCTCGAGAAACTCGTGGCCGAAGCGCAGATCAGGCTCCAGGTAGGCCCCCTCCGCCCATTCGTTCCAGGCGTTGACGAAGACCAACCCTTCGTCGCCGTTGCGCATCCGGCGCGTCTGGTCGATGACGTACTCGGCCCAGGCCTCGAACGCGCCAGGCGTCGCGTTTTCCATGCAGAAGCTGGCGTCCTGCCGCCGCGCGGTGTTGTCCCAGCCGGGCGAGAGCCCCCGGAACCGGGTGTACCCGGGCTGTTCGCGGAGGCAATAGCGGGCCACCATCTCCCGGTAGTCGGCCACCTGTCCCACGAAGCGTGTGTTGGTAACCATCCCGCTCGGCGGCCCCGGATCGGCCATGCCATGCGGAGGGAACTCGATGGCGGCGTCGCAGCCAAAGCTGGCGGGGTGCACGGGCTTGGCGACCAGATCGAACGACTCGACCATGGCCAGGTAGATGTCACCGAGCCCCTCCTCGCGGCAGATGCGCCGCCAGGTTGAGGCGGTTCGGGAGAAGTTGGGGAAGAGCGGCACCCGGTAGACGGCGAGTAGCGGCTTGCCGTCCACCCGCAGATAGTTGGGGTGGCGCAGGTAGCGGAGCAGGTCGCGAATCACCGCCTCGTCGTCGGTGTCGGAGTGAGCCTGCGCCATCAATATCTCTTGCTCCCGCCCGTCCCAGCGCCGGGTCCAGTTCTCATTGGCCCAGCAGAGGCAAAAGGGGAGGTCGGGCCGACCTTGGGTGAGCAGCCGCTCAAGCGGCATGTCCAACAGGCGGCGCCCGGCGAACCAATAGTAGTAGTAGCAGAAGGCGTCGATTCCATAGCGGCGGGCGAGTGCCGCCTGCCGGTCCGCCGTTTCCGGAGCACGAAGGTCGTAGAAGCCCAAGTCGGCGGGCAGGCGTGGCTGGTAGTGACCGACAAAGTTGGGCTGAGCCTGCGCCACGTTGCGCCATTCGGTGAAGCCGGGGCCCCACCAGCGGTCGTTCTCGGGGATGGGGTGGAACTGGGGCAGGTAGAAGGCCACGAGACGCACGTCGGTGAGTCGTTCGAGCGTCGCCTGCCACTTCCTGACGAACGTTTCGAGGTTGCGTCCGATTTGGGCAAGCTTGACGTCGTTTCCTGTCAGCGCGGTGGTCTTGGAAAGGTGGTGCACGACCACAGACGCGGGGTTGTAGATCACGCGGAGTCCCCGCTCGCGCAAGCGCAGGCAGAGATCGCTGTCCTCGCAGTAGGCCGGCGCCAGCGCGTCATCGAAGCCCCCCAGCTCCTTGAGGACCGCCGCGTCGACCAGGAGGCAGGCGCCAGAGCAGTAGTCAACGTCCCGCAAGTAGTTGTACTGCGGCAGGTCGGGACTGTCGTTGAGACCGACCATCTCGGTGGTGCCATCGGGACGGAATGCGCAGCCCGCCTCCTGCAAGTGTCCGGACGGGTAGAGGACCTTCGGACCCACAGCGCCCACGCGTTGGAGCTCCAGCGCCGGGGCAACCAGCGCGTTCAGCCAGCCGGGAAGACCCTGAACGTCGTTGTTGAGCAGCAGGATGAAGCGGCCACGGGCGGCGGGCAATGCGCGGTTGACGTTGCGAAGGAACCCCTGATTCTGCTTCGCCGGAAGCACGCGCAGACCGGGGACTCGAGCCAGCCGCTCGGCGGTCCCATCGGTTGATGCGTCGTCGGCGACTACCACCTCGATGGCAACGGAAGAGCCGCACCGAGCGATGGAGAGCAGGCACTCAACGGTGTACTTGAAGTTGCCATAGGTGGGGACCACGATCGACACCAGGGGATCGGTCGCCTCGGGGAAGCGGAGGCCGGCCACCGCGGCGTCCAGTTCGGACTCCTTCAGGGAGATGATCTCGCAGCGCTGAACGCCCAGCGCGTCGCGGCGCGAGGCCTCGGCGCGTGCGACGCGCTGCCGGATCTCGACACCGTCTGCCCACTCCCAGATGCCGTCGGCGATGGGCAGCGACCGGCCATCTGAGGCCGCCTGGTGTTGCATTGTCCCAGCCAGCGGGCCGTTTGCGGCGCTCCCGGAGGTGCTCAGGTGAAATGCGGGCGGGCGGCCCGGGTCAAACGGTTGCTCGTCGAGCACCCCGCGTTCACGCCAGGCCCGGTACGACGCGGTGTGGGAAAACGCCGAGGGAAACGTCCGGAACAGCCGGCTGCGAATGCGATTCCGCGCAGAGCGTCCCAAGGGCAGACAGCGATAGATGAGGATGAACAGAAGTTCGGTTGCCCGCCGAAGGCGGCGGCGCGGGTGAAGCTCGCGAGCGACGCCCATCGCCTTGCGCAAAGGAGTTGTGAGCCGCCAGGAGCGGCTGGCCAGCACAATCTGGAGCTCCGAGTCGAGCTCGGTGGCACTTTGCACGAGCTGCCGGGTCCGGCCCTCCTCGAAGCTGAGGAGCATCCGAGCTTTTTCCAGCTCCGCTTGTTGCTCGCCGAGGCCTCGGGTTACCTCATTGAGCTCTCTGACGGCAGCCTCCAACTGGACGCCCTGCTCGGCGACTCGAGTCTCTTGCTGGGAAAAACTGGCACCCAGGCGTGCAGCCTCAGCCGCTGAGGCGGCCAACGCTTCGCGGAGCGCTTCCATTTCGGTCACGAAGGGCGGTACCTGCGGCTCGAGCGCACCGGCGGAAAGCGGGGGGCAGGCCTGGTCCGAGGCAACCGCGACGAAGTACACCGGCCGGACGATTCCGCGGCCGCGGACCATTTGGCCGGCACCGGCTCGGAACGAAAAGAAGGGAGACTGGGGATCGTCGATCGGCGCCAACATCGACGAGTACTGAACTCGCTGTCCATAGACCTGGACGTTGCGGAAGTGGCGACCGAGCAGGTCACGGAACTCGCTGAGATAGAGCTCGCGGACGTGGAAGGGGTTGCGAAACTTAGGGACGTCGGAATACTCGAGCCGGTCGGGGCTGGAGATCACCAGAAACCCGCCCGGCTCCAGTACGCGGCGGAACTCAGCCATCACCTGGTCGTGGGCCGCCACATGCTCCAGCGTCTCGAAGCAGACGACCGCATCGACTGAGGCGTCGCCGAGGGGGATACGCTCGCAGGACCCGACTTCAAAGCGCAGCCGAGCCGAGGGGTAGCTGGCCCGAGCGTGCGCCACAGCCTCCGGGCTGATGTCAACGCCCACGACACTGAGGGCCTGCGCGGCGAGGATGGCCGAGCCATACCCTTCGCCACAGGCGATATCGAGCACTCGCAGCCCACGCACACTTTCGCTGGCCGCGTGGTAGCGGTGCAGATGCTCGATCTCGATGTCGCCTTTGACGCCCGGAACGAAGCGCTCGCCGGTCCACTCGAGCAAGTGTTTCTCTCCTTGAGCAGTGCGCGTGAGGTGCGTCCAGCGGGAGCCGCCCGCGCGAAGGGCCGGGAGACTCCCACGCCTAGGCTGGCCAGGACAAGAGCGTTGCGGCTCACGACGCGCGCCTTCGCCGCCGTAATCCGGGAGAAGATTCGACCTCGGTGAGGCCACCAAGGCACCAAGTACCGCATCGACCTCGTTGTTGACGAGGGACGGCCAGGGCAGAAAGCCGTCACGACCAACAGAGGAAGGAACCGCGTGCAGGGGAGAAAGCTGCGGATGGCATCGTCGAGGCCCTCAAGAATGCTTCATCAGGATGGGTGCCGAGCGTCGGGACCGAGGACGCGCGAAACGGAGGCCAGGTCGTGGCGGCTTCGCTTGCGTTTGTACCCGGGGGGGCCGCTGCAGGCGTGGGTGGAAGGACCAAGAACGGAGCACCCAGGCACTCTGGGGTTGCACCCTGGGTCCATCTCGGGCGACACCTCTGGTCGTGCCGCCTCACGCTCTCCCCGGGACAGAGCTGCTAGCGTCTGTGGAACCACGGCAGCGCGCTCGCCTCCTGGTGTTCATCGTCGCCTATCAAGCTGAGTCGACGCTCACCGCCGTCCTGAACCGCATTCCTCTCGCCGTGTTTCGGGATTGGGAGACCGAGGTCTTGGTCGTGGACGACGCTTCGGCCGACCGGACATATGACATTGGCCTGGCGTACCGCGATGGGCATCCCGAGCTGCCTGTGACCGTACTCCGGAATGCCTACAACCAAGGTTATGGCGGCAACCAAAAGGTCGGCTATGCGTATGCCATCGCGCAAGGCTTCGATGTGGTGGCAATGGTTCACGGGGATGGCCAATATGCCCCCGAGGAGCTTCCACGCCTCCTGAAGCCGCTCCGTGACGGCAGCGCCGATGCCGTCTTTGGCAGCCGGATGATGCCGCCCTCGAGCGCGCTGAAGGGTGGGATGCCGCTCTACAAATTCGTCGGCAACCGCATCCTCACAGCGGTGCAAAACGCGCTGCTTGGCACTCGCCTTTCCGAATTCCACTCTGGCTACCGTCTGTACAGTGCCGCGACGCTCAAGCTCCTGCCCTTCCAACTCAATTCCAACGATTTCCATTTCGACACGGAAATCATCCTCCAGTTGGTCAACGCCGGTGCCCGCATTGTTGAGCTTCCCATCCCCACCTACTACGGCGATGAAATTTCTCGCGTCAACGGCCTCGCCTACGCCTGGAACGTCGTCGTCGCGACGTTGGGAAACGCCGCGCACCGAGCCGGCATCCTGTACGCCCGTCGATTCGACGTCGCACCGCCGGGTGACAACTCGCACTACACGGCCAAGCTCGACTACGCCTCCAGCCACACGTATGCCCTGGATGCAGTCCCGGCGGGGACGCGCGTCCTCGACCTCGGCGCTGGCCCGGGACCACTAGCCCAACAGCTCGTGGACAAGGGCTGCACGCTGACTCTGGTGGACCAGACTCCCGGCCACGATGCTCCGCCTGGCGCCAACATCCTCGTCCGCGACCTCAACGCCGACCCCCTCGACGTCGACCTCGCGGAAACCGACGTCATTCTCCTGCTGGACGTGGTCGAGCACCTGCATGACCCGGAGCGCTTCTTTCGAGCGCTCCGCCGGCATTTCGACTACCGCACCCGCACGGTTGTCCTCACCACGCCCAACATCGCGTTCTTCATCCAGCGGGTGATGCTCCTCTTTGGCCAGTTCAACTACGGCAAGTCCGGCATCCTCGACCGCACGCACACGCGCCTCTTCACGTTCCGGAGCTTCGAGCAACTCCTGCGCGATGCCGGGCTTCGCATCCGGCGCATTCGCGGCATCCCGGCACCTTTTCCCAAGGCACTCGGCGACAATCTCCTCAGCCGGACCGCGCTGGCCGCCAACCGAGCACTCATCTGGGTGAGCAAGACCCTCTTCGCCTATCAAATTTTTGTCGAGGCGGAGACGACGCCGGACCTCGCTTTCGTCCTGGCGGACACCGTGGGCAAGACGGGCACTCCCGTTCCAGGCGTAGCCGAGGCTTCGGCCACGCCGGCGGACACGAGACGGCTCACCGCCGGCGGCCGATGAAAAGCGTCTGGGCCTCCCCGGAAGCGACGGACTCGTGGACGCGCACCTCCGTCTTCGCCCTCCTCCTGGTCACCCTCGGCCAAACCCTTCAAGCCAGCGACGGCCACTACACTCTGGAAGCCATTCGTTGGCTCCTGCTCGCCAGTGCCCTCGGGCTTCTCGCCCTCAGCACCCCAGCCCTCCCCCCGCTCGAGCGGCTCGGGCTATGCGCACCCGTCGCAATCCTTCTGGTCGGGCTGGTGCTGCAGTTCACGCAGGTCCTCACCCACCCGCCGGGCATGTACCTCCGCCCTGTCAACGGTTGGCTGGCTTTCCTGGCCGCGGTCGGCGCCGCCGCCGTGCTCGCGGGCAGCCTGGCCTTTGCCGGCCCGGGGTGGGCCCGCATCGGGACCGCGCTGCTCGCGGTCTGCTTTCTGGCCGGAGGCGTTTGGGTGCTGCGCGCCTCGCCTCGGCCGGCAATCGATGTCTTCCTCTTCCAGCAGCAGTCGAGCGACGCGCTGCTTCACGGCCGCAACCCGTACACCCTCACCTTTCCCAACATCTATGGCCACACCCAGTTCTACGGAGCGGAAATTACGGATGGGAGGACACTCTTCTTCGGCTTTCCCTACCCGCCCTTCTCGCTCTTCCTCGCCGCCCTGGGCTTCCTTGCCACGGCGGACTTCCGCTTCGCACAGCTGCTCGCCATCGTCGTAGCAGCGGCATGCCTCGTGGCCCTTCGGCCAGACCGCCTCGGAGCCCTCGCTGCCGCGGTGTTGCTCTTCACCCCCCGGGGGCTCTTCGTCCTCGAGCAGGGCTGGACCGAGCCTTTCGGCGTCGCATTGCTCGGTCTGGTGCTCGTGGCCGCCGTGCGTACGCCGCGGCTCCTCTGGCTCGCGCTCGGCGCGCTCTTCGCGTGGAAGCAGTACACGGTGGTCCTCTTGCCGTTGACGGTGCTTCTGCTTCCACGTCCCTTCCAGTGGAAGGCCTGGGCGCGGCTGGTGGTCCCGGCGCTGCTCACCATGCTGGCCCTCACCCTTCCACTCGCCCTTTGGGATGTCCGGGCCTTCTGGCGTTCCGTGGTGTGGCTCCAGACGGTGCAACCGTTCCGGCCGGATGCGCTCTCCTTTCCCTCCGCCCTGGTGGCGCTCGGCTACACCCCGCCGGCCGTGGTCCCGACGTTGCTCGTCCTCAGCACATTGGCTATCGCACTTGTCCTGTGGCGAGCACCGCGGACGCCCCAGGGCTTCGCCGCGGCGGTGACGTTCGTCCTCGGCGTCTTCTTCGCCTTCAACAAGCAGTCCTTTTGCAACTACTGGTACCTCGTCCTCGGCGCTTCGGCCTTTGCAGTCGCTGCTGGTAGGCCGGGAGCGACAGAGCCTGAAGGGACAACGGCCCAGGGTTAGGACTCCCGGAGGCTGGGGCCTGCAGGCCAGGCTGCCCGACTCCGTCAGCGTCCGGCATCCGTACCAACGCCGAGACGCTCGCGGGCACCACGCACTTGCGCCTCGTAGAGGCCGACCAACTCCTTCTCCCGCGTCAGCAGCAAGTCCACGTTGGCGTCACCCCACGCCTCGCGCTCGTCGGCCAGTCGCTCCACGCGAGCCTCGTCCTCGCGAAGGGCGGTGAGGGTGGAGTCCACGGCGGCGCGGCGGTCGGGCGGAAGGCTGTTGCGCGCCGCCGCGAGGTCCTCGGACAGCTTGCCGAGGCCCACCGGGCGAGCAAAGACGCGCGCCGCCGCCACATCCGCCGCCATCGACTCGATGAGCCTGACTTCGGCCGGGCCGAGTCCGACCCGGGCGCGGGCGGCCGCCTCGCGCGTCCCCTGCGCGCGGAGGACTGCCCAGGCCCTGTCGACGGCGTCTGGCTCCCCGGCGTCCACCGCGCGCAGGAGCTCTCGCAGCTGTGCCGCAGACGGCTCTCCCCCATTCAGGAGGGCACGCTTGTATTCCAGGAAGGCCTCCAGCTTGGCCGCCGTGAGGCCGTAGGGTCCGGCGTCTTGCGTGGGTGCAACCCTCGCAAGTGGACCTGCGTCACTGGCTGGTGCCAGGGGCTGGTTCACCTTGCAGCCGACGCTGCACAGGGCCAGGAGGAGGCAGGCTGCCAGAGGCCGCCACGGCTTTCTTTGGGCGGCGCGCTCGTGTACGACCGACAGAGACGGCCGGCAGTCGGGCTGGAGGCAATGGTGAAGGTTTTCCTGGTGCGGCACGCCGACGCGGACGCGGACATCCCCGAGGGCATGGACGATGCGGCGCGCTCGCTCACCGCCAAAGCGCGCCAGAAGGCCTACGCCCACTTTGCCGCCCTCAAGCCCCGGATGCAGGGCGTGGGACGCATCCTCACGAGCCCGCTCGTTCGCGCGGTACAGACGGCGCAGATTCTGGCCCTGGCCCAGGCCCTGGAAGTCCCGCTGCGCGTGGACCGCAGCCTCTTGCCGGACATGCCGGTGGGTAGCCTGGACGGTGTGCTGGCCGAGCACCGGAAGGAGGACCTGGTGCTGGTGGGCCACAACCCCTCCATGCCCGCCATGGCCGCCCACCTTCTCTCGCTGCAGGCCTTCCCCAAACCGGTAGCGCCGGGAACCGTCATCGCCCTGGAAGTCACCCCAGGGAGCCCAGGGGCGCAGCTGCTCTTCTTTGCGCCACCGGGACTCCCGGTGGTCACCACGCTCGGTGGCTGAGCGCAGAGCCCCATGGACGAGACCCGCTACAACCAGTTGGTGGCCGCCGCCTTCCAGCGGCTGCTCCGGGCGCTGGACAAGGTCGACCCGGATTTGCTCGACGCGGACAGCACGGGGGACATGGTGACGGTGACCTCGGCCGCCGGGCAGAAAGTGGTGGTGAATACCCAGCGGGCGACTCGCCAAATCTGGGTCGCCGGGAAAGGACTGGGCCTCCACTTCTCGTTCGAGCCGGACGGCCGGTGGATGGACGACAAGGGCAAGGGCGTGGAGCTGTTCGCCTTCGTCGCCGACGCGGTGGAGGTTGTCTCGGGCGTTCGGCTGGACGTGGGTGGCTGACGCCAAGCGGGCAGTCCCCCTCAGACGTCAGGCAATGGAGATGCGGCTCTTCTTGCGTCGGGTGTCGCCGGCTCTTCCGGCGACCACAATCCGGTTGCCTCCCTCGCGACGGGCCATCATCAACGCTTCCTCGGCCCCGTCGACGAGCGCCCCAAAGCTGAGGGGCCCACTGGTGTGCAGCGGGTCATGGGTGGCCACCCCCACCGAGGCAGTGACGAAGGTTTCCCCCAGGCCCGAGAGCGCATCCTGCATCCGCGCAGCCGCCTCCTGCGCGCCGCCCAGCGGGGTGTGGGGGAGGAAGGCCACCCAGCTGGCGAGGCGGTAGGGGGCGATGAGGTCCACCTCGCGCAGAGCCCCGACGAGCCGTTCCAGCACGCTGCCGGCAAGCATGCCGAGCCGTTCCACCTCCTCGGGCGCCACCGCGCTCTCGAAGCCATCCAGCCCGATGACGGCCAGGGACACCGGGTAGCGGAAGCGTCTGGAGCGCTTCACCTCCCGCACCAGGAGGGAGCGAAACGTCTGGAAGTCCGCGGACGTCTGCGCGGTGAGCTCTGGCTCGTCCACATCGGGCGGATGGTTCTGCGCGGGCGGAAGGACGAGCGCCTCCAGCGCGTGCAGTCTCAGCACGTTCTTGACGCAGGAAAGCACCGAGCCGGCCTTCAACGGCCCGACGAGGCAGCCCTCGGCTCCTGCTGCCGCCGAGCGCGCATCGGCGTCGGATTCGTCCGGCGGGTAGACGAGCACCACGGCCGGACTGGCGACGCGCGACTTCAGCGCCGCGCACAGCCCCTCGCCGTCGAAGAGGGCGGACTGGCTGGCCACCACGAGCTCGGCGCCCTCGCTGGCAAGCATGGCCAGTGCCTCCTCCTCGGTCCGGGCGACGCGGACCGTGTATTTCCCGGCGAGGAAGCCGCGGAGCGCGTTGGCCACGGGCGCGGAGGGCTCGGCCAGAAGGATGCGAGCGGAGGTCACACCTCCATGACCTCCTTCTCCTTCTTCTGGACGATTTGGTCCACCTGCGCGATGCCGCCGTCGGTTTCCTTCTG
>Ga0302325_10028660_pt1:10000-11519 | contig 11519 bp, 9 predicted proteins | sample Palsa_T0_2_FD_201948 | JGI IMG/M metagenome (GOLD analysis project Ga0302325, IMG submission 201948) | Peat permafrost microbial communities from Stordalen Mire near Abisko, Sweden - Palsa_T0_2 | ecosystem: Environmental > Terrestrial > Soil > Palsa > Peat permafrost | place: Sweden... | reverse complement strand
CAGATTGAGAGCTCTTTCTTGATTCGGTGGGTGGTGGTGCATGGCCGTTCTTAGTTGGTGGAGCGATTTGTCTGGTTAATTCCGATAACGAACGAGACTCTAGCCTGCTAAATAGGCAGTGGATTCTTAGTCCACTGTACTTCTTAGAGGGACAAGCAGCGTCTAGCTGCACGAGATTGAGCAATAACAGGTCTGTGATGCCCTTAGATGTTCGGGGCTGCACGCGCGCTACACTGAAGGAATCAACATGCTTCTCAACCTTGCCCGGAAGGGCTAGGTAACCCGTTGAAACTCCTTCGTGATTGGGATAGGGAATTGCAATTATTTCCCTTGAACGAGGAATTCCCAGTAAGTGCGGGTCATCAGCTCGCGCTGATTACGTCCCTGCCCTTTGTACACACCGCCCGTCGCTACTACCGATTGGAAGTAGACGAGAGGTCTCGGGATCGATTCCTGGGCTGCCTTCCGGTAGCCCAGGACATTGAGAACTTGATCTATCGCCTAGTTCTAGAGGAAGTAAAAGTCGTAACAAGGTTTCCGTAGGTGAACCTGCGGAAGGATCATTACCGGATTGTAAAATCCAACAGATCCCAATGGGGTTTTTTGATGTATGCTTGAAGCGGTGCCCTGCGCCCTGCGCAATTCCGTCGCATCAAAGGACCTAGCAGAGAGCATTCTGGGGTTTGGTTTTCGACCGCGGCAATTGTGAGGCCAAGAATCCTTTGGTTGAAACCAAGTACCAGTGCTCTCTTTCAAACGAGGGACCACTTCGTTTGGGTACGTACACCTGGCGTCTTGACAGGAGATATCCCGCCTGTTGGAGTGGGACGCCCAGGTAAAACCTTAGCTAGGCAGTGATCAAAGCTGAGGGTACGTTTAAAGAGAAAGGCGAGGGACTGTCGGAAGGCAGACCCGGGTGCCATTGTCTCTGGCCTGGCCTGGCCAGAGGCAGCCGTACCGTGAATCTCTGGTACGGGTTGGCCACTCACACCGGCGCGGAACCTGCGCCCGTCTTTCCGCCCTGACACCTTTAAACTTTCTAAAGATATAACCACCTAAATCAACTATTCTAAGCGGTGGATCACTAGGCTCGTGGGTCGATGAAGAACGCAGCCAACTGCGTGAATTAATGTGAATTGCAGACACATTGAACATTGACACTTTGAACGCACATTGCGGAAGCGGGGTTTTCCCGCTTCCACATCTGTCTGAGGGTGATATGGAAAATAACATCGCTCACTCTGTGACTATCGGTATGGAACCAATACCGGTCATGGTGCTACGGTGAGCGGGTTTGACTCGCTGCCAGTTTCAGTACTGGTACCGAGTTTAAGTATGGGTAGGCGGGTGAATCTCTCTCTAGTTTACTAGAGAGCCGCCGTCACTCTTTACAGGATGCGCTGGTCTTGCCCACCCGGGACCAGGCTTGCCGGTGAACCTTCGGCAGTCTGTGTTCTTTCGGGTCGAATCCGGGCTTGAACGGCCGTCTTCATTTCTTCACCTCAGCTCAGGTGTGATT
>Ga0302325_10028660_pt1:0-5000 | contig 11519 bp, 9 predicted proteins | sample Palsa_T0_2_FD_201948 | JGI IMG/M metagenome (GOLD analysis project Ga0302325, IMG submission 201948) | Peat permafrost microbial communities from Stordalen Mire near Abisko, Sweden - Palsa_T0_2 | ecosystem: Environmental > Terrestrial > Soil > Palsa > Peat permafrost | place: Sweden... | reverse complement strand
ACGGGAAAACTTCTCTGTCCGGGAAGGGCAAAGGTGGAAAACCCGCCAATAGCCTGCGCTGGAAGGGGAAGTGGCCGGGTTTTCCACTTCAAGATAGGGAGTGTTGCTTTAGTACCCGTACTTGTCTCATCTACCATAGCAAACGTTGACATTCAGTCTGAATAATTTCGCCCCAAAAAGATACATTCACATGCAGTTTGACACGGAAATACTGAATCTCACATTTGCTTTGATCAATCCTTTCAATATAGTAGCGATATACCCACACGGTAATGCAGGCAACGCGGGCCGAAAATACCCGCCGCGCTATGTCGCTTGTTTTCGGCGGTACATCAGAGTGTTGCTTTAGTACAAGTACTAGTCTCATTGAGTATAGCAACGTTAACATTAATCATAGGTACCATTGACACAAACGGTACGATTGACACTTTATGGTACCACTGACACTATACGGGACCATTGACACTTGAAATCGGTCAAGTAATACCACTGACACTATACGGGACCATTGACACTTGAAATCGGTCAAGTAATACCACTGACACTATACGGGACCATTGAAACTTGAAATCGGTCAAGTAATACCACTGACACTATACGGGACCATTGACACTTGAAATCGGTCAAGTAATACCACTGACACTATAGGGGACCATTGACACTTGAAATCGGTCAAGTAATACCACTGACACTATAGGGGACCATTGACACTTGAAATCGGTTTAGTAATACCACGTATGTGAACTGTGTATGTATGTGAACTGTGTGTGTGTGTGTGGATTCGTGATTTGTGCATGTGAACAATGTAGGTGAAACTTTCTCAGTTCCCTTAGTGAACGGTAAAACTTAGTCCTTCCCGGACCGACAATGTGGTAAACCCGCCAATAGCCAGTCATATATAGGGCCTAGGCGGGTTTTGCACTTCAACATAGGGAGTGTTGCTTTAGTACGCGTACTAGTCTCATTCAGTATAGCAACGTTACCATGATGCGTTGATTGATGGTTCAGATGCACACAATGTTAGAGTATTATCCTCCGCCCTTATGGCGTCATTTGTCATAAGTGGTTAATATGCAAATTTTTAGAATGTTCGCTAAGAATGTTCTTTAGCATGTTCTTAACGTTTATTGTCATAAGTGGTGAATGTGCACATTTTTAGAATGTTCACTTAGAATGTTTTCTCAGTTCCCTTAGTGAACGGGAAAACTTCTCTGTCCGGGAAGGACTAAGGTGGTAAACCCGCCAATAGCCGGTCAAATATAGGGCCTAGGCCCGGGGTTTCCCACCAACATAGGGAGTGTTGCTTTAGTACCCGCACTAGTCTCACTCAGTATAGCAACGTTAACATCTGCCAATGGCCTGTGCTGGGAGGGTATCTGCGGGTTTCCCACTTCAAGATAGGGAGTGTTGCTTTAGTACGCGTACTAGTCTTATCTACCATAGTAAATGTTAAGATTTAATCGGAATGATTTGGCACCAAAATAATACGTCCATATGCAGTTTGACCGTAGGGCTATTGACACTTTTTGAGTATCGTACGCTTAGTTTTGGTGCCAGAAGCTTAATTTGGTTGGTTAAGTTGCTATTGACACGTATACTCAAACTAGTTTTTCTGGACTTTCAATGGTACCGTATAGTGTTAGTGGTATTACTCAACCGATTTCAAGTGTCAATAGCACCGTATAGTGCCAGTGGTTTTACTCAACCGATTTCAAGTGTCAATAGCACCGTATAGTGCCAGTGGTTTTACTCAACCGATTTCAAGTGTCAATAGCACCGTATAGTGCCAGTGGTTTTACTCAACCGATTCCAAGTGTCAATGGCACCGTATAGTGCCAGTGGGCTTATTTTAGGACCATGGTCACTATTTTGGTACCCTAAACATGGTTTTGGTACCTCTTTTTGGTAGTACCATTGACACATCTTTGGTACCATTGACACTTTTCGGTACCATTGACACTTTTCGGTACCATTGACACTTTTCGGTACCATTGACACACATCCCTGGTACCATTGACACATCCATGGTACCATTGACACATTTATGGTAGTACCATTGACACATCTTTGATACCATGGACACTTTGGATTGTCTTTGATATCATTGACACTTTATGGTACCACTGCTACCATTGACACTTTATGGTACCATAGGTACCATTGACACTATACGGTACGATTGACACTTTATGGTACCACTGACACTATACGGGACCATTGACACTTGAAATCGGTCAAGTAATACCACTGACACTATACGGGACCATTGACACTTGAAATCGGTCAAGTAATACCACTGACACTATAGGGGACCATTGACACTTGAAATCGGTTAAGTAATACCACTGATACTATACGGTACGATTGACACTTGAAATCGATTGAGTATTGGCAGAGAAAATCCAGTTTGAGTATAAATGATAGTAAAATGATCAAAAGTGACAAATGGTACTACTACAAATGTGAGGCTTAGTTTAGGTACCCTTGGCGTAGTTTAGGTACCCTTGGCGTAGTTTAGGTACCCTTGGCGTAGTTTAGGTGGCCGTTACCTTGACGTATCTTAGGTACCATGTGTCACTTTTTGAGGTACCTTGACGTATCTTAGGTACCATTTGTCACTTTTTGAGGTACCTTGACGTATTTTATGTACCTTGACGTATTTTTAAGGTACCTTGACGTATTTTAGGTACCATTGACACTTCTTAGGTACCACTGGTATCATTGACACTTTTTAGGTACCACTGGTACCATTGACACTTTATGGTACCATTGGCAGAATTACACTAATGATGATTGACACGACAGTATCGAAGTATCTATACTACGGATACCGTCGAGAAGCATACCAGTCGATTCGCCTTGATGAGCTGATTACAGAAATGTGTTTTGGTTGGCTATGCGACATTTCCTGTGCCAACTGTCCCCCTCAGAGTATACCCAAGCCTACTATAAAGCACTCGTTTGTTTCGAAATATTGTAGAAAATTGAGGAAACAAGATATACTGAAAATAAAAATACTCCCGGAGAGCTGAGACACTAACCGATATAGGAAAAATATAATTAGAAATAATCCGCTGCAAAGTGAAACCAAAATCGAAGCCTTAAGTGAAATACAAGTTTTTGCGCACGGTGACAACTGTCGAAAACGCGATTTCCAATCGGTCGTAGCAAGAAATTCAAGATTCTGATTTAGAAAATTTCAACAGAATCTTAGAGAGCGAAGAACGCTTGTTCGAATGAGCTATTACTCGATTTTGTAGGTGGCGTAGAAAAATTTCTACGAATTCTCAAAGTGGACGAAAATGCGACTTTTTTGCGCACGCGACAACGCACACAACGCGGGCCAGAGTGAGGCGCCGCGTGCAGTCAATTGTTTTCGGCGGACGATGTGCTGAGGGTATATAGTATGGAAGCACAGCAGTGCAGCGAGCGGGCGAGTGGAAACACTCGTTGTCGGTTCAACATGCTGCGATTGCCTTGTTTGGCTGGGGAGAGAGAGGGGTTTCACCACTCGCCTCTTCCCGGCTAGACTTAGTTTCCCGATTGAAAGGGGGACCCACTCAGAAGACGACGTGAGGAGTTTCTCTGAGCGTCAGTCGGATGAGAGACGGGAGAAGAGACGGTGCGATGTCATAGTCGTGCCAGGCGTTGGCCAGGCGGTGGAGAGTGCTGGTTTAATACCCAGCGCCGCCTGAGTTTTTCGCCTCGTTCCGATAACCGAGCGTTACGCGGTTCTTAACAACCGCGGTCCAGTCAAATGACTGGGTCGGATACCTGGTTGATCCTGCCAGTAGTCATATGCTTGTCTCAAAGATTAAGCCATGCATGTCTAAGCACAAGCCTAAGAATGGTAAAGCCGCGAATGGCTCATTACAACAGCCATAGTTTACTGGATCTTACTTTCCTACTTGGATAACTGTGGTAATTCTAGAGCTAATACACGCATGAAAGCTCTGACCGTTCGGGAGGAGCGCATTTATTAGAACAAAACCAATCGGGCCTTCGGGCCCGCCAGTTGGTGAATCTGAATAACTTTGCAGATCGCACGGTCTCGTACCGGCGACGTATCTTTCAAATGTCTGCCTTATCAACTTTAGATGGTAGTTTACACGCCTACCATGGTTGTAACGGGTAACGGAGAATAAGGGTTCGACTCCGGAGAGGGAGCCTGAGAAATGGCTACCACATCCAAGGAAGGCAGCAGGCACGCAAATTACCCACTCCCGGCACGGGGAGGTAGTGACGAAAAATAACGAGGCGGTTCTCTACGAGGCCCGCCATCGGAATGGGTACAATTTAAATCCTTTAACGAGGATCTATTGGAGGGCAAGTCTGGTGCCAGCAGCCGCGGTAATTCCAGCTCCAATAGCGTATATTAAAGTTGTTGCGGTTAAAAAGCTCGTAGTTGGATCTGCGGCCGAGGAAGGCGGTCCCCCGTTGGGTGGTTACTGCTTTTCCTGGCCTAACTCTCTGGTTTTCCTCTGGTGCTCTTCACTGAGTGCCTCTGGTGGCCAGAACGTTTACTTTGAAAAAATTAGAGTGCTCAAAGCAGGCATACTGCCTGAATAGTGGTGCATGGAATAATGAAATAGGATATTGGTTCTGTTTTATTGGTTCGGAGCTAATATAATGATTGAAGGGGACAGACGGGGGCATTCGTATTGCGACGTTAGAGGTGAAATTCTTGGATCGTCGCAAGACGGACTACTGCGAAAGCATTTGCCAAGAATGTTTTCATCAATCAAGAACGAAAGTCTGAGGTTCGAAGGCGATCAGATACCGCCCTAGTTCAGACCGTAAACGATGCCAACTAGCGATCCGAGGGCGTTAATTTATGACTCCTCGGGAAGCTTCCGGGAAACCAAAGTTTTTGGGTTCCGGGGGAAGTATGGTTGCAAAGCTGAAACTTAAAGGAATTGACGGAAGGGCACCACCAGGAGTGGAGCCTGCGGCTTAATTTGACTCAACACGGGAAAACTCACCCGGCCCGGACACCGTAA
>Ga0302325_10028658_pt1 | contig 11520 bp, 9 predicted proteins | sample Palsa_T0_2_FD_201948 | JGI IMG/M metagenome (GOLD analysis project Ga0302325, IMG submission 201948) | Peat permafrost microbial communities from Stordalen Mire near Abisko, Sweden - Palsa_T0_2 | ecosystem: Environmental > Terrestrial > Soil > Palsa > Peat permafrost | place: Sweden: Abisko... | reverse complement strand
ATCCGCAACAATATCTGGACGCCTCGCTCGATTCCATCGCCACACACGTGCGCGCCATGCTCGACTTGCAGCGCGCCGGCGCGGTGACTTTCGACTACGGCAACAACATCCGCCGGTTCGCCGCCGATCGTGGCGTCACCGACGCTTTCCGTATTCCCGGCTTCGTTCCGGAATACATCCGGCCGCTGTTTTGCGAGGGGCGCGGGCCGTTTCGCTGGGTGGCGCTCTCGGGCGAGCCATCGGACATCGCCGCCACCGACAAACTCATTTGCCGCCTGTTTTCTTCCAGCCCAACTCTCACCCGCTGGATTTCGCTGGCGCAGCAGAAGGTCCATTTCCAGGGCCTGCCGTCCCGCATCTGCTGGCTGGGCTATGGCGAGCGCGCGCAATTCGCGCTGGAGATGAATCGCATGGTGGCCACTGGCCAGTTGCAAGCGCCCATCGTGATCGGCCGCGACCATCTGGATTGCGGCTCGGTGGCATCGCCTTACCGCGAAACGGAAGACATGCTGGATAAGAGCGACGCGATTGCCGACTGGCCCATCTTGAATGCCCTGCTCAACACTGCATCCGGAGCGAGCTGGGTTTCGGTGCACAACGGCGGCGGTGTGGGTATCGGCTATTCGCAGCACGCTGGACAGGTGACGGTAGCGGATGGGACGGAGCAATCGGCGCGCTGCCTGGAGCGAGTGATGACCTGCGATCCGGGCATCGGCGTGTTGCGGCACGTGGACGCCGGATACCCGGAAGCCATCGAATTCGCCGGCCGTGCCGGTCTGCGGGCGCCCATGCGCGACGATCGATGACCACGCTCGTCAGGGGTGCGCGCCAGCTACTGACTCTGCGCGGCGCGGCGTTCGGCGATCTTGGCATCATCGAGAACGGCGCCGTGCTGATTAAAGATGGCATCATCGCCGAAGTTGGCCCTACGCGACGCGTTGAAAGATCGGCGGCCGCGCGCCGCGCGCGCGAGATTGATGCCACCGGGCGCGTGGTCATGCCGGGATTCGTGGATAGCCACACGCATCTTATCTTCGGGCGGCCGCGCCTGGTGGATTACGAAATGCGTCTGGCCGGCGCCGCGTATGCGGAGATCGCGGCGGCAGGCGGCGGCATTCAGTCCAGCGTGAAGGCGGTGCGCTCTATGACGGCGGCGCAACTGGAGGCGCAGGCCCGCGCGTCCCTCGCCGCCATAGCGCGCCACGGCACCACTACGCTGGAAGCCAAATCCGGCTATGCGCTAGATGAAACCGGCGAACTAAAAACGCTGCGCGTGCTGGCGAAACTGAATGGCGATCCGCTGGATATCGTGCCAACCTATCTGGGCGCGCACATCGCGCCGCACGAGTACCGCGACCGGGGCGATGCCTACGTGGACTGGATGGCGGCGGAGATGATGCCCGTGATTCAGCGGCGCAAGCTGGCGCGTTTTGTTGATGTCTACTGCGATGCCGGCGCCTTCACGCTGGAGCAATCGCGGCGCTACCTGGAGCGCGCACGCAGCTTCGGTTTCGGACTGAAAATCCACGCCGAACAGTTTGCCCGCACAGGCGCTGCGCGGTTGGCTGTGGAACTCGGAGCGGCCAGCGCGGACCACCTGGAGCAGGCCAGCGAGGAAGATATCCGGGCGCTGGCGCAATCGAATACGGTGGCCACGCTGCTGCCCGGATCGGTGTTCCACTTGGGCTTGCGCACCTATGCGCCAGCGCGCGCGTTGATCGAAGCCGGCGCGACGGTGGCGCTGGCGACCGATTTCAATCCCGGCACCAGCCCCACTTATAGTATGCAGATGGTGCTTTCGCTGGCCTGCACGGAAATGCGCATGTCGCCTGCGGAGGCCATCGCCGCCGCCACCATCAACGGCGCGCGCGCCTTGGGCCTCGCGGACCGTGTCGGCTCGCTGGAGCCCGGCAAGCAAGCCGATCTGTTGCTGCTCAATGTCGCCGACTACCGCGAGCTACCGTATTACTTCGGCTGCAACAACGTGCACCACACCATCAAACGAGGAGTGACTCTTTCGTGCCCCAAACCATCGTAGAGTGCGTGCCCAACTTTTCCGAAGGCCGCGACGCCGCCAGAGTAGACGCCATCATCGAAGCCATCCGCTCCGTGCGCGGCATCGCCATCCTCGACCGCGAGTCGGATGCCGATCACAACCGCTCCGTGATCACCTTCGCGGGACCAGCCACGGCTGTGGTGGAAGCGGCGTTTCGCGGAGTAGAGCGCGCCATCGGCCTGATCGATCTGCGGCAGCACAAAGGCGTGCATCCGCGCATCGGCGCGGCGGACGTGGTGCCATTCGTGCCGGTGGATGGCGTGACGCTGGACGATTGCGTGCGCCTGGCCAACGAACTCGGCGCGCGCCTGTGGGAGCGTCTGCATTTGCCGGTCTACCTCTATGAAGCCGCCGCGCGCCGGCCCGACCGCGTCAACCTGGAGAACATCCGCCGCGGCCAGTTCGAAGGCGTGCGCGAAGAAGTGCGTACCAACCCCGACCGCCTGCCCGATTTTGGTGAAGCCGAATTGCACCCCAGCGCAGGGGCCACCGTGGTAGGCGCGCGCAGATTCCTGATCGCGTATAACATCAACCTGAACACCGCCGACATCGAGATCGCCAAGCGCATCGCCAAGGCCATCCGGTTCTCTTCGGGCGGCTTTCGTTACGTGAAGTCGATGGGCGTGCCACTAGCGTCGCGCAACTTGGCGCAGGTTTCCATGAACCTGACGGATTTCGAGCAGACCCCCATTCATCGCGTCTTCGAAGCGGTGCGCGCGGAGGCGGCGCGCTACGGCGCCAGCATCGTGGGCAGCGAGATCGTGGGCCTGATCCCCAAGCGCGCGCTCGAAATGACCGCCGAATGGTATTTGCAGGTGGAGAATTTCCATCCTAGTCTGGTATTAGAAAACCGCCTGGCAGAGGCCGCTACCGTGGATGGACTCAGCGAATTTCTCGACGATCTGGCTGCGCCTACAGCCACGCCCGGCGGCGGCAGCGCAGCGGCGGCAGCGGCGGCCATGGCGGCAGCACTGGGTGCGATGGTCTCGGGACTGGCAAAGCTGCCGGCTGATGCTTTCGAGGCCGCCCGCAGGTTTTTCGCCGAAGCGGTGAAGCGCGACGCGGCATCCTATGAAGCGGTACGCGCGGCTTACAAACGGCCTAAGGACGAGCGTGCCCCTTTTGTGGAGCAGGCTTTGCATGGAGCCGCCGTGGTGCCGCTGGAAGTCGCCGAAGCTGCGGCGGCGCTGAGGGAGCGGCTGCGAGCGCTCGCCGCCACCGCGCCGGCGAAATTCGGTTCGGACATCGAGACCGCGCAAGGTCTGGCGCAGGCGGGCATCGACGGCGCGCTGGCCAACGTGCGCATCAATATCGAGTCGATGAAAGACGAAGCGGCTGTAGCGCCGCTGCGGGAGCGGCTGGCTAAATTGGCATGAGCGCGACCCTGGTTTCCATCACGCCGCCGCAACCGGCGCGCCCCGCGTGGCTGCGCGCGCCCGCGCCCGTGGGACAAAACTATCGCGATCTGAAAAGCCTCATCGACGGGCTGGGCCTGCACACGGTTTGCGAGAGCGCGGCGTGCCCCAACGTGGGGGAATGCTGGAACCACCGCACCGCCACGTTCATGATCCTGGGCAACGTGTGTACGCGCCGCTGCGGATTCTGCGCCGTGCAGAAAGGCGCGCCGCTGGCGGTGGATTACGACGAGCCGCGCCGCGTGGCCGAAGCCGTGGCCGCCATGGGGCTGCGCTTCGCCGTGATCACCAGCGTGAATCGAGACGACCGCGCGGATGGCGGCGCGGAACTGTTCGCCCGCACCATTCGCGCCATCCGCGAACGCATTCCGGGCTGCGGCGTGGAGGTGCTGGTGCCCGATTTTCAGGGCAGCCACACAGCCATGGATATTGTGATGGCCGCTGCGCCCGACGTGCTCAACCACAACACCGAAACCGTGCCGCGCCTCTACCGCCAAGTGCGGCTGGGCGCGCGCTACGAGCGCTCGCTCGACATGCTGGCCTACGCCAAGAGCGGTTCGCCGCGCACGCCGGTGAAGTCCGGCCTGATGCTGGGCTTAGGCGAGACACTCGACGAAGTGCGCGATGTGATGCGCGATCTGCGCGCGCACGGCGTGGATATTCTGACGCTAGGACAATACCTGCGCCCCTCGCCGAAGCACCTGCCCATCGTGCGCTACGTCCCGCCCGCGGAATTCGACGATCTGCGCCGCGCGGGGTATGAGATGGGGTTTGGGCATGTGGAGGCGGGCCCGTTAGTACGCAGTTCGTATCACGCGGCGGATTCGGTCACGCCAGCCTGAATTCGCCTGCAGATCCCAATCGCACTTACAATAATCGTGTGGCGTGCTTGCTCCAATCGATCAGGCTAAAGAACATCTTAAGTTTCAAGGATGCGGAACTGCCTCTCAGGCCGCTGAATGTCTTGATAGGCGCGAATGCCGCAGGCAAGTCGAATCTGATCGACGTAATCGGTCTGTTGCAAGCCGCGCCGGGCGACCTGAACGCTGCCATACTCCGTGGGGGCGGCGCACTTGCCTGGATGCGGAAGGCCGACAGGGAGGCGAGCCGCACCGCAGCGATCGAATGCGAATTTTCCCTTGATTCCGATACGCTCTCATACGCCCTGGAGTTTTCCGCCGCCGACCGGGCCTTCCTGATCGAGTACGAGCTTCTACGCCGCACGTCGCAGCGCTCGTCGAATATAGGCGGAGATATTGGCGGATATCGCCCCCTGAAAAGCGTGGAGGCTAGCCGCGCTTATTTCGAGAGATCAGCCGCAACTGTGAAGCTCAGGAAAGGGCACAACGGGGGACAGGCTGTCCAGGAGGCTCCCATCGCTTCGCCGGTCTCAGTGCTGTCCGCTATCAGAGACCCGAGGGACCGGACGCCCATCACACGCTTGGCAGCGGAGCTTGCCCGAATTCGCATCTATCGGAGCTTCGATACTGGACCGCAGGCGCAGGCGCGCACGGGCGCCGACACCGGCCTTCCCAAGGAGTTTCTCGACGACACCGGCTACAACTTGGCGGTCGTCCTGCAAGAGATGGCCTTCGATGGAACCATTGAGCGGGTGAATGAGTATCTCAGGCGGTTCGCCGATCAGTTCGAAGCCGTGCGAGTGCGGCTAGACTCTGGAGTTGCGCGCGTCGGCGTCAAGGAAAAGGGTATTGAGCAACCGATTCCGGCTGCCCGGCTCTCAGATGGCACCCTGAAGTTTCTGTGTCTGATGGCTGTGCTTCTGCATACTAATCCGCCGCCGTTGGTCTGCCTGGATGAACCGGAGCTGGGGTTGCATCCCGACGCACTGCAATTGGTCGCCGAAGTCTTGCGGGACGCCGCCGAGCGCTCGCAGTTGATCGTGACCACCCACTCCGAGGCGTTGGTGGATGCCTTATCCGGAAAACCGGAAGCAGTGGTCGTTTGCGAGCGCGATTTCGACAACGCGACTACGTTCCGGCGCCTTTCACTTAAGGATTTGAGTTTGTGGTTAGAGCGCTACCGATTGGGCGAGCTTTGGCGCAAAGGCGAGATCGGCGGAAACCGGTGGTAACGGACATGCGCATCCACTACGAAGGCCATACCCTACTCAAGGAAGGTCTCCACAGCTTCTTTGGCAAGCTCGTCTTTCAGGGTCACTCCCGCCAGTGCCGCATCCGATTCATCGCTGGTCGAGGAAGATCCGATGCGATACACGATTTTCAGGACGCGTGCCAATCGCATCCCTCGTCATGGAACGTCTTGCTCATCGACAGCGAGGGTCCCGACGACGGATTATTATTTGCACGTTTGGGACTCCCGGCAGCGCAGAGAGATTCCGTTTTCTGGATGGTCCAGTTGATGGAATCCTGGTTTCTCGCGGACATCCAAAAGCTGAAAAGCTACTACCGCCAGGGTTTCCGCGAAGCTCGCCTGACCGCCAAGCGCGACATCGAGCGAGTCCCGAAAAAAGATGTCATCAAGTGGATCGAAAACGCTACCAAGGCGACACAGAAAGGCAAGTACGACAAGACCCATCACGCGCCTCATCTGCTCGGGCTGATCGATCCTGCGCTCGTCCGGAAAGCATGCCCCAATTGCCACCGGATGTCCGACATATTTGAGGCACGCCTTCAGGAGAGTTGAAACCCGCTACTTATACCGCAGCCGCCACCGGATCCAATTGCGCCGCCTTATACGCCGGCCAAATCCCAAACCAAAGAACAGCCCCATGCTCACCGACACCGCAATCCCCAGCACGGCCGCCCACATGGGCACCTCCGCCGGCAACGACTTGAACACCATCCGGCTGATCAGCGAAATGTTCCAACCGAAGATGATGGCCGCCGCGCCCCACAGGCGTGATATTCATCACCCCGATGCCGAAATTGACGGGAATCGGCCGGCGTTAACAATCGTTCGTCTGATGTGATAGAACGTACCAGCCAGACCTCGCCGAACCTGATTTCGCGCCTCGACACTTATATCATGGGAGATGATCGCAACCCAATGGCAGGATTTAGTAGGCACGACGGTCTCCGGCCGGTACGTTCTGCGCGACCTCGTCAGCAGCAGCGGTTCTCAAGCTGAATTCACTGCGTCGGTTACGGGAGAGCATCACAGCCTCGTTTCCGTCGCTTTGGTCGACGTGGCGCCGGGTGAGATCGAAACCGAGATCGCTGCCATCAATCGGGCAAAGCAATTACGGCATCCGAACATATTGCAGGTTATCGATGGTGGCCCCTGTGTCGTGGAAAGCGCGAATCTTTTATTCGTCGTCACGGAACCCGCCCAAGGCACCCTGGCGGAAGCGTTGGACCCGAATCCGAGCGAACTTCTTCAGGATCTCCTGTCCGCACTGGACTGGCTCCATTCTCAAGAATTGGTCTATCGCAACCTTGACCCCGAAACGGTCGTACGCGCCGGCAGCCACTGGAAACTTGCAGATCTAAGCCAGGTGCATTCTGCCGGAAAATTCGATACCGCCGAGCCAATGGGACGACCAGCGCCGCCAGAGGCAGCGGCCGGTCTGATCGTGCCCGCCTGGGATATTTGGACACTTGGCATCCTGCTGCGCGACTTGCAGAAAAAGCAACCCGGTGGCATTTCCGCTCCATTCGATTCCATCGTGCGCGGCTGCCTGGAACCGGATTACCAGCGGCGGATTTCATCGGAAGAGATCCAGAAACTGCTGAAACCGGTGCCCGTTTCGGAGCCAATCGTGGAACCCGGACCAGCGCCAACGCCGGCCTTAACCACACCATCCCGTTCGCGGGTGCCGGTGATCGTACTGTCCCTCATCGCAGTTCTGGTAGTGCTGCTTGTCGTGCTGCTGCGGCCGCGCCATCCGCAAGATATCCCAACACCTGCGGAAAACCCGACCCAACCGCCCCCCAAAATCCAGAGCGCGGCCCCGGTTGCGCCTTCACTGCCCGCGATCGCCAAGCCGGCTGCCACTCCGGACAAACACATCGGACGGGCCGACTATTTTGCGGACGACTTGGAGGGTAATTTGACTGCGAGTGGTGAGCCCTTCAGCAATGATGCGATGACAGCGGCCAGCCGGGAATTCCCACTAGGCACCCGGCTGCGAGTGACCAACCTGAAGACCTTGCGGAGTGTCACGGTACGTGTCAACGATCGAGGAGCTTTCCGGCCCGGTTTCGTCGTCACGGTGACCCGCCGTGCCGCCGAAGAGCTTGGGTTTGTGAAGGCAGGCTCGGCACGCGTGAAGGTCGAGTTGGTGAAATAATAACCCGCCGCTACTCGTACCGCAAAGCCTCTACCGGATCCAGTTGCGCCGCCTTATACGCCGGCCAGATTCCGAAGAACAGCCCCACGCTCACCGACACCACGATCCCCAGCACCGCCGCCCACATGGGCACCTCCGCCGGCAGCGACTTGAACACCAGCCGGCTGATCAGCGAAATCAGCCAGCCGAAGATGATGCCCGCCACGCCACCCAGGCTCGTCAGCACCGACGCCTCCAGCAGGAATTGCAGGATGATATCGCGCCGCCGCGCGCCGATCGCCTTGCGCACGCCGATCTCCTGCGTGCGCTCAGTCACCGACACTAACATGATATTCATCACGCCAATGCCGCCCACTAGCAGCCCGATCGAACTCAGCACCGCCATCACTAAGAAGGTAATTGCCGTAATCTGACGGAAATCGGCCACCATCTGGTCGGCGGTCGAGAGCGCGAAGTTATCCGGCTTGTCGTACGGCACGCGCCGGTCGATGCGCAGGATCGTTCTCACTTCATCCAACGCTTTGGGAAGCTGCCCATCCTTGGCTGTAACTACAATGGCGTTCTCCCGCGCGTTCGGGTACATCTTCTGCATCATCCCGTACGGAATCAGCACGCGTGTATCCTGGTCGCCGAAGAAAGACGCCGCCGGACGGATCATGGTGCCGATGACCTGTAACTCGTGGCCATCTACAGTGACCGTCTTGCCGATCGGATCGACGTTCGCGAACAGCCCCTTCTCCACATCCGCGCCCACCACCGCCACGGGCGACCTGCGCCGGCTCTCCTCTTCGGTGAAAAAACGCCCCAGGTGCATATCCACCTGCCCGCCCCTGGCATAAGCTTCTTCGACGCCCATCAGGTTGACGTCGTACATGTCGTTGCCCTTGTAGCGGATGTTCAGAATCTCGTCCGGCCCGAACAGCATCGGCGAAACATCCTGCACCGAAGGGCAGCGCGCGCCGATATCCACCGCATTCTGCCAGGTCAAATCCTTGCGCGTGCGCTCCTCGGAGCTCAACCGGTGCGTGCGCGGTCCCACCGGAAATTTGAACACGATGATCGAGTTGGGCCCGAAGCTGCGCAGCACAGACGTGATGGAGGTATCAAAACCGGTCATGATGGCGCCCACGCCTATAATAGTGCCGGTCCCGATGATGACTCCCAACACGGTGAGAAACGCGCGCAGCTTGTGCGACCGGATGGTCTCCAGCGCCAGCATCAGGCCGTTGACGAATGCAAGGCGAGTCATCATACTTATTTCTCGACCCGCAGGGCCTCAATGGGATCCAACCGCGCCGCCCGCCGCGCCGGATAGATGCCGAAGAACAGCCCCACCATGCCCGAAAGCCCCACTCCCAGAAACACGGACGACCAGGGCAGCGCCATTGGCACCGAAGTGACATTCCGCACCAGCACCGCCAGCACCCACGCGATCAACACGCCCGCAAAGCCGCCCGTGGCCGCCAGGCACGACGACTCCACCAGGAACTGGTTCAGAATATCGCGCCGCCGCGCGCCCAGCGACTTGCGGATGCCGATCTCGTGCGTGCGCTCGGTCACCACCGCCAGCATGATGTTCATAATCACGATGCCGCCCACGATCATGAACACCGAAACGATGCCCACCGCCATGGCGGCGATGGCCGACGTCAGCCGCTCCCACAGCGTGACGAAGGCCTCCGAGGCGAAGATGGAAAAGTTATCGTCCTGGCCCGGACCCAGGTGCCGGTACGACCGCAGCAGCGTGCGCGTCTCATCCTGCGCCTCCGCCAGGTGCTGCTGGTCGATGGCCTTGGCGATCAACCGGATGCCGGTGTGTGCGCCGTAAGTCTTGAAGTAGCTCTCCACGGGGATCATCACGAAGTTGTCCTGCGAGTTGCCGAACACGCTGCCCAACTCCTTGGCGACCCCCACCACCTGGTATGGCGTGCCCTCCACCTGGACCGTCTTGTCGATGGGGTCCACGCCCGCGAAGAAGCGCGTCCGCACATCGTTGCCGATGAAGATCACCGGAGCGTGGCGGCGGGCCTCTTCCGGCGTAATGCCGCGTCCGATGCCCACCTGCACGTTGTTGATGGCCGGGATATTGTCGGTGACGCCCTCCACGTCCACGTCCTCCATGGAGTCGCCCTTGTAGGAAACGCGCGCCCGCCGCGATACCATCATGCCCACGTCCTTCAGCAGCGTGGTGTGGCTCTTCACGAACTCGTATTCGTCGCGCCGGATCTCCGGATTCCGCTTCATCATCTCGTAGAACTTCTTGGGGTCCCAGGGACCGAACCAGGCCATGCGCACGATGCGGAACCCATCGGCGCCCATGTTGGACACCTTGTCGGAGATGTACACATTCATACCGTGGATGAGCGCGGTAACGGCGATCAGCGTGGTGGTGGCCAGGATGATGCCGAGCAGCGTCAGGAAGCTGCGCAGCTTATTCTTGTGCAGGGAGCTGAAGGCGATGCGGGTGGCCTCCCAGAAGGAGGCGCTGGGGCGGAACTTGCGCTTGGGGCTCACGAGGCTCATTAGAAAGACGCTGCCGAAGGGCTCATTGTTCCTGACGAAAGAAAGGCCAAGAGGTTAACAGCCGGGTATGTTAAAATCGAACTGTTAGCCCAATCGCGGATTCGCCGATTGAAGGAACGTCCTGCCAACGAATGGGGGCGCAACGGATTCGACGGGATTGAATCGTGATGGGGAGGCGTGCCGGGTTCCGAGCTCCCGTAAAACGATCGGAAAAACAGAACTGCCAACACGCAGTTTGCATACGCCGCCTAAGTAATTAGGCAGCCGCTCCAGCCGCTGAGCCCGCGCGGCGGTGAGTGAGCGTCATTTTGCGGGATAGGCTGATTGCTTCGGTCCGGAGCATAAGGCCGAGATCAATCGGGCTAGGCGGCCGCTGCTCTTGCCGGTTCTGAGGCGGTCGCCGAAAATGCTGAACTGGCTACGCACGTAGTTCTCTTCATGGCGAGCTTTCTCGGACGCGGGTTCAACTCCCGCCGCCTCCACCATTATATTTCAAGAGCTTACGGTAATTTGCCGCCGTTTACCGTGTCATCGTGTGCCCTAGCAGGCTGCGGAAAAACAGTTTTCTGATGCCCAGAACAGCCAAATTGGCCGCCCGGCCGAACGTAGAATCAATAACTTACGCGGGTGAGTAAGTGCCGTTACGGGTGCTCCAGAGAGTTTTTCCGCAGCCTGCTAGGGCGGTCCATGCTGAAGCCTTTGAAACGCCACTATGTACCTTGTAAACGGCGGGAGTGGGATCAAGGTTATGCCCGTTCCGGCTGCCCGGTGTGGATTCGCGGAACAGTGCGCGGGAAACGCGTTACCGTAGCCGCTTCCGGATTCCTGCCGGCGTCAGTCACACAGGCCAATAGCCGCGGAACGGGGCGTAAACTCGCAGAGATCAGCAGAGAACTTGGAGAAGCGAAGACCGTGTCGCCATCGCGCGAAACATTTCGCGAAACATTTCGCGAAACATTTCAAGATGTCTAGTTGGAGATAACCCGGAGTAGGGGCGACCGCAGGAGCGCGGTACCGGGACTGGAGGCTTTCGCTGCGTGCGCTGACCGGGGCCGAGGGGTTTCCCCCGGCTGCCAGCACTCTACGCGGTAAGTGGGCCAGTGCCGTTGGGTACTGCAAGAGCCGACGCGGAACTGCCGGTGAGGGTGCCTTAGTGATACCTAGATTATGCACGCGGCCTGCCTCTGCACCGCCTGTGGCGCGATGACCGCGTGCCTGCCCGATAACGCTCAACCTCTCTGATTTCCGCCTGAATC
>Ga0302325_10028657_pt1 | contig 11520 bp, 8 predicted proteins | sample Palsa_T0_2_FD_201948 | JGI IMG/M metagenome (GOLD analysis project Ga0302325, IMG submission 201948) | Peat permafrost microbial communities from Stordalen Mire near Abisko, Sweden - Palsa_T0_2 | ecosystem: Environmental > Terrestrial > Soil > Palsa > Peat permafrost | place: Sweden: Abisko... | reverse complement strand
ACACTAAGTTTGATATAGGCCTCGCAGTCACTGTTTGCCGCCACCTCAGCGGGAGTGATGCGAGCAGGAGGTGGTCCATGTTACGTCCACCGTCCGCCCAAGGCGGCATTGAAAGAATCGCCGGCGCGTTGCCAGCCGAGCCAGGCCAATCGAGCAAGCGATGGTGTGAGCTTCGATGGGGGAAGGCACTACCGGAAGCGCCCGGGTTCGCAGCCTGCGCGCTTCTGGCATGCGGCCTTCTTCTTTTTGGGGATGCGCCGAAGCCGAAGCTGGCAGGGACGTGGGAGTTAGACCCGGCAAAGAGCAAGATCGAGCACGGAGGCGCGGCGATCGAATTGACCGTTGTGGATTCCGGCGGGAAGCTTCAACTCACCAAGACCGTCCGCGCTGCCGACGGCAAAGAGGCTGTCTCGAAATTCGAGTGCGCGCCCGCGGGCCCAGAGTGCCCATTCGACGAAGCCGGCCACAAATCGAAAGTATCGTTGTGGTTCCAGGGCTCGGATCTGGCGATCCTCAAGACCGACGGCGCCACTGCCGATGAAGTCTCCCAGTGGACGCTCAAGCTTCGCGATCCGAACACCTTGGAAATTACGGTGTCGCACATCACTCCGGGCGGGGCCGACGAGACCATGGTCTTTGGCCGCAAGAAATAGCCGGCCGTGGCGCGGGCAGTCATGCCTGCCGCGCCGAGATTCGTCTCGGCGTTCTTGGCTAATCTTGCCGCCCAGCAGCCTGGCCTACACCAAAATCTCGTGAACCACATTGCCGGCCACATCCGTTAGCCGGAAGTCGCGCCCGCTGTACCGATAAGTAAGGCGCGTGTGATCGATGCCCAGGGCATGCAACAGGGTGGCGTGCAGATCGTGGATATGCACCGGGTTCTCGACCGCCTTGAAGCCAAATTCGTCGGTGTTCCCGTAAGTGATTCCACCCTTGACCCCGCCGCCCGCAACCAGGGTTGAAAAGCCGTGGCTGTTGTGGTCGCGGCCATTTTGCACTTTGATGAGGCCGCTGACTTCGAGAACGGGCGTCCGGCCAAACTCGCCGCCAATGACGACCAGGGTCTGGCTGAGCAGGCCGCTGGCCTTGAGATCGGCAAGCAGCGAGGCAATCGGGCCATCCACATCGTGCGCCAGTTTGCGGTGGATCAGAATGTCGTCGTGATTATCCCACGGCTGGCCGTTGCCATAGTAAACCTGCACCATGCGCACGCCGCGTTCGACAAGGCGGCGCGCCATCAGGCAGCCGCGGCCGAAATCGTGGTCGCCATAGCGGGCCCGCACGGCTTCGGGCTCTTTCAAGATGTCAAAAACTTCCGGCGCCTCGCTCTGCATCTTGAAGGCGATTTCGGCCGCCTGAATGCTGCTTTCCAATTGGCCGTCTTCCCCGTCACGCCGTTCTTCCATCACATTGAGCTTCTGGAGCAAGTCGAGCGCCCGGCGCTGGTCGGCGGGAGAAGTCGAAGGGTTCTTGATATAGCGGATCAGTTTGTCGGGTGTCTTCTCGCTATTCGGGATGTAAGTGCCTTGGTAAATCGCGGGGAGGAAAGTGGAACTCCAAAGCTGCGGTCCGACGATCGGGTAACCGGGGCAAAGCACCACATAGCCGGGCAGATTCTGATTCTCCGAGCCAAGGCCGTAAGTCAGCCACGATCCCATCGAGGGGCGGCCGGGAAGCCGATGCCCGCAATTCATGAGGAACAGAGAAGGCTCATGATTGGGGATTTCGGTGTACATGGAACGGATGACGCAAACATCGTCAATGGCGTCCCCGAGCTTGGGAAAGATCTCGCTGATTTCGATCCCGCTCTTGCCGCACCTCCGAAAGCTAAAGGGCGAACCCAGCAGGTTGCCGGTCTTGCGTTCTGTCTTCAGGTTCCCCGAAGGAATGGGCTGCCCCGACAACTTCTGCAGCATGGGTTTCGGGTCAAACGTATCCACTTGTGATGGGCCGCCGTTGAGGAACAGGAAGATCACATGCTTCGCGGTGGGAGCGAAATGCGGCGACTTGGGCGCCAGGGGCGCAAGCGGGATTTCGTGGGCGGCCGAGGGCCGCTCGGCTTGAAGGATTCCGGCAAGGCCGGCCATACCGAAGCCGGTGCCCATAGTGCGCAGGATTTCGCGGCGAGAAGGAGAAAAGGTCATGGCGTTCCTCAATTCAAGTAAATGAACTCATTCGAGCTGAGCAGCACTTGCGCATACTCGGGCCAGGCATTGGGTTTGGCGTGAAGGAATTCCAGAGCCAGCTTGCGCTCTTCGGCCGAAGGCTCGCGCTGCAGCACCATCTCGTAAGCCCGTGTGACACGAGCCGCGTCTTCAGAAGCCATCGAGGCCAGACGTGCGGACAGCGCGGCAGATTGTTCCAGCACGAACGGACTGTTCATGAAAAAGAGTTTCTGCAAGGGAACCGTGGTCTGCAGACGCTGTTCGCTGGTCGAGTTGGGATTGGGGAAGTCGAAGAGCGCCAGCATCGGATCCAGGCCGCGTCGCGACACCAGCCCATACAGGGTGCGGCGAGTATTGTCAGGGCCGAGGGGAACCGCCGGTCCGCCCTGCTTGAGGTCGAGTTTGCCCGAAACAAACAGAAGCGAATCGCGCAGCGATTCAGCGTCGAGACGGCGGCGATTGTACCGCCACAAAAAGCGATTGTCCGGATCGGCCGGATAGTTACGAGCGGAAGGCTCATCGCTCAAGGCGTAAGTTGCAGAGAGCATGATCTCGCGATGCAGCTTTTTGAGCGACCACCCTTCCTTGACGAACCGGCCAGCCAGGTAATCGAGCAGCTCGGGGTGCGAGGGACGATCTCCCTGCGAACCGAAGTTGCTCGGCGTGCGCACAATGCCGTACCCGAAATGATGCTGCCAGACGCGGTTCACCATCACGCGGGCAGTGAGCGGATTCGAGGGATCGGCGATGGCCTCAGCCAGTTCCAGCCGTTCGCCGCCGCGCCGGAACCTTTGCGGCGCCGCCTTCGACAGGATGGACACGAAATGCGGAGGGGCGGGATCGCCGGGACTTGCCTCGTTGCCGCGAATCCAAACGTGCTGCTCCTCCGGCTTGGCCTTATCCGCAATCGCTTGCAGGACAGGATAGGCGGGAGGCAACTGCTTCTTCAGCGTTTCCAACTCGGCATGCAGCGCGGTCAGATGATCCTTCCAAACTCCCGACAGGAAGCGGTCAATCTTGCCGTCTTCATAACGCAGAATGCCTTTTTCGCCGAGGAGATCCTCCCAGAGCCCGAATTTGTTGCGCTCGAGCGAAACCAGGTTCGCGTTGGAGAGATCTTCGCGCGTTGGATTCAGACCCAGCCGAACGTGATTCACATCGTCAATGTGCTTCTTTTCCTCGATCACCGCCAGCACCGTCGATTGCAGGGCGGCAGCGGCTTTGGCGCGCCCTGCGTGGTCTGCGGCGGCGTACCAATCCTTGAGATAGGGATGCTGTTTCTCGGGATCGGCGAGGTACTTCGTCCAGCGCGCGAGCGTTTCCTGGTCAAGCGCGGCATCCGGCGTATCGGGCGTCTTCCCGGAGGCCAGCAGGTAACGGGCTGTCTGCGAGGCCAAGATCTGGCCGAGTTCTTCGCCCTGTGAATTGACGAAAGCCTTGAGCTCCGCCTCCCTCTTCTTCACCAGCGCATCCTGGGCATCGAAGCGATCCACCACGTCTTTCGGGGCCAGCGGGATATCGTGCAGCTCTGTGTTGCGGAAGATGCCCAGCAGCGAATAGAAGTCGCTCGCGGGAATCGGATCGTATTTGTGATCGTGGCATTGAGCGCAGGCCACCGTCAGGCCGAGAAAGCCGCGCGTAGTGGCATCCACCCGATCGTCCTGCATCTCCGGACTGAGCGCATAAAAGCCAAGGCCCGCTTCGTACCTCTCGTGATTGGGAAGCTGGTCGCCGGCGATCTGTGCCTTGACAAAGACGTCGTAAGGCATATCGTCCTGGATGGCCTGGACCACCCAGTCGCGATATCGGAACGAGGCGGTATAGGGGTTGTCGCGCTCGGAATCGAGGCGATCGTCGGAATAGCGCGCGATATCGAGCCACAGGCGTCCCCATCGCTCGCCGTAGCGCGGAGAGGCCAGCAGGCGGTCCACCACGCGCGCAAAAGCATCCGGGGAGCGGTCATGCTCAAAGGCGGCAACCTCATCGGGCGATGGCGGGAGGCCGGTGAGATCGTAGTAGGCGCGGCGAATCAGAGTGCGGCGATCGGCAAAAGCAGCCGGCCGCAAATCATGAGCTTCCAGTTTGGCGAGGATGAAATGGTCAATGTCCGTTCGCGCCCACTTGTTGTCGCGAACTTCCGGCGGTGAAACCGGCTTTACGGGCTGGAATGACCAGAAAGCCCTCTGTTCGGCGCTGATCTTGTAGGGCGGCGACTTCAGAATGGCGTGATCGTTTTGCGGCCACGTTGCGCCGGCTCTAATCCAGGCTTCCACGCCTGCGAGTTGATCGGTAGAAAGCTTGCCGGTGGGCGGCATCTTGAGACGCGCATCCGTGTAACGAAGAGCCTTCATCATGAGGCTGGCATCGGGATCTCCGGGGACCACAATAGGACCGTCTTTGCCGCCTTTCAGAAAGTGCTCGCGAGTGTCAAGCTGGAGACCGCCCATGCGGGCATCCGTATGGCAGGCGAAACACTTCTCGGCCAGCAGCGGGCGGATCTTGGTCTCGAAGAGATCGGAAGACTCGTCCGCCGATTGAGCGTGCCCAACCAGCGCCGAAACCACCAGCAGCACAAAGCTGCCCACGAGTGAGCGCTTCATTAGGTGTTGTTGTTGTATCAGTCTTTCTTTATATCAGGTTCCGGCTTGAAGCGTTCCGGGTCCGAGCCGTGACCAAAGGGAGCGGTCACCCATTTTCCCGGCGAGTCACCTGCGCACCGTGCACTCGGATTCGCTCGTCTCATCTTCGTGGACACACGACAATCGTGGGCGCGTGCGTTAGTCAGGGAAGAGAAAACCTTCCTCGGCGAAATGCCGATCGAAGGCAAAGGCGACTCGCGCACCGGTGTGACGCATCGCAGAAAAACTGGCGCAGTCCACCAGGCTCAGGTTTCTTCGGCGGGCCGCCAACAGCGCCGCCACAGCCAAGCTGTGGCTTGCCTCGTCCATCCAGCGCACTTCGATTGCCGGGAGTATGTCCTGCTGAATCGTGCGGACGGCATCGAAGCCCAGCCGGCGTTGGGCGAGAGCGAAGATCTCCACCACAACGTAATTCGTCGTGAACAGCGGGCTGCCGGCCTCCAGCATGTGAAGCCATCGTTCCCGGGCGGCCGGGTGATTCTGGTCATCGCGATCGAGAAGCGCATAAATCGCGGAGGTGTCTACATAGATCATCGCGTTCTTGAGGAACTCGCGCATCACCGACTCGCCCGACAGCTACGACGCCCTAGTTCCTCTTTTCTTGGGAGCTGCCGCGGGCGGCCTGTGTGCTTCGAAGGCGTCCGCCAGATGTTTGTCGTGGGCTGAGCTACCGTCCGCAGATCCTGACGAAAAACGGCCGACGGCCCTTTTGGCGCGGGCCACAATCGCGTCGCGGCCGGGCCAGGCCTCTCGGGTCACAAACCGATCGATGCTAATGCGGATCAGCTCAGCCATCGACAGTTGGCGCGCCGCAGACATCGCGCGCAACGCATTAGCCTGCTCCTCGGTCAGTTGAATTTGGGTCCGGATCATCGATTACAGATTATCACGAGCTGATTACATGATGGCTGCTGTCTTAACCGGCAGCACGACCTCAAGGATCTCGCAAAGAATCCAGCAAGGGGCGTTGGGCGTGAGCCTTGTAGATCGCGGCTATTGACTCAAGGCACAAATACCTTATCGGGCGCCGCCAGGCTTGCGTCTTTCTCGATCACCGAAATGTGCACGGGCTGCAACCCCGGCTTCGCTTGCTGACGAGCCATAAACGTCAACAGGTACTGATGCTGCTCTGCTTCCAGAATGGCCTTCAGGAAGGGTTCGAACGAGACAGGCGATCCGAAGCCTATTTGATAGAACTCCCCACCCGTCTCATCCGACAGTTGCGCAAGGAAGTTCTGCCCCCATGTCGCGCGCCAGAAACTGTGTCCAGCATGGCCGGCACTGGGGCTGTAGATCGTATAGACAACCACTCCCGCCTTTTGCGCGGCTGCGATCCCGGCGTTCACGTATGGGTTGTCTGGCGCGAGTCCGCCGCCCAGTCCCTCAACGCCACTGCTGATCATCACGATCTCGCGCCTTGGTGCGTCCGTTTGAGGCCACTTTTTCAGAGCATCCGCCAAGGAATCATACGGGCTCACATCGTCGCCTCCCGAGCCCATTGCCACGCGGATAGCCTTCGCCGCCGCGGCATGGTCCGGGGTGAAACCTGACGCCATCTGCGTCATGCCATTGTGCATATACCCCACGGCGACTTCCGCATTGGGGGGCTGCGCCATCACAAAATCTTTCAGGCTTCGAATCTCGGTGTTGAAACTCTCCGCCGCCGAATCGTCGATCATCAGCAGCAATTGGAGCTTCGCCCTGCCGATTGGCTCAAGCGCTGCCGCATGCAGCTTGTCTTTGCCCTGCTTGACAACCACATCCTCGACCTCTAGTGGCGGAATCGTCTTTCCACGTTTCTTCTCCGCCGTAACCACCACGCTGATAGCCGGCCCCGTCTCCACTGGCGCCTGTTGCCCAAATCCGGAAATTGCAGCAGAGAGGAGCAGAGTTCCAAGTCCTAAGAAAACTGTTTGTCTTTTCATAGCCCTGCTATTTAGACGCCGGGCAATGGTTGAATTGCTTCTGAAATCGTACGCGCGGCGTGCGTTTGACGGGACGAGTGTTTCGCCTTTTATGCGCCAGAGACCGCCAGAGACCGGCGACTAGTGGCCAGGGGTCAGCGCCGCCTCCGCGCACAAGGGCCCTCCGCGCTTGAATTCTCAACGGTTTGAGCGTCGTGTTCAATTCGACCGCAGCGCAATCATTGGATCGATTCGAGAGGCGCGCCAGGCCGGAATGTACCCCGCTACTGCCGCAACCACGATCAGTAACGCACCCACTCCCACATAGGTCGATGGATCGCCAGAGGTCACGCCGAACAGCAGGCTCCCCAGCGTGTTCGACAACGCTCGCGACGCCGCCATGCCCAACGCTAGCCCTAACGCCGCCAATCCGAACGTGCCTAAAAGGATGCGGCGCTGCAGGTCGGCCGGCGACGCCCCCAGCGCCATCCGAATCCCGATTTCCTGCACCCGCTGATTCACCGAATACGAAATCACGGCATAGATGCCAAGGGACGCCAGCAGCAGCGCGAAGGCCGCGAATCCGCCCAGCAGCATCACGAGAAACCGTCGCGGAGACACGGCTTTGTCGACCAGATCCTGCAGGCTTCGGATCTCGCGGATCGGCAGATTTGGATCCAACGGCCGCAGCGCCGCTCGAATTGCCGAAGCGAATGCCCCCCTCGGCAGCGTTGTTCGCGCCACCAGTTCCATGTCGGAATAGTCTCCGGTCTGCCGCAGTGGAATATACATCTCGGACCCGCCGGTTTTTTCCAGCGCTTCGTGGCGGACGTCGGCCGCCACGCCGACCACTCGCCTGCCTCCATCTTGTGTCACCACCTGTCCGATCGGGTCTTGCCCAGGCCACAGGGTGCGGGCCAACGTCTGGTTCACGATCACGACCCGTTCGCTCGATGCGCGATCCTGCTCCGTGAATGCCCTGCCGGCCTCTAATCGGATGCCGGCAGCCTCGAAGTAGCCATCGCTAATCATTCGAATGTAGGGTTCGGGAGGATATTGGCCCTTTGGGTAAACATGCCCCTTTGCGCTGACCTGCCAGGACCGGTCGCCGGCGAACGGCAAGACGTCGCTCACTCCCGCCGACCGGACACCCGGGATCGATCGCGCCCTTTGCAGCATGTCATCGAGGAAGGCGTTCTGTTGAGCGAGGTTCGAAATCCGGGTAGAATCGACCCGCAAGACCGCCGTGTGCTCGGGCTCGAACCCAAGATCGACGTCGAGCACGCGAACAAAACTGCGCAACAGGAGTCCCGCGCCCACCAGCAAAATGGAAGCGAAGGCGATTTCGGAAACCACCAATCCGTTGCGCAGCCAAGCTCGACTCTTGCCCGCGCTCAGCCCGCGTCCACCCTCTTTCAGCGCGTCCTGCATCTCTGATGCGGGAGCTTGCAGCGCAGGCAACACCCCGAACAGGACGCCGGTAAGAACGGCCGCGACCAGCGTGAAGGCGAGCACGTTTCCGTCGATACGCACGCTACTCAGCAGGGGAAGATTGAATGCGGTCAGATGCGCCACCACACGCGCGCCGGCCATCGCGAGAGCCAGCCCGAGCGCAGCCCCGCAACAGGAGAGCGCGATGCTTTCTGTAAACATCTGCCGGAGCAGCCGGAAGCGCCCCGCGCCAAGCGCGGCCCGCATCGCGAGTTCCTTTTGCCGCGCTCCCAGGCGCGCCAACTGCAAATTCGAGAGGTTCGCGCATACGATCAACATCACTACACCGACCGCGCACGCCAGCACCAGCAACGCCGGCCGAACGCGGCCATTGATGCGCCGATCGAGCGGAGTCAGCCGCGGAACCGTCGGGTTCCGTTCCGGCGGAGGATGCTGGATCTCCATCTGTTTTGCCAGCAGAGTGAATTCCGGCCGCGCGTTCTCTACCGTAGCGCCGGGCTTCAACCGGCCGATGATCGTCATGGTATTGCCTCGCCGGTTTGTTTCCTCCGTCAGCGGCCAGGGGATAAAGATATCCACCGGCGTGCCGGGGGCGAATAGGGCGGCGAAGTCGAAAGAGGCAGGCAGCACGCCCACGACGGTCAGCGGGCGGTTGTTGAACATCAACTTGCTTCCTACTACCGAGGGGTCTGAAGCGAATCGCCGCTGCCAAAAGCCGTAGCTGAGAAGCACAGCCTGGGGAAAGTTAGCTTTTTGCCGGCATTCGTCCTCCGTGAACGACCTGCCCAACACCGGATCTACGCCCAGCAGGGGAAAAAGGTTCTGCGTCACGGGAACGCCCGTCACCCGTTCCGGCTCGCCAGTTCCCGTCAATTGCCAGTCTCCGGTGCCAAAGTAGCTGGACCACCCGGCGAGATCGGAGAAGGCACGATTCTGCTCCCGCAGGTCAAGGAAGTTGCTCACCTGAGTGGACCATTCCTGGTTCGCAATCCAAACCAGCCGTCCCGGATCGCGGAACGGAAGCGGTCGCAAAAGGAGTGCATTTACTACGCTGAACACAGTCGAACTGGCCCCAATCCCGAGGCCGGTGATGAGAATCGCAAATGCGGTGAACGCACCATCGCGCCGCATCCCTCGAAACGCGTAGCGTAGATCCTGCGCCAGGTCGCTCCACCAATGAACCAGCCACACGCTGCGGGATTCTTCTGAGTTCTGCTTCATATCGCTGAATTTTCTCCTTGCCGGCCGCCTGATCGTAGTACGGCGAATTTCTGCTCTAGTTATGAGGAATCGCGATTTGTTTTGCTCAGGCCGTCTGCTTGAACCGGCATTTCGATCGGCAAATGGCGTGGTGTTGTTGGATCCTGGTAAGTGCAATTCGGAGCTTCGCTATCCGAGTTTCTTTCTGCAAGAAACCGGAACTGAAACCTGGAGGAAAACCTCGGGCACGGCGGGCGGGGGTTGAGCGTCAACCCGCCAGGCGCCGCGGACCGCGCTGGCGCCGGAAAGTCTCTTTAGCCAGATTCAGGTAGCTATCCAGGGTTTCCTTGAGCTCAGGGTCGTGGAGGGCAAGATACTTGAAATGTAATTCGCGCGCTTCGTCGCTCGCTTCCGCCAGCGGCCCGCCCCAGGTGGCCCGCGCCCCCTTGCTGAATTCCCGGAGAAGCGCTTGCGCCATCTCTTCCACGGCCGTGGTCAGGTTGTTGCCTGTCACTCCTGCCTCGCGGAGCGCTTGCTGCGCTATAAGATACAGGGGCATCGGCAAGGCCCCCGCGCTCACGCCGGCGGCAAAACAGCGCGCCTTCGAACCCGGGCGAATCTGGAGGACAGTTGCCTCGCAGTATTCGAGAAACGATCTTACAGTACGGATAGCGCTGACTTGGCCTTCGGCCAGGTACCAGTTGCGGCGGCCAGGAATCGCCACCACGGAAGCCACGCTCGATCCGCGTTGCGCTAAGGCCAAGAGCGAGTCCGAGGTCAGCCAGCTCTCGCAGAGAACAAAAGCCAGCCGCCGGAACGGGAGGTCAGCGGCGGCAAGCTGAGCCACGGTATCTTCGACGACGCTGTCGGGCATTCGCAGCAGAATCAACGAGGCCGCTTCCAACTCCTGATACTCGTGCGCAACGTAGCCACCGTGCAGAAAATTGGAGAGCCGCTTGGCGACCCGAGGCAAAGTGGCTTTGATGGGGCCCAGCACTTCCGGCAGCCGGCGCAGCCTTAGCAACGATGAGCGGGTCACGTTACCTTCCACTACCAAGCCGATCCGCGGGAGCTTATTCATATACCGCCGCCTTCAGTGCCTTCATTCGATCGCGATACTGGGCGGCTTTCTCGAACTCGAAAAGCTTTGCCGCTTCCCTCATCCTGGTTTCCAGGTCCGCGATCAAGGCCTCGCGCCGCTCCAGGGTCAACGGCTCTTCTTCGCCGCCTTCGGGCTCGAGTGGCACGGTCACATAATCTCCCTCGGCAACCGCCACCAGGCTCATGTCGATGGGTTTGATGATGCTTTGGGGAATAATGCCATTCGCTTCGTTGTAAGCTCGCTGCACCGTCCGGCGGCGCTCAGTCTCCCGCATCGCCGCGCGCATGCTTTGCGTGATGACGTCGGCATAGAGGATAGCTCTGCCTTCCACATGTCTGGCAGCCCGGCCGATGGTTTGCACCAGAGAGCCGGCCGAGCGAAGGAATCCTTCCTTGTCGGCATCGAGAATGGCGACGAGCGAAACCTCAGGCAGGTCGAGCCCCTCGCGCAGCAGATTGACACCGATGAGGACATCGTAGTTGCCGCGGCGCAGGTCCCGCAGAATACGCATGCGGTCGAGCGTAGACACCTCTGAGTGCAAATACGCGCATTTTACGCCGACCTCGGCATAATACTCGGCGAGGTCCTCCGACATGCGCTTGGTCAGGGTGGTCACGAGCACGCGCTGATCCTTCGCTGTATTCTTTCTGACCTCGTTCAACAGATCATCGACTTGTCCACGGATCGGCCGCACTTCGACCTCGGGATCGACCAGCCCGGTGGGCCGGATGATCTGCTCGACAACGATACCAGCCGCCTTGGTCAGCTCGTACGGCCCGGGCGTTGCTGAGACGTAGATCAACTGGTTGACGCGGTTCTCGAATTCCTCGAAGGTCAGCGGGCGGTTGTCGCGCGCGCTGGGGAGCCGAAACCCGTACTCGACGAGCACGTTCTTGCGCGAACGGTCGCCGTGATACATGCCCGAAAGTTGTGGCACGGTCTGGTGGCTTTCGTCGATGAACATCAGCGCGTCCTGCGGCAGATAATCGAGCAGCGTCGGAGGCGCTTCTCCGGGCAGGCGGCCCGAGAAATGACGGGAGTAGTTCTCGATGCCGTGG
>Ga0302325_10028656_pt1 | contig 11520 bp, 9 predicted proteins | sample Palsa_T0_2_FD_201948 | JGI IMG/M metagenome (GOLD analysis project Ga0302325, IMG submission 201948) | Peat permafrost microbial communities from Stordalen Mire near Abisko, Sweden - Palsa_T0_2 | ecosystem: Environmental > Terrestrial > Soil > Palsa > Peat permafrost | place: Sweden: Abisko... | reverse complement strand
GAAGGCGATCCGGCCCGGAGGAGCTCCTTGCCTTCCGCGGGCCGCACGGCTGGACTCGGATCCATCGCGAAGACGGCAACAAATTCCTACGCGCCGAGGCAGACGGACCCTTCTCGGCGAAGGAGTACCGGACCTGGAATGCGACGGTGATCGCGGCGGTGCAGCTGGCTGACGTCCGCCCCGCCCCCTCGCGAGCGCCGACCGTCGCGTCCCGGGCCGTCGCTCAAGCGCTCGGGAACACTCCCGCGGTCGCCAGACGCTCCTACATCGATCCGCGGATCTTCAGTCTGTATGCCGCCGGTCATTCGATCGAGCTCGATCACCTACCCGACGGGTCATGGCAACGTCGTGCAGAGCTCGAGGCCCGCGTTTTGGCAGCCCTCGCCCGGAGCTGATCCCGACGTCCAGCTGCGGTCGAATCGACTTCGGGGTCATTCCGCGGACCGGCTTCCACTCTCGCGGGCGCCGCGGTCAGCTCGCCAGAGTGGGGACTCCGCGCGCGGCGAGGAGGCTCGCGCGGGAACATCTACTTCGAACTCGATCACGAACTCGATGGCGTTTCTCCTCGGGAGGGGTTTAGCGCGTGGCTTGCTAGCTCGAAACGAGCTGCTCTCCACCGTCGATGGTGTAGGTCGCTCCCGTCAAGGCCGTGTTACTCATGATGTGGACGGCGAGCGCGGCGACGTCAGCCGGTCCGACGACGCGTCTGATCGGGAGCGTCGCGCGCAGCTGGTCGCGCCGCTTTTCGAGGTCGCTGCCCAGCAGCGACGCCGACAGCGGCGTGTCGACGAAGCCGGCGGCGATCAGGTTGACGCGTACCGGCGCGAGCTCCAGCGCGAGGTTGGCTATCAGCGCGGGAAACGCAGCGGCGACCGTCGACACGCTCCCGGTGCCGATGCTCGGACGGCTGCCCTCGGCGCTCATGAACAGCAGCGTGCCTCCCGGCCTGACCCTGTCGGCAGCCTTGCGGGCGGTATCGACGGCGAGCAGGAGGCGGTCGCCGAGCGCGTGGCGCAGCTCGTCGAACGTCATATCAAGAACGCATCCGTAGTGCGGAGCGCCGGCGGTGACCATCACATGGTCGATTCCTTTTGGCAGGCCCTCGAAGAACCGCTCAAGCTGCGCCGGATCGTTCGCATCGAACCCGGCGGTGCTGAGCGCGTCGAGATCGAGCGCTGCACGCTGCAGGGCGTCGGAGTCGCGGCCGGCGAGGATGACGTCGGCGCCCTCGGCGCGGGCGCGTCTGGCTGTCTCTAACCCGATCCCCGAGCTGCCGCCGATCAGGACGACGGTCTGTCCGAGAAGCTCAGGCTCGCGGTGGGTGGGAGCGGCTGCCGTTTCGCTAGTCACGGTTCCTCCTGTGGTGAGATCGATGAGGGGTCACTGCGGTCTCCATGTCTCGCACGAGCAGGGAGCTTGGTCTGGAACGTGTGGCGCGACCGGGGCCCGGGTCGCGGGCCCCTGCGGCGGGCCTTGCCCGGTGTTACGACTCATAGAGCGACGGCATCGACTCAGGGGAGCGCCTATCCCATCCGTGAAAGAGCGAGTAGTCGCCCGCATCCCACGCTTCGCGCAGCCCCGGCTTGCTTAGGTCCCAGCGGTCCGACCTGCTGGCCCTCGGACAGATCAGCCGGCGGGCCGACGAACACCTGCCCGCCGCCCGGCTCCGCGCGCAGGGCTTACAGGCCGGCAAGCGCGCCTAGAAACGACGTCAGATGCACGGCACGAAATCGTGAGAAGGCCGCGGGTGCCGGCCTTCATACGTCGCCTAGACGCTGGGTGCCGTTTTTGCGATCATCACATTTGCTTGTATAGATCACGTCGTTGGTACGATCATTCTTAGTGTCGTCCCCCGTCGATGGCGTCTCGATCCTGCGTGCACACCGCCTTCGGGTGACGGCCCCCCGCTTGGCGGTGCTCGGAGTGCTTGCGGAGATGCCCGCTCACGTGAGCGTGGATCAGGTCGCCGAGAGAGCCCGGGCGCGGATCGGTGCGCTTTCGACGCAGGCGGTTTACGACATCATGGGTGCCCTCCATCGGGCGGGCATCGTTCGCCGCATCGCGCCAGCCGGAGCCCCGGCGCTGTTCGAGACGCGCGTCGGCGACAACCACCACCATCTCGTCTGTCGCGATTGCGGCGAGACCGTCGACGTCGACTGCGTGATCGGCGAGGCGCCGTGCCTGGCGCCCGCGGCGGCGGCGGGGTACGAGATCGAAGAGGCGGAGATCACATTCTGGGGGCGGTGTCCCGATTGCGCGAAAGCAGGGAAAACCGTCCAATGACTGGGTCTGCAATGGAGCCGGCATCACGAGACCTGCGCTCGCGACCTGTTCGGGGTGGTGCATCGGAGTTTGCCGCATGCACGGCCTCGCGCACACGCGCGGTAGCGCTCGCACCCGGATCAAGTGCCGTCGCTTCAGCACCAGACCGGTCCGAGGAGCGGGCACAAGAACCGCGCCCCGCCTCCGCGACGGCCACGGACTCCGGTATACGGTGCGATGAAAGCTCGCCCGCGGCCGGCTCCGGCGGGCGAACGGTAGTGCGCGACGGGCCGAGTTCATCAACCGGGCGCGCGCACGCCTTGCGTTCGTAACACATTTCCTGAGCACGTATTTCCTGAGCCGACCCCGATCCTCTGGAGGATGTCCGTGTCTGAGAGTCCTGACGCAGTTGTAGGTGAGATGAATGAGGAGAGCGGAGGTGGCTGTCCCGTCGTGGGCGGGCGGGCCCCGCACCCGACGCAGGGCGGCGGGAGCCGCGGCTGGTGGCCGAACCGCCTTAACCTGAAGATCCTGGTCAAGAACCCTGCGGTGGCGAACCCGTTGGGCGAGGAGTTCAACTATGCGGCGGCGTTCGAGACCCTCGATCTCCCCTCTGTGAAGCGGGACATCGAGGACGTGCTAACCACCTCGCAGGACTGGTGGCCGGCCGACTTCGGTCACTACGGCCCGTTCATGATCCGGATGGCGTGGCACAGCGCCGGCACGTACCGCATCAGCGACGGTCGCGGTGGCGCCGGGGCCGGCCAGCAGCGCTTCGCGCCTCTGAATAGCTGGCCTGACAACGCGAACCTCGACAAGGCTCGCAGGCTGCTGTGGCCGGTCAAGAAGAAGTACGGCGAGAGGCTCTCGTGGGCTGACCTGATGGTCCTCGCCGGCAACGTCGCGCTCGAGTCGATGGGCTTCAAGACCTTCGGCTTCGGAGGTGGTCGCGAGGACGTCTGGGAGCCCGATGAGGACGTCTACTGGGGTCCCGAGACAACCTGGCTCGGCGACGAACGCTACACGGGCGACCGCGAGCTCGAGAACCCGCTCGCGGCCGTCCAGATGGGTCTCATCTACGTGAACCCGGAGGGCCCAAACGGCACGCCCGACCCGCTCGCCGCCGCCCGGGACATCCGCGAGACGTTCAAGCGCATGGCGATGAACGACGAGGAGACGGTCGCCCTGATCGCCGGCGGCCACACGTTTGGCAAGACGCACGGAGCTGCCAATCCGCTCCCGTACGTCGGACCCGAACCCGAGGCGGCACCGCTCGAGCAGCAGGGCCTCGGCTGGGAGAGCAGCTTCGGCACCGGCAAGGGTCCAGACGCGATCACCAGCGGCCTCGAGGTCACGTGGACCACCACGCCGACGCAGTGGAGCAACAGCTTCTTCGAGATCCTCTTCGCCTACGAGTGGCAGCTGTCGGTGAGTCCGGCCGGCGCTCACCAGTGGGTCGCGAAAAACGCCGAGTCGATCATCCCCGACCCGTACGACGTCGGGAAGAAGCGCCTCCCGACGATGCTGACGACGGACCTCGCGCTGCGGCTCGACCCGGTCTACGAGCCGATCTCGCGGCACTTCCTCGAGCACCCGGACGAGCTGGCGGATGCCTTCGCGCGGGCATGGTTCAAACTGACGCACCGCGACATGGGCCCGGCCGCGCGCTACCTCGGGCCCGAGGTCCCGACCGAGACGCTGCTGTGGCAGGACCCCCTCCCCGCGGTCGACCACGAGCTCGTCGGATCCGAGGACATCGCGGCGCTGAAGGAGCAGATCCTTGCCTCGGGCCTGTCGGTCTCCCAGCTGGTCTCCACGGCGTGGGCGTCGGCGTCGACGTTCCGCGGCAGCGACAAGCGCGGCGGCGCCAACGGAGCGCGCATCCGCCTCGAGCCGCAGAACGGGTGGGAGGTCAACAACCCCGGCGAGCTGGCCACCGTGCTGCGAACCCTGGAGGAGATCCAGGAATCCTTCAACGCCTCCCGGACTCACGGGCGAAAGGTCTCGCTCGCCGACCTGATCGTGCTCGGCGGTGCCGCAGCCGTCGAGCGCGCCGCCAAGAACGCCGGCCAAGACCTCCAGGTCCCGTTCACACCGGGACGCACGGATGCGTCGCAGGAGCTGACCGACGTGGAGTCCTTCGCCGCGCTCGAGCCGAGCGCCGACGGCTTCCGAAACTTCCTCGACAACGGCAACCGGCTTCCCGCCGAGTACCTCCTGGTCGACAAGGCGAACCTGCTAACCCTGAGCGCGCCCGAGATGACCGTCCTCGTCGGCGGGCTCCGCGTCATGGGCGCCAACCACAAGCAGTCGCCGCTCGGCGTCTTTACCAAGACCCCCGGGGCGCTGACCAATGACTTCTTCGTGAACCTGCTCGACCCCGGCACCGCGTGGAAGCGGACGTCCGCCGAAGCCGAGACGTTCGAGGGCCGCGACCTCGCCACCGGCGAGGCCAGGTGGACCGGTAGCCGCGTCGACCTCATCTTCGGCTCGAACTCCGAGTTGCGGGCCGTCGCGGAGGTCTACGCCAGCGACGACGCGCGGGAGAAGTTCGGTCGCGACTTTGTCGCGGCATGGACGAAGGTGATGAACCTCGACCGGTTCGACCTTGTCTGATGTGGCCGGCGCACTGGAGCCGTGCTTTCCATGAGAATGCGACCCGATGGACAGATGCCTTGCGCGATGCAGGTGCGGACGTCGCGATGACCGACCGGGTCGGATCGCACGGGGACGCGTTCTGGCGAGGAGAGTTCCCACTGATGGTGGCGTGGGCGTTCGGACGATGAAGGCGTCACGGCAACAGCTTGAGTCCAGAAACGCCTACGAAACCCGGGCGCTTCAGACCATGTGTGCAAGCACGCCCTGACATCGTCTTCGAACCCGATCGACCAGCGGAGCTCGCCGGCACCGGTCCAGCGCGACTCGCAATCCTCGGCTCGTGCGAGGTAGGGCATCGGGGTTCGCGGAGGCTGGCTTGCTTGGTTGGTTTCCTACCTTCGATTGCTTCGACCCCGAGATAGCACGGTTCCATTTTTCTGGCAGTGCTCGCGGGGACACCATGGCGATTCGACCCTCTTGCCGGCGACTAGAGGATTCGCGTGACCAAGACGTCGGTCGAAATGCACCTCCGAAAATGGACCTCCTGATTCCGCGAGCAGAGCGCGCTTTACGAGCACTCTGCCATCAACAGGGCTCGCTCCCGTCTCTCGGGCCAAGGCAGGTGCTGCCAACTTGCGTAATAGCGGCGGGTGGCTCTGGCGGTACCGTGCGAGCAGGTATGGAAAACGTCAGCGTCAGGCGCGAGGACGGGACGGTCGATGTCTTGGAGCGCGGGCAGGGTGACGTGGCCTTGGATCCGCAGGGTCTGGAGCAGCTCTACTGGGATGAGATCCGGCGGGCCACGTTCGGCGTCGCGCGCTTCTCGAGGGGCGGGATCCGGCTGTTCGGGCTGTGGCCCGTCGTGTTGCGCTTCGGCCCGCTGGTCGATGGCCGGCGGGCGATCGTCGGCGGGCTCATGGCGCGCCGGCCCGGCGGGTCGATTGCGTGGCGCGCCGACGGAGAGCAGATTTCCGTCGCGGTCGAGCGATACGCTCCGTTCCTCCGCGGGCCGTTGTGGCGGCTGCAGCTGTCGTTCCACTGTCTCGTCGGCAGGCGGTTCCTGGCCCGGGTCGCGGGCGAGGCGCGCTGATGCGCGTCGCGGTCGTGGGCGCGACGGGCACGATCGGCCGCCCGCTCGTCGAGTTGCTCGCTCGCGATCAAGACGTGGTCGGCATTGCGCGACGACCGCCGCAGGGGGCTCCCGGCCGGTGCGAGTGGATCGCCGCGGATGCAACGGACGGCGCCGCGATCCACGCGGCGCTCGAGCGCGTGCAGGTCGTCTACCACCTCGTGCACTCGCTGGGGAGCGGCGACTTCGAGGCGATCGACCGCGCCGCTGCGGCAGCGGTGGCGGCGGGCGCGGCTGCGGCGGGTGCGCTTCAGATCGTCTACCTGGGCGGCCTTGGCGAGGACGCGCCCAACCTCTCGCCGCACCTCCGCAGTCGCGCCGAGACGGCGAAGATCCTGGCCGCCGGCGATGTTCCGGTAACGACCCTCCGCGCCGCGATGATCGTCGGTGAGGGCAGCGCGGCGTTCGAGACGATTCTGGCGCTGGTCGAGCGGCTGCCGGTGATGGTCTGCCCGCGCTGGGTCTCGGTCGAGACCCAGCCGGTTGCGCTCGCCGATGTGCTGGCGGCGCTGACCGGCGTCTGCGGCCGAGCCGACACCTTCGGCGAGACGTTCGACCTCGGCGGTCTCGAGGTGATGACGTATCGCAAGATGATGGAGCGAGTCGCCCGAATCCGCGGCAAGCACCCGCTGCTGATCGAGGTACCTTTCCTGACCCCGCGACTCTCGTCGCTGTGGCTACACCTCGTGACACCGGCGAGCGTAGCTGTCGCTCGTCCGCTCGTGGAGGGGTTGCGGATCCCGACCGTCGCACACGACGACCGGATCTGGCAGTTGGTGGGTGTGCCGCGAACGTCGTTCGATCAGGCGATCCGGTTGGCGCTGCTCGATCGAGCCTGATCGGGGACGAAGAGTTCCACACTCGTCCGATCTTCTGCTTTGAAATGAGAAGATCACCTTGTGGCGCCCTTGATGCTTCACGGCAGCCGAGTGACCCTGCGTGCAATCCGGACGCAAGAGTTCGACCGGGTGTACGAGGCCCGGGGACTGAGCGCGACGTGGCACAGCACCGTGGACGCGGACACCTTGCGGAAGCGGATGGCGCACTCGGGTGAATGGTTTGAGGGACGGCTCGAACTGGCGATCGAATCGGACGGACGACTGGTCGGCACGATCCAGGCGCGGGCGACGGCGGGCTTCTCTCCGCCCGGCGTGTGCGAGCTCGGAATCGAGCTCTTCAACGAAGCGCGCGGGAAGGGGGTTGGCACCGAAGCGGTGCAGCTCATCACTGAGTGGCTACTCGCGAATGACTACCCACGGGTGCAGGCCACCACGGATGTTCGTAATGCGCCGATGCGACGCGTGCTTGAGAAGCTGGGATTTGAGGAGGAAGGTGTTCTGCGCGCGTTCATGCCGGATGGCGACGATCGAGCCGACTACGTCCTGTACGCGATTACGCGCTGACAATCGACTCGGCGGCGCCGGTGTACGGCCGTTGGGTGCCCTCATCGGCGTCGTCGATCTCACCGGATCGTCTGAGAGTTCGCACCGAGTGAGGCTCGCTTGCCAAATGCCAGAAGGTTGACGCGACAAAATGTCGCCGTCGCCACCGCCGCGATTCGGAAATCGGCGACCGCACCTCGCGCACCCGGTCGGGCTCCTCTGGCTCGACGACTGAAGCGCTCGCACGCTTACCGCCAGCCATGTACGACGATGTATCACAATCAACGGCTTTGGAACCATCTTGGGAACCACCTCGCGGGAATGCATCGGAACAAGTGGGCACTCGAGCTGGACGCGAACCGCGAAAATCAGGCTCGACGGGAGCCAGAAGGCGCTAGCGGGGAAGGCCCAGTCGACAAGCTGGGGGTTCCCTCTCTGGTTCGAGCGCAGTACCGCCCATCGTTTGAAGGCCGTGCCAATGCCCAGTAGGCGCAGCGTGCTCTTGAACCGCTCGCGGCGCCTCGCGTACTCACACATGGCACCGACCTCATTCTCCTGCCACCGCAGTTCACCCACGTTCGCGTCGAGCCAATCCTTCGTGCGGTCCTCGATCGTTTGCGCGGGCTCCTGTTCTTGTTCTGCCATCGGAACACGATGCTTCGCCGAAGATGCGGCTCATGACGGCCCCGGGCCAGTGCTCACGCACGAAGGCACTCGCCCACGCGAGCATTCGCCTGAGTCGGCCGCGCTTTAGGCGAAGATGAGCGTTATGCGCGAGCGCGGTGGCCGCGCGCCGACGAGATCGGGCGCGCTCGCGCATCAGACTTTGCTCGCGCGCAGGATCGGATCGCTGACCAGCGTCCGCACGCGACACCCTGATGGGGATCCGTTCACTTCCCGCCGAGGGAGTACGCGACGATCATGGCGTTCGGCTTCGAGCCGCTCCTTGTCGGGGCGCCGGCGCCGACGATCAGCATCGTTTTCGTGACGGCCGGAAACGAGTTGATTCCGGCCGGGGCCTTCGTCGACCAGAGCACCGAGCCGTTGTTCGTCGAAAGCGCGTAGATGGTGCCGTCAAAGGTGGACGTGAAGACGACGTTGTCCGCGATCGTCGCTGCGCCTGAGTCGATGTCCTTGAAGATGCGTTTCCAGATGATCGCGCCGGTCGCCGGATCGACGGCGGCCAAGCCGCCGGTCTCGGAAACCGGGCTGGGAGCAGCGGGTGCGGTGGTGGCGGACGCTTTGAGGCACAGGTCGATCCACGGGACGTAGACCACGTCGGCGGAGTCCGCCATCGGCGTCAGCACTCCACCGAGAGAGCCGGGGCAGTAGACGACAGGGTGCGCCGGGAAGGGGCCGTACTGGTGCTTGTTGTGCTTGCCGATGTTGAGCGTCCAGAGTCGCTTGCCGTCGTCGGCGCGGAAGGCGACGACCTTGCCCGACTTGCCGGCGCCGATGACGATCTCGGTCCTCTTGCCGCCGATCGACTGCGTCGTGACGATCGGGGGGTCCTGGAAGTCATAGTCGCGAAGGTCGTGCGGTGTGACCTGCTGGTACCAGAGCAGCTTCCCGGTATCGCCGTTGAGCGCGACGAGCGAGTCCGTGTATAGGTTCGGGCCCGGCCGGCTCTCCGCATTCGGGTCGGCCGGCGTAAGCGGATACGGCGCTGGATTCGCAACGCCGATGAATACGCGCCCGCTGCCGTCGATGGCAGGCGGGTACCAAAGCCCGCCGCCGCCGTTCTCCCTCGGATTCCCCCACAGCTCGCCGCCGCCCTTGACCGTTGAGAAGCTCCAGATCACCTTGCCGGTGAGCGCGTCGAGCGCGTAGACCGTCCCGTAGGCGCCTCCGGTGTAGAACGAGCTCGAGTTGCCGGGGATGGTCGAGATCAGCAGCTTGCCGTCGTAGAGCTGAGGGGTCATGTCGATCCCCTCCCGGCTGTTCGCGACCAGCGTGCGGATCCAGACCTGCTTCCCGTTCTGCGGGTCGAGCGCGAACACCGCGCCTTCCGTCTCTCCGAAGAGCAGGCCGTAGCCGAGCGCGACGCCGTTCGGGCCGCCCGACGGCGTAGCGGACCTGTACGCGTGCTCCCAGATCACGGCGCCTGTGCCCTCGTCGAGTGCGAAGACGTCGGAATCCGGATCCTCGAGATAGACGACGCCGTCGAGAACGATCGGATTCGAGGTGAACGCTCCAAACCCTCCCTCATAGGGGAGCTTGAACGTCCACTTCTGCTTGAGCGTCGCGACGTCCGCGGCGTCGATCTCGCTGCGAAGATCGGCCCGAGAGTTCGAAAGGTCGTAGTCGTACTCGGGCCAACCGCTCGCGGCGTTCGCCGCGACCTCGGGCGGCTCCGAACCAAGCGTTGGCCCGCGGGAGCTCGCGCCGCCCACGACCATCAGCGCCGCAACAAGCACGATGACAGCGACAGCGTGGCCCACAGCGAAGCGGAGCCCCTGCGACCGATTCTCGGCGGCGTGCACCAGCAGGCTACGCACGGTCGTTTGGATGGAGCCCTCTTGCGGACTCGAACCGCCGACCTCGTACGCCGGAGGTGTTCCGCGAACCCAGCGAATCCGTTTTGGGCTTGTTCACGGGCTTCGGGGCGTCGGGTCGTTCACTGGATTTCGTTCTTTTGGCTTCCACAACGGCTCCCCACGCCAAGATGGAGACCTGAGAGCCACCGGTAGCGAATGTATCCGTGGCGTCTGGAGAGTTTGCCAACTCAGCTGACGCAACCGCCGCGGCCAGCGCCTCGATCGGAGGCGCGACCCGGAGGCGCTGCCGCTGTGTGCGCGGAGCGGTCGCGAGTTGATCTCGCCACCGAGTGTGGTCGACGGGTACCGGGTAGCAACCGACATGAGGCAACTATTTTCCACGAAAGAATTGGACGCCAGCCGAGGGAGGATCTGATGCGCAGACTGATCTACTCGATGACCGTGTCGCTGGACGGCTTCATCGCGGCGCCGGACGGCTCGATTGACTGGTCGGTGCCCGACGAGGAGCTGTTCCGGTTCCACACCCAGCAGGTGCAGGAGACGGGCGTGCAGCTCTGCGGACGGCGGCTCTACGAAACGATGCTCTACTGGGAGACGGTGCAGGAGGCTTCGCTCCCCGAGGAGCACGTCGAGTTCGCGCAGATCTGGAAGGCCCTGCCGAAGGTCGTGTTCTCCACGACACTGGAGAGCGTGGTGGGCAACACCAGGCTGGCCAGGGAGGGTGTCGGCCAGGAGGTCGCAAGGCTCAAAGAACAGGCCGGAAAGGACATCGCTGTCGGCGGCGCCGGCCTCGCCCGCGCGTGTATGAAACTGGGGCTGATCGACGAGTGGCGGCTGTTCGTCAGCCCGGTCATACTCGGCGGCGGCACGCCCTACCTCCCGCTCCTCGACGAAACGATCAACCTGGAGTTGGTCGACACGCAGACGTTTGGCGCTCGCGTGGTCTACCTTCGCTACCGGCCTGTGCCCAGCGACCTTTAGCGGGTCGTCCCCACTCGGGCTCCTTGGCTCCTTGGCGCCGCTAGTGTCCTGTCAGGTTGAAAGACTGTGAAATCTGGTTGATCGGGAATTTCTGGTTTTGAGGGTGCGTTCTCTGGTCTTGTCAGCGAAGATCGGAGGGTCACCATGGCGCGTCAGGGACGACCGACTGTTGAGATCAGCCTCGGGGCGGAGGAGCGCAGGACGCTTGAGCGGTGGGCGCGGCGGCACTCCTCGTCGCAGGCTTTGGCGTTGCGTTGCCGGATCGTGCTCGCGTGTGCGGACGGGCGGACGAACACCGATATCGCGGCGGAGCTTGGTGTGAACCAGGTGACGGTGTCGAAGTGGCGTCGCCGGTTTGCGGCTGAGCGGCTGGATGGGCTTGTCGATGCTCCGCGTCCGGGCGCGGCACGGAGGATCGGTGATGATGTTGTTGAGGCGGTCGTGGTGGAGACGCTCGAGACGGCGCCTGCTGATGCGACGCACTGGTCGACGCGGAGCCTGGCGGCCAAGCACGGGATCAGCCGTCAGACGGTGTCCGAGATCTGGCGCGCGTTCGGGCTCAAGCCGTGGCGGACAGACAGTTTCAAGGTCTCCCCGGACCCCGAGCTGGTCGAGAAGATCCGTGACCTCGTCGGGTTGTACATCGACCCGCCCGTCGCCGCGGTCGTCT
>Ga0302325_10028655_pt1 | contig 11520 bp, 9 predicted proteins | sample Palsa_T0_2_FD_201948 | JGI IMG/M metagenome (GOLD analysis project Ga0302325, IMG submission 201948) | Peat permafrost microbial communities from Stordalen Mire near Abisko, Sweden - Palsa_T0_2 | ecosystem: Environmental > Terrestrial > Soil > Palsa > Peat permafrost | place: Sweden: Abisko... | reverse complement strand
GCCCCAGGTATGCAGCACCGCGGTGATGCCGATGCGAGCGCCGAGGTGCTTGGGGTCGGCGGCGATGGCGATCATGGTCTCGGCCGCGGCCGTGAACAGGATGTCGTAGATCGCGGCCTTGTTGTGACAGGCGACCGAGCCGCTCGTCAGCTTCCAGATCAATCGACAACTCTCTGGGTGGAATCTTCCTCCACTGATAGTTCGCGCCTTCGGGGCGCACGGCCAAAAGGCGACATCTGGGCTGGCAAGCGCGCGGATACGAATCCCCGCTTTACGACCAAGCTGTGCTACCATCACCGGAACTTGCGGTCCGGAGTTTGCGGAATGCAACAGGACATCCGTTTCTGTAAGGCTGCTGACGGCGTGGGGCTCGCCTATGCGACGAGCGGCAGCGGACCGCCGCTGGTCATGGCGGCGACGTGGCTCACGCATCTCGAGCACCAGTGGCGTAGTCTTGCTTGGCGGCCGTGGCTCGATGCATTCCGCGAGTTCAGGGTTCTGCGGCACGACTCGCGCGGTTGTGGATTGTCAGACCGCGACAGCGACCGACTGTCGTTCGACAATTGGGTGAGTGACCTCGCCTGTGTCGTCGATGCTGCGGGATTCGAGCGTTTTCCGCTCGTCGCCACGTGTTGGGGTGGGCCAGTAGCGATTGAATACGCAGCGCGCTACCCAGACCGTGTCAGTCATCTTGTCCTTTACGGTACGTACGCACGCGGACGCTTTCGTGTGGGGCGGCCGGACGTGAGCGAGAAGGCGCGGTTGATGCTGGAGCTTACGCGCTTGGGCTGGGGTCAGGAAAACCATGCCTTCATGCAAGTGTGGGCATCAACATTTCAGCCCGGCGGCTCGCTCGACTACCTGCGCTCCTGGGCCGAACAGATGCAGCTCGCAACTTCCGCTGAGACAGCTGTTCGCCTGCTCGATATCGGGTGGAACATCGACGTGAGCGAAGCCGCTGGTAAACTACGATGTCCGGTACTTGTGATCCATCCCGAACGCGATTGCGCGGTGCCGGTCGCTGAAGGCTGCTTGCTGGCAAGCCTGGTTCCGAACTGTCGCTTTATTCAACTCGATAGTCAGAATCACATGCCTTTGCCGGACGAGCCCGCGTGGCCGCGGCTGGTCTCCGAAATCCGCAGCTTTCTGGCGACGGCCGACGGCGCGATGCCCAAACAGAAGGCATTGCCGCTCGACGACCTCACGCCGCGTGAACGCGCCATCCTCGAAGGGATCGCAGGCGGGCTGGACAACACTGATATTGCGCGCTCGCTTGGACTGTCGGAGAAGACCATCCGCAATTACATTACGCGGGTATTCGACAAGCTTCAGGTGCAGCATCGCTATGAGGCCATCGTGCGTGCACGCGATGCGGGACTCGGTAGTCGCGCGGCTGCACGCTGACGCGGGACCCTTGTCCCGGTTCGCAGCTTGAAAAACCCCAATTTCGGGACCTTCGCCTCACGACAGGCGAGACGCGATGCCTCACGGTGACATCGAGAGGGCGTTCTACGCCCTCATCAACGAGAGGAGAGGATATGCCCAAATTTTTAATTGAACGCGAACTTGCGGGCGCCGGCAAGCTGCCGAAGAATGAACTGCAGGCGATTTCGCAGAAGTCTTGCGGCGTGCTGCAAAGCATGGGGCCGCAGATTCAATGGCTGCAGAGCTTCGTCACTGACGACAAGATCTACTGTGTCTACATCGCGCCGGATGAAGCGACCGTGCGCGCACATGCGCAGAAGGGTGGATTCCCGGCGAATAGCGTAGCGCGCGTGCGTTCTGTGATCGACCCCACCACCGCAGAAGTGGCCGCATAACTAGATACGGCACGCGGCGTAGCTCGCCTCGCAAGTTGCGGTTTGAAACCTTGCGAGGCGATGTCGCCTTCGGGTCTTGGTTGTGTAGAAACGCGTTGCCGGAAGGTGTCGCAGCGCCTGGAGCCAATGCCGCGAGCAGCGCTGTTACGCCCATCAGTCCTGCCGCCAAAAAATTCCATCTGTTCATTCTTTGCAGTACCTTCGACAATTCGCCGTGATCTATTTCGTCAACGCCCGGCTTCATGGTGGGCAAGCGGCACATCGCGGACAAGAACCAGAATAGGGCAGAACCGGACGCTGCGATAATGATCCCAGCTTCAACGTACGATCTCTCCATCACACTCCTCACGCCAGCTTCTTCACGATAAGCCAAATAAACTAGCCCAAGGTCGCCAATAGGCGTTCGGCGGCCTTCAGATCCGCCGTATCGGAGCCCTCCGTGAACTGACCAAACACCGGCTGCAAAAGCGTCCGGGCGCTGTCGGATCGTCCTTGATCAGCCAACAGAGCCGCCAAGTCCGTCGAGGTGCGCAACTCCCAGGCTCGCGCGCCCTGCCGGCGGCTTAATTCCAGCGACTGCGTGAAGCATATTTCCGCGTACTCAACGTTCGGCTGGGGTATTGCAAGAAGGAGATTGCCCTTCACACGTAGTAACTCTGGCAGGTATGAAACGTCGCCGTTTGTCTCGACCCGCCGCATCGACTCATCGACCAATGCCATGCCTTCGGCGAATTGTCCGACCGCTGCCAGTCCTTGCACGAGAGAAATGTTGAACTCCGTCGTCAGCAGTTCATAACGCGCCGTGTGGAGACTCTCCAAGCAGCCCTTTAGGTTCTCGATCCCGGCTTTGGCGTCGCCCTGGCGCACGGCCAGCGCTCCTTTACGTCCTCGTCCGACATCGAGATACGGCCCGAAGGAATGGGATTCGGCACGGGAAATGAACCAGTCTATGTGCTTCTCGGCGTTGGGGAGATCGCCGGCCCATAGGAACATCGAAGCGGCCCAGTTCAAAACGATGGCGAGCGATATCGGATGGTCCATGCGCTCGGCGTCCTTGACGGCCTGGTGCGCGCGTTCCTCGGCCTGAGCCGGATGGCCCTGCAACCAGAGGGTTCTCGCCAGGGCGATGGCGGCCCAATTGTAATGGTCAAAGTCGACATAGATCGTGCTGATCCGCCGCGAGCCCGGGCCATACTCCAACGCCGCCTCAAGCTCCAAGCGGGCGTTGCTTAGATCGCCCATAAGGTGGCGAGAGATTCCCGAAAGGGAACGGGCCAGTGCGACAGCGGCTGGATCCCCAACGGTCGTGGCAACGCCGTAGCTGCGTTCGGCGTAATGCAAGCAGGTGTTAAAATCGCCAGTGCGCAAGTGAAACAAGTGCAGCGGACTGAGCAGCCGCACCTGGCTAAGAACGTCGCCGCGTCCTTCGGCAATGCTGAGGCCTCTGTTCAAGGCCGCAAGCGCTGCATCGCTTTCTCCGCGCGTAAACATCAACGACATTCCCAAGCCGGCCTGAAGATGCATCTCCTCGCTGCCGCCGCGAGTGTCGTCATCGAGGGCAAGAATCGCTCGCTCCGACCAGCGGAGACATTCAATAAATAGCGACATCGCCATGAAAACGGGCGCGGCAGCGGCGGCAAGTCCGACGCCGATTTCAGCGTTGCCGCTGTCGCCAAAGCACCATTCCAAAGCCACTCGGACATTGTTAAGACCGGCAAAGTGCGGCGCCCGTTCCGCACCGGTCGACAAGTTCGGCCATTCCATCCCGGTCTGCTCCAGCCATCGCCGGTAATAAGTAGCGTGGCGGATCGCCAAGTCGTCGAGTTCGGCTTGGTCGAGGCTGATTTCGTGGGCGTAAGCGCGCGTCGTGTCGAGGAGCCGATAGCGCATCATGGCCCCGACGGGACGGGTCGCGACCATTGATTTGGCGACGAGACTGTCAACGGCGCCAAACACTTGCGCTTCAGCGACGTTCGCGCTGGTCGCGACGGCCAGTGCCGCATCGATCGTAAAATGTCCAACGAACACGGCGAGCCGCCGCAGCACCACGCGTTCCAGTTCGGACAGGAGCCCGAAGCTCCAGTCAAGCGTGGCCTGCAAGGTCTTTTGGCGCGCCGGCGCGTTGCGTGGCCCCAGCCACTGCAGCGTCAGGCGTTGGTCGAGGAGCGCCGCGGTTTGCCGCAAGCCGTAGGACTCCACGCGTCTGGCTGCCAATTCAATGGCGAGCGCCACTCCGTCAAGCTTTCGGCAGATGCTTGCCGCGATTACGGCGTCGGAGTCGCTGAAGTCTAGACGAGCGCCACTCGCCGCCGCGCGCTCCAAGAACAGCTGTGCCGCGGGGAACGTTTGGGTAAATGCCGCGGTGAGCCCCGGATCATCCGGTGGACAAGCAAGCGCATCCAAACGGTAGACGTGCTCGCCCTCGATCTGAAGCGCCTCGCGACTCGTCGCCAGGATGTGGACTTGCGGTGCGGCGTCGAAGATGCGCGCCGCCAAGGCCGCCACTGCTTCTATGAGGTGTTCGCAGGTATCGAGAATCAAGAGAATCCGCTTGTCCCGTAAATAGGCGATCAGGCCGGGTATGCCGTCCTCGGACTGAACCGACAGCCCCAGCATGGAGGCTACGGCCGTGGCTGCCAGATTGGGATCGCTGAGCATTCCAAGATCGACGAAAAGTACGGCGCCGGCGAAAACTCCGATGAGTTCGTGTGCGACAGACACCGCAACAGTTGTTTTGCCGACGCCGCCGGCGCCTATGATCGTGACAAAGCGTGTCGCAGTCAGTTGAGCCGCGATCTTGCGAACGTCGCCCGCGCGACCGACCATTCGGTTCAAACGGCTCGGCAAATTGACGTAGGGAAAATTGGCGGTAAATGCCGGGTGTGCATCATCGCTCGGTTCGCTCGATCGCGAGACCGGCGCCACGAAACAGTAACCGCGTCCGGGCAGGGTCGTGATGTATCGCGCGCCGGCTTTACCATCCCCCAGCGCCTTGCGCAGGCTGGCGACGTGGAACCGCAAACTGCTTTCTTCCACGGTGACGTCGGGCCAAGCCTGAGCCAACAGGTCCCGCTTGCTGATGACCTCATTCGGCCGGGACACGAGCGCGATCAAGATGTCGAAGGCCCGCGCCGCTAATTCCACGGGGGCGCCATCCTTTGTGAGGAGTCTTTCGCTCGCCACCAGGCTGAAAGTGCCAAAGGAGATCACCTCTCTGGTCGGCGCCGCCGGCCCAATCATGGCGTCTCTTTCGTAATGCTTGACCCAAAGCTTAGTAGCGCTTGACCCAAAGCGCTGCACCTTAGGTCAAGCGTCAGCCCCGTACCAGAGAGACCTTGGCCGCGGATTCCCGCCCCCAAGCCGGCAAGCTCCAACGGCGTGCTCTGCTATTTGGCGCCGCTGGCAACTGCTCACAGCGGTTCACAAGGCATAACGGGTACTTCGCCCAAGCTCCGCGTAGATGTTTCGTCAGCAAGCGGATCGCGACTGGTCCTACGTCCCTTTACAGATGCCGAAAAATGCATCTGACGACTTCGAACGAACCGCACAAATGACGTCCCGATCAACCGCTGAACCAAGGAGACTCTACCGTGGATGCGACCAAAAAGTCCGAAGAGATCGACCAACATCGCCGTCGCTTTTTCGCAACCGCCGCCATGGGTATCGCCGCCGCGGGTGCCTTCAGTATTCTTCCGGCGCGGCTGCGCGCAGCGGCCGAAGACAATGCTATTCGCCCCTTCCGCGTCAACGTTCCGGAAGAGCAACTCGTTGACCTCCGCCGGCTCATCTTGGCGACACGGTGGCCGGATAAGGAAACGGTCATGGATCCGTCGCAGGGCGTGCAGCTCACGACGATTCAGAAACTTGCGCACTATTGGGCGACAGGTCACGACTGGCGCAAGGTTGAGGAGCGGCTCAATGCCTTGCCGCAGTTCATGACCGAGATCGACGGGCTGGACATTCATTTCATTCACGTTCGTTCGAAACATGAAAACGCGCTGCCGCTCATCGTCACGCACGGGTGGCCCGGCTCGATCATCGAGCAGCTGAAGATCATCGATCCGCTCACCAATCCCACGGCCCACGGCGCGAGCGCATCGGATGCTTTCGATATCGTGATTCCGTCGCTGCCGGGCTACGGATTTTCAGGCAAGCCAATTGCCACGGGCTGGGACATTCCCCGCATCGCACGTACGTGGGTTACGCTGATGAAGCGTCTTGGGTACACGCGCTTTGTGGCGGCAGGCGGCGATGTGGGTGCGCAGGTCGGCGACGAATTGGGCGTGCAGGCGCCTCCCGAATTACTCGGCATTCACTCAAACATGCCTGGTACTGTTCCAGCCGACGTTTCCAAGACGGTCAATTTCCACGAGCCAGCGCCGGCCGGGCTCTCAGCCGAGGAACAGCACGCGTGGGACCAGCTGGACTTCTTCTATAAGAAAGGGCTGGGTTACGCCACCGAGATGTCACTCCGCCCGCAGACGCTCTACGGGCTCGCGGATTCGCCGGTCGGCCTCGCAGCGTGGATGCTTGATCACGACGCGCGCAGCTACGAGCTCATCGCACGTGCATTCGACGGAAAAACTGAAGGCCTCACGCGAGATGACGTCCTCGACAACGTCACACTCTACTGGTTGACAAACACGGCAGTGTCTTCGGCGCGTTCCTATTGGGACTACAGCTCCACGGCGAAGAAGGGCTTTTTTGACGTCAAGGGCGTCACCGCCATCCCGGTGGCCGTGAGCGCCTTTCCGGACGAGATCTATACCGCCCCGCGCAGTTGGGCAGAAAAAGCGTATCCCAAGCTCATTTATTACAACAAGCCTCCCAAAGGCGGGCACTTCGCGGCGTGGGAGCAGCCGCAATTCTATTCAGAGGAAGTTCGCGCGGGCTTGAGATCCCTGCGCAAATCGGCCTGAAATGGAAGACGGCGCGCGCGTGTGTGCGCGCCTAGTCCCGAGCAAGCGCAGCAACATCGCTCGGCATTCAGAAGGCATCAAGCAATGAAAACAAACAGGCTGTTGGTAGCCGCGGTGCTTACCGCCGCGATCGGGGCTCCGATTGCGGCCGTTGTGGAGGAACTGCCCAATCAAACCGAGTTGGCCTCTGTTGCGAGCGCGAACGCATGGCTCAATTCGCCGCCCCTGACAGCCGAAGCCTTGCGCGGAAAAGTCGTTCTCGTCGATTTCTGGACCTACACCTGCATCAACTGGCTGCGCACGCTTCCCTATATCCGCGCCTGGGACCAGAAATATCGCAATCAGGGTTTGGTGGTGATCGGCGTCCACGCACCGGAGTTCGCATTTGAAAAAGACCTGAACAACGTCCGCCGAGCCGTGAAAGACATGCGGATCGATTACCCGGTTGCGGTTGATAACGAACTTGTCATATGGCGAGCGTTTAGCAACGAAGAATGGCCGGCGTTGTATTTCATCGATTCGAAGGGGCATGTTCGACATCATTATTTTGGCGAGGGCGCCTACGAAGAGTCGGAAACGGTCATTCAACAATTACTGACCGAGGCGGGAGTCGGCGGCGTCAGCCGTGAGCCGGTTTCGGTTGATGCCCGCGGTATTGAAGCGGCCGCCGATTGGAGCGACCTGAAGTCCCCGGAAACTTATGTTGGGTACGGGCGCGCCCAGAACTTCATATCGCCGGGGGGTGCGGTCTCAGACCAGCCTCGCGTCTACACACTTCCTGCGCAACTGCACCTGAACGATTGGGCACTTTCCGGGGATTGGACGGTGAAGAGGCAAGCTACCGCGCTCGACAAGCCCAATGGGCGCATCGCTTACCGATTTCACGCCCGCGATCTTAATCTCGTCATGGGCCCGCCAGCACCAGGAACATCCGTGAGATTTCGCGTTTTGATCGATGGGCAACCGCCGGGCGCGGCTCACGGAGTTGACGTTGACGAACAAGGCACCGGAACGGTTACCGAGCAGCGGGTGTACCAACTGATCAGGCAACCGAAGCCCATCACCGATCGACAGTTCGAAATCGAGTTTTTCGATTCGGGCGTGGAGGCTTTCTCGTTCACGTTCGGCTAATCCGCTACGCAACCAGCAAACCAAGGAGACTGACAATGAATACGACCAAAACTTCGCAAGACGTCGACCTTCATCGACGCCGCTTTTTCGGCACCGCGGCCCTAACGATTGCCGCCGCTCAGTTCGGCATGATCAGTTCGGCGACCGCGGAAACGAAATCGGCGCAACTGGGCACGGTCAAGCCGGGAACGAACACGTCGTTTGGCCCGCTTAAGCAGATCGATGCCGGCCTCCTGAACGTCGGTTACGCGGAAGCTGGCCCCGCTGATGGTCCTGCGGTCATTCTTCTGCACGGCTGGCCCTACGACATTTACAGCTTCGTCGATGTCGCCCCTTTGCTGGCGTCGGCTGGTTACCGGGTAATTGTGCCGTACGTGCGCGGCTACGGCACAACGCGCTTTCTCTCGAGCGAAACTTTCCGCAACGGCGAACCTGCGGTGGTTGCTCTCGACGTCATCGCCTTGATGGACGCTCTCAAAATACAGAAGGCGACCATCGGCGGTTTTGATTGGGGCGGACGCTCGGCCGACATCATAGCGGCGCTCTGGCCGGAGCGGTGCAAGGGGCTAGTTTCCGTGAGCGGTTATCTAGTCACTAGCCAGGAAGCCCAAAAGAGCCCGTTGCCCCCGAAGGCCGAGCTGCAATGGTGGTATCAATATTATTTTGCCACCGAACGCGGCGTGCTCGGCTACGACAAATACCGGAAAGACTTTGCAAAGCTCATTTGGCAGACCGCCTCGCCGAAGTGGAACTTTGACGACGCCACATTCGATCGAACAGCGGCTTCCTTTGACAATCCCGATCACGTCGCGATCGTGATTCACGATTACCGCTGGCGGCTCGGCCTGGCCAAGGGCGAGTCGAAATATGACGACCTTGAAAGGCGGATTGCCCAGAGTCCGGTAATTACGGTGCCTACCATTTCCCTTGAAGGCGACGCCAATGGCGCTCCGCATTACCCGGACGACACGGCCTATCGCAAGTTTTTTTCGGGCAAATATTCGTTCCGGCTCATCAAGGGCGGGATTGGGCACAACCTGCCTCAAGAAGCCCCGCAAGCTTTTGCCGAAGCGATCATCGACGTTGCCGAAGTTTGATCGGCGTTAAGTCTGGGCCCTGCGGACCGACTATCAATCCGCAGGGCAACGTTCAGACCCAACGGCCGCTGGCGCCGTGAACAACAGGACAGAATAAGGAACGCACGATGGCGGCCCAAACCGGAAAAGTGCTTTACACAGCCAAGACCCACACCACCGGTGGCCGCGACAACGGCGCCTCGCGCAGCTCCGACGGCCGCCTTGACATCAGGCTTGCGACTCCTGGCGCTACGCGCATCGGCACCAATCCGGAACAGCTATTCGCCGCTGGCTGGTCGGCCTGTTTCGAAAGCGCGATTGGGCTCGTGGCGCGCCAAATGAAGATAACGCTGCCGGCCGATTTGGCCATCGATGCCGAAGTGGATCTGAACCTGGGAGACAGCGGATACTTCCTCGGCGCTCGCCTCAACGTCAGCCTGCCGGGTGTGGAGCGCGACGTCGCCCTGTCACTCGTGAACGAAGCACACCAGACTTGTCCGTATTCCAAGGCAACGCGCGACAATATCGACGTTGTGATTAACCTGGTGTGAGCGGGCCCATCGCTCCGGCATTCGTGAACTACGGACCGAGTGCTCTCGGCCATCATAGGAGGCTGATTATGAAGCGCACTTCGACACTCCGTTTAGCGAGCGGCGCATTAGGCGCTTCTGCGTTGGCGGTGTTGCTCGTTGTCTTGGGCGGGATGGCACTGGCCGCGCAAGACAAGTATACTGTGAAAGTGCCGAATGGGCTCGCATTCTCCGACTTCAGAGGATACGAAGACTGGCAGATTGTCACCGTCAGTCAGATCGAATCCGCAAATTTGCTCAGGGCGATCCTCGCTAATCCCGTGATGATCAACGCTTATAGGGCAGGCGTTCCGGACAACGGCAAGCCTTTCCCTAACGGCTCCAAGATTGCGAAGCTGGAGTGGACCCAGAAAAAGATCACGGACTCGCCCTGGTCCGTGAGCACGCCGGATACAATGGCGGGCCCCCTGAAGGTTGTGGAGCTAATCGAGAAAGACGCCAAGAGGTTCCCGGATACGCACGGATGGGGCTACGCCGAGTTTGCCTATGATCCCGCGTCCGACAAGTTCACGCCCGCGGTCAACGACGCCAAGTGTGGGGCCCAGTGCCACGAAATAGCGGGGGCGGCAAAAGATTACATTTTCAACGCTTATGCGAAGCGATGAATGGGACGACGGAGTCCCGGGCGCGGCCTTGAAGGCCACTACCGCCGAATATGATGCCTAGTGTCCTGTCTCTGAAATTTCTAGGCATTTATTGCGGATCGTGATTCCATCTCTGCACCTGCATGATTCGGAGATTGCGATGACCGGGCCTGGTGCGGTGGAAATCGTTCTCAGCGCGAGGGAGCGTGGCGAGTTGGAAGCGCGGGTGCGGCGTCGCAAGATCGCGCGGGCGGATGCGATGCGCGCCGAGATTGTGCTTCTGGCGGCAGATGGTTTGAACAATTGCGCCATCGCCGACGAGATCGGCGCTTCCCGGATGACGGTTTTGACGTGGCGCAAGCGGTTTGCCGCACAGCGCTTGGATGGTCTTGATGACGAGCCGCGTTGTGGCGCGCCGCGCAAGATCGGAGACGACAAGATCGCCGATGTGGTGACGAAGACGCTTGAAACAATGCCGTCTCACGCGACGCATTGGAGCACGCGCTCAATGGCGAAGGCATCGGGCCTGTCCGTTTCGACCGTGCATCGCATCTGGAACGCATTCTCGCTGCAGCCTCATCGCAGCGAGACCTTCAAGCTCTCGACCGATCCACAGTTCGTTGAGAAGGTGCGCGACATCGTTGGTCTCTACCTTGACCCGCCGGAGCGCGCTTTGGTGCTTTGCGTCGATGAAAAGAGCCAAATCCAGGCGCTTGATCGCACACAACCGCTGCTACCGATGCGCCCCGGCCAGGCCGAGCGGCGAACCCATGATTATGAGCGTCATGGCGTCACCACCTTGTTCGCCGCTCTCGATGTGAAGGCGGGAACGATCGTAGGGAAATGCATGCCGCGTCACCGCGCGCGGGAATTCCGCAAGTTCCTCGACGAGGTCGAGCGGAACGTTCTGGCCAACCTCGACATCCACGTTGTCATGGACAATGCATCGAGCCATAAGACCAAGCTCATCCGTGCATGGTTCGCCAAGCGGCGCCGCTGGCATGTTCACTTCACGCCGACGTCGTCATCCTGGATCAATCAGGTCGAACGTTTCTTCGCACTCCTGTCGGAACAGCAGATTAAACGTGGCGTGCATCGATCGACAGCCGAGCTGGAAGCCGCGATCAACACCTATATCAAGACCCGTAACGCTGATCCAAAACCGTTCCGATGGACCAAATCTGCCGACGACATCCTCGCATCGATCGAGCGATTCTGCCGCCGGACAATCAGCGCTCACGAAACAGCTGCATAGAAACTTCAGAATCAGGACACTAGCACTACTTTGGCAGATTTACTCACGCTGCTTTTCTGCACCGATCCAGGATTGGCAGTACGGGCATCGCTGAGACCTTGTTCGCATGATGAGGTCGACGATGGCGTGGCGGACCGCCGGTAAC